>Ga0129317_1000536_pt1 | contig 39258 bp, 36 predicted proteins | sample Cm1ome_FD_94430 | JGI IMG/M metagenome (GOLD analysis project Ga0129317, IMG submission 94430) | Eastern black-and-white colobus group fecal microbial communities from Wisconsin, USA - Cm1105 metagenome | ecosystem: Host-associated > Mammals > Digestive system > Large intestine > Fecal | place... | reverse complement strand
TGTATCCAGGGGATCTTTTGTGAAAGAATATATTGAGGAACGGGCTATTGCAATCGGAGAATATATTGTTGAAAAAAAAGCTACCGTGCGGCAAACGGCAAAAAGATACGGAGTAAGTAAGAGTACGGTACATAAAGATGTAACGGAACGCCTTTTGCAGATTAATCGTTCCCTGGCCGATGAAGCCAGAAAGGTATTGGATGCCAATAAGCAGGAGCGGCATATCCGGGGAGGACTGGCTACCAGAGAAAAGTATCTGCATCAGCAGGATGCTCTATTTATGAAGTGATGGGAGGATTTTGAGTACTGGTCTGCAGGCAGCTGCAGTACCGAAGGCGTTGGAGGCTGTAAAGCGACAATGAAAGGCGCTGAATTTCAGCGCCGCTGTGAAACAGGAAGCGTTGGATGAGATTATGGCGATCAAACTCAGGTTTTTGGTTCATGATTATGAATAAGGGGAAAAGGCCCATATTTTCACGGAAAACCCGCAAAAAAAGTTTGAAATCTTAAAAATTACTCTTGATTAATCCGCCAATTACTTATATTATATAAGGGATATGATATATGGTTAGGATGGCGGTACTATAGAAGAATAAGGGAGGTACCGTTAAAGGAGGAAATACAGTGTTAGAGATTATGTCAAATGATATGGAATCCGCAGCAAAGATCATCGTTATTGGAGTTGGCGGGGCAGGCAATAACGCAGTAAACAGGATGGTTGAGGATACCATTGGCGGAGTAGAATTTATCGGGATCAATACGGATAAACAGGCGCTGACGCTGTGTAAGGCGCCTACGACCATTCAGATCGGTGAAAAAGTGACAAAGGGCCTGGGAGCCGGAGCAAAGCCGGAGATCGGTCAGCAGGCTGCCGAGGAGAGTGCAGAAGATATCAGACAGGCTATCCAGGGTGCAGATATGGTATTTGTTACCTGTGGTATGGGAGGTGGAACCGGAACCGGTGCTGCTCCGGTAGTGGCAGGGATTGCAAAAGAGATGGGCATCCTGACAGTGGGTGTTGTGACAAAGCCCTTCCGTTTTGAGGCAAAGGTGCGCATGAACAATGCAGTCACAGGCATTGAGAGACTGAAAGAAAATGTAGATACATTGATCGTAATCCCCAATGATAAGCTGCTGGAGATCGTAGATCGCAGGACTACGATGCCGGAGGCTTTGAAGAAAGCGGATGAAGTGCTGCAGCAGGCGGTGCAGGGTATTACGGATCTAATCAACCTGCCGGCACTGATCAATCTTGACTTTGCAGACGTACAGACGGTTATGAGTGATAAGGGTATTGCACACATCGGTATCGGTCAGGCGAAGGGTGATGATAAGGCTCTGGAGGCAGTGAAACAGGCTGTGGCCAGTCCTCTTCTGGAGACGACTATCGAGGGGGCATCTCATGTTATCATCAATATTTCCGGAGATATTTCTCTTATGGATGCCAACGATGCCGCCAGCTATGTACAGGAGATGGCAGGCGAGAATGCCAATATTATCTTTGGTGCTATGTATGATGACACCTATGCCGATGAGGCAAGCATTACAGTGATCGCTACCGGGCTGGAAGATGTGAATAAAGAGCCCCAGAGAACCAGCGGGATCCGGAGAAATCTTGTTCCGGATTATCGGTATCCTAAGCAGGAAAGCCGCCCGGCAGGGGGATATTCTTTCCAGAAGCCGGCTGCTTCTGCTACAGCATCCAGGACGACTGCCAGCACACCCAGCATGGGGCGTCTGAGAACACCGGAGAGCAAGGTGGCGGAAAAAGATATTCAGATTCCGGATTTTCTGAAGAGAAATTAATAGAAAATCTGTGATCAAAAATAAAAACAGAAAAAACTGCTGCGGCAGGCTGCATTTGGCAGCCGTTGCAGCAGTTTTTTGACTTTTATTCCCCAAAAGCGGATCATGGAGGGCATCAGTTTTTAAAATATCTGGAACGGATCAGTTCCACCGGCATATCCTGCCCGGTCCAGATCCGGAAGGCAGCCGCGCCCTGATAAAGCAGCATATACATACCATTAAAGGTTTGACAGCCAAGGGCAGCAGCTTCCTGAAGCAGACGGGTCTGTCTGGGATTGTAGATCACATCGGATACTATCAGGTCTGGATGGAGCAGGCTCACATCTTCCAGGGGGGTGAGGTTCGTATCCGGAGCCATACCGGCAGAGGTAGCGTTGGTGAGCAGCAGGCTGCTCTCCAGTGCTTTTTTCAGTCCTTTTCGGTCAGCCAGGTCTATGAGATCAGTCTGGCAGCCTGTGCGCTGATTGATATCAGAAACCAGCTTTTTGGCTTTATCCCAGGAGCGCCCCCGGCGGCTGACAAGATGAAGTTTTGCCACGCCGCTGATGGCAGCCTGGGCTGCGATGGCACAGGCGGCTCCTCCGGCGCCCAGAAGCGTCATTTCTTTTCCGACGATGTGACAGCCGGCCTCCTCTACTGATTTGAGGTATCCAAGACCGTCTGTATTGTAGCCAATGAGCCGGCCGTTTTCATTTTTAACGGTATTAACGGCGCCTACAAGCTGAGCTTCCAGAGACAATTCATCCAAATAGGGAAGCACAGCCTCTTTGTCCGGCATAGTCAGATTAAAGCCGTAGGTATTCATAGTACGCAGGCCGGAGACCGCCTCTTTTAATCGGTCTGGTTTTACATCAAAACAAAGATATGCGAAATCCAGCCCTAATTGTTGAAAGCTGTCATTGTGCATCATGGGGGAAATGCTGTGAGAGACAGGGGAACCTAACAGGCCTCCAAGCCGTGTATGTCCGGTGATGTTCATATAGTATGCCTCCTTGCAATATTTTTTCCAAGTGTACCATATTTTTTCTCCGGTTTCCAGAAAGTGTGGTAAGATTATAAAAAATGTCCGTATTGAATATACGCTGATTGAGGACAACACCGAAAATCCAGCAAATCTCATGCCTGAGGCGTGTTGTCCTGTGTACATGGATGCTATATAAGGGAGAATACGGCAGAAGGAAGCAAATACCGGGATTTGCGGTGCCAGTTCCTTTGTACAGAGATGCTTTTATGATCAATATAGAAGAGGCAGGAGGGTTATTTTGTGAAAAAGAAAATCGTTACAGTGAGGAATATCAAGATTGGAACCGGTCGTCCGAAAATTTGTGTTCCACTGGTGGCAAAGGATGAAATGGAGCTTCAGGCGGCTCTGGATCAGCTTGAAAACAGCCCCTTTGATTTGGTGGAATGGAGGGCAGATTTTTATCGGGATGTGGAGCAGGAGGAAGCCAGACGGAAGGCTTTTGAAAAAATACGGAGAAAAATCGGTGGGCGTCCTCTTTTATTTACTTTCCGCACAGCTGCGGAGGGGGGAAACCGGGAGATTTCGAATGCAGCGTATTTTTCCCTGAACCGTGCAGTAGGAGAAAGCGCTCTTGCGGATCTGGTGGATATTGAAATCAGCAGAGATGAGGAGCTGGCTGCAGATTTAGGAGAAATTTTACACAGTCGAGGGGTTTATGCGATTGGATCGAACCATGATTTTGAAAAAACTCCTGCTACCGAGGAGATGATAAGGCGGCTCTGCCGGATGCAGGAGCTGGACATGGATATTACCAAGCTGGCTGTGATGCCGCAATGCCGGAGAGATGTGCTGCGGCTGCTGGAGGCCGCGGTGGCAATGGAGGAAGAAAAGGGAGATCGGCCCTGCATTACTATGTCCATGGGAGAACTGGGGATGATAAGCAGAATTGCAGGGAAGCTGACCGGATCAGCGCTTACTTTTGGGACTGCAGGCTTTGCTTCTGCCCCTGGGCAGCTTCCGGCAGAAGCAGTGGCAGAGCTGCTGGAGCTTCTGGCCTGACAGGAAGTATTGTAAGTAATGGCTTCGAGACGAAAGGTCGGGCATTTATTATCATCAGGAGTCCGGATAACCGGAGAAAAGGAAGAATGTAAGCCTGACGGACACGGAAAAACACGTTTTTTGCAGGGATTTGTCGGAAAGTATCGAAAGAAACTTTCATGTTGCTCCCTGATTTTGACAAAATATGATACCCTCTGTGGTCTATAATGTGGTCAGTGAAAAGAACTGAGTACAGGAACCACAGGGGGTGTTTTTTGTATTATGAAATTTACATAGATCAATTTTATATACAAAATGTGGTGATACTCCTATTCCTTTTAAAATCCTGCGGAAAGATCAGCCGGCGCTGTCTTACCTGGAAAAGGATCTGGCTGGTATCTCTGGCAGAGGCTGCGGTTTCCTGTCTGGTGCTTTTTTTGCGCCTTTCCGGGGGCCCCCTTCTTTTGACCGGGATCGGAATGCTGCTGGCTGCTGCAAAATGGGGGCTGAACTGTAAAAGCAGGCGGGAGATTTTGGCGGGAATGGCAGGATTGCTGGCAATTTCGGCTTTCTATTCCGGGCTTTTTCAGCTCATCTTTTCCGTATGGGAGCCTCCGGTATTTTTGGCGGCAGCAGTGATTTACACAATGGCAGAAATACTCATTGATAAACAGAGGGAACGTATGGTACTGGAGGAATGCCGGGCTGAAATTACTCTGGAAGATCAGGGAGACAGATGGAGGCTGACTGGACTAATTGATACGGGCAATCATCTGAAAGAGCCATTAACCGGAAGGCCGGTGAGTATTCTGGATCCTGAGACGGCAGGGAAACTTCCCCGCTGCCGCCGTATCTGGCAGGAACAAAATGGGTACCTCTATATTCCCTTTCGTTCTATCGGACGGGAAAAGGGGTGGATGATGGGGATTGTGATTGATGCTATGGATGTGGAATACAGAGGAGAGAAGATACGGGTCACGCATCCGGTGCTGGCTGTGAGCAGAGAACCATTAAGTCTTGCAGACCAGTACCAGATGATTGTGAATCCTTTACATACGTTACATGATTAGATTGCAGGAGGGAAAATATGATAGCAAAAGTGGTAGTGCCAAACCAGTTTCAATTTCATATTGTAAACCGATTCAACAGCTTTTTCTTTACGAGACAGTGCGAAACTCATTACATCGGAGGTACAGAGGTGCTTCCGGCCCCATTGGATGGAGAAGAGGAGATGCGCACGATCGCCAGGCTGGGAACAGAGCAGGACGGTACGGCAAGGGCCTCTCTGATCGAACACAATTTGAGACTGGTAGTATACATAGCGAAAAAATTTGACAATACAGGAGTTGGGGTGGAGGATCTGATCTCCATAGGGACCATTGGATTGATCAAAGCGATTAACACCTTTAATCCGGATAAAAATATTAAGCTTGCAACCTATGCTTCCCGGTGCATTGAAAATGAGATTCTTATGTATCTGAGGAGAAACAGCAAGACAAAGATGGAGGTGTCCATTGATGAGCCTCTGAATGTAGACTGGGATGGGAATGAACTTCTTTTGTCGGATATTCTTGGGACGGATGAGGATGTGATCTACAAGGACATGGAGACAGAGGCGGAGCATAAGATGCTGAAAAAAGCTATTTCCAAGCTTTCTGACCGGGAGAGGACCATTGTAAATCTCCGGTTTGGATTAAATACAAGGGACGGGGAGGAGAAAACCCAGAAAGAGGTGGCAGATCTGCTGGGAATTTCTCAATCTTATATTTCCAGGCTGGAAAAAAAGATCATAGGAAGGCTGCGCCGGGAAATTGTAAGGTATGAATAAATAAAAAAGAGGCTGCTGCAGGATAGGGATCATGGTGGAGCTTTGATGTATTTTTTCCTAAAAACATAGCGTTTTTCAGGAGAAATCAACGAAAAGGGAGCGATGGATCCTGCAGCAGCCTTAGTTTCTGGGCTTATCGTTTGATATCGTAATTCATGTTCATAAGATTGCGGATGGTGCCTGCATCGTCAGTAATGTTGGCATCTCCCCGGATGGTATGCTTGATGGCGCTGCTGGCAACTGCGAAGTTTATCATATCCATAGGCCGGTAATTGTGCATCATAGCATAGATCAGACCGCTGGCGAAGGCATCTCCGCCGCCTACCCGGTCTAAGATATTGAAGGTAAAAAGCTTACTCTCAAAGGTATGGCCTTCATACCACATATAGGCTTTCAGGCTGTTCTCACTGCCGCTGTGGGCATAACGCACATGGCGGGCAATACATTTTAGATTGGGATACCGGGTGACAAAGGCCTGGAAAATCTCATCCTGCTGTTCATAGCTGGGCTGGAGCGGAAGACTGTCCTTTTTATCCCCCAGACTGTGATCGGTCTCATCTATCCACAGATGGTAGGGTTCAATGCCAAGAAGTACATCCACATAAGGAAGACATTCTGTACAGAAATCTCTGGCTGCATCCCAACTCCACAGTTTGCTTCGGAAATTTCCGTCAAAGCTTACCGTCAGTCCCAGTTCTTTGGCGGCTTTCAGACAGTCCATAGTTAGTTCAAGACAGTTAGGAGCCAGGGCGGGGGTGATTCCGCTTAAATGAAGCCAGGTAAAATGGCTCAGCAGCTCTTTGACATCAATGGTGTGAAAATCAAATTCGGTGATGGCGCTGTTTTTCCGGTCATAGGTAACCTTGCTGGCCCGGATTCCGTATCCGGTTTCCAGATAATAGCTGCCAAGACGATGGGTGGGCGTCTGTTCCGGAGTACTTAAGATTACGGGAGTGCAGTGAACATCATTGCTCCGAAGCATGCGGACCGCACTTTTTCCAAGGCTGTTATTGGGAACCACAGAGAAAAAGGTACTGTCTACGCCCAGATTGGCCAGCGCCAGGGCAATGTTGGCCTCACTGCCTCCATAACTGGCTTCAAAGCTGGTAGCCATACGGATTTTTTCATAGTTTGGAGGTGTGAGACGAAGCATGATCTCGCCGATGGTGATAAATTTGTGGCTGCCGGAATTTTCCCGCAGCAGAGGATTGGTGTGTTCCATGGTGATCTCCTTTCAAAAGACCGTTTTTTGGTTAATGCTGTGAAGCAGCATCTCATGCGATTCAATACCAAAAGTATAACCGCTTTGCAGCGCAAAGTAAACGGGGATCTGCTATGATTTTTCTTTGAGATATGATAAACTGTAACTGTTCAGAGTCAGGCAGAGCCTTACAGGGCAAAAGGGAAAAGCGGTTTACTTTCAGGGTGAAACCTCCATTTTACTCAGGAGGAAATTTTAAAGGGGATAGGTAACCGTTGTATTTGCAGACAGTGTGAAATTTTACCGACAGGTTTGGAGCATCGGTGAAGGACGCTGCATTTTGGAGTCTGGACAGGAAAAATGACATTGCGGAGGAGAAAAGGAGAGGTACAGGAAGATGAAATATGATTTTACATCGATCATTGACAGGCGAGGGAAGGATGCACTGGCTGTGGACGGGCTTGGGCAGATGGGAACATCGGCTCCCGGGGTGCCGAAGGAAGGCTTTGATCCCATCCCCATGTGGGTGGCAGATATGAACTTTGGGACAGTTCCATCGGTTCCGGAAGCGATTATGCAAAGAGCCGGTCATCCTTTGTATGGATATTTTGATCCCAGTGAGGCTTATTATCAGGCCATCATTCACTGGCAGGAAGTGAGAAATGGAATCAAAGGACTGAGGCAGGAGCATATTGGATATGAAAATGGGGTGCTGGGAGGCGTGATCAGCGGTTTGAATGCAGTTTGTTCCAGGGGGGATTTTGTGCTGCTTCATTCTCCTACCTATATTGGTTTTACCAAGAGTCTGGAAAGCAACGGATATCGGATTATCCATTCTCCGCTGAAACAGGATGAGAAAGGGATTTACCGGATGGATTTTGAAGATATGGAGCAGAAACTGAAGCAGTATAAGATTCACGGAGCAGTTTTCTGTTCTCCCCATAATCCCTGCGGACGGGTGTGGGAGCGGGAAGAAATAGAGCAGGCCATGGAGCTTTACCGGAAGTATGATGTGTTTGTGATCTCCGATGAGATTTGGTCGGATCTTTTGCTGGATGGAAACCGTCATATCCCCACTCAGTCTGTGTCTGAGGATGCAAGGCAGCGAACCATTGCTCTCTATGCTCCTTCCAAGACCTTTAACTTGGCGGGGCTGGTGGGTTCCTACCATATTGTATATAATTCCTGGCTGAGAGAGCGGATGGAGCGGGAGTCTGCTTTGAGTCATTATAATTCCATGAATGTATTTTCGATGCATGCTCTGATAGGTGCTTATGGACAAGAAGGAGAGGAATGGACGGATGAGTTGTGTCAGGTATTGAGTAAAAATGTAGATTTTGCCTGGAATTTTATCAGAAGCCATTTTGAGGGAATTGACTGCGCCAGACCTCAGGGAACTTATATGCTGTTTTTAGATTGTTCCAGATGGTGTGCCAGCCATGGGAAAAACCTGGATGAGCTTTTGCAGGCAGGCTGGGAAGTCGGTGTGGCCTGGCAGGATGGAAGACCCTTCCACGGCCCCTGCCATATCCGGGTAAATCTGGCGCTTCCCTATTCCAGAGTAGTGGAAGCCATGGAACGTCTGGAACAGTACGTTTTCTCTTAAAAAGAAAGAATATATTGGTTCCAGGCCTGCTTTCTAATCAGAATAGATGATCAGAAAGAGTACCTGTGGAAGAAACTGCTCCCTTACAGGCATTTCCCGTTTTGGGGCCTGTAGGGGAGCAGTTTTGTTAGAAATAGTGGTATTCTTTTCTTTTTAGAAACAGAAAGAACATAGATACCAGACTGGCAAACACTTCTGCGGCTGCCACAGACAGCCAGATACCGTCGATACCCAGAAGCGCGGGAAGGAGCAGGATCGCCAGAACCTGAAATACCAAGGTTCTTAGAAAGGAGATGGCTGCAGAGACCCCTCCATTGTTTAAGGCAGTAAAAAATGCGGAGGCGAAAATATTGATGCCGGACAGCACAAAAGAAACAGCAAAAATCTGAAGTGCTCGAACGGTCATTTCATAAAGCTCCGGATCGTATCCCACAAAAACACCGGAGAGCGCCGGTGCCAGAAGATATCCCAGTGACAGCATAAAAATTCCTGCCAGAATGGTGAACAAAAGACTTTTTTTCAGCATATTTTTCAGTTCTTCTTCATTTCCGGCGCCGTAGTGATAGCTGACAATGGGCCCGGTGCCGATGGTGTAGCCGATAAAGATGGCCATGAAAATAAATTGTACATACATGACCACCCCATAGGCAGCCACACCATTTTCTCCGGCGAATCGGATGAGCTGGAAGTTATAGAGCATGCTCACCAGGGAGGAAGAGATATTCGTCATCAGCTCGGAAGCTCCGTTGATGCAGGCCTTGCGGATGGGGGGAACCTCCAGGCGGGTTTTTTTAAGCTGCAGCAGGCTGCTGTTGGGGCGTAAAAAGTAAATGAGGGGAAGTATGCCGCCTACACATTGACTCAATCCTGTGGCGAGGGCAGCCCCCGCCAGTCCCCAGTGGAAAACTGCGATAAATAATGCATCTAAAACCATGTTGGTAAGTCCTGCGGCTATTGTGACCATCAGTCCCAGTTTCGGCTTCTGAGCAGCAACAAAAAAGCTTTGGAATACATTCTGCAGCATAAATGCGGTGTTAAAAATCAAAAGAGTCCGTCCGTAGAGGACACAGTCCTGAATCATGGTCTCAGTAGCTCCTAAAAAATAGGAGATGGGGCGGATAAAAAGAATCCCCAAGAGGGAAAGGATAAGTCCTGCAATCAGAGTCACAACTACCATCATAGTAAAATAGCGATTGGCCCGCCGGTGATCCTGTTCCCCCAGGGTTTTGGCCACCAGGGCGCTTCCGCCGGTACCCATCATAAAGCCGAAGCCTCCCAGGATCATCACAAAGGGAAAAATCAGATTTAATGCAGCAAAAGGAGTTTTTCCCACAAAGTTGGAGACGAATAGTCCATCCACGACAGCGTAGATGGAAGTGAAAATCATCATTATAATGGAAGGAAGACAAAAACGGAATAATTTGGGGTAGGTAAAATGTTCAGATAGCTGTATGGTCTGTTTTTTCATGTCTAAAAATCCTCATTTGTTTTTTTAATTCTTCAGTGTACTTTTCAAACAGTCTGAGAAAGTCAGCCTGCTCCTTTGGTGACAGGGCTGAGAGGGCGGTCAGTTCCCGATCTATGACCAGATCCACTGTTTGGGTAGCCAGAGCTGTTCCCTTTTCTGTGAGAAGGATCTGCTTACTGCGATGACCGGATGCAGTCAGCTGGATATAGCCTTCGTTTTCCAGTTTTTTTAAGGCAGAGTTTACCGTCTGTTTGGGCAGGTAGAGATAGGAGCAGATCTGACGCTGTGTCAGGGGCATTGGATTCTCGCGGATAAAGTATAAGATCCAGAATGCGCAGTCCGGAAGCCCCAGAGATCTTGCAACGTCCCGGTAGAGCTCATCATTTTCCTTAATCAGGCTGTTATACTGGTGGAGCTGTTGTTCAAGGTCTGAAAACATAGGTGTATTCTCCTTTTGTTTAAAAAGAGGCAGCGATCCGGGGAGCCGGCTTTCGCTGTCTGTCAGTTGGCTGTTAGTCGGGGAAGGAAGACAAAGATAGTCCGATATCGGATTGTACAGGGGGGAATTATAGTCCGATATCGGATGAAAGTCAAGATGATTTTAGAATTAGAAGAAATTAAAAAAGACAGGAGCTGTCTGTAATCTGAAATTTTTCAAAATAGTGTTCAATTTCTTTTTGAACTCTGGCCAGCAGGCGCTTCATGTTTTCTAGTAAAAGCTCTGAATTACGAAATTGAGGATAGCAGATACTAAGTGCGGTGATGACTTTTGAATGATAGTGAAGGGGGACTGCAATGCAGCAGATGCCTTCTGTCAATTCAGCATTCTCATAGGCAAAACCGGTAGCGCGTACCTGGCAAAGTTCTTTTTTTAAATCTTCCAGAGAAGTGATCGTATTTGAAGTAAAAGCCTGCAGACAAGAGGGATATAAACGATCAAGCTCTTCTTCGCTGCATCCGGAAAGAAGCGCTTTTCCAATACCGGTACAATAGGCAGGAAGCCGTTGGGCCACATGGGATTTTAACATAATGGGGCTGACGGCCTCTTTTTTTGCCAGATATAAAACGCAGTCATCAACCAGAATGCCCAGATGACAGGTTTCGCCACTTTCTTTTACAATGGTATTCATTTCCTGCTGGAGCAGATCGTAAACAGAACAACCGCTCACATAGGCGCTTCCAGTTAAATAGGACTGGATACCGATGGTGTAACGAAGCGTTTCCGGATGATATTGAATAAAGTTTCGGTCTTCCATAGTATGGATAATAGGGAACAGGCTGCTTTTGGGAGCATCCAGTTCTCTGGAAATTTCGGAAAGGGAATATCCGTTCCGATTTCGGGCCAAAAGGGATAAAATTTCAAGTACTCTGATAGTAGAACGGTGTTCAGGGGCAGCCATAAAAAATCTCCTTTTTTGATCGTGGAATATAATTGACAATTTGATTATATCATGGTACTCTAAAAATACAATAGTTCTTATATAAGAATATGTTCGTATATACGAATGGAAGGGAGAAGGAAATGGAAACAAGAGAGCAAATTATTGAAAGCGTGTATAAGAATAAAATAATTGCCATTGTTCGGGGGATGGAGCCGGAATATTGTGTAAAATTGGCAGAAGCATTGTATCAGGGCGGTATTCGTATGGTGGAAGTGACCTTTAATCAGAAGAGTACGGATCATTATGCGGCTACGGTAGATGCAATCGAGAGTATTTGCAGTGAGATGAAAGGAAAAGTTCTGGTGGGGGCAGGCACAGTGTTGACCAAAGAGCAGGTGGATCTGGCAAGGAAAGCAGGGGCTGTTTATATGATTGCACCATCAACAGATCCGGAAATTATTACATATGCCAGAAATCAGGGAATGGTAACCATGCCGGGGGCATTATCCCCTTCTGAAGCAGTGAATGCATGGAAGGCCGGGGCAGATTTTGTAAAAGTTTTCCCCATCGGAAATTTAGGAGCATCATATTTAAAGGCTATCAAGGCGCCTCTTGGACACATTCCTATGCTGGCTGTAGGTGGAGTGAATGAGAAAAACATAGCGGATTTTCTGAGAGCAGGAGCCGTGGGAGCCGGTGTAGGCGGCAATCTGGTGAATCAGCAGTGGATCCGAAATGGAGAATACGATAAAATTACAGCTTTAGCGCAAGAGTTTGTAAAAAATATTGAAAATATATAAGCCTGAAAGATTGACAGCAAAAGAGAATAAGGAGGGTGAAACATGGCAAAAGCAGTATGTTTTGGAGAAATTATGATGCGGTTGAATCCGGAAGGATATTACCGATTTGTGCAGGCGGAGCGGTTTGAAGCCAGTTACGCGGGTGGAGAGGCGAATGTGGCAGTGTCTTTAGCGAATTATGGGGATGAAGCAGCATTTGTTACAAAGCTTCCGGAAAATGAAATTGCCCAGAGCGCAATAAATTCTTTGCGAAAATTCGGGGTGGATACCAGTGCCATTAAAAAGGGAGGACCGCGGATAGGAATCTATTTTGTGGAAAAAGGTGCTTCTCAGCGTCCTTCCAAGGTGATTTATGATCGGGCAGGATCCTCGATTGCGCTGGCTAAGCGGGAAGATTTCTGCTGGGAGGAAATACTTTCCGGAGCAGACTGGTTCCATTTTACAGGGATTACCCCGGCTTTGGGAGGGGAATTGCCACTGATTTGTCTTGATGCTTGTCAGGCTGCGAAAAAATTAGGCGTGAAGGTGAGCTGTGATCTGAATTATCGTAAAAAACTGTGGACGAAAGAACAGGCCGGTGAGGTGATGGCAAAACTGATGCCTTATGTGGATGTTTGTATTGCCAATGAAGAGGATGCAGCAGATGTATTTGGTATACGGGCAGAGGGAACAGATATTAACACAGGAAAGATCAGCCGGGAAGGTTACGTTGGTGTAGCCAAGGAACTGGCAGAGCGATTTGGGTGCAGTTATGTGGCGATTACTTTACGGGGAAGTATTTCTGCTACAGATAACCGGTGGGCTGGTATGCTGTACAAGGATGGACAAGCCTGCTTCTCTCCGGAGTACCTGGTACATATTGTGGATCGAGTAGGCGGAGGAGATTCTTTTGGCGGTGGTTTGATCCATGCGCTGCTGCATGGGTTTGAGCAGCAGGATGCCATTAATTTTGCAGTGGCGGCTTCCTGTTTAAAGCATTCTATTGAACATGATTTTAATTTGGTTACAGAAGCAGAAGTACAATCTCTGGCAGGTGGAAATGCCTCTGGAAGAGTTCAAAGATAATTGAAAACAGATTGGGAAAGTGAAATGTCTTCCATGTAAGACAGAGCAGAATGATGAAGCACACCGTCTTATGTGGAAGGCATTTATTGTAGGATCTGAAAAGCTAAATTTGTCCGATCTGTATCAAAGGAAGCATTTCTTTGGTAATGATAGAACATTCTGTATTAATATAAGAAGGGGGGCAGAACGTTCTTCCATAAGAAATTCATAGAGAAGCTGGATGGCCAGTTCCCATTGGTCAGCCGGTTTTTGATATAAAATGGCGGTAATAAGACCTGATTCGAGAAATTCCCTGGTCATATTGGTGTACTCATGTCCAAAAACATAGACACGGTTTTGTTTGCCAGCTGCAATAACAGCCGCTGCAGCCCACTGTGTCAGGCCGTTGGTTACATAAATAGCATTTAAATCCGGATAGGTCTCTATCAACTCCAGAGTTTTTTCATAGATATTTTCGTAGGAAAGTTTTTCAGTTTGACCTTCGATTTCGCATATTGCTAAAAGTGTATGTTTTTTTGTTCCTGTTTCAGCATATCTTCAAAACCGGCAATACGGCGGACAGGAAGCGGGATATTTGAAAAAGAATAAAAAGTAAAGTAATTATTTTACGGCTCAGGGCTGTCACGGTGATGAATTAGCGTGACGGTCCTGAGCTGTTTGGGTTATCGGATCAGATGGCTGGGGGAATTACCATTGGAAGTTTCTTAAGCTTCTGAAGAAATTTTTGCGTTTAACCAATTCTGGTCAGCGTCTGAGCATATAATATTTATTTATTAAATGATTAAAAAAAACATCCCGTTTCATTATTTTTTTCGGTTTTTATCAAAAGCCAAAATATTTTTAATGCAAATCGTGGATAAAAACGTGTATGTTTATTGATTTTTTAAAAATTCAATGAATAAATATGAAATTGTTAAAAAATTAATTGTATAATATTGACAAAACGGATTGACAATTTGAAAATTGTATTATATGATTTGTTTAATAGATAAACCGTAGCGAAAAATATATTGTATGGTTTGCCTAAAAATCACCTAAGGAGGGTTTGATACTATGAAAAAATTAGTTACACTGGGTCTTGCTGCACTGATGGCTGGGGCTATGGTTATGGGTGCGTCTGCTGAGGAAAAAGTGGATCTGAACGTGATTGCTGCACAGTATGGACAGAATACGACTGACTGGTGGGCAAATTTTGTTGAAGAGTTCAATGCAGACAATCCTGGAATCAATCTGAATGTGGAGGTTGTTTCCTGGAATGATATTTATACGGTAGTGAATACCCGTATCGGAAATGGCCAGGCACCTGACATTCTGAATATTGACGTGTTTGCAGACTACCAGGCGGATGATCTGCTGCTTCCGGCTCAGGATTATGTTTCAGAGGAGACTTATGCAAAAATGTACGAGTCTTTCCTGGCACAGTCTGAGATTGACGGCACAGTATGGGCAATTCCGGATCTGGCTTCTGCCCGTGCAATGTACTATAACGTAGACATTCTGGAGGCTGCCGGAGTGGAAGTTCCGACTACATGGGAAGAACTTACTGCAGCTTGCGAGGCTATCAAAGCATACGATGACAGTATTTATCCCTGGGGTATTGATATGACCACTGATGAAGGCCAGGCAGCTTTTGCATACTACACCTGGAATAATGGCGGCGGATTTGTGGATGAAAACGGCGAGTGGGCACTGAACAGCCCGGAGAATGTGGAAGCGATTGAGTATGCTATCGGACTTGTAAATTCCGGCTATACCAACAGTGATCCTGCAAACGATACCCGTTATGATCTTCAGGATATGTTCGGAGCAGGACAGATCGCAATGGTGATCGCTCCTAACAGTCTTCCTACCTATGTTGCAGACGGCGGTTATGAAGTAAATTATGCAGTGGCTCCTATCCCCTCTAATGGTGTAGAGTCTGTGTCTGCAGGTGTTATGGATCGTTTCATGTGCTTTGATAACGGATATTCAGAAGAAGAACTGGCAGCAGTTACTACTTTCTTTGATTACTTCTATGAGGATGAGCGTTACTCTGACTGGGTATTAATGGAAGGCTTCCTGCCGGCTACCATAGCAGGCGGAGAGACTGTAGCAGCTGCAGATGAGAGTATGGCAGCCTGGGTTGACATTGTTGGATCCAGTAAGTTCTATCCCACAGCAAAGGCTGAGTGGGCAGATGTAAAACAGGGTGTTATCAATGTAGAACAGCAGGCTCTTCTGGGTGAAGATGTTCAGACACTTCTGGATGATCTGCAGGCAGAAATCGCAGGTTAAATGAAATAGGCAAATCTGTTTATGGCCTTGTGATTTTGCAGGGTGAATGAAAAGATTGCGGGAGCAGGGCTCTTGTGGCTCTGCTCCTGATTTGTCTGATGAAAATCTTTTGACAAGATTACTCTAATTTCCAGGTGGTGAAATAATGAAAAAGAAAAAGAAAATTTTAAATGTGATAGAGCCGTATATATGGCTCACTCCCAGTATGCTTTTGATGGCAATTTTTATTCTGATTCCCATATTCGAAGTGTTTAGGATCTCTCTGAGTAAAGTCAGCAAAGCGGGCGTGATCAAAGGCTTTATCGGGCTGGAAAATTTCCAGAAGGTTTTGAGCGGTTCTGCATTTCCGATGGTTTTGAAAAACACACTGATCTGGACCGTTGTGGTTGTCGGCCTTTCGACGTTGATCGGCTTTATTCTTGCCATGGTTCTGAACAATCAGTTTAAGGGCAGAAAGATCGCCCGTGCGATCGTGGTGTTTCCCTGGGCTACTTCTTTGATTATCCAGGCTGGCGTGTGGAAATTTATTATTGATACAGATTATGGTTCATTGAACACTCTTTTGATGAGATTGGGCATTATTGATAAGGCTATGAACTGGACACCTACTCCTGCGGCATATTTTGCCTGGGAATGCTGGGTGGGTATTTTTGTTACCATTCCGTTTGTTACTTTCTGTGTGCTTTCGGGCCTGCAGAGCATTGACAATGCATATTATGAGGCAGCTACAGTGGATGGAGCCACTTACTGGCAGCGTCTTTTTAAGGTGACGATCCCTCTGGTAAGACCTTCCTTAACGGTTAGTACCGTGCTGAACATTATTTATGTATTCAATTCCTTCCCGATTATCTGGACTATCACCAAGGGCGATCCGGCAAACCGGACAGACACCCTTGTGACCTATCTGTATAAGCTTGCATTTTATAATGGTAAATCGGGACAAGCAGCAGCTGTATCAGTGATCGGCTTCTTGATACTCTGTGCCTGTGCTGCTGTTTATATGGTGATATCTTTGGGAAAGGAGGGCAATGATGAGTAAAATGAAAGAAGAAATGATAGAAAAAAAGGCTAAGACACCAAAACAAAAAGTATTGAGAGTCTGCCTGTATGTATTCATTTTATTGATGGCGCTGATCATTCTCTATCCTTACCTGGTAATGTTCACCACAGCATTAAAAAGCCGCGCGGAGATTTATGCTGCAAAGGGTACGGTATTTCCGATCACCTGGCTGTGGCAGAATTTTGCAGAAGTTTGGTCAAAAGCGCCGCTGCTGCGTTATTTTGTGAACTCTGCCATAGTGGCAGGCGGTTCCACACTGATTGCTATTTTGTGCGGTATTCCGGCAGCGTATGCTCTGGCGCGTATGAAATTTAAAGGGCAGAAATTTTTCCTGGGTTTAGTGATCATTTCCCAGATGTTCTCTCCGGTTGTTCTTCTGATCGGTATATATCGGGTAATGTCCACGCTGCATATGACCGACAGTCTGCTGGGGCTGGTTTTCATCAATGCTGCATTTAACCAGGCATTTGCGATCTGGCTTCTTCGGGGCGCTTTCATCTCCATCTCTCCGGATATGGAGCAGGCTGCTCGTATTGATGGATGCAATAAGATGCAGGCAATGGTAAAAGTGCTGCTGCCCATGGCGGCTCCGGGAATCGTTACCACTTTGATTTTCATTTTTATCAATGCATGGAACGAGTACACCATAGCACTTACTCTGATCTCCAGTGATCTGAATAAACCATTAACGGTAGGTATCACAATTTTCAATGGTTATAACATGATTGAGTGGCAGTATCTGTTTGCGGCATCCTTGTTTGCAACGATTCCTGTGATCATTATGTTTATGTGCATTGAGAAGCATCTGGTCAGCGGGCTTGCTTCCGGTGGTGTGAAAGGCTAAGTTTTTGAACCGAAGACGGCATTCGTGTTGCTCTATGTACACGGATGCGCCAAATAATCATAAATACAAAAAGGGGGCTGCTGCAAGACCTTCCTTGGCGGTTGGTGTGTCTCTTTCGGAAAACGGTCTGTTTTGTGAAAGAAATACATAGTTAAAACCGCAGGAGGTTCTTGTATCAGCCCCCTTTATCAAGGGGAGGATAAGTAGTATTTTTATCTTTTGTACCATTCACTGAAGGGGGATCCAATGAATGCTTGATCCCGATGGCATTCTGCTTTATCAGAAGGCTCATCTGAGATTAATCATAGTATAGACAGATTTCAGGAGAATATACAGGGTTTTATAAAATAGCGGATCAGTAAAAAAGTTATCACAGAGGAAGACAGCCGTGAAAATTGTTAAAATACTTTTTACAGGATATGGATTATAGCAATGATATCCATTTCTGTGCCCCCAGGCTGACTGCCTCTTCCTGATTGTGGGTTACCAGGATCAGTGTTTTTTCTTTTGATTTTTGACGGATCAAATTGATCACAGCTGCCTTGGTATCGGTGTCCAGACCCTGGAAGGGTTCGTCCAGAAGCAGAAGATCATGCTCTGTCAGCAAGGCCCTTAAAATAGCTATTCGCCGTTTCATACCTCCGGAAAGTTCAAGCACAGGCTGATCGGCACAGGCTGGCGGAAGGTGCACTTGCTCAAGCGCTTCCAGGATCTCAGAAATTGTGAGGCTGGGAGCGGTAAAGCGAAGGTTGGCGGAAACAGACAGGTATTCGCACAGTCGGTTTTCCTGAAAAACGGGGCTGATACGCATACCATCAAGCCCGGTAATGCGGCCTTTGTCCGGTTGTTCCAAGCCCATGAGAAGCCGAAGCAGGGTGGTTTTGCCCTGGCCGGAGGGAGCCATGATGGCAGTGACAGAGCCTTCTGGCAGCAGTGCGGAAAAATCTGACAGAACTGTTTTGCCAGAATAGGATTTATATATATGTTGGAACTGAATGTCAGCCATAGTGTCTCCTTTTCAATGGATACGGCAGTGGTGGAACTGTATTAAAATAGGGTATCTGTACAAAGACAGCGCTTAAATGCGTTGTTTTTTTCGGTGGAATGGGACTGACCAATAGCTGGTTTACGGGTCAGTGAAAAAACTGAAACGGTTTTGCATCCAAAAGCTTCAGAAACAGCTTTTCGCAGATCAGACTTAAAAGCACGATGGTAAAGGTCCAGGCGAAAAGATCCGGAGTGTCCAGATAGATTTTGGCCTGCTGGAGCTTTGCACCCACAGAGCCCTCCGGGATGCCGATGACCTCTGCCGCAATCCCGGATTTCCAGCAAAGCCCAAGAGAAACCTGACAGGCGGAACGGAAAAAGGGGAGAAGCTGGGGAAGATAAAGGTACCCCAGGCGCCTGGAAAAGGGAACTTGAAATACCTGAGCCATTTCAGCAAGTTCCCGGTTTAACTGGCAGATGCCCTCCAGCAGGTTTGTGTAGATCACAGGAAATACGATCAAAAAAGAGATAAACACAGAAAGTCTTTTGGAGGAGAGCCAGATTAATGCAAGTACCACAAAGGAAGCTACAGGAACAGATTTTATGGTTAAAATAATGGGCAGCAGCAGTTCTCGGATATGCCGGAAGCGGGCGGCCAGAGCAGCCAGCAAACTTCCGGCGATACAAGCCAGAAAAAACCCAAGGGCAATGTGGGAGAGGGAAAAGGCAATAGAGGACCAGAAAGAGCGGGTTTTGACCAACTCCAGCAGCCGCTGCAGTACCTCAACAGGAGAAACCAAAAGCAGGCGGCTGTCCAGGGCAATACTGGCAAGATGCCACAAAAACAGCCAAAAAGCTACCGCCCAGAGGCGTACCCTGGGGGCGCTCATTCTTCACCCAGGTAGTAAAAGTCATCCAGGGGAAGGCTGCCTCCCACTGCCTTTGGATTCTGGTCCAGCAGTACTTTGAGATAACCGGAAAGTTTTTCCTTCATCTCCTGCCCCTGAATGAAGGTGATGTTGCAGGCGGGCAAGGCCTCTTTTGCAACCTGGACAGGTACAATGTCATAGGAACCGATCAATTCAGCGGCTTCTTCTGTATTTGCATTTACAAACTCTACAGATTCCTGGTAATGGGTAAGAAAATTTTCCACAGCCTCAGGGTTTTCCAGAATAAATTCCCGTCGCCCTACTACGACACCGGTAATCAGGGCGGAAGAGGCGGCGGTATCCTCCTGCAGTTCCTCCCAGGCCTGATTTAAGTCTAAAGCAATTCGGATATCTTCGGATTTCTGCATGGCGGTGGTGACAAAAGGCTGGGGCAGCATGGCGATTCCGGAAGCGTCGGATAAGAGAGCAGACAAACATTCTGTGTGCTCGCTTTTCCATTCGATAGTCACATCTTTTTCAGGATCGATCCCGTTTTCTGAGAGAATATAACGCAGAGCGTATTCCGGAGTGGCTCCTTTTCCGCTGGCATAGATGGTCTTTCCCCTTAAATCTTCCGGGGAGGATATGGTTTCACCCCGCTCTGCCAGGTAGAGTACTCCCAGGGTATTGACAGCCAGAACCTGGATCGCTCCCTGGGTGTTGTTGTAAAGAACAGAGGCCAGATTGGCGGGGATGGCGGCAAAATCGGTGGTTTCCCGTACCAGCATAGGAGCTGCCTCATCTACTGCGCCTAAAATCTGAAAATCATAGGTGGGATCGGAGAGCTTCCCCTGATCGGCCTGATCCATGAAGGCTGCCAGTCCCATGGCAGTGGGACCCTTCAGGGCAGTTACGCGGATGGGAGGCAGAGTTGCCTCTGCCGGAGACGGAATGCTGGAAAGAAGCGTACAAAAAGAAAGAAGTCCAATGAATATTAAAGGTTTTTTCATGATTATACCTGCCTTTTCGCAAAAAATTGTTTGTTTTTTATTTTAATCCTTTTGCAGGAACGGTTCAACTAGATTTTGCAGGAAAAAAACATTTGTGTTTATGGGGGGATGGTGTTACAATAGAAACGATTGTAATTTAGTAAGAATAACAAAAGTAGGAGAACGGACATGAATCTGATTGAGAAAGTGTTTGGCACTCACAGTGAGCGTGAATTGAAACGTATCATGCCCATTGTGGATAAAATTGAAAGCCTGCGTCCTTCCATGCAGGCACTGACGGATGAAGAGCTGCGGGGTAAGACGAAAGAATATAAAAAGAGATATGCAGAAGGTGAGTCTTTGGACTCCCTGCTTCCGGAGGCCTTTGCCACTGTCCGGGAGGCAGGAAAACGTGTTTTGAATATGGAACATTATCGGGTACAGCTGATCGGCGGTGTGATCCTGCACCAGGGCCGTATCGCTGAGATGAAGACCGGTGAAGGTAAGACGCTGGTTTCCACTCTTCCGGCGTACTTAAATGCGCTCACCGGAGAGGGCGTACACATTGTTACGGTCAATGACTATCTGGCAAAGCGTGATGCAGAGTGGATGGGCAAGGTTCATGAGTTTTTAGGGCTCACCGTAGGCGTGGTCCTGAATTCCATGGAGAACGATGAGAGAAGAAAGCAGTATGCCTGCGACATTACCTATATTACCAACAATGAACTGGGATTTGATTATCTGAGAGACAATATGGTGATCTATAAGGAGCAGCTGGTACAGAGAGACCTGTCTTATGCCATCATCGATGAGGTGGACTCCGTTCTGATCGATGAAGCCCGTACTCCTCTGATCATCTCCGGACAGAGCGGAAAATCCACCAAGCTGTATGAGGTTTGCGATATTCTGGCCCGTCAGATGGAGCGGGGAGAAGCCAGCGGTGAGGTTACCAAGATGACCGCCATTATGGGAGAGGAGATTACAGAGTCCGGCGATTTCATTGTCAATGAGAAGGATAAGGTGGTGACCCTTACTGCGGATGGCATTAAGAAGGTGGAGAAGTTCTTCCAGATCGAAAACCTGTCGGATGCAGAGAACATTGAGATCCAGAATAATATTATTCTGGCACTTCGTGCCCATAATCTGATGTTCCGCGACCGGGACTATGTGGTAAAAGACGATGAGGTTTTGATCGTAGATGAGTTTACCGGACGTATCATGCCGGGACGCCGCTATTCTGACGGTCTGCATCAGGCCATTGAGGCGAAGGAGCATGTGAAGGTGAAGCGGGAGAGCAAGACGCTGGCTACCATCACATTCCAGAATTTCTTTAATAAATATAAGAAAAAATCCGGTATGACCGGTACTGCTCTTACGGAGGAGCATGAGTTCAGAGATATCTACGGAATGGATGTTATCGAAATTCCTACGAATCGTCCGGTTCAGAGAAAAGATCTGGATGATGCGGTTTATATGACCAAAAAGGAAAAATACCGGGCCGTAGTGGAGGCGGTAAAAGAGGCTCATGCCAAGGGACAGCCGGTGCTGGTAGGTACCATTACCATTGAGGTTTCTGAATTGCTGTCTGGAATGCTTCGCAGAGAGGGAATCCAGCACAAGGTGCTGAATGCCAAATTCCATGAGTTGGAGGCTGAGATTGTTGCGGATGCAGGTGTGCACGGCGCTGTAACTATTGCTACCAATATGGCCGGCCGTGGTACGGATATTAAGCTGGACGAAGAATCCAGAGCAGCCGGAGGTTTGAAGATCATCGGAACAGAGCGTCATGAGTCCAGACGTATTGACAATCAGCTTCGTGGACGTTCCGGACGTCAGGGGGATCCGGGTGAATCCAGATTTTACATTTCCCTGGAGGATGACCTGATGCGTCTTTTCGGCTCAGAAAAGATGATGGGAATGTTTAAGTCTCTGGGAGTTCAGGAAAATGAGCAGATTGAGCATCGGATGCTTTCTTCAGCCATCGAGAAAGCCCAGAAAAAGATTGAAAGCAATAACTTTGGGATCCGTAAGAATCTGCTGGAGTATGACCAGGTGAATAATGAGCAGCGGGAGATCATTTATGCAGAGCGCCGCAAGGTTCTTAACGGAGAAAATATGCGGGATTCCATCTTTAAGATGATTACAGATACAGTGGACAATACCGTGAATATCTGTATTGGTGATGATCAGGAGAGCGCTTCCTGGAATATCCGAGAGCTGAATGATCTGTTGATACCCATTATTCCCATTCAGCCGGTGACTTCTGAGACAGTGGCTTCCATGAAAAAGAATGAGCTGAAGCAGTATCTGAAGGAACAGGCAGTGAAGGCTTATGAAGCCAAGGAGGCAGAGTTCCCGGAACAGGAACAGATCCGTGAGTTGGAGCGTGTGATCTTGCTAAAGGTGATTGACCGGAAGTGGATGGATCATATTGACGATATGGATCAGCTGCGCCAGGGAATCGGGCTGCAGGCTTACGGACAGAAGGATCCGCTGGTAGAGTTTAAGATGAGCGGTTATGATATGTTCAATTCTATGACAGCTGCGATCCAGGAGGATACCCTGAAGATGCTGTACCATGTTCGGGTAGAACAGAAGGTAGAGCGTGAAGAAGTGGCCAAGGTTACCGGAACAAATAAGGATGACACTGCTGCGAGAGCGCCCAAACGCCGGACAGAGACCAAGATTTATCCCAACGATCCCTGTCCCTGCGGAAGCGGTAAAAAGTACAAACAGTGCTGCGGCCGGAAGGCATAGGAGTTTGCTGTTTATGGGCCGTCAAAAGAATTCTGCCAATAACAGAAGGTTCTTTTGGCGGCTCTGTGTTAATAAAAAGCTGCCCGCGCAAAGCGGGCAAGAAATAGAAAGAAGGTGAAGCTATGGTTGAATTAGATGAATTCAAAGCGATTTTAAACAGCTATACAAAACCATTAGTGGAAGTGAGGGATTCACTTTGACCTGGTAAACAAAGAGCAGAGGATCCAGGAATTAGAGCGGGAGATGGAGGCCCCCGGCTTTTGGGACAATCCTGAGAAATCTCAGGAGTCTATGAAGGTGTTAAAGAGCCTCAAGGACGATGTGCAGGTATATCAGCAGTTGAAGGAGCAGTATGAGGAAGTGGAACTGCTTCTGGACATGGGATATGAAGAGAATGACCCGGCGGTGATACCGGAGATCCAGGAAATATTGGATTCCTTCCGGGAAACCTTTGATTCTGTGAGGATCAAGACGCTGCTGTCCGGAGAGTATGATAATTCCAGTGCGATTGTGACCCTGCATGCAGGAGCAGGAGGGACGGAATCCTGCGACTGGGCATCCATGTTGTACCGGATGTACTGTCGCTGGGCAGACAAAAAGGGCTTCCAACTGGAAGTGCTGGATTATCTGGATGGAGATGAGGCAGGGATTAAGTCTGTGACCTTCCAGGTAAACGGGGAAAATGCCTTCGGCTATCTGAAATCAGAGCGGGGGGTGCATCGACTGGTACGCATCTCTCCCTTTAATGCAGCGGGAAAACGTCAGACTTCTTTTGTGAGCTGCGATGTGATGCCGGATATTGAGGAAGACCTGGATGTGGAGATCCGGGATGAGGATATCCGGATTGATACTTATCGTTCCAGCGGAGCAGGCGGTCAGCATATCAATAAAACCTCTTCTGCCATCCGTATTACCCATTTTCCCACAGGGATCGTGGTGCAGTGTCAGAATGAGCGTTCTCAGCACATGAACAAGGATAAAGCTATGCAGATGCTGAAGGCAAAGCTGTATCTGCTAAAGCAGCAGGAGAACAAAGAGAAAGCCTCCGACATTCGGGGGGAGGTAAAGGAGATCGGCTGGGGCAACCAGATCCGCTCCTATGTATTCCAGCCCTATACCATGGTGAAAGATCACCGTACCAATGCGGAGACGGGGAATGTGGACAGTGTGATGGATGGAAATATTGATCTGTTTATCAATGCCTACCTGAAATGGCTTACCCTGGGACCGGAGGAAGAAAATTAACTAAAAACAGATGATTTACCAGAGGCAGAGCCCGGGGAAGGATGGAGTGTGCAAACTACCATTTTTACCTGGCTCTGTCTCTTTTATACAGTTTTATCCGATTCTGCGCTTTCGGCTTTCAGGAGAGACAGTTGAGAAAACGGATACGTCAGTTCTTGTTATGGATAGTTTTAGAAACTGTGGCTACGATCCTAAAAATTTTCTTGTGCAGTCCTTTTCTCTATAGTAAGATAAGAACAGAAAACCGAAGGGAACCAGAGGTTCTGACAAGCCGTTTATTTTGGGAGGAAGGATTATGGGTATTATCAAAGCAGCGATACAGACCGTTACCGGTTCGATTTTAGATCAGTGGAAAGAAGTGGTGGAGCCGGAAACCATGGGCAGCCAGACTGTATTTGTAAAGGGTGTGGTGAAAAAGAGCGGGGGAGGAAGAGGCTCCAGAAATGTGATTTCCAATGGATCGGTGATCCATGTGTATGAAAATCAGTTTATGATTCTGGTGGATGGAGGAAAGATCGTAGATTACACGGCAGAACCCGGGTACTTTATTGTGGATAACTCTTCTATGCCCTCTCTTTTTAGTGGACAGCTGGAGGAAAGTTTAGGAGAGGCGTTTGAGCGGTTCCGGTTTGGAGGGACTGCACCTGTGTCCCAGCAGGTATTTTATCTGAATCTCCAGGAGATCAAGGGTATTAAATTCGGAACCAGAAATCCCATGAATTATTTTGATAATTTTTACAACGCAGAGCTGTTTCTCCGGGCGCATGGAACTTATTCCGTGAAGATTACCAACCCGTTGCTGTTCTATGCAGAGGCGGTGCCGAAAAATGCTGCCCGGGTAGAGATAGAGGATATGAATGAGCAGTATCTCTCGGAGTTTTTAGAGGCTCTGCAGACTTCCGTTAATCAGATGTCTGCAGATGGGATCCGTATTTCTTATGTGGCTTCCAAAAGCCGGGAGCTGAGCAAATATATGGCAGATACCCTGGATGAGAATTGGAAAAAGCTGCGGGGAATGGAAATCCAGTCAGTGGCGATTGCCAGTATTTCCTATGATGAAGAATCCCAGAAACTGATCCATATGAGAAACCAGGGGGCAATGATGGAGGATCCGGGTATCCGGGAGGGCTATCTTCAAAGCGCTGTGGCGAGAGGGCTGGAGAGAGCAGGAGCGAATCCCAATGGCAGTGCAGCAGGCTATGTGGGCATGGGGGTTGGGATGCAGGCGGCAGGTTCTGTGATGGGAACGGCCAGTGCAGTGAACCTGCAGCAGATGCAGATGAAGCAGGCAGGGATGCAGAGAGAAAAATCCCGGGAAGGAACGGCTGGAGTTTCGGCAGAAGCGGGTGCAGAGACTGTGGGAACCCGGGGAAGCTGGATCTGCCAGTGCGGAACAGAAAATACCGGCAAGTTCTGCTCAGAGTGCGGCAGACCAAGACCGGAAAAGATAAGCTGGACCTGCCAGTGCGGAACAGAAAATACCGGCAAGTTCTGTTCGGAATGCGGCAGGCCAAGACCGGAAAAGATAAGCTGGATCTGCCAGTGCGGAACAGAAAATACCGGGAAATTCTGTTCGGAGTGCGGCAAGCCAAGAGGGTAATAGACCGATCGATATAAAGCGGGCTGGACGGGTATGCGGCGGCTGTGAGCAGATGAATAGCAAAGCTTCGTGTTAATAAACTGAGAAACAGGCAGAAGAAGCGGGAGGAAAAGAAAATGGCAGTTATGATCTTAAAGTGTCCCAACTGCGGCGGTGAACTGATTTTTGATCCCAGTCATCAAAATCATAAATGTGAATACTGTGGCTCCAGGTTTACCCAAGAGGAGCTGAAACAGCTTTTTCCGTCACAGGAAGCTTCGGGGGCAGATGAGCCCGATGCTCAAGATGGGAGAAATGATTGCGCAGCAGAAGAGGGAAGGGCATCCCAAACAGAAGCCATGATTTATACCTGTCCCAACTGCGGGGCCCGGATTGTGACGGATGAGACTACTGCGGCTGCTTTTTGCTATTATTGTCACAGCCCGGTGGTACTTCAGGGACGGCTTTCCGGGGAGTTTTTGCCGGATTTGGTGATCCCCTTTGCATTTGATAAAAAAGAGGCTGTGAAGCAGTTTTTAAGCTATGTGAAGCGGAAGAAATTTGTTCCCAGGGATTTTTTTGATGAGAGTCAGATCGAGAAGCTTTCCGGGGTATATTACCCTTACTGGAGCTGCAGCTGTGAGCTGACGGGAAAAATGACCGGGGAGGCGTCTAAGGTGCGGGTCTGGCAGAACGGGGATACCGAATTTACAGAGACCAGCATCTATCATGTAAAACGCAGCGGTTCGGTATCTCTGGAACATATTACCAGGAATGCGCTGGAAAAGGGAGACAGGGCTCTGGTAGAAGGAGTGCTGCCCTACCGTCTGAGAGAGGCTGAAAAATTTGAACTGGGATATCTGTCGGGATTTCTGGCAGAAAAACGGGATATACCGCGCAGCCGGCTGGAAGAAGAGATGCATCAGGAGGCGGAAAAACAGGCGGAAAGAGCGTTGAGAAACAGCATTCAAGGGTTTAGTTCAGTGACAGTGAGGGATGCACATACAGCCTTAAAGCAGGAACATTGGAGCTACCTGCTCCTTCCGGTTTGGGTTTTGACCTATCGGGGAAAAGAGGGGCACATTTATTTTTATGCCATGAATGGGCAGACGGGGAATGTCTGGGGAGAATTGCCGGTGGATCATAAAAAGCTGGGGATTTTTTCGGGGCTTCTCATGGCAGCTGTATTTTTCTTGGTGCTGCTTTTGTTTCTTTGGGGAGGGTATGTTTTATGAGGGAGAGCGGAAGGGAAAGCAGGAAGAACACAGGGGGTGTTTTGAGGGGCTGCCGTTTGGGATTTTTCCTGTTTTTTTTAATGGTTTTTTGGGCGCTGCCCTGGTCTGGGGATTTTCACAGGAAAGCTCCGGAAGGGAAAACGGCCGAATTTGCGGGGGGTTTGGTCCCTGTGGAAGCTTGGGCCGGACAGGCGCAGTGGGTATTTGATGAGGGGGGACTTTTAAGCCTCTCTCAGGAGCAGCAGCTGGAGGAAAAAGCTGAAATGCTTTTTCAGGATACAGGCTATAATTTTTTTGTGGTAACCCTTGAAGATGCAGGGGGGAAGACCAGCAGGGAGGCGGCTGAGGATTTTTACATAGAACATCAGACGGTGCAGGACGGAGCTGTGTATCTGATCGACATGGACAATCGGGAACTGTATCTGGCCACCTCCGGAGAAATGCGGTATGTACTGAATGATAAGCGATGGAAGCGCGCTTTGGATGCAGGATATGAATTTGTGGCAGATGAGAACTACGGTGAAGCATTTTTGGCTATGCTGGAACAGACGGAGGAATATCTGGAGGAAGGGATAGAGGCCGGTACTTTTCTGGTGGATGAGGATACAGGAAAAATGACTTACTACGAGAAAAGAAAGAAACTGGGCATACCTCAGATACTGGCGGCTCTTGGAGCGGCATTTTTGGCGGGAGCAGGGGCTTTCGCAGGAGTGAAGCGAAGCTACCGGAAAAAATCCCCAAAGGAAACCAGAGAAAGCCAGCAGTCAGTGGAGCTGGATCTGACGGAAAAGGAAGATGTTTTCGTAAACTGTCTGGTGACCAGGCGCCATATTCCCAGGAACCCTCCAGAGGACGGGGAGCATGGCGGCTCATCAACCGTACATTCCGGTTCCGGAGGCAGCTCTTTTGGTGGAGGAGGCCGGAAATTTTAGGAGACTTCGGGAACGCGATTTTTGCTCCCGCTGAAAATTGTTTTACCTTCCGGGGATTTTATCCGTTGCGCTGGAGAAAAAAATGTGGTACTATCTTTTGGGTGATTACAAATGTGTTTTAACTGCGGACAGAGTCCGGCACAGCGGTGAGGTAAAAGGAAATGGCTGGAAAAAAGCAGTATTTTGTTGTGAAGGAGAAGGCGGTTCCTGAGGTTTTGCTGAAGGTAGTGGAGGCTAAGAGGCTTCTGGAGATGCATCTGGCAGAGACTGTTCAGGAAGCTACCGATCAGGTGGGGATCAGCCGCAGCTCTTTTTACAAATATAAGGACGATATTTTTCCCTTTCATGAAAATTCCAGGGGAAAGACGATTACGTTTGTACTGCAGATGCACGATGAACCGGGACTGCTTTCGGATGTGCTGCGGGTAGTGGCGGAGCACCAGGCCAACATTCTGACTATCCATCAGAGTATTCCCACGAATGGGATTGCGTCTACCACCATCAGTGTGGAAGTTCTTCCGGATACCGGTGATGTGTCAGAGATGATGAACCTGATCGAGGCAAAAAAAGGCGTGCAGCAATTAAAGATCTTAGGGGGCGAATAAAGCCTCCTTTTTTCTCTCATAGAGATCAGATTACAGGAGGTGCAGAGTATGAAATATATTGTAGTGCTGGGAGATGGAATGGCAGATGAACCGCTGGAATGTCTGGGAGGGAAAACGCCTCTGGAGTATGCGTCTACGCCTGTTTTGGATGAGCTGGCTGCTGTTTCAGAGATTGGACTTCTTCACACAATACCAAAGGGAATGAAGCCGGGCAGTGATACAGCCAATCTGGCGGTTCTTGGGTACGATCCGGAGAAGTATTATACCGGAAGATCGCCGTTGGAGGCATTGAGCATCGGTGTTCCTATGGGGGCGGAGGATGTGGCTATACGATGCAATCTGGTAACTCTCTCAGAGGAAGAGATTTATGAAGAAAAGCGGATGCTGGATCACAGCTCTGATGAAATCAGCACAGAAGATGCCGCGGTTTTGGTAGAGGCATTGAAAAGAGAGTTGGAAACTGAAGAATATAAACTGTATCCAGGGACCAGCTATCGTCATTGTCTGATCTGGAAGCAGGGCAGAGTGGCGGAGCTGGCGGCTCCCCATGACCATCTCACAGAGAACATCGGACCATGGCTGCCGAAGGAGGATGCTCTTTTGGAGATGCAGAGGCGCAGCTATGAGATACTTTCCAATCATCCCCTTAACCGGGAGCGAAAGGAAAAGGGTCTGAACCCGGCCAATGGCTGCTGGTTTTGGGGAGCCGGCACCCGCCCTTCCCTCCCGGCCTTTGAAAAAACTTATCACAAAAAGGGTGTGATGATCTCTGCGGTGGATCTGCTCAAGGGGATTGCCGTAGGTGCAGGCATGAAGGTGCATCTGGTGGAAGGAGCTAACGGCGGGCTTCACACTAATTATGAGGGAAAGGCCCGGGCAGCGGTGGAGGAGCTTCTTTACGGCGGAATGGATTTTGCCTATATTCATGTGGAAGCGCCGGATGAGATGGGACATCAGGGCAGCGTGGAGCGGAAGATTCAGGCTATTGAGAATCTGGATCAGAGGGTGATCCGGCTGGTGAAGGAGCAGATGGATGCCTCAGGTGAGGAATATCGTTTGCTGGTACTTCCGGACCATCCCACTCCCATTCGGGTGAGAACCCATACCGGAGATCCGGTGCCTTACCTTCTCTATGACAGTACAGTGGCTTTGAAGACAAACCGGTTGTATAATGAGAAGGAAGCCCGCGAAAGCGGAATTGACAGAAAAAAAGGTTATGAGATGATGAGCTGGCTGCTCAGATAAAAGACCTAAGATATAGCAAAAGGAGAGATTGGATGGATATTATTAAAACACTGGCTCAGGAGCTGGAAGTAAAAGCGTGGCAGGTGGAGGCTGCGGTGGGACTGATCGACGATGGAAATACCATTCCCTTTATTTCCCGCTATCGGAAGGAGGCAACAGGATCTTTAAACGATGAGGTTTTAAGAAGATTGTTTGAGAGACTGAATTATCTGCGGAATCTGGAAGAAAAGAAGGAGCAGGTGATTTCCACCATAGAAGAACAGGGAAAGCTGACGCCGGAACTGAAAAAACAGATCCTGGAAGCGGCGACCCTGGTGGCAGTGGAGGATCTGTACCGTCCCTACCGTCCTAAGAGAAGGACCAGGGCTACCATAGCAAAGGAAAAAGGGCTGGAGCCTCTGGCGGATCTGATCCTGCTTCAGATGACCAGACGCTCCCTGGAACAGGAGGCTGCGGCTTATGTCTCAGAGGAAAAGGGCGTGGCGGATGAGAAGGATGCCCTGGCTGGAGCTATGGATATTCTGGCGGAGCGGGTATCGGATGAGGCGGAATACCGCACCAGGATCCGGGAGATGACGGTGAAGGAAGGCCGTCTTACCTCGGAGGCAAAGGATGAGAAGGCGGAGTCGGTGTATGAGACCTATTATCACTATGAAGAGGCAGTATCAAAGGTGGCAGGCCACAGGATCCTGGCTCTAAACCGGGGAGAAAAGGAAAAATTTCTTACAGTTAAGCTGGAGGCTCCGGAGGAGAAGATTTTAGCTTATCTGGAACGTCAGATCATTGTCAGGGACAATCCCTATACAGCTCCTGTTTTGCAGGAGGTGGCGAAGGACAGTTACCAGCGCCTTATTGCTCCGGCTATTGAGCGGGAGATCCGCAGCGATCTTACAGAGAAGGCAGAGGATGGGGCGATTCAGGTGTTTGGTAAGAATCTGGAGCAGCTTCTGATGCAGCCTCCCATTTCCGGCCAGGTGGTTTTGGGCTGGGATCCTGCGTTCCGCACCGGATGTAAGCTGGCAGTGGTGGATCCTACAGGAAAGGTGTTGGATACTACGGTGATCTATCCCACTGCGCCCACCACGCCTGCCAAGATTCAGGCAGCTAAGGAAACGCTGAAGAAATTGATACAGAAATACCATGTGACGCTGTTTTCAGTGGGAAATGGAACTGCTTCCCGGGAATCGGAGCAGGTGATTGTGGAACTGTTTAAAGAGATCCCGGAGCAGGTACAGTATGTGATTGTCAATGAAGCGGGCGCCTCGGTGTATTCTGCCAGCAAGCTGGCAACGGAAGAGTTCCCCAATTTTGATGTGGGACAAAGAAGCGCGGCATCCATAGCCAGAAGACTTCAGGATCCCTTGGCAGAGCTGGTGAAAATTGATCCCAAATCCATCGGTGTGGGTCAGTATCAGCATGATATGAATCAGAAAAAGCTGGGAGAAGCTTTAAGCGGTGTAGTGGAAGACTGTGTAAATAAGGTGGGCGTAGATCTGAATACAGCCTCCGTTTCCCTGATGGAATATGTGTCTGGTATTTCCAAGGCTATTGCCAAAAATGTAGTATCCTACCGGGAGGAAAATGGCCGCTTTACTGACCGGAGACAGCTTTTGAAGGTGGCAAAGTTAGGCCCCAAGGCATTTCAGCAGTGCGCAGGCTTTATGAGGATTCAGGGAGGCGAGAATCCACTGGATGGTACCACGGTCCATCCGGAGAGCTATGAGGCGGCGCAGAAGCTTTTGAACCGTCTGGGCTATTCTCTGGAGGATGTGGAGAAAGGAAACCTGAAAGGAATCTCCCGAAAAATCTCCGATTATGGGAAGCTGGCCAAAGAACTTGAGATCGGGGAGATTACCCTGCGGGATATTGTGAAGGAGCTGGAAAAACCGGGACGGGATCCCAGGGAAGAGATGCCCAAGCCCATTCTGCGCAGCGATGTGCTGGATATGAAGGATCTGACTCCGGGAATGATCTTAAAAGGGACGGTACGGAATGTGATCGATTTTGGGGCCTTTGTGGATATCGGCGTTCATCAGGACGGTCTTGTGCATATTTCTCAGCTTAGCAGCAAGAAATTTGTAAAGCATCCTCTTGAGGTGGTGAGCGTAGGGGATATTGTGGAGGTAAAGGTGCTGAGCGTGGATGTGACAAAGAAGCGGATCGCCCTTACCATGAAGCTGTAGTCATGTTTAGCGGAAAATGTTCTGAGTTTTCTTGACATAAGGAAAAAGCAGTGCTATTATGTCCGTAGAAAAATCTGTTTCAGGGCGAGGTGCAATTCCTCACTGGCGGTGATGCGCAGATGCGATGAGTCCGCGAGCTTTTTGTTGGGTCAGATGTGACGGCTGTCTTGAAGGACGGATGCAGACAGAGAGCAGAATGGGTCAGAATCCCATACCAACGGTACAGTCCGGATGAAAGAAACGTATATAACGTATACTATGTTTATGCCGTATGAGACCCTGGAATCTATGATTCCGGGGTTTTTATGCGTGCTGCGCTGACAGATTCTTCAAATACTATCAATGGCAGCTGCAGGCAGCTGTCTCAATATTTATTTTAGGAGGAAGAAGTATGTCACAGGAAGCGATGCAGAGAGTAAATTCAAAAGGAGTGCCAGTGGGAGGCATTCGGACACGGCAGATGGTTAAGATGGGGATGCTGGTGGCAATTTCTATTGTGCTGGTATATTTTATTCATTTTCCCATTTTTCCGGCAGTGGCATTTTTGGAGTATGATCCTGCGGATATCTCCATTCTGATCGGCACCTTTGCCTTTGGCCCGGCAGCGGGTCTGCTTTTGACCGTGATCACAGCTGTGATCCAGGGGGTGACGGTCAGTTCTGCCAGCGGTATTTACGGTATTATCATGCACATCATTGCAACCGGTGTGCTGTCCTGTGTGGCAGGGGGCGTTTACTGCAGGTGTAAAACCAGAAAAACAGCGGCAGCAGGTCTGATCTTGGGAACAGCGGCCATGGGGGCGGTGATGGTAGGCGCCAATCTGGTGATCACTCCTGTTTTTATGGGAGTGCCAAGAAGCATGGTATGGAGCCTTATGCCGTTTATTGCAGGTTTTAATGTGGTAAAGGCGGGTATTAACGGAGCAGTTACGTTTCTGGTATATAAACGGATCTCTGTGTTTCTGCGAAAGTAGGAAGCGCAGGAAGATGCGGGAATAACAAACCAGAGAAGAGGAAGAAAGCTGCAGAAACGAAAAAAGAGACAAGAACGCAGAGGAGAAATGGTGTCTATGAGCAGGGTGCGGAAGATAAAACAGATTACAGAGAATACTCATCTGAATTTTTTCGAGATCGAGGCAGAGAACCGGAAAGGCGGAGGATTTCCCTATTATATGGTTTCCCGCGCGCTGCATGAAGAAGGACTGAAGATGAAACAGAGGGATGGAAAGGACCGTCCGGACGGAGTGGCTGTTTACTGCCTGTATGGGGAAGCCAGAGACCGGGTGGTCCTGGTGCGTCAATATCGGTATCCCCTGGGAGGCTGTATCTATGAGTTTCCTGCAGGTCTGCTGGAAGCCGGGGAGGATATCAGTCAGGCTGCGGCCAGAGAACTGAAAGAGGAAACCGGGCTGGAGTTCACTCCGGCAGCTGCAGATCCCATGTTTGAAAAACCTTTTTATACCACAATCGGAATGACGGATGAATGCTGTTCTATGGCCTTTGGGACTGCTGCCGGGGAAGTGAGTGCAGCAGGGCTGGAGGATACGGAAGAGCTGGAAGTGATCTTGGCAGATCGGAAGGAAGTAAAGAGGATACTGCAGGAAGAGCGGGTGGCGGTCCAGTGTGCCTATATGCTGATGCATTTTCTTAAGGATACAGAGGATCCCTTCGGTTTTTTGCAAGTATAGGTTGCACGGCAGAAAGAAAGTGGTATATAATGGAGGGACTGTTAAGGGGAAAACCCTGGCGGTCCCTTTTACATCTCAGGGAAGCTCATCAGAAACACGGTTTTGGAAGAGGCTGGCCTTGAGCAGACAGGGATTTACGGAATGAGTTTGAATTTTGAGGTGAAAGATGGTCATAGAGAGCAGATCGGAAAAAGAAACCTACGAATTGGGATATAAAATAGGGCGCGAGACCCGTCCGGGACAGATCTATACTTTGATCGGAGATCTTGGGGTGGGGAAAACGGTATTTACTCAGGGGCTGGCAGCGGGACTTGGTATCCGGGAACCGGTAAACAGCCCAACGTTTACCATCGTACAGATTTATGAGGAGGGGAGGATCCCTCTGTATCATTTTGATGTATACCGTATTGGTGATGTGGAAGAAATGGAAGAGATCGGATATGAGGACTACTTTTACGGGCAGGGAGTCTGCCTCATCGAGTGGGCAGATCTGATCCAGGAGATCCTTCCGGAACACCTGACCCGGATCTGTATGGAAAAAGATCTGGAAAAGGGATTTGATTACCGAAAGATCACGGTGACGGAACAGTAGGCGAAAAGGGGGAAACAGGATGAAAGTATTGGCTTTGGACAGCTCCGGCATGGCGGCCTCAGTGGCAGTGGCGGAGGATGAGAAGCTGCTGGCAGAGTATACGGTGAATTATAAAAAGACACACTCGCAGACATTGCTGCCTATGCTGGATGAGATAGGAAAAATGATTGAACTGGATTTAAATACCGTGGATGCCATTGCTGTGGCAGGAGGGCCGGGATCCTTTACCGGTCTGCGCATCGGTTCTGCTACTGCCAAGGGATTGGGACTTGCCCTGAATAAGCCTCTGGTTCACATTCCCACCCTGGAGGGACTGGCCTACAATCTGTATGGGACAGAGCGTTTGATCTGTCCTATGATGGATGCCAGGAGAAATCAGGTTTATACCGGACTTTACGAATTCTGCCAGGGAAATCTGGTGGCAGTGGAGAAACAGATGGCTGTAGAGACGGTAAAAATGGCGGAAAAGCTGAATGAGAGGAAACGGCCGGTGATCCTGCTGGGAGACGGAGCTTTTGTTTACCGGAAATTGCTGGAAGAAAGCCTTACCGTTCCTTATGAATTCGCACCGGCGCATATGAACCAGCAGAAGGCATCTTCCCTTGCGGTTCTGGGGATGAAATATGTGAAAGAAGGAAGGACGGAGACGGCGGCTGCCCATCGCCCGGAGTATCTTCGGGTATCCCAGGCAGAGCGGGAACGGGCGAAGCGGCTTCAGGCAGAAGCGGAGCAGAGACATGAGTAAGAGAGTGGAGAGACAGTTCCAGCTCCGGCTAATGGAAGAGAGCCATCTGGATCAGGTGGCAGAAATTGAAAAAAGAATCTTCAGCGAGCCCTGGAGCAGAAAGGGTTTTGCGGATTCTTTAAGATCGCCGGATACCTGTTATGTGGCAGCGGTGGTGTCCGGCCGGGTGGCAGGCTACTGCGGCTTCCTTCAAAGCTTCGATGAGGCGGATATTACCAATATGGCTGTGGATGAGCCGTATCGAGGTATTGGAGTAGGAAAACGGATGCTGGAGGAACTGATGAAAAGGGGGAAAAGCCGGGGGGTAAGCCGTTTTACGCTGGAAGTTCGGGTGAGTAACGAAGCAGCCATTCGGCTGTATGAAAAACTGGGATTTTTTACTGTGGGAGTGCGAAAAAATTTTTATTCAAAACCCACAGAGGATGGAGCGATCATGTGGACGGAATACAGTTCTGCATTTGAAAAAAATAATTAGCAGCCATTTCCACTAGGCAGGAGATCGTCTGCCGGATATAATGCTTCTGGGGAATACCCCGGAAAACAAGATACCAGCGGGAGGAAATGGCATGAGAAGATACAGTTTGTTTTGCAATATGTGCGGAAAAGAGATTAAAATGGAGAAGAATCTGCCCCAGGAAGGTGTTTTGGCTGTGGAAAAAAACTGGGGATATTTTTCTGAAAAGGATGGTGAGATCCATTCCTTTGATCTGTGTGAACGCTGTTATGATCGATTGATTTTAGAATTTAAGATTCCGGTGACGGTAAAAAAACAGAGAGAATTTGTATGACGTTTTTCATTGTTCAAAGCCGGTTTGGAGTTTACGGACAAAGAGGAGCTTTCCGGTTCCTGAGGCTGGATGAACGGATACTGAGAAGCATTCGTTTTTAAAGTAAAGAAACGGGTTTTGAACAGCTGCAAAGAAAGAAGTAAGATGGTGAATAAAAATGTTGGATGTATGTTTGCTGGGAAGCGGCGGGATGATGCCCCTTCCCTATCGCTGGCTGACATCTCTGATGGTCAGATATAACGGCAGCAGTCTGCTGATTGACTGCGGCGAGGGGACGCAGATCGCATTAAAGGAAAAAGGATGGAGTTTTAAGCCGATTGATGTGATCTGTTTTACTCACTACCATGGGGATCATATCAGCGGGCTTCCGGGTCTGCTGCTGACCATGGGGAATGCGGATCGGAGGGAGCCTTTGACCCTGATTGGACCGAAAGGGCTGGAGCGGGTGGTGAACGCACTGCGGATCATTGCCCCGGAGCTTCCTTTTGATCTGCGTTTTCTGGAGATACAGGGGCCGCAGCAGGAGTTTGCGCTTAACGGTTACCGACTCCGGGCTTTTCGGGTGAATCACAACGTGCTTTGTTACGGATATACTCTGGAACTGGACCGGGCAGGACGGTTTGATGCAGAGCGGGCCAGAAAACAGGAGATTCCCATGAAATTCTGGAGTCGTCTCCAAAAAGGAGAGATTCTGGAAGAAGATGGGAGAGTTTTTACACCGGATATGGTGTTGGGGCCTGCCAGAAAGGGATTGAAGCTGACGTATACCACAGATACCAGACCCACAGAATCCATTGTGGCAAACGCCGTGGGCTCGGATCTTTTGATCTGTGAGGGGATGTACGGGGAGCCGGAAAAGCAGGCAAAGGCCGTGGAATATAAACACATGACTTTTCTGGAGGCAGCAAAGATTGCGAAAAAGGCTCAGGTGAAGGAACTTTGGCTTACTCACTACAGCCCATCCCTGGTAAAACCAGAAGATTATATGAAACAGGTGACAGATATTTTTCCAAATGGAAAGCCGGGAAAGGACGGAAAAACCATAGAGCTGGATTTTGTGGAGGAATAGAATGGAAGAAAAGAAAGATGTTACAATATTGGCCATTGAAAGCTCCTGCGATGAGACGGCAGCGGCAGTGGTGAGAAACGGAAGAGAGGTGCTTTCTAATATTATCTCTTCCCAGATCGATCTGCATACTCTCTACGGAGGTGTAGTGCCGGAGATTGCCTCCAGAAAGCACATAGAAAAAATTAATCAGGTAATCCAGGAAGCTCTGGATACTGCCGGGATGACGCTGGATGATATGGATGCAGTGGCAGTGACTTATGGGCCGGGATTGGTGGGCGCTTTGTTGGTGGGAGTAGCAGAGGCAAAGGCCATCAGCTATGCCAGAAAATTGCCTTTGATCGGGGTTCATCATATAGAGGGCCATATTTCTGCCAATTATATTGAAAATAAGGAATTGGAGCCTCCCTTTGCCTGTCTGGTGGTGTCGGGAGGCCATACCCATCTGGTTGTAGTGAAGGATTATGGGGAGTATGAGATCGTGGGGCGTACCAGAGATGATGCTGCGGGAGAGGCATTTGACAAGGTGGCCCGGGCTATTGGGCTGGGCTATCCCGGCGGGCCTAAGATTGATCGGGTGGCAAAGGAGGGGAATCCCAATGCCATTGTTTTCCCAAGAGCAAAAATCGCGGATGCCCAGTATGATTTTAGCTTCAGTGGTTTGAAATCAGCGGTGCTGAATTACCTTAATGGCTGCCGGATGAGGGGAGAGGAGATTGTGACTGCGGATGTGGCAGCCTCTTTTCAGAAGGCGGTGACGGATGTGCTGGTGGAACATGCTATGGGGGCAGTAAAGGAATTTGGATTCAGAAAGCTGGCCATCGCAGGGGGCGTTGCCTCAAATTCGGCTCTGCGGACAGCTATGAAGGAAGCGTGCAGGGAGAATCAGGTGGAATTTTATTCCCCTTCGCCTATTTTGTGTACAGACAATGCGGCCATGATCGGTGCAGCAGCCTATTATGAATATTTAAAAGGCAGCAGGGCGGATTTGACGCTGAATGCAGTGCCGAATCTGAAACTGGGGAAGCGGTAGAGGGAAAGGCAGATGAAGGAAACATATTTGGAAAATAAAAGAACAGAACATAATACGGCCATTGTACTGGCGGCAGGAAAGGGAAGCCGGATGCACAGCGAGATACAAAAACAGTATCTTCAGTTGGGAGATCAACCGGTGCTTTGCCATTCGCTGCGGGTTTTTGAAGAGTTCCCGGAAATTCAGGAAGTGATTCTGGTGACCGGGGAAGAAGAGATCCAGTACTGCCGGGAGCAGATAGTGGAGACATATGGTTTTAGAAAAGTAACGCAGATTATTGCCGGTGGAGCAGAACGGTATCATTCTGTCAGCCGGGGGCTGATCGCTGCCGGGAATTGTGATTTTGTATTTATTCACGATGGAGCACGGCCTTTTGTGGATCATACTATGCTTCGAAGAGCGTTGGAAGGGGTACGGCAATATCACGCCTGTGTGGTAGGAATGCCTGTGAAAGATACCATTAAGGTGGCAGATGGAAATGAATTTGCAGTTCAGACACCGGATCGGAGCAAGCTGTGGATGATTCAGACGCCTCAGGTGTTTTCCTATCCTCTGATCAAAGATGCGTATGAACTTTTGATGAGAAGCAAAGGGGACAGAGTGACAGATGATGCTATGGTGCTGGAGCAGATGAAGGGGCATCCGGTGAAGCTGATCGAGGGTTCTTATGAGAATATTAAGATCACAACTCCGGAAGATCTTGTGATAGCCCGGGCATTTTTAGAAGAAAAAGCAAAAAATGTGGAAAAAAATTAAAAAAAGTAAAAAAAGTAAAAAAAGTAAAAAAAGGTGTTGACAGATTCGTGTACAGATGATATTATTCTTCTTGCGCTGAATTGCAGCGCCTGACATGGAGAGGTATCGAAGTGGTCATAACGAGGCGGTCTTGAAAACCGTTTGTCCGAAAGGGCGCGTGGGTTCGAATCCCACCCTCTCCGTTATCGGCTGCTCCGATAAACTAACATAAATAACTAACCGTTCATTCGGGCATGGAGAAGTACCCAAGCTGGCCGAAGGGACACCCCTGGAAAGGGTGCAGGTCGTTAATAGCGGCGCGAGGGTTCAAATCCCTCCTTCTCCGTTCATCACAAAAAAGAATTTGAAAAAAGTAGTTGACAAAAATCTTGAACTGTGATAACATCTAAAAGCTGACAGCAGATGACAGCAAAGATGTAAAAAATAAAAAAGTTGTTGACAAAGCTTAGAAGTTGTGATATGATACAAAAGTTGCTACTGATAAACAGAAAACAACAGCGAAATGCACATTGATAACTGAACAGTGAAACAACCTTGAAAAATTCTAAAAAGTTTTATTTTTTAAGGAACTGACCTTTAAAACAGTAAAAGGGATAGATAGCCAAGCAGTTATCTTGACCAGTCAAACG
>Ga0129317_1000528_pt1 | contig 39577 bp, 37 predicted proteins | sample Cm1ome_FD_94430 | JGI IMG/M metagenome (GOLD analysis project Ga0129317, IMG submission 94430) | Eastern black-and-white colobus group fecal microbial communities from Wisconsin, USA - Cm1105 metagenome | ecosystem: Host-associated > Mammals > Digestive system > Large intestine > Fecal | place... | reverse complement strand
GTGGCCGCTGGCATCTCCATCATGCTGTCATGCCCGTCCGAGAGAGCGGGAGCGGGGCAGGGGCGACCGTCGACATCTCCATAATGCTGTCGAACCCGTTCGTGAGCGGCGGTATGACGCGCGGCCGATCAGGACAAAACAAAACCTCCGGCTGAGCCGAAGGCTTGAATGGGTCCTGCAAGGCTCCTCCAGAGACGCTGAAAATTCAGCCCCCTGCATACGCTTTCCCAAGGCCGGGAGACGGATATTTCATTCTTTCGCAGAAGTCTTTTTCTGCGGGAAGATTGCTGCTCATTTCTCTCTTTGCACGATGCTTGAAATAAAGGTTTTTCTTCTTTCCAACAGAAGAGCCGGAAGTTTTCATTTCTCCGGGAAGCCGAGAAAAACGCGTGTGTAAACGATAACGTTTACACACGCGTTTCGTGGTGACCCGTATGGGAATCGAACCCATGTTACCGCCGTGAAAGGGCGGTGTCTTAACCTCTTGACCAACGGGCCGAATACTGGAAAAGCCCTTTACAAAAGGGCTTTTCCACTTTGGTAGCGGCTATAGGATTCGAACCTACGACACTTCGGGTATGAACCGAATGCTCTAGCCAACTGAGCTAAGCCGCCACATGCAGCGTCACTTATTATAGCAGAGCAAGTCCGATCTGTCAACCAAAAAACGTTTTGTTCGAAGAAAATTTTTCAGGTAATAGGGAAAGAAAGCGCACAAAGGAGAAAAGGGTGGAGGTGCTTCATTCAGGCCGGCTCGGCGGCAAGAATCTCAACCGGGTCCTGCACCGCCCGCTCTCCGGGATGAACGGTCAGGAAACGGGCGTCCCAGCAGCCGTTTAGATAGTCGCGCAGCAGAGAGATGTCCGCGGCGTATTCGCGCCCCTCCTGCGCCGGAACAAGGCCGGTGAAAAGGGTGTCGATCACAGTGCAGGGTGTGCCGTGCGCGGCAGACATCGCGGAGCACTCCCCTTCGAGCTGCCAGCGGGGTTCGTCATCATTTTCCGAGAAAGCGCGGTGATAACGGTCGAGGCTTCCCAGCAGCAGGTGGGCGCAGTTGTGGGCACGGGGAATGACCAGTGGAATGCCGGCGGCGGACAGCCCTTCCGACAGGCGGCTTCCCACACAGGGAAGTATGTAGTCATAGCCCTGTGTTCCCTCAATCCGGTCCTGAAGAAGCGCGGCGCCGGACGGGGCAGGCAGAATTTCCACATCGATCTCATGCGGGGAAAAGGAAGCAAGCAGGAAAAGTTCACGGCGAAGGGCGGGACATCCGAACAGCTTGAGTTTCATGGCGATACTCCTTTGGAAAGAGCACAGGGCTCTTGTTGTTTTCGATGAGAAAAGTGTATAATAAAGAAACCCCCGAAATCAATGGAATCTTCCTCCATAAAGGCCCTGAAGGGGCCTTTGGCGGAGATTCCCACCCCGCCGTGGAAAGGACGGGCAGCAGTTTTGGCAGCCGTCTTCCAAACGGCGAAATTGTGCAGCAAAGGAGAACCTATGACAGGACAATTACAGCAGAATCATGATCCGTCGGCGCGGGTCCGCGCGCTGCTGATCGCCGTTGATACCGGCGAATACGACGTGGAAACCTCCCTCGGCGAGCTTTCGGAGCTGGCGGATACCGCCGGCGCCGAGGTCGCCGCGACGATGATTCAGCGGCGGGATACCCCTGACCCGGCGACCTGCATCGGCGCGGGACGCCTGGCCGAAGCCGAACTGACCTGCAAAAACCTTGGAATCGAGCTGGTCATCTTCGACGTTGAGCTGACCGGCAGTCAGACCGCCAATATCGAAGAGACGCTTGGCGTGCGGGTGATCGACCGGACCACCCTCATCCTTGACATCTTTGCCCAGCGCGCCCGTTCGGCCGAGGGACGTCTGCAGGTGGAGCTGGCGCAGCAGAAATACCGGCTTCCCCGGCTGACCGGAAAGGGCACCGCCCTCTCGCGGCTCGGCGGAGGAATCGGTACCCGCGGCCCGGGCGAAAGCAAGCTGGAAACCGACCGGCGGCACATCCGCCGCAGAATCAACGCTCTGGAGCAGCAGCTTGCCGACCTCACGCGCCGCCGCGAGCTGATGCGCAGCCGCCGCCGCAAGGACCAGCTCACCTGTGTGGCGATTGTGGGCTACACCAATGTGGGAAAGTCTACTCTTTTAAACGCGCTGACCGACGCGGGGGTTCTGGCGGAGAATATGCTTTTCGCCACCCTCGATCCGACCGCCCGCGCCCTGAAGCTGCCCGACGGGAGGCAGGTGATGCTGATCGATACCGTCGGGCTGGTGCGCAGGCTGCCCCACCTTCTGGTTGAGGCGTTCCGTTCCACCCTTGAGGAAGCGGCGAATGCCGATCTCATCCTCAACGTCTGTGACATTTCGGCTCCCGACGCAGCTGAACAGATTGCCGTCTCGACCGGACTTTTGCGGGAGATCGGCGCACAGACGGTTCCGGTGCTCAATGTTTTGAACAAATGCGACCGTCTCTCCGCCATGCCGGAGACGATCGGGCGGGAGAACTGCCTTGTCTCGGCCAAGACCGGCATGGGGCTGGATCTGCTTCTCGAGCGGATCGCCGCAGCCCTTGCACCGACCCATACCCGAATGAAGGTGCTGATCCCCTATGACCAGGGGGCGGTCGCCGGGGAGATCCGCTCGCGCGGGACGGTCTATGCCGAGGAGTTTCTGCCCGAAGGAGTGCTGCTCGACGCGATGATCGACCGGAGAATCCTCGCACAATGCGGGAAATTTCTCTATCAGGGGAAGTGAGGACCGTTAAAATTTAACAGAAAGCCCTTGTTTCTTTCCCCATACCTGTGATAGTATAAATAAGATGGCGGCTTGTCTGCGGACAGCGCCCGAACTGATGATACAGGGAGGCTTATCCATGCAAAAGGTTGGAATTACCGAAACGGTCCTTCGAGACGCGCAGCAGTCGCTGATTGCTACACGGATGCCCTATTCGGACTTCGAAGGAATCCTCAAAACCATGAACGAGGCCGGCTACTATTCGGTGGAGTGCTGGGGAGGCGCCACCTTTGACACCTGCCTGCGCTATCTGAATGAAGATCCGTGGGAGCGGCTGCGCAAAATCCGCGCCGCGATGCCCGATACCAAGTTGCAGATGCTGCTGCGCGGACAAAATCTGCTCGGCTACAAGCCCTATCCCGACGATGTGGTGGAGAAATTCGTCGAGCATTCGCTCAAGAACGGCATCGATATCATCCGCATCTTCGACGCCCTGAACGATCCCCGCAATCTCGAGGTTGCGGTCAAGGCCACCAAGAAATTTGGCGGCATCGCTTCCGGTACTATCTGCTTCACCATCAGCCCGGTGCATACCCTTGAGAAATACATCGAGCTGGGCAATCAGCTGCGCGATATGGGATGCGACTCGATCTGTATCAAGGATATGGCGGGAATCATGGGCCCGCAGGAGGCGTATGACCTCGTGCATGCCCTCAAGCAGAACGTCAAGCTGCCGGTCATCATTCATACCCACAGCACCACCGGCCTTGCACCGCTGACTCTGCTCAAGTCTGTCGAAGCGGGCGCCGATGTCATCGATACCGCGATTTCGAGCATGTCGGGCGGTTCGAGCCAGTATGCCACCGAGAGCATGGCCTATGCTCTGCGCCAGCTCGGCTACGGCCTCGATGTGGATGACAAGAAGCTCAAAGAAATCGCCGATTATTTTGCTCCGATCCAGAAGAAGGGCATCGATTCCGGCCTTCTCGATCCCTATGTTCTCGGAACCAAGGCCGGCGCGCTGGTCTATCAGATTCCGGGCGGCATGATCTCCAACCTCATTACCCAGCTCAAGCAGCAAAATGCAGCTGACCGGCTTGACGAGGTTCTGCTCGAGGTCCCGCGCGTCAAGGCCGACCTCGGCCATCCGCCGCTGGTCACCCCGACCAGCCAGATCTGCGGCGTGCAGGCGGTCATGAACGTCCTGACCGGCGAACGCTACAAGATGGTTTCCAACGAGGTCCGCGGCTATCTGCGCGGCGAATACGGCCGGGCGCCCGGCGAGGTCAATCCCGAAGTGATCAAAAAGGTGCTCAAGGATGAAAAGCCCTCAACCGAGCGCTATGCCGACCGTCTGGCCCCCGCGTTTGAATCCACCAAGCAGGAGCTTGGCGCAAAGGCGAAGTGCGACGAGGATGTGCTCAGCTATCTGGTCTTCCCGCAGCTTGCTGAGAAGTATTTCGAGAAGCGCGACCAGCCCGCTGAGGATCCGGCCGCCGTTGCCGCCGCTGCCGCAGTGGTGAGCTATGCCGCCGCTTCTGCTCCCGCCGCCCCGGCTCCGGCTGCTGTGCCGGCTGTCGGCGTCAAGGTTGGCTACAGCGTGCGCCGCCTCGGTTAAGGAGGTGCCGATATGGAATTTTTGAACAGCCCGTTTGCGGGTCCCGCAATTCTTCTCGTCGCTGTTGTGGTTCTTTGCATTTATATCGCGGGTAAGACCAAGAGGGACTATGCCGCCGCGATGAAGAAGTATGAGGAGGGGATGGCTGCTTATCAGGCCGCTGTCGAGGCCAGTTCCGGAACTCTGAAGTTCGGCGTCCCCTTTGCCCCCCCTGATTTGACCATGGAAGCCAAGTCCGACGCGGTGGCGCCCTATTTCGGCCCCGCCTCGATGGTGGGACTGGGTTCCGGAGTCCGGGCGGTTGGCGGAGAAGGAAGGATCGAGCTGACCGGCGTTGATGAACGCACCGCTGCGATGGTCATCGCCATTCTCTGCGAACAGCTCGGCGGCGATCCGTCCCGCCTGCGGTTTGTCTCGATCAAGGCAGTTTAGGGAGGACGCAGTGATGAAATATTTGGTTACTCTCAATGGAAATGAGTATGAGGTGGAGGTCGGCGCCGACAGCGTCACCCTCACCGCTGAACGGATCGGCGCAGCCAAGGCTGCTCCTGCCCCCGCTCCTGTTTCACGTCCGGCGCCGACTGCAGCTCCGGCACCCGCTCCCGCCCCTGTCCCGGCACCCGCACCGGCTGCTGTATCCGCACCCGCCGCACCGGTTCCCGGCAGCGGGACAACCGTTGCGGCTCCGATGCCAGGCAATATCCTCAAGGTGATGGTTAAGCCGGGAGATGCAGTCAAGTCCGGACAGATTCTCTTGCTGCTCGAGGCGATGAAGATGGAGAATGAGATTTATTCCCCCTGCGACGGAACTGTCAGTTCAGTGCTCGTTTCGGTCGGCGGGACCGTCAACTCAAACGATCCGATGGTGGTCATCGGGTGAAATGTAAAAATCCCCTCAGCGGTGGGGAAAGCTCATACGAGCGATTTGGCAGCGGCAGGGCTTGGCCCTGCCGCTGCAGTTGCTTTTTCATTTTAACATGATGATGCCTTCTGTCGGATCGGGATGCGCAGTGAAAAGAAAAAAATCAGATGAGAGATATGATGAAGTTCAGGAAGAAGCCCCGCCAAGGCGGAACGTGGAACCTCATTGTACTGGGGCTTATCAGTTGTTTTTCCGACATTTCCAGCGAAATGGTCTATCCTTTGATACCGCTCTATTTGACTGCGGCATTTGGGGCCACGCCGGCGATGATCGGGATCGTTGAGGGGTTTGCGGAGAGCGTTGCCGGCTTGCTGAAAGTGTTCAGCGGCTATCTCAGTGATCGTTTTCAACAGAAGAAGGCGCTTGCCTTCGGGGGATATGCGGCGGGTGTGCTCTATAAAATCGCCCTGCTGTTTTCGGGGTCCTGGACGGGCATTCTCGGTGCGCGGGTGATTGACCGCTTTGGAAAAGGAGTGCGGACCGCCCCCAGAGATGTTATGGTGGCGGAAAGTGCTGGTGAAAGCGGTATGGGGCAGGCCTTTGGCATTCATAAAATGCTGGACATGGCCGGGTCCGCCATAGGCATTCTGCTGGCATTCATTCTGGTGAGACGTGTCGGCAGCGATGGGTACAGAACAGTGTTTGCTGTGTCCATTATTCCGATATCCTTTTCCCTTCTGCTGTTTTTTCTGATTCATGAAAAAAAGGGGAGACACGAGGTTGCGCCAAGAGAACGCTTCTGGAGAAATATCTCCCGGCTGGATGGACGGTTTAAGCTTTATCTCACCGTCACCTTTCTCTTTACTTTGGGCAACTCATCCAACAGCTTTCTGCTGCTGCGCGCTTCCGACATCGGTTTTGATGACAGTGATACGATCCTGCTTTATTTTTTGTACAATGTGACTGCTTCTGCTTTGGCGATTCCTTGCGGAAAGCTGTCGGATAAGATCGGAAGGAAGAGAGTACTTGTGTGGGGCTATCTCACCTTTTCACTGGTATATTTCGGTTTTGCTCTTTGCAATACAAAGCTGATGATGGCTCTGATCTTTGTGATTTACGGCGGCTACACAGCGATGACCGCCGGAGCGGAGCGAACCTTCATTGTGGAGGCCGCACCGCCGCAGTTGATAGGTACAATGCTCGGCCTGCACTCGATGCTCGCCGGAATTGCTCTGCTGCCGGCCAGCGTCATCGCCGGGCTGCTTTGGGATGGCATCGGCGCGGCGGCGCCTTTTATATTTGGTGGGGGTCTTTCTCTGTTGTCCGCCGTCATACTGGTGTTGAAATTGGGGGATGCAGCCGGTATGCTGAAAGATTAGATATAGGTTTAAGAAGCTTTTGCTCCCAATAAAGTCAACGGATATTTAAAGCAGGGCATTTTGCTGTACACAAACGAGAAAGGGTTCAGAAGCGGGCTGCTGGCTGTTTCGGGAATCTGCGCAGCCCTTTATGTCGTGAAAGGCTTTCGGAGAATGGAAAAGGGGCCGTCATCATGACGGCCCCTTCTGATTTTGTTTTCACCTGCCTGATTGGATCATTTGCATTGTTCTGGAACTGACAATCATTATTTTTGCCGTTTGGGGAAATCTATTCTGGACCGAAACATTTTTCACCGGGGTGAAAATGTTCGCTGGAAATGCTGCGAATCCGCCAGGCGAAACGTTCTTTTCGAGCGTCCCGGATGCCCTCCGCATCCCTTCCGGCAGGACCCAAGGAGAATGCCTCTTTTGCCACAATCAAATTGCCACATGCCCCAAAGCGGTCTGACGAACGCTGGATATTTTGGGTCTGTTACAATGGGACCGGGATAACGATGCTTTCTAAAACCTTGTGCTGCAAAAGGATATCCAAAAATTTCCTAGTGTTTCCCGCTTTGTTGTCTTCTGCGACGATCCTTCAGACCGCGTTTGGGGCACTGGCGGGGAAACACAACTGAGCAAATCAAAAATCAGAATTTTCAGAATCAAAGCCGATCTGGATTCAGGTAGCGTTTGTGGTCCGACACCGGCACGAAATCTGTTGGCTCTTATGGGCGCCGCCCTTCTTGTGCATTGCATCCTGCAACGTCTACAATCAAAAATCAGATTTTCGCAGTGGCGCCGGCCACGGAATTCTTCGGTTCTTCACTGTTCATCGGAGCCACCCCTTTCTCTGCAGGTTCATCTTCTCGATGTTCCTTCTGTGTCTTTACTCTATCAAATTTTGATAAAAATGTCAATAGTTTTCCACTAAAAAATTTATTTTTGCATTTATTTCATAAATTAAAACCTATCTTGACTTTCTGATTGCGATGTCGTAAACTAAGTGCAGGAAATGAACTTGAAAGGGGACGCTGACCAATGAGCGAGCTTTGCAATTGCGGCCACGAACACGAACATGAGGAATGCGGCTGCGGCTGCGGCGAACAGGAGGGCATGGACGGAGTCGTTACCCTCGTCGATGAGGATGGCGTCGAGCATGGATTTGAGATCATCGATATGGTTGAACTTGACGGCGCACAATATGTGGCGGTTGTCCCGGCGGACGAAGAGCCGGAGGAGGACGACGAGTCAGACGAACTGGTTCTGCTGAAGGTTGTTGCCGAAGGGGTCGAGGAATTTCTGGAGGCAATCGAGAGCGAAGAAGAATTTAACCGTGTCTCGGCCGTCTTTATGGAGAGGCTCAAGGATGACTACGACTTCGTCGAGGGCGAAGAATAAACGGTTGGTCCCATCATAGAATAGCATTGTGACACTCTGCGGTGTGCGACACTCTCTTCCATTTATAATCCGACAAGCATAAATTTAGGGATTTCAGCGTCTCCAACCGACTAGTGCAGACCTCCCGCCCCCTTCAGGGGGAGTTCGGAAGAAGGGAGCGCGATGTCGGTGGGCGCCCACCCACCTGTCATTGACGGGGTTTTATTCGGGGGAGGGATCGGCACTGCGGGGTGTCTTCAATTATGCTGTCAACGAAATTGCCGCTCTGTGGGAAAATGGCCCGCCGCCGCAGACCGTATCCGGGGAAGGCGGACAAAATCCCGCTTAAATTTATTTGCAGCACCGGGCATAACGGTGGAACCTGCCGCTCAAAATAAGGGCGGAGGTGCAAAAGATGTCCAATCATTCTGAAAACAGTTTTACCCGTTTTTTAAGCGGCAAGGGATTTTATTTTGTTTTGGCGCTCTGCCTTGCCGGAGCGGGGGCCGCGGCTTATCTGGCGGTAGAAACCGCACCGGGTGCAGTGACCGAGCCGGAGCCTCAGCCCGCGCCGATGACCCAGCCGGACGATCATGAGGAATGGACCTTCCCTCAGTTCGAGGAGGCGGCCGGAAGTCAGCCCGGAGTCGCAGTCGAAAAGAATCGCGGCACCGCTTCCTCTTCCGGGGAGTCCTCCTCGCAGCAGCCCTCGCCCGCACAGCAAAAGGAGTCCGCTGCTTCCGAGATGCCGGCGTCCTCGCCGAAATTGTCCTTGATTCAGCCGGTTGATGGTGAAGTGTTTACCCAGTATTCCAACGGCGAACTGGTCAAGAGCGAAACCCTCGGAGACTGGCGCACCCATAACGGCATCGACATCGCTGCTGCCGAGGGAACGCCGGTCAAGGCGGCCGCCAAGGGAAGTGTGACGGGAGTGCGCTCCGACGCCCTGTGGGGTTATGTTGTTGAGATCACCCACCCGGACGGGACCCTTTCCTCCTATTGCGGCCTTGCCAAGCAGCCGCAGGTTAAGAAGGGCGACGATGTGGCGCTGGGGCAGGTGATCGGTGCGGTCGGTTATCTTCCGGCGGAGAGTCTGATGCCGTCACACCTGCATTTTGAATGCCGGCGGGATGGGAAATACGTCGATCCGATGAGCCTGATCGGAAAATAGCAGGAATTGAAAGAGAGCCGCCGCGAAGCAGGAGAGCGCTTCGCGGCGGCTCCTTTTGGGGATTGGAGCGAAGGATTTCCCGCAGAATAAATCATATGCCAATCGTCGAAAAGAGCTTGACAGACGCCTCTTCCGGTAGTAAAATATGAAAACGAAACTCAAATTCAAATGACAAAACGATCGAAAAGAAAAGGAGCGGCCATGGCTGAAGGATATCGGACGCGCCAGCGGACGCTGGTGCTTTCGCTGCTCAAACGACTTGGGGACCGGCACCTCACCGCCGAGGAAATTTCCAGATATCTGGCGGAAGAAGGAAGTCCGGTTGGAAAGGCGACCGTTTACCGGTGCCTCGACCGTCTGGTCGAGCAGGGAACGGTGCGCAAGTTCCTGCTGGGCGAGGGGGAGAGCGCCTGTTATCAGTATCAGACTGGGGAATGCCATTCCCACTACCACCTCAAATGCGCCTGCTGCGGCGCGCTGCTGCACCTTGAGTGCAGCTACATCGACGGGATGGCCGGGCATCTGAAGGCAACCCACGGCTTCTTGCTCGACCCTTCCAAAATTGTGCTGTACGGCCTGTGCGGCAAATGTGCGGCCGAAAAAAAGGAGAAACTATGATGAAGCGAATCTTGGCGGCGCTCTGCGCGGCAGCTTTGCTGGCTCTCACAGGCTGCGCTCCGGCGCCCGCCGCCTCCTCCCCGGCCGGGAAGGAAAAGCTGACCGTTTATGCCACACTGTTCCCGCAGTACGATTTTGCACGTGAAATCGCGGGAGACCGGGCGGAGGTCATCCTCCTTCTGCCGCCGGGTGTGGAGAGCCATTCCTTTGAGCCGACTCCGGCCGATATCGCCGGCATCTCCAAGAGCGACCTTCTGCTTTACACCGGGGACGCGATGGAGCCATGGGCGGCAAAGCTGATTGTGGGGGACCTTCCGGACACGGTGCGGGCGGTGGACCTTTCGCAGGGTGTGGCGCTGCTCGCGGAGGAGCATGAAGAGGAGGGACATGCCCATCCCTTTGATCCGCACATCTGGACCAGCCCCGTCAACGCGATGATCATGGCGCGCACCGTCGTTTCGGCGCTCTGCGAGGCGGACCCCGAGGGGGCGGAAGCCTACCGCGCCAATGGGGAACGCTATCTGGCCGAACTGGAATCGCTTGACGACGAGATCCGCACGATCGTGTCGCAGGCCAAGCGGCGGGAACTGGTGTTCGGCGGGCGGTTTGCCTTTCACTATTTTACCGCGGAGTACGGGCTGACCGCCTATTCCGCCTATGACTCCTGTTCGGAGGAAACCGAGCCTTCGGCTAAGGCGGTGTCGGAGGTGATCGGCCGGGTGCGGGAGGACCACCTTCCGGTGGTCTATTATGAGGAGCTGACCGAACCGAAGGTTGCGCGCTCGATTGCACAGGAGACGGGAGCGAAGCTCCTGCTGCTGCATTCCTGCCATAACCTCTCAAAGGATGAACTGGCCGCGGGGGAAAGCTATTTGTCACTGATGAAACAAAATGCACAGAATCTGCGGGAGGGACTGAACTGATGGCGATGATCGAGTGCAGCCATCTGACCATGGGATACGGAAGCCAGATTGCGGTGGAGGACCTTTCCTTTTCGGTGGAAGAGGGGGATTACCTCTGCATCGTCGGGCCGAACGGTTCCGGGAAAAGCACCCTGCTTAAGGGCTTGCTCGGGCTGGCGCAGCCGAAGTCTGGTTCCATCTCCTACCATGGGGTTTCCCCGAGGGAGATCGGCTACCTGCCCCAGCAGACCCCGGTGCAGCGGGATTTCCCCGCCTCGGTCTGGGAGGTAGTCCTGTCGGGCTGCATCGGCTCGGGCGGCTGGAAGCCCTTTTACACCGCCGCACAAAAGGACCGCGCGGCCGAAATGCTGCGCCGCATCGGTGCGGAAAGCCTGTGCAGACGGTCGTTTCGGGCTCTTTCGGGGGGGCAGCGGCAGCGTGTGCTGCTCGCCCGCGCCCTCTGCGCCGCGGACCGCCTGCTCCTGCTCGACGAACCTACCGCCGCTCTCGACCCCCGGGCTTCGGCCGAGCTTTACGATATGATCGATCACCTCAATCGCCGCCATAAGGTAACGGTTTTGATGGTTTCGCACGATCTTGCCTCGGTACGGCGGGCAAACAAGGTGTTGCAGATGGCAACCAGCCGTGCTTTCTTCGGGGGGGTGCGGGAATACTTTGAGAGCGCTGCGCTGCGCCGCCTTGAAGGAGGGGAAAACCATGCTTGAAACGCTGCGCGAAATGTTTTCTTATGGCTTTATGCTGCGCGCCCTGCTCTGCGGAACCCTTGTCGCCCTCTGCCTCGCCCTGCTGGGGGTGAGCCTGGTCCTCAAACGCTATTCGATGATCGGCGACGGCCTTTCGCATGTCGGCTTCGGTGCCGTTTCGGTCGGGCTGGTATTGGGGATCGCACCGCTTGCGGTAGCGGTTCCGGTGGTGATGCTCGCGGCTTTCCTGCTGCTGCGCATCAGCTCCTCAAGCTCGATCAACGGGGATGCGGCGATCGCACTGATTTCATCCTCGGCGCTGGCCGCCGGATTGATCGTAACCTCCCTTTCTTCGGGGATGAACGCGGACGTGAACGGCTATCTTTTCGGCAGCATCCTTGCCATGAGCTCCTCGGACGTGGCCCTCTCGGCGGTGCTTTCAGCGGTGGTGCTCTTCCTTTATCTCTTCTGCTACCACCGCATCTTCGCCATTACCTTTGATGAGGCCTTTGGCCGCGCGACCGGCGTGCGGGTCGGATTTTACAATACCCTGCTCGCGATGCTGACCGCTGTGACGGTGGTGGTGGGAATGCGAATGATGGGAGCGCTTCTGATTTCAAGCCTCGTTATTTTTCCGGCGCTGACTGCGATGCGGGTGTTCCAGAGCTTTCGCGGGGTGGTGCTCTGCTCGGCGGGAGCTGCGGTCTGCTGCTTTGCCGCCGGACTGGTGCTTTCGTATCTTTACTCCCTCCCGGCGGGGGCGAGCGTCGTGCTGGTGAATCTTGCTGCCTTTGCTGCTTTTTCCGCGGTGGGAGCGGCCCTCCACCGGACCTGCTGAACTTTCTTCTGCGGCCGTTTCTATCTCTTGCACGCCCGGTTAAGATGGTGTAAAATAAAAGTAATTTGAGTAATTTGAGACGGCGGCGGGGGAATTTGACATGGTTGTGTGGGGTAAAGTGCTGCTGACCCTTTTGGCTGGGGGCTGCTGCGGCTGGCTGATGCTGAAAAAGAAGGTGCCGGCAGGAATTTTGGTGGGTGCGATCTGCGGCTCAACCCTGCTCAATTTATGCTTCGGCAGCGCGCTGATGCCTGCCAATGCCAAGCTGGCGGCGCAGATTACGACGGGCGCCTTTCTCGGATGCGGTATCACCCGGGAGGACATTCGTCATCTGCCGCAGGTGGCCAGGCCCTTCGCGGTGGTGATCGGCTGTTTCCTGGCCACCAATCTGCTGATGGGCTTTCTGATCTGGTGGACGACCCCCCTCGATCTGCTCACCTCGCTGCTCTGCGCGATGCCGGGCGGAGTCAGCGATACGCCTCTGATCGCGATGGATATGGGCGCGGATGTACCGAAGGTGGCAGTCCTCCAGTTTGTGCGCATGGTTTTTGGAATCGGCGCCCTGCCGGGGATTATCGTCATGATCGACCGCGCCGATGCCCGAAAGAATGACATGGGAGCGGCGCCGGCACAGACGGCGGATTCCAAGCCGGTTTCCTCTGACGGCCATACCGGGACGGCGTCTTCTCTGCTGCTCACCTTGGCGGTATCCGCCGCAGGGGGGATTTTTGGACGCTGGCTCGGTATTTCGGCGGGGACGCTGACCTTCTCGATGATCTTCGCCATGCTTTTCAAGATCGGGATTTACCCCCGGGCGCACTGCCCGCTCTGGCTGCGCAGGATTGCACAGCTCCTTTCGGGCTGCTGTATCGGCAGCAGCATCGCACGGGAGGATGTCTTCGAGCTGCGGTATCTTGTCCTGCCAGCCTTCCTGCTGATGGCGGGGTACATCCTCAACTGTGTGCTGACGGGCCGTCTGGTTCACCGGCTGTTCGGCCTCTCCAACCGGGAGGGAATGCTTTCCGCCTCGCCGGCCGGGGCGACTGAAATGGCCTTTATCGCCGCCGATATGGGGGTGAACAGCCCGAACCTCATTGTGCTGCAAATCTGCCGCCTCATTACGGTAATGGCGGTTTTTCCGCAGATTTTTGCGCTGATTCTGCGCTTCTTCTAAACAAAACTTCAAACTGAATCGGAGGAATCCCTGATGGAAAAGCCAACCGAGTACACCCTGACATGGACCGTGACCGATGAAATGACCGCCAAACGGATCGGCGGCGCGGGTTCGAAAATTCTTTCGACTCCCAATATGGTCGCCCTGATGGAGGCCGCCGCCCTGGAGCTGGCCAAGGCCTATCTCGACGAAGGGATGAACACCGTCGGCGCCGAGATTCACTGCCGCCATCTTGCTCCCACCCCTGTTGGAATGAAGGTGAGCGCAACCGCGAAGCTGCGCAGCATCGAGCGGCGTAAAATGTGGTTCGATATTGAAGTGAACGACGAAAAGGGAAAGTGCGGCGAAGGGTCTCACCTGCGAATTATGATCTCAAATGAGCGGATCGGAGAAAAGGCCGGGAAGAAATCCTGACGGGTCGGAATTGGTGTGCTGCAAAATGCGGACTTCTGCATTTTGCGGCACGTTTTTTCCTCTGCTGCGAAAGAGCGAAAAGAGCCGGCGCATAAATGGTGTGCCCTTAAGGCTCTGCCTTGATCAGAAAGGAAAGCTGCCGGCTTTGCCGGCGAAGAGGTCCCACAAAAAGTTTTACTTTCAGCGCCGGGCGAAGCGAGCCGCCGGCAGCACTCTCGATGATGGTCAGCTGCCGGCAGAGCGGCGGCCGTCCCTCTATGGATTGTGGGGCAAGTGATGCGGGCGGAAACCTCAACGCTCCTTGAGACGCTTGCCGGCAGCAGGCTCTGGCAGGGCATGCTCAAGCGCCTGCCAGTCCGGCGGTCATGACTTGGTGCACTGCACCGCTGCCTCGGTCCGCGGGCATATCCTCCTTCTGATTGACAAGTTTCTTCTTTCAGGGTAGGATAAAACCAGTTAAGCAGGGAGGAATGCCGCTTTGAATAAAACGCTGGTCTACCTGATTTACTTCACGGCCTATTCGGCAGTGCTCGTCTGGATTGGCAAGAGAAGCTTCCACCGGGGGGATACCCCCGGGCAGTTTTATCTCGGCGGACGTCAGCTTGGCACTGTCCGGTGCATGATGACCTTTGCCGGAACCTGGATTTCGGCTGCGACGGTGCTGGGCTTCACTGGCAGTGTCTTTGAGAGCGGATATGCCGCTCTGGTCTATTCGGTGATCCCATGGTATATCGGAGCGATTTTTCTCGTCTGTCTCAGCAGGCAGCTTTACCGCAACGATATCCTGACTATTCCGGAGCTGTTCCGCAGACGCTTTGGTTCCAAGAGGCTTCAGGTTCTCGTCTCAGCGGTTATGATTTTTACCTACATTTTTTATCTGGTGATTCAGATTCGGGGCTTTGGACTGGTAGCCTCCTCGCTTTTTGATATTCCCTATGGAATCTCAATCCTTTTGATCTACCTCTTTATCCTCTACGCAACCTTTGGCGGATTCCATACGGTTGCGCAGACCGACGCCTTCAACCTGATTATCCTTCTCCTCGGCACCGCGATGGTGTTTATCATGGTGGTTTTTCAGGCGGGCGGAATCGGCGCGATCCACCGGGAGGCGGCGCAGATCAGCGGAATGGCCTACCCATCGATGCAGTATGCGACCGATCCGGGGGATCTCCTGCGCCTTTTCGGAAAGGGGAAATTTGCCCCGATGATGAGTATCACCATGTTTTTCGGATGGGGACTGGGCCTTGCGGCTAACCCGCAGTATATGGTGCGGATCATCGCCGCAAAGGACGCCCGCACCTCCCGGAGGATGATTCTGCTCTCCCTTGCGCTGCTGGCGCTGCTTTATTTTGCCTTCCTGCAGATCGGACTGGGAATGCGGGTGATGTTCCCCACTCTTGAGGAGGTGCGGGAGACCGACGAAATCTTCGTCTATGTCATCAACAACCTGCTGTATGGGGCATGGAGCGGATTTTTCCTCTTTGCGGTGATCGGAGCCTGCATTTCGACTGCGAACTCACAGCTGCTGATCATCGCCTCATCCTTTTCCTACGATATCGTCAATACGCTGTGCGGGGACCGGCTGGGCGAGCGGGCGCTCCTTTCCCTCTCCCGCGTGAGCGTGCTGGTGGGTGGAACCCTTTCTCTGCTTCTCTCGATTCATCCGCCCGCGAGCCTGCTGACCTACGGCGGCGATCTCTGGGGCGTCTTTGGCGCGACCCTCTTTTCAACCGTTTACGGGGGCCTCTTTTACCGCAGGGCGACCGCCAAGGGAGTCTGGGCCGGAATCCTTGCGGGGCTGGCCGGGCTGGCCGCCTTCTATCCGGCGTATTGGCGGGGGATTCTCCCTTTTCATGCCGCTTTCCCGGCGACCATCCTGAGCTGTGCGGCCTTTCTGGCTGTTTCGAGGCTGACCAGCCCAAAGGAGGGACGAGATGCGGCTGCCCGTTAGAATGAACATCGAAAATAGGATCTTTTACCCGTTTCTGCTGATCTTTCTGCTGTTTACCGCGCTGTTCGGCTCGGTGCTCTATTACAACAGCTACCGCTCGCTGCTCGGGCAGCAGACCGCCGTCGCCGACCTGACTCTGGAAACGATTACAGGGGAGATTCGGGAGTACGGAGAATCCTCCGGACGGGAGGGGATTCTCAACGCCTGCCGCCGGCGCGGAGACGTCAGCCTTGTGATTCGCGACGAAGCAGGAGTACTGCTGCTCGGCCCGGAAAGCGGCGCGATGGAATCCCCGTGGGAGCTTTCCTCCCGCCGGGATAACCCGTTCGGCTGGAAGCTCTCCTATGTCATCGACCGCAGCAATTTCTACGACTCGCTGATCGACGCTCAAAAATATCTGCTGCTTGCCACCGTCGCCCTGCTGGTGGTGACGGTGCAGGCGAGTGTTTTTGTCGCGGCCAATATCTCGGAACCGATCCGCCGCTTCTCAGCGGTCTGCGCCGAGGTCAGCCGCGAGCCGCAGCGGGCCGGCCAGGTCGAGCTGCTCGGGTATTATATCCACCGCGGCGATGAGATCGGGGAGCTTTCCCAGGCCTTCGGGAGGATGCTTTCCGACCTGCGGAGGCACACCGATGAGATCCTTCGGGTCAAGCAGCTCAACGAGAGCATCGTGGAAAACCTGCCCATCGGTGTTGCGGCCTTCGACGCCGCAGGGGAACAGCTTTGCATCAATTCCAAGGCCAAAGCTTTGCTCGAACCGGGTGTCTGGCGCAGCGAGGCCGGGGAGGCGCTGTCGGCACTGCTGACCTCCTGGCTGGCGAGCGGAAGGCTTCTGGTTGATCCGATCCGCATTCAGGATGCCGCCGGCCGTTCGGTGGATCTGGAGGTCGGCCTTTGGCGGCTGACCGACGCGGGCGGATTTGAGTGGGGCGCTCTCTGTACGCTGGACGATGTTACCTATAAAAAGATGATGGAAGAGAAATACAGCGAAAGCGAGAAGCTTGCCTATACCGGACAGCTGGCCGCCGATCTGGCGCATGAAATCCGCAACCCGCTCGCCGGCATTCGGGCGAGCATCCAGGTGATTGCGCGCCGCCTGAGCGGCGAAGGGGACCGCGCCCTCTGCTCCAGCATCGTGGGAGAGGTGGACCGGATCAATCTCCTGATCGAAAATCTGCTCAATCTCGCCCGGCAGCGGGTCAGCCACAAAACGAGCTTTCCGGCTGCGCGGCTCTTCGACGAAATTTCGCTGCTCTATACCAAGGTGGCGGAAAACAGCCGGATTGTGCTCTCCTTCGCCGCGGAAGAGGGGCTGGTCCTCTACGCCGACGAGGCGGAAATCAAGCAGGTGCTCATCAACCTGATCAACAACAGCTTCAAGGCGATCGGATCGGGCGGTTCGGTGCGGGTTGCCGCCGGACGCCGCGAAAACGGGCTGGCCCTCACCGTTTCGGACGACGGGGCCGGAATGACCCCCGAGGAGATCCGCTCACTGCTTTCGGAGCGCGGACGGCAGACTCCCGGAGGGCGCGGACGCGGGCTGATGATCGTATCCCGCCTGCTGGCGCAGAACGGCGGCAGCTTCTCGATCGAAAGCGAGGCGGGACGCGGAACCGTCATTACGATTTTGTTTGAAAGGGAGCTTCCCGATGAAGTATAAGATTCTGGTTATCGACGATGAGCGGCTGATCCGCCTTTCGCTGCGGGAGGGTCTGACCGACTTCGGCTACGAGGTCGAAACGGCGGCGGGAATCCGGGAAGGGCTTGAGTTGGCGGAACGTTTCTTCCCGCATTTTGTGCTGCTTGACAACCGGCTCGGCGAGGACCGGGGCATCGATTCCATTGAAGCGATCAAGCGGATCGATGATGATATCCAGCTCGTCATGATGACTGCCTACGGGTCGGTTTCTCAGGCGGTCGAGGCGGTCAAACGCGGGGCGTACGATTATATCCAGAAGCCCTTTGACCTCGACGCCCTCGATCTGCTGATCCGCCGCTGCATGGAGCAGCTCAACACCCGGCGCAGCCTCGGCCTGGCCGGTGCGCCGCACCATGAGCTGATCGGGGAAAGCACCGCGGTTTCCCGCATCCGGGGCCTGATCGGGGTCATTGCCAAAAACGACAGCGTGGATCTGCTGATCCGGGGAGAAACCGGTACCGGCAAGGAGGTCGTGGCGAACCTCGTCCACCGGCAGAGCGCGCGCTGCGGCCTGCCGATGGTGAAGATCAACTGCGGGGCAATCCCCGAAAACCTGCTGGAATCAGAGCTTTTCGGTTATGAGCGGGGGGCCTTTACCGGCGCGGTCAAGACGAAAAAGGGGCTGCTTGAGCTGGCCAACGGCTCGACGGTATTCCTCGACGAGATCGGGGAGATGCCCCTCTCGATGCAGGCCAAGCTCCTGACCTTTCTGGAGGACCGGAGGTTCAAGCGGGTCGGCGGCCTGCGGGATATCGAGGTCAATGTGCGGGTCATTGCGGCGACCAATCGGGACCTCAAAGCGGCCATCGCCCGCAAGGAGTTCCGGGAGGACCTTTTCTACCGGCTCAATGTCATGCAGATCGAGATTCCTCCGCTGCGGGAGCGCCCGGAGGATATTCTGCCGCTGGCCCGCCACTTTCTGGAGCGGTGCAACCGGAAGTTCGGCAAGAATATCCGCGCCCTCTCCCCAGCCTTTGCGGGGGAGCTCCTCACCTACTCCTGGAAGGGAAATGTCCGTGAGCTGCGCAATATTATCGAACGCTCCGCCCTGTTCTGCGAGGGAGACCTGCTGGAACGCGGCGCGCTGCTCGAGGAACGGCCGTCTGAATCCGCCCCCATGCCTGCGGGCTGGGGGGAGAAGGGGATCGACCTTCCCGGAGAGATCGCGCGGATCGAGCGCAGCTATATTGAAGAGGCGATGCGGCGTGCGGAGGGCAACCTCTCGAAGGCCGCGGAGCTGCTGGGCCTGACCCGCTTTTCCCTGCGCCGCAAGCTCGATTCGTGGGAACGTTCGGGCACCCGCAACGAATGACCCCAGCCGGAGGGAGTCCGGTCACGATAAAACCAAATAGGAAAGGAATTCTGACAATGAAACGATGGATTACTGGATGTCTCGCGCTGCTGCTCGCGCTCACCGCTGCCGGATGCTCCGGCGCCGCCTCTCCGGAGGAACGGTTTGGCGCTGTTGTGCAGCAGGCTGCCGAGCTTTCCTCGATGGAGGTGGATGCCGACACAAGAATCAGGATGGCACTCGGCCAGGAGGTGCTTGACCAGACTTCGGAGACGGCGGCTCAGCTGTTCCGGGACGGCGAAACGGTCGAAATGGCGGTAAAGAGCACCGTCCGTTACCCGGGGCAGGAGATCAGCGGCGAGAGCTATTACAGGGACGGCCATTTTTACACCTCGGTGATGGGGCAGTCGTTTCAGGTGCCTTATGACGGCAATCTGGTGCTCGAACAGCTTCGGGTGGAATTTCCCCAGCCTCCGGCGGCCTCAGAGCTGAGCCTTCTCAAAATGGACCGCGAGGGAAACGGCACCGCTTTTTCCTATGCCGTCCGTCCCGAGTCCCTCGAGCAGTATGTCGATCAGGCCATTCTGCTGATCGGCAGCGGGCTGTTCCCCGCCGAGGGGATGAAGGTCACAGCCGTCAGCGGACGGGTGACAGTGGGACCGGACAACCGGATTCAGAGCCACACCATGCGGATGTCAGTACAGATTGACCTCGGCGGTCCGGTGCTTGAAGCAGCTGCGGAACGGGTCTTCCGTTACCGGAATGTCGGCGGACTCGTCTCCGTCGAGTTCCCGGCGGATCTGGAATCCTACACACCGGTCGGATGAGAGAAATCCATGCTGTGCAAAACCGCTCGGTGTGTGGCTCCGCACAGCGGCATGTGAGCGATTCTGCACGGATGTAAAAATAGCTTCTGCACAAATTGCCTACCTGTAAAGGCAAAAGTTTGTGAAAATTCCGACAGGAACCTGCGCTTTCATAGGGGGTGCGGGTTTCTGTTTTGGGGCTGGCATAGATTTTGCAATATCATTCGGGTAAGAAGAAACGCCGGGACCTCGTTGGCGGAGAAATTCCGGCAGGCCTGAAACCAAAAGGAGGACTTACGATGTATCAGGTGGATTTGAACAGCGACCTTGGCGAGAGCTTCGGCGCCTATACCATCGGTATGGATTCCGAAATTCTCAAGTATGTTTCCTCGGCCAATGTGGCTTGCGGCTGGCACGCCGGGGACCCGATGGTCATGGAAAAGACGGTGGCGCTGGCCGCCGAGGCGGGCACTGCCGTCGGCGCACATCCGGGATATCCCGATTTAATGGGCTTCGGAAGGCGAAACATGGTGGTCACTCCGGCCGAGGCGAAGGCCTACATCAAATACCAGATCGGCGCGCTGCTTGCATTTACCGAGAGCAGGGGAATCAAGATGCAGCATGTCAAGCCGCACGGCGCCTTTTACAACATGGCAGCCGTCGATGAAAAGCTGGCAGATGCGATCTGCGAGGGAATTTATGAGGTTGATCCCAGCCTGATCCTTCTCGGGCTTGCCAACAGCAAGATGATCTCCTCCGCTGAAAAAATCGGCCTGCCCGCCGCTTCTGAGGTTTTTGCTGACCGCGCCTATAACGACGACGGAACCCTTGTCTCCAGAAAGCTGCCGGGTGCGGTAATCCACGACAGGGAACTTGCCATTGCCCGCACCGTGCGGATGGTCACCGAAGGGGTGGTCGAGACGGCAAGCGGTAAGCTGATTCCCATCAAAGCCGACTCTATCTGCGTCCATGGCGACAACCCCAGCGCCCTGGAATTTGTCAAGAATATCAAGGCGGCCCTTGAGGCAAAGGACGTCAAAATCTGCAGCCTGTCCGCCAGATAACCCGGCGCTGTCAACGGTGCCTCGGAAAGGGCGGCATGGCCGCGGCGCATAAACCGTCTTACAACACGACAACACCGAACAGGAGGAACAACATGAGCAACAAGGAAGAAACCAAGGTTACCGCTCCGAAAAAGGATAAGGCAAATGCTTCAGTCCTTCTCGGCGCAGCATTTCTGATGGCCACCTCGGCGATCGGCCCCGGCTTTCTGACCCAGACCTCCACCTTTACCGCCCAGTATCTTTCGTCCTTTGCGGCGGTGATTGTCTGCGCCATCCTGCTGGATGTCTCCACGCAGGTGAACGTCTGGCGGATTATCGGCGTTTCCGGAATGCGCGGGCAGGATATCGCCAACAAGGTGCTGCCCGGCCTCGGATTTTTTATCGCATTTCTGGTTGCGCTCGGCGGCCTTGCCTTTAATATCGGCAACGTCGGCGGGGCCTCTCTCGGACTCAATGCGCTGCTCGGCGTCCCGGAAAAGGCCGGCTGCGTGGTGGTCGGCATCGCGGCCATCGGCATCTTCCTGTCGAAAGACGCAAAACGGATGATGGATAAGGCGGCGACCATTCTCGGCGCGATTATCCTCTGCGCCATCCTCATCGTGGCGGTCAGCTCCAAGCCGCCGGTCGGCGACGCGGTTGTCCACATCTTCACCCCTGAGAACCCCTCCGGCCTCCTCTTCCCGATGATTACCCTGCTCGGCGGCTCCTGCGGCGGCTATATCACCTTCTCGGGCGCCCACCGCCTGCTCGATGCCGGCATCTCCGGCAAGGATAAGGTCGGCCAGATTCAGGGCAGCGTTCTGCGCGGCGTCTGCGTCTCCGGCACCGTCCGCATCCTGCTCTTCCTCGCCGTTCTCGGCGTCTGCACCGCCGGCGGTGCGGCGGCTTCCACTGCGATTACTTCGGCTTCCAACCCTGCGGCCGAAGCGTTCCGCCAGGCTGCCGGCGATCTTGGCTACCGCCTGTTCGGCATCGCGCTGATGTCCGCCGGTATCACCTCCGTCATCGGCGCGGCGTTCACCTCGGTTTCTTTCCTCAAAACGCTGCATCCCTTTATTGCGGCCAATGAGAAGTGGTTTATCGTCGGCTTTATCTCGATTTCCACCCTGATCATGGTTGTTCTGGGCGGAGCGGCCAAGCTCCTGATCGCGGCGGGCGCCCTTAACGGATTGATCCTGCCGGTCACCCTGGGTACCATGCTGCTTGCTTCGCGCAATAAGAAGATCGTCGGCGAGGATTACCATCATCCGACCTTCCTGATCGTGATCGGCATCATCGTCGTGCTGCTGACCGGATTCGTCGGCATCAAGGCGGTTCCCAACCTGCTCAAACTGTTTGCATAACCTTTTCGATTCCGGTCTGTTGTCCGGCCGCGTCCCTCCCGACGCGGCCGCGCAGCACCCGCATACCGGTCTCGGTGCAGCAGAGCTGTGCCGCTTTTGCGGCGATGCCGAGATCGTATGAAACATGCCGTCAAAGGACCTGGACAGCACTTGGCGGCGGCCTGCACCAGAAAGGAGGAAATCTGATGCGCGATGTGCGCTTTCTGCTGACCGGCGATACCTCGGTGACCGTCGAGTTCGGCAACGAGATCAGCGGCGAGATCAACGCCGCAATCCGCGCGTTTAATATTGCACTTTCCAAAAGCGGAATCGACGGAATCGTTGAGACGGTTCCAACCTACCGCTCTCTGATGGTTCACTACCGCCCGGAAAAGATTCGGCACGCCGAGCTTTGCGAAAAGATGCGCGGCCTGCTTGGAAAGCTCGATGACATCGAAATTCCCCCCGCAGAGGTGGTGGAAATACCGGTGCTCTACGGTGGGGAGGAGGGACCAGATCTCGCATTTGTCGCGGAACACAACGGCAAAACAGAGGACGAGGTCGTTAAAATCCATACCGGCACCGAATATCTGATTTACATGCTGGGCTTTACCCCCGGCTTCCCCTATCTCGGGGGGATGGACGATTCGATCGCGTCTCCGCGCCTCAAGAGTCCGCGCGTGCGGATTCCGGGCGGTTCGGTGGGAATCGCAGGCACCCAAACCGGTGTTTATCCCATTGATTCTCCCGGCGGCTGGCAGCTGATCGGGCGAACCCCCCTGAAGCTCTACGACCCCGGGCGGGAACGCCCGATTCTGCTGGAGGCAGGACAGTATATCAAATTCCGGGCAGTTGACCGGGAGGAATATGAAGCGATCGGCCGCGAGGTGGAGCAGGGGACCTACCGCCTGCACACCTATGCAAAGGAGGGCTGACGATGGGGATGAAATTTCGCAGCGGCGGATTCTTAACGACGGTGCAGGATGCCGGGCGGACCGGTTATCAGCAGTTCGGCGTTCCCGTATCGGGGGCGATGGACCCCCGCTCCTTCGTGCTGGGCAATCTGCTTGTCGGCAACGACGAAGGGGAGGCCTCTCTGGAAATCACCCTGATGGGTCCGATGATTGAGTTCACCGCAGCCAATGTGGTTGCGCTGACCGGCGCCGACCTCTCGGCGACCCTCAACGGCGTGCCGATGCCGCGTTACCGCGCGGTTTTGGTCAAACCGGGCGACCTGCTGGCTTTTGGAATGCAGAAATCCGGCTGCCGCGCCTACCTGGCGGCGGCGGGCGGGTTTGATATTGAGCCGGTTATGGGCAGCCGCTCGACCTATCTCAAGGCAAAGATCGGCGGATTGCGGGGACGTAAGCTCGGCAAGGACGATTTTCTTGGCTTTCGCGCGCCGGCGGCCACCCTGCCGAACCTCGATATCCGCGCCGTTGACCCGGAGGATTTCTCCGCTTCCGAGCGGGTTCTCAGGGTGGTGCTGGGGCCTCAGGACGATGCGTTCACCGAGGATGGCCGCAGGACTTTCCTCAGCGGGACCTATACTGTAACCAACCAGTCCGACCGGATGGGAAGCCGGCTGGAAGGCCCGGCGGTCGAGCACGTCAAGGACGGCAACATCATCTCGGACGGCATCTCCTTCGGCGCGGTTCAGATTCCGAGCGAGGGAAAGCCGATCATCATGCTGGCAGACCGTCAGACAACCGGCGGCTACACCAAGATCGCCAATGTCATCACTGTGGATCTGCCCCGGATCACCCAGAGCAAGCCGGGCGACATCATTCGCTTTGAGGCGGTCTCAATCGAGGCGGCACAGGAACTTTATCTCGCGCAGCGGGCACGATTCGAAGAGCTGAGACGCTCCTTCGAGGAGAAACGCGGCGATTCCCGCGCGCCGGTCGCACCGGGAATTGCCCTTGCGGCGCTGGGGCTTTCCGGCGGGGAGGAGCGTATTTTCCACGTCGGGCTGGACGGGCACGATTACCGCTGCGTTGTACGCGAAATCAAAAGATAGGGAGGAGACGACATATGCGTTTTGACATTACCCCATATATCGATATGTCTCCTGCAGAAGTGCGGCAGCGCATCCGCAAGGGGGAGATCACCTTCCCGACCGCCGGGATGTGCCGGGGCTACGCACAGGCTAATCTGGTGATTCTGCCGCCCGAATATGCCGCTGATTTTGAGGAATACACCCGGCGCAATCCCTTCCCCTGCCCGGTTCTTGAAATTATCAGGGGAACCCCCGAAACCCATGCGATGGGCGAGGGCGGGGATATTACCACCGATATTCCGGAATATTTCATTTATCGCAACGGCGTTCTTTCAGAAAAGGTCAACGATGCGTCCGCCTTCTGGAAAGAGGGCTATGTCGGATTCCTGATCGGGTGCAGCTTCTCGTTTGAGGAGGCTCTGATGGCCGCCGGCATCGAAGTACGCCACATCGCCACCGGGCGGAATGTCCCGATGTATAAGACCGGCATCCGCACTGTCAAGGTCGGTCCGTTCGAAGGACCGATGGTGTGCAGCATGCGTCCGATGACACCCGAAAACGCCCGCCGGGCCTATGAGATCACGGTTCAGTGCCCAAACGTTCACGGCGCGCCTGTGCATATGGGCGACCCTGCGATTTTGGGCGTGCGTGATATTGACCAGCCTGAATACGGCGAATCGGTGGAAATCCGCGAGGGGGAGATTCCGGTATTCTGGCCCTGCGGCGTAACACCGCAGGCGGCTATCGAGAATGCCAAGCCTCCGATTGTCATCACCCATTCCCCGGGTCATATGTTCATCACCGACATCAAAAATGCGGAACTGAATGATTTCCTTGAGGCGAGAAAGCATCGGTAAACATCTTCCAGGGACCTCCTGAGAATCCCCTCGGGCCTTTCGGCCCGAGGGGATTCGGCGTTTGTGCATGGGAAAGCTGCCGAGTGGCAGGCAAGGAAAATACCTTTGCTGACAGAGCTGGGCGCGGCGAGAGGCCGCAGATCGGAAAAGGGCAGGATGAAACAGGACGTAACCGCTGCTCCGGCAGCGGCAAAAGGTATGATGCAGATAAAAATTGTTCGATGTCTCTTGGGTGATGAGCCGGTATCGCGGTCTTTTAACGGGAAGCGGTCCGCTCACTCCTTCGATGAGTTCAACGTCAGGGGATGTTATACGGCAGGCGGCGATTCATACGCGGCTGGAGCTTTGGCTGAAAGGGTACGCGGTTTGGCAAGAGGCCGGCACTTCGCCGGCCTCTCCGGATTTTTTGCTGATTTTTTCGTTGCGTTCCCGGCTGCCCTGCGGTAGAATGGCAGAAGAAGACGGAAAAGGCAGAACGGCAAAAGAAGACAGGGAAGGAGGCCGCGGCATGAATCTGGTGCAGCTTCTGGATGCCCATACGCAATGGGATGAACTGGCTGTGATCGGTCGGGGAAAAGACGAGGGGGAGGCGGTTTCCGAGCTGGTCGGCATGACGAGAAAGGGCGGGGAAGTGCGGCTCTATGCCCTGCAGTTCGATGGCGCGGCCCGTGAAGCGCAGCTTCGCGCCGAGGAGGAGCGGCTCTGCCATCCGCCGCGCCGCAAAAGAGGGACGCGCCGGGATGACCTGGAGAACTGGGAGCCCGCTCCCCATTTTCCCTTTGGGCGGCTGAATTCGATTCGGATCGGGAGCAGGTCCTTTGAGATAACGGGAGGCTCGCAGAGCCTTGCCGTACAGGAGGACTGGGAGAAGCTCGTCCTTCTTTCGGAATTTCTCCGCTGCGGCTACCGGCCCTGCGAGACGCTCGCCTGCCGGGAGCTGTCGGATCTTACCCTCACCGAATACGAGCTGCGCGGGGTGCATCGCAGGCTTCCGCGCATCGGGGACCGGCCTCTGGCCGTCACCGCCGCTCCGGATTCCCGGACTCATTGCTGCCGCAAACGGCTGCGCCTTGCGGTGGGGCAGGGTTCTGCGCGGCCCTATGTCCTGACAGATGCATCGTCCGGGAGCAGGTGCCGGTTTTATATCGAGAGCCTGTTTCTGAGCGATCCCTGGGAAGAGACAGAGAAAGTTTTTCGAGATCCCCGCTTCCTCGAGCGGATGGACGCACAGGGGATGGAGGAGCTGAAGCAGCGGTATTTTGGGATGCTCTCCGGATTCTGCCCCAAAGGCATGTTTCTGCCGGTGGTCGAATACGAGGCTGAGGATGAAGTGTCTCTGGAGTTCTACCAGACGGAATGGCTCAACACGCCGCATGATCCCTCCTCCGGAGAAGGCGCATCCGGTATGATTTTTTTGATGAAGCCGCAGCACAGCGAGGGACGGCACGGGCTTCCGCTCAAAGCGGCGGCGGTGCACAGCCCGGTGCCCGGAGAGACCGGCGTGCTGAACCTCGAGGTGCTTCGCTGGCATGAACGCTCTGAACAGAGAAATTGGACCCTTTGAGCCGAATGGAGGCACTGTCCGTCGGAAGATCCCGATGAAACTATGCGGCGAATGGAAGAAAAGGAGCTGGATAAAGAATGCCGGATCTGAGAAAAACAACTGGCAGGCAGATCGAGGTTTCGGCTGCGATCTTCTCGAACGAGCGGGATGAAATCCTTATCTGCCGGCGCGGGCCGGGGGGAAACTGTGCCTTTCTCTGGGAGTTCCCCGGCGGCAAGCGAGAACCCGGAGAGTCGTTTGAAAACTGCCTGATTCGGGAATGCCGCGAGGAACTCGAAGTTGAAATTGAAGTCGGAGAACTTTTTATGCGGACCGATTACGATTATCCCGAATACTCGGTACGGCTTCTCTTCTTCAAGGCAAAGATCCGCTCGGGGGTTCTGAAGATGGATGTCCACAGCGCGACGCAATGGGTGCCGCGCGGTGAACTGGGGCGCTATGAGTTCTGTCCCGCTGATCGGGATGTTGTGAAGAAGCTGGCACAGGAAAAGAGGTCCGCTCGGTAAGCGGACCTCTTTTTGCTCGGGAAGAAGGGGAGGTTGCTTCCGTCAGGAAGCGGTCCGGACCTTTTTCCACTTTTTCATATTGATTGCGATCAGGACAATTGCAATCGCAAGACCAGTGATATCGGTCAGGGTTCCGGGGATAAACATGAGCAGCCCTGCGCAGATAAAGATGATGCGTTCCAGAAGATGCAGCTTCCACAAAAGCCACCCCTGGAAGCCGGCGGACATGATGGAAACGCCAATGAAGGCGCTGATAAAAACGGAGAGAATCTCCGCAACGTTGCCTTGCATCATCATTGCCGGATTATAACAGAAAGCAAACGGGACCATGAATCCGGCGAACCCCAGCTTGCAGGCCTCCACAGCCGTCGTCATGGGACTGCATTTTGCAATTCCCGCGCCGGCATAAGCGGCCAGAGCCACAGGCGGCGTGATTGCCGAAAGGCAGGCGAAATAGAAGACAAAGAGATGCGAGGTCAGCGGGGTAAGTCCCAGCTTAATCAGCGAGGGGGCCAGAATGGAAGCAGCGATGACATAAGCCGCTGTGGTAGGCAGGCCCATGCCCAGAATGATGCAGGTCAGCGCGGTAAACAGCAGGGAGGGGAAAAGCATCGAATGGGCGGCCTGAATCATCATGTCGCCGAAAATAACGCCGATGCCGGTTAATGAAACCATGCCGACAACAATACCGGCGCAGGCGCAGCCGATGACAATAGACATCGAGCTGAAAGCGGATTTCGCCATGGCTGGGATGATGCTTTTTAGCGTAAAGCGCTTTTTTTTGTCAAAAAGCATCACCACAGGTACCGAGAAGGTGGCCCAAAGAGCGGAATATAAGGGAGAATATTGCGCCACCAACAGACAGTAGAGCAGAACACCGATAATCACCAGATAGATCCAGCCGGATTTGAGAACATTTTTCGCTTTGGGAATCTCCTTGGGGTCCATCAGCTGAATATCGGCCAGCTCCGACTGAGACACGACCGCGACCGCACAGCCCCAGTAATACAGGAGAGCGGGGATGACGGCGGCGATGACAATGTTGATATATTTTGTTTCAGTAAAAGCGACCATCAGAAATGCGCCGGAACCCATAACGGGGGGAAGAATCTGGCCGCCCGTCGAGGCCACCGCTTCCACGCCGCCGGCAAAAGCGGGCTTATAGCCGCGGGATTTCATCAGAGGGATGGTGAAGGTTCCGGTGCCGACGACGTTGGCGACCGCCGAGCCGTTGATGGAGCCCATCAGGCCGGACGCGACCACGGCGGACAGGGCGGGACCGCTCTTGATTTTGCCGGTGAGGGAAATGGCGATCTCATTGATAAAATCCGAACAGCCGGACGCCTCCAGAAAAGCGCCGAACATCACAAACATGAAGATTACGGTGGCGGAAACGCTCATGGTTGTGCCGAACAGGCCGTCCAGATCGGTTGCAAGGAATTTGCAGATGCGCTGCAGGGAGTAGCCGCGATGGGCAATCGCCAGTGGCAGGTGGGGGCCGGCTAACGCATACGCGACAAAGATCAGGGCCAGTACGGGCATGATATAACCCAATACGCGCCGGGCGCACTCCAGGGTGATGACCGCCAGACAGGCGCCGGCAAAGGTTGCCATCCATGTGGTCTGGCTCAGGCGCTCCGCCAGATGATGAACTTCATCCTGCGCCATCCACCATGAAATCCAGGTCAGGGCGATCAGAAGAAGATCCACGCAGCGGCACAAAATGCGGAAGGGCTTGATACCGGCATATTTATCCTTGCAGATATGCTTGTGCAGGGGCTGGGTCAGCAGCACCAGAGTCAGCGCAAAGCTGAGATGGATGCCGCGCTGGGTCACATAATCGCCCAAGCCGTTGAGACCGGTAAAGATGTGGAACGACGTCATCAAGATCGCCACAAAAAAAGCAAGTCGAATAAACTTGTCTGAGCGGCCCTCTTCAACAGCCTTGGCAGCAGCAAGTTCGCTGTCAAGTGAAGTGACATCAATTTCCTTCGGTTCCTTTTTTGCCACAAATGAGCCCCCTTTTTAAAGTAACGGTTTGATTTTGAAGAGAAGAGGGCCGGCGCCGAGAAATTCTCAGTTCCGGCCCATCTGTCGTATTTCTTTGACGCTTGACGGAGGGTTGTCCCTTCTTAGACTTAGAGAAGACCCTGTTCGCTGTAGTATTTAGCAGCGCCGTCATGCAGGGGAATCGGCATATTGGTGCACAGGAAGGAGGGATCGGTCATTTCGCTGAGCAGTGCATTGCCCGCGGCCATCTCGGCGGTATGTTCGTTCATGGCCTTGCAAAGATCGTAAACCAGAGCTTCATCCATATCGGCGCTGACGATAATCAGGCACTTTACACCAAAGGTTTTGGTTTCCTTGTCCTGACCTGTGTAGGTATTGGCAGGGATCTTCGACTGGATATAAGCGGAATTTCCGGCAAGAATCTTGTCGATCTCTTCCTGCGTATAATCGAGGACCACAATTTCCTTAGTAGCCGCCAGATTCAGCTGGCCTCCGATGGGAAGACCGGCGAATCCGAACGCCGCGTCCAGAATTCCGTCGCCTACCGAGTCGGCGCCGTCACCCAGACCCAGATTTTCCAGACTGGTGTTGTCTTTGCTGATGCCCATGACGTTAAAGGCATCCAATGTGGAGTTTTCGGTTGCGGAAGCGGCGGGGCCGACGGCCACGCGCTTGCCCAGCAGATCGTGGACATATTCCAAGCCGGAGCTCTTGAGCGCGACGCCGCTGGATACAGAGGTGTATACCGCCCCGATCACGCGGACGTTATCGAGCGCCTGAGTAAATTTCCCGGTTCCGGAATAGCCGTTGAGAACCACGTCGGCGGTGGCGACGGCTACGTCCACTTCTCCGTTAGCGACATCCTGCACATTCTGGAAAGATCCTGTGGAGGTCTGGGTATTGCACTTTACCCCCTGAACGTTGTTGGTCCATACCTGAGACAGAGCCGCGCCGGCAGGATAAAGAGAACCGCCGGTATCGCCGGTACCGAAGGTCATGATAACGTTCCCGCGCGGGGAGGCGCTTTCGGATGCCGTGGAGCTGTCGCCCGATGCCGCCGGAGCTGAGGCGCCCGAACTCGATGTTCCGCCGCAGCCTGCTGCTGAAATGAGCATCGCCGTTGCCAACAGGATCGCAAATATTCTCTTCATAGTTTTGCTTCCTCTCTTTTGTCAAGATGTTTGATTGATGGCTAGATGGCTCGATTGTGAATAAATCGCTTTATCATATTGCGATCATCACGACAAAAGAATACTATATTTCTAAAATTTTAACAATAGAAAACGAATGAAAAATATTTTTTTGTGATTTTAGACTATAAAATATACAAAATTTTCTATTTTTTAAACGTTGACAAAGTTTGTACGAAGGAGAGAAGGAGAATTGATATAAAAAATTCAAAAATTGCATCTATAGAAAATGTGATACAGACAAAAAACGGCCCGCCCGAAGGGCAGGCCGAAACCAGAGAGGCGATCATCTGCCGAAAAGGCAGCGGCGCTGCCGCAGCAGACGGCGGCGGTTAAATTCAATCAGACGTTCCCCCGCGTGAGCGAGGTTATAAATCCGCAGGAATTCCGCCGAGGCGCAGAGCTTATCCGCCAGGTTGACCACAACCGATTCCCGGTGGCGTGGGATGTGGCGGAGGGTAACCGGCCACATATGCTTGAGGATGATATCCCGTTCCAGTTCCGAAAGGCCGAACTGCTCGGCATTTTCGAGAGCCATCTGCGGGTGGACCAGCAGGCGCTGCCAGGGGCTCACCCGGACCTTTTTCCAGTCACAGAGATAGAGATCATGCAGCAGCCCAGCACGGGCGGCGGCGACATAATCGAGCCTCCAGCGGCGGCAGAGTGCAAAGCTCAGATAGGAAACAAAGATACAGTGGTCGAGACAGCTCACTCCGCCCGCGTGCTGCGGAATATCGTCCATCGCCTGTACTGCAGGCTCTTCAATCAGATCGGCAATGCAGGTATAAAATTCCTCTTTTGTTTTGGAACTCCACATGGGGATCACCTCTTTTCGAATAGTTTTTATTATACTTGATTTTCGAACAAAATGGCAGTCCTTTGGCGGGAATTTTTATGGAGCCTTTTCTTCCGGCGCGCGGTTGCCTTCGCCGTCTTTTTGTGTTATGATGGTCACCGCGAGCAGACAAGACAGCGGCGTGCGGCCGAAAGGCGCGCATGAGGAAAGTCCGGGCTCCACAGGGCGGGATAGCTGCTAACGGCAGCCGAGGGCGACCTTAGGGAAAGTGCAACAGAGAGATACCGCCCGCCGTCCCGGCGGGTAAGGGTGGAAAGGCGAGGTAAGAGCTCACCGGCGTTTTGGAGACAAAGCGGCCCTGTAAACCCTATCCGGAGCAACACCGACAGAAGGCGATACGGCGGCCCGTCGTGCCTTCGAAAGCGTGGCTGGAGCTGTTGGGGCGACCCACAGCCAAGATAGATCGTTGTCAAATACAGAACCCGGCTTATATGTCTGGTCGCAGAAAGCGCCCCGCAGGACTTCGGTTTTGCGGGGCGTTTTTTCCTTTCGAATGTATATTCGTGGGAATAGTCGGCGGAATATCGTCCCATACTACCCGCATAACATAACAGAGAAAGGGTGGTGCACGCATGTTGCTGCGCAGGGAGACAGCGCCGGCGGTTGACAAAGGCGCGCAGATGCGAAAGGAGTGGATGGCCGAGCTCAAAAGGCTGCAGGCCAGATTGGAACAAAACGAACGATATTTTAATATGATCTGCGATTTTGATATGACTGAGGCCAATATTCATGAGCGCAACGCGCTGCAGATGCGCTACCGGTATTATCTCAACAAAATCCGTGAATATGACCGGGCGCATCGTCCGCCGGAACGCGAAAGCACGGCGCTGATGATGGTGCCCTGACCAAAGGAGGCGGGTGGAATGGAGCCTTATCTCTGGATTGTGCTGGGAGCGGCGGCACTGGTGATCGTGCGGTCACTGGGGCGGATCAATGCGCTGCATACAATGATTCCCTCGGCAGCGGTGGGGATTACAGGACTGCTCGCCGCCCACTTTACACCGGTCGGCGCGGCGGCGATGCTTGGCCTGAACGGGTTTACCGTCTGCGTCGCACTTCTGCTTGGCCTCCCTGGTGTGATCGGAATGCTGCTGCTGCGGGTCATCTGCCTCGTCTGAAGCGAGAAAGTGTCCGCCGCAGGCAGAAAGAGCGGTTCGGCCCTTTTCAAAGGGCCGAACCGCTCTTCTTCGTTCACAGGAGGCGCAGAGCAGTCGGCAAGATGGCCCTGCGGAAACCGAACCGCTCTTCTTCGTTCACAGGCGATGCAGGGCGGCCGGCACGACAGCCGCCGCGCCCAAAAGGAAAACCATGCAGACTGCTGCTGCGCTCTTTTTTCCCATCCCCCATTTTTTCGTGGAAAGATACATTGCATCAAACACATCGGCAATAAAGGTAAATTGCAGCAGCAGGTGAAAAATCGCCGCGGGGAACGCGAGCTTTCCCTGCCGGATTCCCAGACGTACCACCTGCAGCCCGTAGAATGAGCCGGGAAGCAGCGTTGCCCAGACGCTGAAAACGGCGAGAAGAAGAAACGGAACTGTGACTGGAAAGGCAAAAAGGATCGTGCCCCGGGTACCGACGAAAAAAGCAAGGCAAACCAGCAGCCCGAACAGGCAATTCAAAAGGAAAAACGGAATCAACCCGTATTTCAAAATCAGCATCGCGTTGATGCAAAAACGAATTTCCCCGCGCTGCGCCATCCGAAAGGAGCAGATGGCGTTTGCGGCGCCAAGAAGCAGGAGAAACAGCGCATAGAGCAACCCCCCGCCAACAGCAGGCGGAAAAGAGCGGGCTCCCAGAACGGAAGGCTTTCCGCCACAGCCAGTGCCGCCAATGCATGCCTGCCAAGCCACAGAAGAACAGGATAAGATGCTGTCAGCGTCAGTGCATAAGTGATCGGCAGCAGATAGTGCCGGTCGAAGCGGCGCCCGCCCTCTTGTTCCGGTGCCATCTCTCAGCGTCCCCCGGCCCGCAGCAAAGCGAGGCCGTCCTTCACCCGCTGCCCGGCCAGCGCGGGCAGTGCCCGCCACTCCTCCTTGCCGTAGCCGGAGGTGTCGATCGGCTCCAGTATTTTGACAGTGACCGAAGCCGGGTGGATCCAGAGACTGTGCTTGCCCATGAGACGGCTGCTTCCTTCGAGAACAAACGGCACAACCGGAACTTTGTTTTTCTGGGCAATCTTAAAAGCGCCCGCCTTGAATTCCCCGACCTCGCCGGTTTCGGTACGGGTTCCCTCCGGAAAGACCACCATCGAATAGCCGGCGGCCACCCGGTCGGAGGCATCGCCCAGCGCGGCGACCGAGGCGCGTAGATTTTCGCGGTCAAGGAAAACACAGCCAAGTTCGCGCATCCACTGGCGGATAAAAGGAATTCGGTCGATCTCCTTTTTCGAAACCAGCCCCTTCGGATCTCCGAGGTAGCCGAGCGCCAGCGGAATATCGAAATAGCTTTGGTGGTTCGAGACGAAGACGGCGGTTCCCTCCGGAAGGTTTTCGAGTCCTTCGACCGTCACCCGCGCTCCGGCGGCAGCGAGCAGGCGCCGCGCCCAGTTGTGGATAATCCGGCCTGCCAGAATATCGTGCTCCTCGGTCCGACCCTGCCGTTTCAGGGCGCGGACCTTCCAGAGCCATGGCTCGACGGCAAGCAGATAGAGCCAAAAATACAGGAACCATAAAATCGTACGCATGAGTCCGCTTCCTTTCGTGCCGCGCGGGCGGCGGAGGTGTCAGTGGGTGGAGCGGTGAAGCTGCCGGAACTCTGTCTTGGGATGGAGAATCTTTTGGGCGCTGTAGAGGCTGCGGTAGCCGGAAAGCATATAGCTGACTGCTGCCGCCAGCAGGAAAAGCTCAGGACAGGTGAAATCGAACAGCTCAAACGCAAGCAGCAGTGAAACAAGAGGGCAGTTGGTTACGCCGCAGAAGACGGCAATCATGGCAAGGGCGGCGGCAAGAGAGGAAGGAATTCCAAGAAGCCCGCCCGCTGTGCAGCCGAAAGTTGCGCCGACAAAGAGGGTGGGTACAATTTCTCCGCCTTTATAGCCGGCACCGAGGGTGACGGCGGTAAAAAGCAGCTTGAGCAGAAAGGCGGCGGGCATGGCCTCGCCTTCTATGGCGCGTTCGATGATATGCATCCCGGCACCGAGATAGTCTCGTCCGAACAGTGCGGCGGCCAGGCAGATCAGGCTGCCGCCGACGACGATCCGCAGATACTGGTTCGGAAAGATGCTCTGGAAGAGCTTCCCCGTCTGGTGCAGGACGGCGCACATCAGGATGCTGACCACTGCGCAGAGAACCGCCAGCAGGACGACCCGCAGCGCGAGGATAGGGGTCGTTTCAAAGGCGGCGAGGCGGAAGCGTTCGGGGGAAAGCCCAAAATAGAGCGCGACCCAGTAGGAGACGAGGGAGGAGATGGTGCAGGGCACCAGTGCGGTATAGTAGATCATGCCGATGCTCGCCAGTCCCAGTGGGAAGATGGCGGCGGCAATGGGGGTGCCGAAGAGGGCGGAAAAACCCGCACTCATTCCGCACATCACCATGATATTGCGGTTTTCCTCTTCAATGCGCAGCTTGTCCCCCAAAAGCTGCCCCAGACTCCCGCCAAGCTGGAGGGCAGCGCCCTCCCGTCCGGCGGAGCCGCCGCAGAGATGGGTGAGAATGGTCGAGACGAAGATCAGCGGGGCCATCCGGGCGGGCAGCTTCTCCTCCGAACGCGCCGCTTCGATGACGAGGTTGGTGCCGCGCGGGTTCGCGCTGTCGGAGATGCGGTAGAGGAAAACGATCGCCAGTCCCGCGAAGGGCAGCAGCCACACCACCTGTTCGTGAGCATAGCGGTAACTGTTGACAAAAAGCAGCAGGTGGCCGAACAGGGTGGAAATGCCGCCGACGAAGAGCCCCACAAAGGTGGCAAGCAGACTCCATTTGACGAAATTGCTGCTGTAATAGGCAACCCGGCGCATACCGGCTGCCTCGGTTCCAAAATACATAACGAGCGTTCCTCCCGCCGGGAAATTTTTTTAACTCTAATTTTATATTTTACCGTAAGAACGGGGAAGATGTCAATCAGAGCGGACCGCCGGTTGAAGATTTCCCCCATCTGTGGTATGATAGCCCCGACGGGACGCCGCACCGGGCCGCTCCGCTTTTGGAGACGGCCGGCGCGGCGTCAAGGTGCGCTGCATGAATCAGGGGGGAGAGTATGCCGGTTCTGCATTTTGTGGTGCCGCCCGAATGGGATCAGAAGCCTCTTTCGGCCTTCCTGCGCGGAGCACACCAGCTCTCGGGGACAACGCTGCGCGCGGCCCGGCGCATCGAGGGCGGGCTGACCCTCGACGGCGCCTTCATTCGCACCGTCGATCCGGTGCGCGCGGGCGCGACCGTTGCGGTGTATCTGCCCGACAGCGAGCGCGGATACCGGCCCTATGCCGGGTCGTTGGAGGCTCCGGTCCTCTATGAAGACAGTGATCTCCTGATCCTGAATAAGCCTGCGGGAATGCCGTGTCATCCCTCCAAGGGGCATCCGAACGATACGCTGGCCAATCTCTGCGCGGGGCTTCCGGCGATGGCGGGACGGGCGTTCCGCCCGATCGGCAGGCTTGACCGCGATACGTCGGGGGCGGTGCTTTGTGCGAAGCATCCGCACAGCGCCTGCTGGATGGGGCTTCCCGGCCACCGGCCGGAAAAGACCTATCTCGCGCTGCTCTGCGGCGCTCCCGGTGAGGATTTTGTTACGATCGATGCGCCTCTTACCCGCGACGGGGAGGGGGACGATCACCGCAGGCTGGTGCGCTCCGGCGGACTGCCCGCCGTCACTCACTGCCGCATCCTGCTGCGTGCAGAGCGTTTCAGCCTTGCCGCGCTGCGGCTGGAGACGGGGCGGACCCATCAGATCCGGGCGCATATGGCATGGCTCGGCTGCCCGCTGGCGGGGGATGCGCTCTACGGCGGGGACTGCGGGCCCATTACACGACAGGCGCTGCACTGCTGGAGAATGTTCCTGACCGGCCCGGCGGGGCAGACGGTTTCGGCCCTTGCGCCGCTGCCCGCGGATCTTTCTGCGGCGCTGTCCGCGTTGTTCGGTTCTGCGGTGCTGTCCATGCTTGACACAAAGGAAGAAGGAAAGGAACTATGGTAATCATCATGCTGGGCGATGTGGTCGGGCAGAGTGGCTGCGAGGCGGTCCGCGCCCTCCTGCCGGGGCTGCGGCGGGACTACCGCGCCGACGCGGTGATCGTCAACGGGGAAAATTCGGCGCAGGGAAACGGAATTCTCCCCTCCTCCGCAAAGCATCTGTTCGACTCGGGCGCCAACGTTATTACAACCGGGAACCATGTGTTCCGGCGCCGGGAAATTTACGATCTGCTTGAGGCGGAGGAGGGCGTTATCCGTCCAGCGAATTTCTCACCCGAATGCCCCGGGACGGGGGTGTTCCGGCTCGACCTGCTGCGCTGCAGCATCGCGGTGGTCAATCTGATGGGGACGGCCGGAATGGAGCCGCTCGCCAATCCCTTCGACACCGCCGACCGGATTCTGAAAACGCTGGATACACCGTTTGTGGTGCTCGACTTCCATGCGGAAACCACCTCGGAAAAACGGGCGATGGGCTTTTATCTGGATGGCAGGGTGAGTGTGGTGGCGGGCACCCATACCCATGTGCAGACCGCCGACGAACAGATCCTGCCGGGCGGCACCGCCTACCTCACCGATCTGGGCATGTGCGGACCGGTGCACTCGGTGCTCGGGGTCAAGCCGGAGCAGGTGATCGCTCGGTTCCGCAATGCGATGCCGACCCGCTTTGAAAATCCCGCAGGCGGCCCGCAGTATGTCTGCGGTCTTGCCGTCACCCTCGACGAACGCACCGGGCGCGCAGCCGCCGTCGAGCGGATTTCCCGCATTGTCGAACCGCGATGAAACGCGGGGGAAATCCCCTTCGCTTTGTGAAGGAATTGTTTCGTTTCAGCGGGGATTATGAAAATATCGCATCTTTTTATTGCAACGGCAGAGACTTTTCTTTATAATAGTAAAACAGATTGGAAATACGGCGCCGGGGCGCACTGCAGCCGCGGCAGCCGTTTTGCAAAGGAGGAATCCGCATGATCCGAATTGAGAATCGTTTGGGAACGGTCGGCATCTCCACCAACTTTTTTGCCCAGCTTGTCAGCCACGCGGCGGCGAACTGCTTTGGAGTAGCCGGGATGGTTGTCTCGGGCGCTTCGCAGGGACTGCGCAGCATGGCGGGCGGCGCCCTTCCCGACAAGGGGGTGCTGGTGCGCGCCAAAGACGGCAGGCTTGAGGTCGAGCTGCACATCGAGGTGGCCTACGGCGTCAATATTGCGGCGGTGGTCCGCAGCCTCGTTTCCGAGGTCCGCTATGCGGTCGAAACAGTGACCGGCCTGCGGGTTGACTGCGTCAATGTTTTTGTGGACGCAATGAAATGTGAGTAGGAGACGGGGCGCACCGTCGGGCGGCGCGGTATCAAGACGCAGCTTTCCGGTCTGCACAACGGCAGAAGGACCGGAAAATAGGATTTAGGAGAGTGAATCGTTTGAATTTCTTAAAGGGGAAAACCCTCCGGGATGCAATCATTTCGGGGGCGAACCATATTGCGAACAATCGCCAGCAGGTTGATGCGCTCAATGTCTTCCCGGTGCCGGACGGCGATACGGGAACCAATATGTCGATGACTATCTCGGCGGCCAAGCGGGAGCTTGAGCGTCTGGACGACGATGCCACGATCGAAGAGGTTTCCAAGACTGCCGCTTCCGCGCTGCTGCGCGGGGCCAGGGGAAATTCCGGCGTCATCCTTTCCCTGCTTTTCCGCGGATTCTCTAAGGGGCTGGCAGGCAAGAGCACCGCCGCCCCCGCCGATATCGCCAATGCGCTTTCGCTGGGCGTGGAGGCCGCCTACAAGGCGGTGATGAAGCCGACCGAGGGGACCATCCTCACCGTTTCGCGCGCTGCCGCCGAAAAAGCGAGAGAGGCCGCGGGCGAGGCCGGAAAAGATGTCGCCAAACTCTGGTGCGAGCTGACGCAGGCCGCCTCTGAAATGCTGGAAAAGACCCCTGAGATGCTGCCGGTGCTGAAAAAGGCGGGAGTGGTTGATGCGGGCGGCAAGGGTCTGCTGGTCGTCTTTGAGGGCATGGCCTCGGTGATCCGCGATGATGTCATCATTCCTCTCGCGGGCGCGGTTTCCGCTCCGGCCCAGCAGGAATCGGCCGCCGCCTTCTTTGAGGATGACGACGGGTTCTCGGGCGAAATCACCTTTACCTACTGCACCGAATTCATCATTCTGCGCGGGGAGAGCGAAAAAAGCCCTCTGGCGCTGCGCGCGTTTCTTGAAACGATCGGGGACTGCGTTGTGGTGGTCGATGACGACGAGATCATCAAGGTGCACGTCCATACCGACCATCCCGGCAAAGCGATGGAGGAGGCTCTTGCCTACGGCATGCTGACCAAGCTCAAGGTGGACAATATGCGCCTGCAGTTTGCCGACAAGGTTTCCAACGCGCAGAAAGCGGCCAAGGCCGAGGCGCAGCGCGGAAATCTGCCCTATGCGGCGCCCGATCCCGACCGCCTGTTCGGCTTTGTCGCTGTTGCCGCCGGAGAAGGGGTGCGCCAGCTGTTCCTCGATCTCGGGGTGGATCAGGTCGTTTCGGGCGGGCAGACAATGAACCCCTCGACAGACGATATCCTTTCAGCGGTACAGTCGGTCGGCGCGCAAACTGTTTTTGTGCTGCCCAACAACAAGAACATTATTATGGCCGCGGAACAGTCGGTCAGCCTCGCTGACCGGCAGGTCATTGTGCTCCAGACCAAGACAATTCCGCAGGGCCTTTCGGCGATGCTCGCCTTTGACGCCGAGCAGGATGCCGATCAGAACTTCCTGGCGATGTCCCGCGCCGCCGGGCGTGTCGCCACCGGACAGATTACCTTCGCTGCACGCGACAGCGATTTTGACGGTCATAAGATTAAGCAGGGCGAGATCCTCGCGCTGGAGGAAGGCAAGGTCGCTTTTGTCGAAAAGGATCTCGTCAAAGCGGCCAATAAGCTGGCAAAGGCGATCATCCGCAAGGACAGCACCTTCGTGACCATCCTTTATGGAGAAGGGGCTACTGAGGAACAGGCCGGTGAGGTGGAGAAGTACATCCATGCCAAATTCGGCGACGATCTCGAGGTTGCGGTGATCAACGGCGGGCAGCCAGTTTACTACTTTATCCTTTCGGCGGAATAAGAGGGAACCGGCTGCGGTGAAATATTCAGGGGGCCGGCGCGCCGGATGGGGCGCGCCGGCTCTCTGAATATTTGAGGGGGGAAACTGTGGTGACGGGAGGACGGAAAATCCGGGCGGTACTTCTGCGTACAGCCATTCTTCTGCTTGCCGCGTCTGCCATGATGCTCGGATGGTGGCATGATTGCTTTCTGCTGCGGATCTTTCATCTGCCCTGCCTGACCTGCGGGATGACCCGTTCTCTGCGCGCGCTGCTCCGTCTCGACTGGCGCGCGTCTCTGCGCTACCATCCGCTGACCGTTCCGTTTGCGCTGACCTTCTGGCTGCTTCTCAACCGAGAACCGCTGGGGATTCCTGAATGGCGGATGAGACGCTGGGCGGCCGTTCTGGGCGTGCTGCTGATTGCCTTCTGGCTTTGGCGCATTGCATCCGGCCCGTCGGGGCGGGCGTTCCTG
>Ga0129317_1000526_pt1 | contig 39699 bp, 45 predicted proteins | sample Cm1ome_FD_94430 | JGI IMG/M metagenome (GOLD analysis project Ga0129317, IMG submission 94430) | Eastern black-and-white colobus group fecal microbial communities from Wisconsin, USA - Cm1105 metagenome | ecosystem: Host-associated > Mammals > Digestive system > Large intestine > Fecal | place... | reverse complement strand
GAGGCCGCTGCTGCGGCCTCCTTTCCGTTTCTTTATTCTGCAATGTCCCGGGTAGCATAGGCATTCAGCTCCATACCTGCCGTATTGCCCGCCAGATACTCGTAATAGCCCTGGGCGCCGATCATAGCGCCGTTATCGCCACACAGCTTCAAAGGCGGCAGATACAGCCTGCAGCCAGCCTTCTCGCAGGCCCGCTCCAGGTCTCCCCGGATAATGGAGTTGGCCGCCACGCCGCCCGCCGCCACCATGGTCTTGTAGCCGGTCTGACGCAGAGCCTCCATGGCCCGGGGCACCAATGTATCGCTGACAGCCTGGGCAAAGTCTCGGGCCAGAGCCGCCCGGTCCAGTTCCTCTCCCACCTGCTCCGAATGGTGGGCCAGATTCACCACTGCCGTCTTCAGGCCGGAAAAGCTCATGTCCAGGGGCGCGCCGTCCACATGGGCGTGGGGCAGCTGATAGACGCCGCCCACCGACTGCTGCGCCAGCTTATCCATGGGGGCACCGCCGGGATAGGGCAATCCCAGCACCCGGGCCGCCTTGTCGAAGCACTCCCCTGCCGCGTCGTCCCGGGTGGAACCCAGGATCACCATGTCCGTATAGTCCCGCACGTCCACAATCAAGGTGTTGCCGCCGGAGATGGCCAGGGCCAGGAAGGGCGGCTCCAGTTCCGGAAAGGCCAGGTAGTTGGCCGCGATGTGCCCCCGGATATGGTGGACCGGGATCAGGGGCACTCCCAGACCGTAGGCCACGGATTTGGCAAAGCTGAGACCCACCAGCACCGCGCCGATAAGCCCCGGGGCATAGGTCACCGCCACGGCGTCGATGTCCGCCCGGGTGCAGCCGGCGTCCGCCAGAGCCTTTTCCGTCAGGGCGGCGATGGCCTCCACATGCTTCCGGGAGGCGATCTCCGGCACCACGCCGCCGTACAGGGCGTGGAGGTCCGCCTGGGACGCGATGGCGTCGGACAGGACCTTGCGGCCGTCCTCCACCACCGCCACGGCGGTCTCGTCGCAGGAGGATTCAAAAGCCAGTATCTTCATGTGGTATCACTTCTTTCTCTTACTGCTGCCAAGGCACCTTAGCCCCTGGCTCCGCGTCCGGATTGCGGGGAATGCGGACGTATTTGTGAAACTTGTCCGGTGAAAAAACGTTCTCATATACAAAGCGGTGCTCCCGCATCAAAGCCCCGTCGTCCACCTCGCCTCCGGCCAGGTACAGGGTCTTGTAGTGGACGCCGAACACTTCCGTATCATAGGCCGCCGTCCGCAGGCCGTTGCGGGCATAAAAGCCCAGCCGGCGCTCCGCCATCGCGGGGTCAGGCGCGTCGGACGGTTCCTCGCTTTCGCCGAAGATGACGGTATCCGCCTCCGTCTCCCGCAGCTTCTGCAAAATCACGGAGCCCAAGCCGCCGTTGCGGCAGCCAGGCGAGACGCACAGGTAGTCCAGCAGCGCCCAGCCGGGACGCCCCAGCCACAAAAACGCCTCTCCCACAATGTCATCTCCATCGAACAGGCACCAGGGCCTGTACCAGCCCTCCGCCCACATCTGCTCAATGTTCCGCAGAGGCTTCAGTTCCGCCGCCGGGAACGCCTCTTTCAAATCCCGGTCATAGACTGTCCGCAGCTGTTCCAGCGACGGTATCCGCAGTTCCATCGGTTTTAAACTCCCTTGTCATGATAATGGCATCCTCCTTGGGATGCTCGTAATAATTCTTTCGCCGGCCCATGCTGCGGAAGCCGCGGCTGCCGTAAAGGGCGATGGCGTCATAGTTGGAGGCCCGGACCTCCAGGGTCAGGAAGGCCAGACGGTTGCCTTTTGCAAAATTCATAAAGACCTCCAGCAGTTGGGACGCCACCCCCTGGCGGCGGCACTCCGGCCGCACGGCGATATTGGTGATGTAGCCCTCGTCCAGCACCACCTGCAAACCGGCGTACCCCACTACCCGATCATGGTCATCCAGAGCCACCAGGAAGGCGGACAGCAGGTTATCCAGCTCCTCCGCCAGCATATTCCGGGACCAGGGCGTGGAGAAGCAGATGCGCTCCAGCTCCGCCACTTCGTCCAGATGATCTCCGTTCATAGGCACGATCCGCACGTGCATCTGTTTTTCTTCCATATCGTTCACTCCTCAATCATGTTTCGCCGTCCGTCGCCTGGCTATACAGGGCAATGCCGCAGATGATGACCGTGCCGCCCAGCACCGTGGGCAGAGCGGGCCGCTCGGCAAACAGGAGTAATCCCCAAACCGAAGCGAATACCGGCTCCAGCAGCTTGGTCGTTGAAATGAAAGCCGGCGGCAAATATTTCAAGCCCCAGCTGAACACGCTGTGGCCCAGCAGAGTGCAGAACACCGCCATGCCCAGGGCGGTCAAGCCATTCACCGCGCCGTAGCCCGTCAGGGGCGTTCCGCCGGCCAACGTGACCACCAGCAGCGTCACCGCCGCCGCAGTATAGACCAGAGATGTATAGGCAGTGGTGGACAACCGCCTGCGGCACACCGCGCCAATCATGGTGTACACCGCCATGCACAGGGCGCCGGACAGAGCAATCGCGTCGCCTCGCAGGGCGTCCGGGCCTGTTGCCGTGTCCGCCAGAGCGATGACCACGCTGCCCCCAAAGGCCAGCGCCACCGCCAGCCACGCCCGTCCCGGCAGTTTCTTTCTCAGCAGCAGCACACTGCCCAGGGCCACAAAGAGGACCTCCGTGTCCACCAGCACCACCGACGAGGCGATGGAGGTCCACCGCAGAGACTCAAAGTAAGCCGCGAAGTGGAGTCCCAGAAAGGCGCCGCTGGCAAGACACAGCAGCGTATCTCTCCGGGAAAGGCCCCGCAGTTCCCTGCGACAGCGCAGAATCGTCCAGGGTACTAGCAGCGCCGCCGAAAGCGCCATGCGGTACAATGCCAGCACCAGGGAGGGCGCCGTGGACCACCGCACAAACACGGCGGACAGGGACACCCCCGCCACGCCCAGAAGGACCAGCAGGCGCTTCATTCCTTGGCCTCCAGCCAGTTTTTTCCCCAGTGGGCCTCGGCGGTCAGGGGGACGGACAGAGACACCACATGCTCCATCTCCTCCTCCAGCAGCTTGGCCACCTGCTCCGCCTCGCGTTCCGGGCACTCCACGATCAGCTCGTCGTGAACCTGGAGCACCAGCCGGGCCTGCAAGTTCTCGGCTTTCAGCCGCTTGTGAACAGCCACCATGGCCAGCTTCATCACATCCGCCGCCGTGCCCTGGACGGGCATATTCAACGCCACCCGCTCGCCGAAGGACCGCAGGTTGAAATTGGAGGATTTCAGCTCCTGCAGGCCCCGCCTGCGGTGGAGCAGCGTCTCCACGTAGCCGTTTTCCTTGGCCTTTTCCACCACCTCGTCCATATACTTCCGCACGCCGGGGAAGGTGGCAAAGTACGCCTCCATATAGGCCTTGGCTTCGGCCACCGTCACGCCGATATCCTGGGAAAGAGAAAAAGCGGAAATGCCGTATACGATGCCGAAGTTCACCGCCTTGGCGCTGCGGCGCATCTCCGGCGTCACGTCGGCCCGCGCCACATGGAACACCTTGGCCGCCGTCTCGGCGTGGAAATCGCCGCCGGACAGGAACGCCTCCCGCATCCCCGCGTCTCCGGCCATGTGGGCCAGGAGCCGCAGCTCGATCTGGGAGTAGTCCGCGTCCACCAGCACGCAGCCCTCGGCGGGCACGAACATGCGGCGAATCTCGCTGCCCAGGTCCGTGCGGGTTGGGATGTTCTGCAAATTCGGCTCCGTGGAGCTGAGACGGCCGGTGGCGGTGACGGTCATCTGGAAATTGGTCCGCACCCGTCCGTCGGGGTCCAGCGCCTTCAGCAGGCCGTCCGCATAGGTGGATTTCAGCTTGGTGAGCTGGCGGTATTCCAGCACCGCCCCCACGATGGGAGCCTCGTACCGCAGCTTTTCCAGCACGTCGGCGTTGGTGGACCAGCCGGTCTTGGTCTTTTTGCCGTGGGGCAGGCCCAGCTTGCCGAACAAAATCTCGCCCAGCTGCTTGGGGGAGTTGATGTTGAAGGTCTCTCCCGCCATATCGTAAATGTTCTGTTCCAGCTCCGCCGCCCGGCGGGACAGCATCTCGCCAAACTCCGCCAGGGCCCGGGCGTCTACCCGGCAGCCCGCCAGCTCCATGTCCGCCAGCACGCGGCACAGGGGCAGCTCGGCGGTCTCAAACAGTTCCCACATGTCCAGCTCTTTCAGCTTGGAAGCCAGCACATCATAGAGCGCGTCCACCGCCGTGGCGTAGCTGTCGAAGGACGCTTCCGCCTGGGCGGCGTCTCCCAACAGGGAGAACGCCTCTTTCTCCAGGTACAACGGCTTGGGCAGTTCCTCATTGAAATAGGCCACAAACAGCCGCTGGAGGTCATAGCTGCCCGCCGTGGCATCCAGCAGGTAGGCCGCCAGAGCGGTATCGAAAACAAACCCATCCGCAGGCAGGCCGTTTTCCAGCAGCGTCCGCATCAGGTCTTTCACATTGTGGGACACCTTTTTGATATCCGCCGAAAACAGGGCTTTCAGCAGCCCGTTCCAGTCTCCGGAGAACTTCTCGAAGAACAGCTCCGCCGTCACAGCGGTGTTTTCTCCGGTTTCGCACACCACCGAGATACCCGTCAGGTCCGGCAGGGCCAGCAGGGACACATGGTCCGCCCTGCGCCAGAGGGCCAGCAGCTCGTCGGCCTTAGCCTGGTCCGTCACCTGTTCCACCGTGACGGCAGCAGCCGCCTTTTTCGGTTCAGCAGGCTTCTCCTCCGCCGTCAGGCCAAATTTTTCAATGAGCTTGGTGAATTCCAGCCGCAGGAACAGCGGGTACGCCGCCGGGCCGGGGTCCTTTACCAGATTGTCCTCCGGCTGGAAGTCCAGAGGGACATCGGTGACGATGGTGGCCAGCCAGTAGGAGTTGCGGGCGGCCGCCTCCCCCTCCGTCAGCTTGCGGATGGCGGCGGGCTTGGCCTCGATGTCCGGCAGCTTTTCATACAGGGTGTCGATGCTCTGGTATTTCTGGATCAGGTCCATGGCAGTCTTCTCTCCGATGCCAGGGACACCGGGGATGTTATCGGAGGAATCGCCCATGAGGGCCTTCAGGTCAATCATGTGGATGGGGTCAAACCCGTACTGCTCCCGGAAAGCATCCGGGGTCATATCCTTGGTAGTGGTCTGGCCCATGCGGGTGGACACCAGCTTCACCTTGGTGTGGTCCGTGATAAGCTGCAGGGAGTCCTTGTCTCCCGTGACCACCACGCACTCCCACCCGGCGGCCTCGCACTTGCGGGAGATGGTGCCGATGAGGTCGTCGGCCTCCCAGCCCTCCATCTCGTACCGGGGGATGTTCAGGGCGTCCAGCACTTCTTTCAGTACCGGCACCTGCATCCGCAGCTCCTCGGGCATGGGCTTTCGGGTGGCCTTGTAGGCCGCGTCGGCGGTGTGGCGGAAGGTGGGCGCGTGGACATCGAAGGTAACGCACACCGCGTCCGGCGTCTCCTCCCCCTCCAGTCGCAGGAGGGTGGTCAGGAAGCCGAAAATGGCATGGGTGTACAGCCCATCCCGGGTGGAGAGGGGCCGGATGCCGTAGTAGGCCCGGTTGATGATAGAATTGCCGTCGATGACCATGAGCTTCATGGGTACGTCCTCCCGCAGTGGAATTTCATAATTAAGATAGTATACCCCATCCGCCGCGTTTTCGCAATGGATGGGCAAAAAATGGCTTATTTTCGGTACGGCGCGGGCTCGTCCGTCAGCCCCAGCAGATAGTCCACACTGGTGCCGTAAAACCGGGCCAGGGCAATGAGGGACGCGCTGGGAATGTCCAGGGTCCCGCTCTCATACCGGGAATAGGTGGTCTGGGAAACGTGCAGCACCGCCGCCACCTCTGTCTGGTTCAGGTCCCGGTCCTCCCGCAAATTCCGCAGCCGCTGATACATAGAGCCACCCCCTCCTCGTCTGATTTTGTCCATTGTATGGTATGCAAAAATCGCATATTGATTTTTATGCAGTAATCGCATAAAGCGGAGAAAAAGTCGAAACAGGAGGCTGCCATGAACGACCAAAAACCGCCCACCTGGCGCATCTGGGTGGACACGGCACAGCGCATCGTATCTTTCCACCCGGTAGAGGGCTTCGACCTGCTGGAATTTCACGACCAAACCCTCTTCTTCCGCTGCGTGGACGAATATACCCGCCAGCGCTACCGCTATCAATAAAATTTTCCCCTTTTTTCAGTAGACAAACCGCCGGTTTTGGCGTATACTCACTCTAACAAGATATTATTATATTTTATGTCTATCATAATTATATTTAATGCCTAAAAAATAATCAGAAGGAGTGGTTCTATGTCTGAAAGCTACGCTGGCAAGATCAACCGCAAGCTGCTGAAAAAGCGGCGCATCATCAATGCCGCCGCAGGCCGGGAACCGGCGGACCTGGTGCTGAAAAACGCCACCTACGTCAACGTGTTTTCCAATGAATTGTGCCATGCGGACATCGCCGTGGCCGAGGGCCTCATCGTGGGCATGGGAACCTACTCCGGCGTGGTGGAGGAGGACTGCACCGGGAAAATCGTGCTGCCCGGCTTCCTGGACGCCCATATCCATCTGGAGAGCTCTCTGGTGAGCCCCACGGAATTCGTGAAGGCCGTCCTGCCCCACGGCACCACCACCGTCATCACCGACCCTCACGAGATCGCCAACGTCATGGGCACCGACGGCATTGAGTACATGCTCCAGGCCACGGAGGACCTGCCGGTGGACGTGCGGTTCATGCTGCCCTCCTGCGTTCCGGCCACGCCTCTGGACGAGTCCGGCGCGGTGCTGGACTACCGGGCCATCGACAGCTTTTACGACCACCCCCGGGTCCAGGGTCTGGCTGAGATGATGAACTTCGTGGGCACCATCGCCGGGGACGACCAGTGCGTGGAGAAGATCGTGGCAGCCCAGGCCCACCACAAGAAGATCGACGGCCACGCTCCGGACCTGGTGGGCAACGACCTGAACGCCTACATCGCCGCCGGGGTGTATTCCGACCACGAGTGCCACGACCTGCGGGACGCCATCGCCAAGCTGGAACGGGGTCAGTTCATCATGATCCGGGAGGGCACCGCCGCCCGGAACCTGGAGGCCCTGGCCCCCCTGCTGTGCGACAAGTACTCCGAGCGGTGCATGTTCTGCACCGATGACAAGCACCCCAACGATCTGCTGGAAAAGGGCCATATCGACTACATCGTGAAGAAGGCCATCGGCCTGGGGGTGGACCCCATCACCGCCGTCAAGGTGGCCTGCCACAACGCCGCCCGGTACTTCCTGCTGAACAACCGGGGCGCCATCGCGCCGGGATACCTGGGCGACTTCGTCATCATTGACAACTTCCAGGATTTCAACATTGAAAAGGTCTACAAAAAGGGCCAGCTGATGGTGGAGAACGGCGTGGTCCGCGACTTCCCCGTGCCGGAGATCGAGCAGTACCTGACGGACCGGGCTCACAGCACCTTCCACGTGGGCGCCCTGACGGCGGAGGACTTCATGGACCACCGTCCCCGGGGCATCATCGGCATGGTCAACGGCGAGATCACCACCGTGGACGCCGGGTACTCCGACCGCATCGACGTGGAATACGACGTGCTGAAGATCGCCGTGGTGGAGCGCCACAAGAACACCCACCACATCGGCATCGGCTTCCTCCAGGGTTACGGATTGAAGTCCGGCGCCGTGGCGACCTCCATCTCCCACGACTCCCACAACATCATCGTGGTGGGCACCAATGAAGCCGACATGGCCGCTGCCGTGAACCGGGTGGTGGAGCTGAACGGCGGCATCGTGGTGTGGGACGGCGGCGCCCCCAGGGCGGAAGTCCCCCTGGCCATCGCAGGCATCATGAGCGACGAGCCCCTGATCACCGTCAACGAAAAACTGGAGGACGCCAAGGAACAGGCATACGCCCTGGGCGTGGGCCGGGGCATCGACCCCTTCATGACCCTGAGCTTCATGGCCCTGCCGGTGATTCCCTCCCTCCGCATCACCACCCGGGGTGTGTTCGATGTGAACAGCCAGAGTTACGTGTGACGCCCCATTCCACGGCGGCGCAACGCCGGCACAGCCGGCGAATATCACAGCACCGAAAATGAAACGCATATCGCCGCAAAACAGGCGCAGGGCCCCGGCCCTGCGCCTCAGTCTGTTCCGCATCCGCTGCGCTCTCCGCAAGTTTTCCGCCCCTTGCGGAAGGAAACGTTTGCATTTCCGCGTCTGATATGCTATGCTAATCGTGTGCGTGTGCCGCCAGGCGGATACAGCTTCTGTATCACGCCGCGGCATCCCCGCGGCCGGGCGCCGGTATGAAGCGCCGCCAGACGGGCAAACTGTCTTTACCAAAGCACAGCCAAGCGCTGTAAGTCGTTTGAAGAGAGGGTCACCATCTTGACGAAATATATTGTACAGGGCGGAAAACCCCTGTTTGGAGAAGTAGAGATCAGCGGCGCAAAAAACGCTGCTGTTGCCATCATTCCCGCCGCCCTTTTGGTGGACGGCGTCTGCCGCATTGAAAACATCCCTCAGATTTCCGACGTCACCCTCTGCCTGAAAATTCTGGAGGACCTGGGCGCCGGTATTCGCAGCATCAACCGCCATACGGTGGAGATCGACTGCAGCCACATCCACTCCACCCGGACCAACTACGATATGTCCCGGAAGATCCGCGCCTCCTATTATCTGATTGGCTCCCTGCTGGGCCGTTTCGGCGAGGCGGAGGTGGCCATGCCCGGCGGCTGCAATTTCGGCGGCGTCCGGCCTATTGACCAGCATGTCAAGGGCTTCGCGGCCCTGGGAGCCAAGGTCTCCGTAGAGGGCGGCTTTATCCACGCCTCCATGGGAGACCGCCGCCTGAAGGGCGCCAACATCTATTTGGACGTGGTGTCCGTGGGTGCCACCATGAACATCATGATGGCCGCCGTCATGGCTGACGGCGTCACCGTCATCGAAAACGCCGCCAAGGAACCCCACATCGTGGACCTGGCCAACTTCCTGAACTCCATGGGTGCCAATATCCGGGGCGCCGGTACCGACACTATTAAAATCCACGGCGTGGAACACCTGCGGGGCGGCAGCTACGCCATCATCCCCGACCAGATCGAGGCGGGCACCTACATGGCCGCCGTGGCCGCCACCGGCGGTCAGGTGCTGGTGAAAAATATCATCCCCAAGCACATGGACTGTATCACCGCCAAGCTGGTGGAAATGGGCGTGGAGGTGGAGGAGAACGAGGACACCCTCCTGGTCCGCCGCAGCGGCAAGCTGCAGAAGACCAATATCAAGACCCTGCCCTATCCGGGCTTCCCCACCGACATGCAGCCCCAGATCACCACGGTCCTCTCCCTGGCGGAGGGCACCTCTCTGGTGACGGAGGGCGTATGGGGCAGCCGCTACCGCTATGTGGACGAGCTGAAGCGCATGGGCGCCAACATTCAGGTGGATGACAAGACCGCCGTGGTGGAGGGTGTGGACCATCTCACCGGCGCCCCCATTCAGGCATACGACTTGCGGGCCGGTGCCGCCCTGGTCATTGCCGCTCTGGCCGCCCATGGTCAGAGCGAGATCACCCAGGTCCAATACATTGAGCGTGGCTACGAGGATATCATCTCCAAGCTGCGGGCTCTGGGCGCCGACATCCGTTCCGTGGAGGAGCCGGAGGCGGCACTGGCAGCCAACGCAGGCTGAGCCTTTCCCCTATTTGAATCTGATGTTTACGTCCGCTGAGGAGGGCGACCTTTTTGGCGTTCTCCTCAGCGGATGTTTTCTGCCATTCCCGATAAGCGAGGTTATCATTTTTGACCACCGTACATACACTGGCCAGCGGCTCCTCCGGCAACGCGCTGCTGCTTTCCCGCGGAGACACCCATCTGCTGGTGGACGCCGGCATCTCCTGCCGCCGCGTTACCGCCAGTCTGCGGGCCCTGGGCCTGACCCCCATGGACCTGAGCGCCATTCTGGTGACCCACACCCACGGGGACCACATCTCCGGCCTGCCGGTACTGCTGAAGCACACCGCCTGCCCCATCTGCGCTCTGGACCGCACCTGCCGGGAGCTGGAATACCGGCTTGCGGGCATTGGGGATCGTCTGTTGCCCCTGGTGCCCTGTGTATCTGAACAAATCGGCGACTGCGCCGTCACCGCCTTCCCCACCTCCCACGACGCCCCCGGTTCCTGCGGCTACCGCTTTGACACGGAAGACGGCAGCATGGGACTCCTGACAGACACCGGCTTCGTCACCTGCGAGGCGGCGGACATTCTGCCGGGGGTGGACTTGGCGGTGCTGGAGGCCAACCACGACGTGGAGTGCCTCCGCAGCGGGCCCTATCCTTACTATTTGAAACAGCGCATTTTGGGGACGGAGGGCCACCTCTGCAACGAGGATGCCGCCCGGTTTGCCGTGACCCTGGCCCAGGCCGGCGCGTCGGAGCTGATCCTGGCTCATCTCAGCAAAGAGAACAATACCCCCGCCATGGCCCGGAACGCCGTGGAGACGGCACTTTCTGCTGCGGGACTGTTCCCCGTCCTTTCCGTGGCGCCCCGGGACAGCCTGGGCCAGGCCCACATTGTATCCAGGAGGGCCGTATGCAAAAAGTAAGCATCATCTGCGTGGGCAAGATGAAGGAAAAATTCTATATGGACGCGGCGGCGGAGTACACCAAGCGTCTCTCCCGCTTCTGCAAGCTGGAGATCCTGGAATTACCCGAGGAGCGGCTGCCCGAGGACCCCTCCCCTGCCCAGATCGAAGCGGCGCTTGCCAAAGAGGCCGACGCCATCCGGGCCAAGCTCCCTCCCTCCGCCTTCATCATCGCCATGTGTGTGGAGGGCAAGCTCCGGCCCAGTGAGGCCCTGGCCCGTCTCATGGCGGACAGCGCCAGCCGGGGCGGCAGCCACCTGGTCTTTCTCATCGGCGGCTCCTTCGGGCTACATCCTTCCGTAAAAGCCCTGGCAGCCGAAAAGCTCTCCATGTCCCCCATGACCTTCCCCCACCATCTGGCCCGTGTCATGCTGCTGGAGCAGGTCTACCGGGCGTATCAGATCAACGCGGGGAGCAAGTATCATAAATAACAAGGAGAATTCTGATGGAACAGGCGAAAGATTTCTGGTCCATGGCTGACCATAGTCTGTTGGAGCGGTGGCCCACGGACGCCGACGGCAAACCGGAAAAAGCGGAAAAACTGATCCTGCAGTCAGAGCTTGACGGCATAGCGGATATCACCCTCTCCATGCTGGAGAGCTTTGGTATCCCAGCGTTTAAGGTGGGCACCCAGTGCAAGGTGATTCTGGGCTTTGCCGGGCTGGGTGTGGAAATCTACGTGCCAGCCTCCCGGCTGGAGGAGGCCAAGACGCTTCTGGAAGCGCCGGAAGCAGCAGCGGAATAAGTTCTCATTATTTGAAGGCTCTGCAATGAACAAGAGTTCTTCACCTTCCACGCTGTCAGATCAGGATATGTCGAAAGCCTGGAAGCAGAAACGCCGGGCCATCTATCCCTGTGTTGCCATTGGACTGGTTTTCATCATCGCCGGTTTCCTTCTGCGGGAACATGCCGCCGGAATGCCGTTGCTGGTGACCGGAGCGGTCTTTGGCTTCATAGCCCGGGAACTGAATGTCGCCTGCCGCCGCTGCCCCCGCTGCGGGCACATCAATGCCCCCGCCCAGGGCATCCTGCACAGCTTTACCTGTACCCACTGCGGATACACCATTTCCAATTTGTGATGACCTATACGATTTAGTTTACATAATTCAAAAGGAGGAGCTGCAAAATGGATTTTATGAAAGAGTATGAACAGTGGTTGGCCAGTCCTGCCCTGTCCGCCGAGGAAAAGGCCGAACTGGAGGCCATCAAGGATGACCCCAAGGAGATCGAGTCCCGCTTCTTCGACCAGCTGGCCTTCGGCACCGCCGGTCTGCGGGGCACCATGGGCGTGGGTCTGTACCGGATGAACATCCATGTCATCCGCCATGCCACCCAGGCCTTTGCCGAGGTGGTGCTGGCCGAGGGTCCCGAGGCCGTGAAGCGGGGCGTGGCTGTCTGCTTTGACTGCCGCAACAACTCCGACATCTTCGCCCGGGAGGCCGCCTGCGTCATGGCGGGAAACGGCATTCCCGTGCGCCTGTTCGAGTCTCTGCGCCCCACTCCCGAACTGAGTTTTGCCGTCCGGGAGTACGGCTGCATCGCCGGTATCAACGTCACCGCCAGCCACAACCCCAAGGAGTACAACGGCTACAAGGTCTACTGGGAAGACGGCGCCCAGCTGCCCCCCAAGCATGCCGACGAGGTAGCCAAGAAGATGCGGGAGCTGGACGTGTTCGGCTGCGTCAAGGCCATGGACTATGATACCGCCGTGGCGGAGGGAAAGATCACCCTCATGGGCGCTGAGACTGACGAGAAGTTCCTGGCCAACGTCTTGGCCCAGGTCAACGACAAGGCCGTGGTGGAGAAGGTGGCCGACACCTTCAAGATGGTGTACACCCCCTTCCACGGCACCGGCTACAAGCTGATCCCCGAGGCATTGAAGCGTCTGGGCATGAAGCACGTGATCTGCGTCCCTGAGCAGATGGTCATTGACGGCGACTTCCCCACTGTCGTCTCCCCCAACCCGGAAAACCCCGAGGGCTTCTATCTGGCGGTGGACATCGCCAAGCGTGAAGGCGCCGACTTCATTCTGGGCTCCGATCCCGACGCCGACCGGGTGGGCATCATGGTCAACACCGGGGGCGGCGAGTTCAAGGTCATCTCCGGCAACCAGACCGGCGTGCTGATGCTGGACTACCTGATCGGTGCCATGAAGCGCGCCGGCAAACTGCCTGAAAATCCCGTGGCCCTGAAGACCATCGTCACCACGGAGATGGCCCGGAAGGTGGCCGAGGTCAACGGCCTCCAGAGCTACGACACCTTCACCGGCTTCAAGTTCCTTGCCCAGAAGAAGGACCAGCTGGAGGAGAGTGGCCAGGGCAAGGTGATCTTCGCCTACGAGGAGTCCTACGGCTACATGCTGGGCGACTACGTCCGGGACAAGGACGCCGTCACCGCTTCCCTGATCCTCACCGAGATGGCCGCCTGGTACGCCAATCAGGGTATGACCCTGTACGACGCCCTGCAGGCCCTGTACAAAAAATACGGCTTCTACGCAGAAAAGACCTGCAACCTGGTGATGCCCGGCCTGGACGGTCTTAAGAAGATGGCCGCCCTCATGGCGGGTCTGCGGGCTCAGCCCCCTGTGGAGATTGCCGGCGTGACCGTCCGGGAGCAGAAGGACTACCAGGACGGCAGCGTGGTCTGCGTGGCCACTGGTGAAAAGACCACCATGGAGCTGTCCAACTCCAACGTGCTGCGCTACGAGATGGCCGACGGCACCAGCCTCATCGTCCGTCCCTCCGGCACCGAGCCCAAGGTCAAGGTCTACATCCTGGCTAACGGCGAGACCAAGGAATCCTGCGACGAGAAGGTGTCCAAGTACGCCGCCTGGGCAGACACCCTGAAAGACTGACCGACCATACGCTGAACCGCCGCCCGAAACGGGCGGCGGTTTTTTTGCGTGCAGGCGCATATACTCTTTCCGAGATCATCAGAAAGGATGTGCCCTTATGGAACAGCATTACCCCTTTTCCCTGCCGCCCCTGCCCTACGCCTACGACGCTCTGACTCCTCAACTGGACCAGCGGACCCTACGTTTCCACCACGACAAGCACTTCGCCGCCTATGTGGACAATCTCAACAAGCTGCTGGCGGACCAGCCGGAATATCAGAGTTGGTCTCTGGAGCAGCTCTGCCGGGACTGGTGCCAGCTCCACGACGACATCCGGCAAGGCGTCCGCAACAACGCAGGCGGCGTGTATAACCACGATCTGTACTTCAAGACCATGACGCCCACCCCTGCCTCCACCCCCTCCGGAGACCTGGCTGGGGCCATCACCCGGGACTTCGGGGACCTCCAATCCCTAAAAGATACTCTGAAAGCCACCGCCCTGGGAGTATTCGGCTCCGGCTGGGCCTGGCTGACGTATGACCGGGAAGGACGCCTGTCCGTCCAGAAAACCGCCAATCAGGACACGCCCCTGCCCCTGTGTCCCCTGCTGACCTGCGACGTATGGGAACACGCCTATTACCTGCAATATCAAAACCGGCGGGCGGAGTACTTCGAAAACTGGTGGCAGCTGGTGGACTGGCCCCAGCTGTCGGAAACCTACCGTCTCCGCCGGACCACGTTTCCCCGCTGCCCCCAGGGATAGGGGATAGTCCGTTGGCACAAAAGCGGGCTGTTTTCAGCCCGCTTTTTCTACGGACGCCAGCGGAAATCTCGTTGACAACCCTCCCCTTTTCCGGTAATATAATATGTCGAATGAGTACGTGGAAGGAGAACGATGCATGAGCTTGCTGCTGACCGGCGGAGCCGTTTTTTTGAACGGGAGCTTTCAGAATATGGACCTTGCCATTGACCAGGGCCGTATTGTTTCCGTTTCCTCCTCTCAGGAGAGCGCATCCGTCATTAAATTAGATAATTGCTTGATCGTTCCAGGTTTCGTCGATGTTCATGTTCATCTTCGTGAACCTGGTTTTTCTTATAAGGAAACGATTTTTTCCGGCACGGCGGCGGCCGCCGCCGGAGGCTACACGGCGGTGTGCGCCATGCCAAACCTGAAGCCAGTGCCCGACAATGCTGACGCCCTGGGCCTTCAACTGGACCTGATCCGGAAAAACGCCAAGGTCCGGGTCTACCCCTACGGCGCCATCACCTGCGGTGAAAAGGGCGAGACCCTGGCGGATTTGACGGAGATGGCTCCCGATGTGGCGGGCTTCTCCGACGACGGCCGGGGCGTCCAGTCCCGGGAGCTGATGCGGCAGGCCATGCTGTTGGCAAAAGAACTAGACAAGCCTATTGTGGCCCACTGCGAGGATGAATCCCTGCTGGCAAAGGGCTGGGCCATCCACGACGGCGACTTCGCCCGGCGGAATGACTTCCCCGGCAACGATCCCGCCAGCGAGTGGAAGCAGGTGGAGCGGGACATTCAGCTGGTGCGGGAGACCGGCTGCCGCTACCATGTGTGCCACATCTCCACCAAGGAGTCCGTGGCTCTGATCCGGGCCGCCAAGGCCGAGGGGCTGCCCGTCACCTGCGAGACCGGTCCTCACTACCTGGTCCTCACCGACGAGGACCTGCTGGACGAGGGGCGGTTCAAGATGAATCCTCCCATCCGCTCCGCGGAGGACCGGGACGCCCTGGTGGCGGGCCTGCTGGACGGCACCGTGGACTGCATTGCCACGGACCACGCCCCCCACTCCGCCGAGGAAAAATCCAAGGGCCTGCGGGGCAGCCTCAACGGCATCGTGGGGCTGGAGACCGCCTTCCCCATTCTGTACACCAATCTGGTGGAGCCTGGCATCGTGCCCCTGGAGACCATTCTCAATGCTCTGTGCGTCAATCCCCGGCGCATCTTCGGTCTGCCGGGCGGCTCTCTGGAAGAAGGCCAGATCGCCGATCTGACGGTGCTGGACCTGAACCGGCCTCACGTCGTCGACAGCAACAGTTTCCGCTCCCTGGGCCGGGCCACCCCTTTTGACGGCTGGGGTGTGTCCGCCGCCGTCGCCATGACCATCTGCGGCGGGGAGATCGTCTACCATGACCTGAACACCCAGGAGGACACCTTATGAAAAAGTCTCTCTTTACTTTGGAACACACCCGGCAGCTGACGGAGGACACCTATGAACTGGTGCTCTCCGGCGACACCTCCGCCATCACCGCTCCGGGCCAATTCGTAAATATTGAGCTGCCCGGCAAGTTCCTGCGGCGGCCCATCTCCATCTGCAACTGGACGGAGGACGCCCTGATGCTGCTGGTGAAAGTAGTGGGCGATGGCACGAAAGAGCTGGTGCGCTGCGTCCCCGGCACAGAGCTGGATGTGCTCAGCGGCCTGGGCAACGGCTTCAACATGGACTTGGCCGGAGAGCACCCGGTCCTGGCGGGTGGCGGCATCGGCATCGCGCCGCTGTACGGTCTGACCCAGCGGATGCTGGAGCGGAGACAGAATCCCACTGTCGCCCTGGGCTTCCGCACCGGAAAGGACGCCTTCTATGTGGAGGAGTTCGCCGCCCTGGGCTGCCGGCTGCTGATTGCCACCGAGGACGGCTCCTTAGGCGTGAAGGGCTTCGTCACCGACTGCATCCGTGCTGTGCCGGAGTGTGACTACGTGCTCTCCTGCGGCCCCCTGCCCATGCTGAAAGCTGTCCACAGCCTCCCTCAGCTCAAGGACGGACAGTTCAGCTTCGAAGCCCGGATGGGCTGCGGCTTTGGCGCCTGCATGGGCTGCACCGTGCCTACCAAGAACGGGTACAAACGGGTCTGCAAGGACGGCCCCATCCTGTACAAGGAGGAGATCGTATGGTAAACCTGACCGTGAATCTGGCGGGCGTGGAGCTGAAAAATCCCGTCATCCCCGCCTCCGGCACCTTCGGCTACGGCCGGGAGTACGCCGAATTATACGACCTGAACATCCTGGGCAGTTTCTCCTGGAAGGGCACCACCGGGGAGGCCCGGCTTGGCAATCCCCAGCCCCGCATCGCCGAAATGGCTGGCGGCATGCTGAACGCCGTGGGACTGCAGAATCCCGGTATCAACGCCGTGATCGAGAAAGAAGTGCCCAACATCGCAAAGATTTTCCAGGGCCCTGTTATTGCCAACGTGGGCGGGTTTTCCCTGGAGGAATACACGGAAAACTGCCGCAAATTGAACGACGTGGAGCAGGTCAAGATTCTGGAAGTAAACATCTCCTGCCCCAACGTCCATGCCGGGGGCAAGAACTTCGGCTGCGACCCCAAGGCCGCCGCGGAAGTCACCCGTGCGGTGAAGGCTGTCACGGACAAGCCCGTCTTCATGAAGCTGACCCCCAATGTCACGGACATTGCGGAAATTGCGAAAGCCTGCGAGGACGCGGGTGCCGACGGCCTGTGCCTCATCAACACCCTGCTGGGCATGCGGATCGATTTGAAATCCCGCAAGCCCATCATCGCCAACCGCACCGGCGGCGTCTCCGGCCCCGCCGTGTTCCCGGTGGCGCTGCGGATGGTGTGGGACGTGTACGAAGCTGTTAAAATCCCCATCATCGGCTGCGGCGGCGTTTCCTCCGCCGAGGACGCCGTGGAAATGATGCTGGCAGGCGCCACGGCTGTGGAAGTGGGCGCCGCCAACCTGAAAGACCCCTACGCCTGCAAAACCATTGTGGAAAACCTGCCCAACCTGTGTGAGCGGCTGGGCGTGACTGAGATTTCTGAACTGACAGGAGGAGCACATCATGGCTAAAGACGTTATCATCGCCTTGGATTTCCCCACCCGTGAGGACACCCTGGCCTTTCTGGACCGGTTCCCCGCCGGGGAGAAGCCCTTTGTGAAGATCGGCATGGAGCTGTTCTATGCCGAAGGCCCCCAGATCGTCCGGGATATCAAGGCCCGGGGTCACAAAATCTTCCTGGACCTGAAGCTCCACGACATCCCCAACACCGTGAAGCGGGCCATGAACGTCCTCTCCCGGCTGGATGTGGACATGGTGAACCTCCACGCCGCCGGCGCTTCCGAAATGATGAAGGGCGCCCTGGAGGGTCTGACCCGGCCCGACGGCACCCGGCCCATCCTGATTGCCGTCACCCAGCTGACCTCCACCGACGCGGCGACCCTGAAAAACGAGCTGCTGATCGACGCGCCTATGGCGGAGACTGTCATGTCCTATGCCAAGAACGCCGCCGACTCCGGCCTGGACGGCGTGGTGTGCTCTCCCCTGGAGGCCGCTCTCGTCAAGGAGAAGTGCGGTGAGGACTTCATGACCGTCACCCCCGGCATCCGCTTTGCGGACAGCGCCGTGGGCGACCAGAAGCGCATCATGACCCCCGAAAAGGCGGGCAAGTCCGGCTGCGACTACATCGTGGTGGGCCGCCCCATCACCCAGGCGGAGGACCCCGTGGCCGCCTACCGCCGCGCTGTTAAGGATTTCTTAGGTTAATATTTTCATAGGAGGATTTTACGTTATGAGTCTGGAACACACCATCGCCCATGACCTGCTCTCCATCGGAGCGGTCTTTCTGCGGCCCGACGAGCCCTTCACCTGGGCCAGCGGCATCAAGAGCCCCATTTACTGCGACAACCGCCTGACCCTGACGGCTCCCGCCGTCCGCACCCATGTGGAGGAGGGCCTGGTGGACCTGATCTGCAAGCACTATCCCGAGGTGGAGGTCCTGATGGGTACCTCCACCGCCGGTATCGCCCACGCCGCCATCGTGGGTCACCTCATGGGCCTGCCCATGGGCTACGTCCGCTCCGGCAACAAGGACCACGGCCGCCAGAACCGCATTGAGGGCAAGCTGCTGCCCGGCCAGAAGGTGGTTGTGGTGGAGGACCTGATCTCCACCGGCGGCAGCTGCATCGAAGTGGTGGAGGCCCTGCGGGAGGTCGGCGCCGAAGTGCTGGGCATCGTGTCCATCTTCACCTACGGCCTGCAGAAGGGTCTGGACCGCATGGCTGCCGCTGATGTCAAGAATTACAGTCTCTCCAACTTCGATGCGGTCTGCGAAGTGGCCGCCGACGAGGGCAAGATCCGTCCCGAGGACATTGAGCGCCTGAAGAAGTTCCGGGCCAATCCCTCCGACGAGAGTTGGATTGGCTGAGAGGAGGAAGTACCATGCCCAGAAATCTGATCGACATTGTGGACCTGTCCGTGGAGGAGATCAATGAGCTGATCGCCACCGCCGAGGACATCATTGCAAACCCCGTAAAGTACCAGGACGCCTGCGCCCACAAGCAGCTGGCCACCCTGTTTTTCGAACCCTCTACCCGCACCCGCCTCTCCTTCGAGTCCGCCATGCTGGCGTTGGGCGGCAGCGTGCTAGGCTTCTCCTCCGCCAACTCCAGCTCCACCGCCAAAGGTGAGACTGTGGGTGACACCATCCACACCGTCAGCTGCTACGCCGACATCATCGCCATGCGCCATCCCAAGGAGGGCGCTCCCCTGGCCGCCGCCCAGGTGGCCGAGGTGCCCATCATCAACGCCGGTGACGGCGGCCACAACCACCCCACCCAGACCCTCACCGACCTGCTGACCATCCACCGGGAGAAGGGCCGCCTGGACAACTTCACCATCGGCTTCTGCGGTGACCTGAAGTTCGGCCGTACGGTCCACTCTCTGGTGAACGCCCTGAGCCGGTACAGCAACATCAACTTCGTCCTCATCTCCCCCCTGGAGCTGAAGCTGCCCCGCTATGTGAAGGAGGAGGCCCTGAAGAAGAAGGGCATCCCCTACACCCAGACCACCGATCTGGAGTCCGTCATCCCCCAGCTGGACATCCTGTACATGACCCGCGTCCAGAAGGAGCGGTTCTTCAACGAGGAGGACTACCTGCGCTTGAAGGACAGCTACATCCTGACCCCGGAAAAGCTGGAGACCGCCAAGCCGGACCTGTCTATTCTGCACCCCCTGCCCCGCGTCAATGAGATTTCCGTGGCGGTGGACAAGGACCCCCGGGCCGCCTACTGGCGCCAGGTGAAGAACGGCAAGTTCATCCGCATGGCCCTGATCCTCAAACTGCTGGGCATCGATTCTTTTTCTTGAAAGACTGTAACGACACTTGATTTTGCAACGCAAAATCTTAGTGGAGTACGTCCTCGCAAAGGAAAAAGAACCAAAAAGAACTTTATCTCATTACCAAACCTCAAGGAATCTCTAGTCTGATTTCTCGGTAACGAAAGCCTTTATAAAAAAGGAGAATCTTATGAACATCGACAGCATCCAAAACGGCGTGGTCCTGGACCACATCCAGGCCGGCAAGAGCATGGACATCTACAAGTACCTCCATCTGGACGAGCTGGACTGCCAGGTGGCGATCATCAAAAACGCCCGCAGCGAGCACATGGGCAAAAAAGACATCATCAAGATCGACTATCCCCTGGATCTGGACCTGGACGTGCTGGGCTACATCGACTCCAACATTACCGTCAACATCATCCGGGACGGCAAGCGGGTGGAAAAGAAGCATCTGGAGCTGCCCCATAAACTGGTAAATGTCATCCACTGCAAGAATCCCCGCTGCATCACGGTCAGCGAGTCCCAGCTGGATGCGATCTTCCTGCTGAGCGACCCGGCAAAGCACACCTACCGCTGCGCTTACTGCGAAACGGCCATCGACAAGAAGTTTTAACTATCAAAAAAGAAGGACCTGTTCCGGTGGGGAACAGGTCCTTCTTTTTTTGATAGTCTTTACAGGCCCCGCCAGGACTCAGGGCGCAGGCGGCTCAGGTCGTGCTCCGCCGCGTCGATGGTTCGGAGCATGGCTGCCTGATCGCCGTTGAGGGTACCCTTCAGCACCAGGTAGTTGCTGGCGTGGTTCATGCGGAACACACTGCCGGGGCTGTCTAGATTCTCCACCAGCAGGCGGGTCTCCTCCAGCACCTGGGGCTGGGTCAGCAATTGGAACTTGCCCTCGTGGACCCAGTCGTACAGGGGCGTGCCCGACTCCACCATCAGCGTCAGCATGCCGATATACTCGGGGTTCATAGCGTTGAATGCCCTGGCTGTCTCGATGGCGTGCTGTTCCAGCAGCTCCGGCCCGCCCAGGCCGGTGATGGCGGTGACGGACAGGGCGATGCCGTTCCGGCGGACCTTTCGGCCCATCTCGATGATCTCCGCCGCCGGATGGCCCTTCCGCATCAGCTTCAAAACCTCATCGCTGCCGGACTCCAAGCCCATATAGACCATGGTCAGGCCCTTGGCCCGGAGGGTCTGCAGCTCCTCGTCGGTCCGGATGCGGATGCTGGCCGGGGAGGCATAGCTGGTGACCCGCTGGCACTCCGGGAACAGCTCCCGGACGGTGTCCAGAATGGTGTACAGCTCACTGGCTTTCCGCACCAGGGCGTCGCCGTCTGCCAGGAACACCTTGTCCACATGGCGGTAGGTCTGCCGGGCGATACGGAAGTCCTCCAGCACTTCCTCCAGGGGCCGCAGGGCGAACCGCTTCTCCTTGTACATGCTGCAGAAGGCGCAGGTGTTGTGGCTGCACCCGTAGGTCACCTGGACGATGAGGCTGTACGCCTCAGAAGGCGGGCGGTAAACAGCTCCGTAGTATCTCATACGCCCAGCTTCTCCAGAGCGGCCAGCTTCAGGCAGACACACAGCACGGCGATGGCCTGCTCCAGCTCCTCCACGGGAGGCAGGGAGGGCGCGATGCGGATGTTGGAATCCTGGGGGTCCTTGCCGTAGGGGAAGGTGGCACCGGCGCTGGTCATGGTGACACCGGCCTCCTTGCACAGGGCCAGGGTCCGCTTGGCGGTGCCGGGCATGGCGTTCAGGGAGACGAAGTAGCCGCCCTTGGGCCGGCGCCAGTCGGCAATGCCGGCGGGAGCCACCTCCCGGTCCAGGGTCTCTACCACACAGCGGAACTTGGGGGCCATAACAGTTGCACGCTGGCGCATCATCTCCAGCATATGCTCCTTGTTCTGTAGGAACAGCACCTGGCGCTGCTGGTTGACCTTGTCAAAGCCAATGGTCTGGATGTCGATGAGCTTCTTCATGTAGGCCATGTTGGCCTCGGAGCAGGCAAAGCATGCGATACCGGCGCCGGGCAGGGTGATCTTGGAGGTGGAGAAGAACTCAAAGACCATGTCGGGGCTGCCGTTCTCCTCGCACAGGGACAGCATGTCGGGGAAGGGGATGAAGTCGCCCTCAAACTCGTGGATGCAGTAGGCATTGTCCCACATAATGAGGAAGTCGGGGGCGGCGGGCTTCAAAGCGGCCATGCGGCGGATGACCCGGTCGGAGAAGATGATGCCCTCGGGGTTGGAGAACTTGGGCACGCACCAGATGCCCTTCACGGCAGGGTCCTTGACCGCCTCCTCCACGGCGTCCATGTCGGGGCCCTCATCGGTCATGGGGATGGCGACCAGCTCAAAGCCGAAGGTCTCGGTGACCTTGAAATGGCGGTCATAGCCGGGGACGGGGCACAGCCACTTAACCGTCTCTTCCTTGCACCAGGGGCGGGGGCTATGCAGCAGGCCGTGGGTATAGGCCTTGCAAATGGTGTCGTACATCAGCTGCAGGCTGGAGTTGCCGCCTACAAACACCTGCTCCGGCTTGCAGCCCAGGACCTCCGCAAAAAGGCGCCTGGCAGCGGGGATACCGGCCAGCTCACCATAGGTCCGTACATCGATGCCGTCGGTGACGTAATCGGCGGGGTCCCGCATCAGGTCGAAAATGCCGTTGGCCTGGTCGATCTGCTGCTTGCTGGGCTTACCGCGGGCCATGTTCAGATTCAGGCCCTTGGCCTTCAGGTCGCCGAATTCCTTCTGCAGGCGGGCGTATTCCGCCTTGCGCTCTTCCGCGCTCATCTGGGAGTAAGTCATGGTGGGTCATCCTTTCCTTATGTTGTATTGAAATTGTTATACAGTATACCTTATATTCCGCATTCCTTGCAAGATGTGTTTCATTGGCAAATTCCACACAAAAAACCGCGCCTCCGCCGTTTTTTTCCGGCGAAGGCGCGTCTTTCTCTGCAAAATTGCCGCTTTTGTCTCAGGAATCGTCCCTGAAGGTCAGCCGGCGCAGTTCTCCGCGCTGTCTGCCGCTCCGGCGCAGGCAATGGTGGGCTCATCGTGCTCCACCGTTGCGCCGAAGCGGATGGGAACGGTCACGCAGACCCGCTGGGTGACGGTCACGGTGCAGGTTCCGCCGTCCGCCGCCGTCTCACATCTGACCCGGGGAGACCCCTGGCAGGTAACGACGGCTGTGCCCACGTTGGCCGTGGGGATCAGCGTCAACGGCTGGGCCACGTCCACACACTGCATCCCAACCTTGCTGCATCCACCTACAGGACAGGAGGTCTCTCCCTGGCAGGGCAGGATAGGCTCATGCTCATAAGCCTCATTGATTTTCAAAAGGATCCCTCGTTTCCCGGAGATTGTACCCAACCGGATACGCTCCATTCTATGTGTACCTCCTCCCTGCGGTTCGGGTATAGCGGTATCCCCCACGAAAAAAACCGGTTCCTCTTTTTTTCAAATTGTGTTATACTGTATTAAAATCTTGTAAATTTCTTGGAAAGAAAGGCGAACGCACACGATATGGATGAACAACAGGAACAGAAATTTCAGGAGATGACCACCGCACCTGTGGGTCGCCTGATCTGCAGGCTGGCGGTCCCCTGTATCATCAGCATGCTGATCACCTCATTTTACAACATGGCGGATACCTTCTTCGTGGGCATGCTGAAAAGCAACGCCGCCACCGGTGCCGTTGGCGTGGTGTTCTCCATGATGGCCATCATCCAGGCCACCGGCTTCTTCTTCGGGCACGGCAGCGGCAACTTCATCTCCCGGGAGCTGGGCAAGCACAACCACGAGGCCGCCTCCAACATGGCCGCCACGGGCTTTTTCTCCGCCCTGGCCTTCGGTCTGCTGATCTGTGCGCTGGGCCAGCTGTTTCTGGAGCCTCTGGCCTATCTGCTGGGCTCCACAGACACCATTTTGCCCTATGCCAAGGCGTATCTGCGGATCATCCTCCTGGGCACGCCCTGGATGACGGCCTCCCTGGTGCTGAACAACCAACTGCGTTTTCAGGGCAGCGCCTTTTACGGCATGATCGGCATTGCCAGCGGCGCGGTGCTGAACATCGGCCTGGACCCCCTGCTGATCTTCGTCTTTGACATGGGGATAGCCGGCGCCGCCTGGGCCACCATCATCAGCCAGTTCATCAGCTTCTGCCTGCTGCTGGCGGGCTGCTCCCGGGGCGGCAATCTGCACATCCATATCTCCCGGGTCCAGCTGAAGTGGTCTTACTACGCCATGATCGTCAAGGGCGGCCTGCCCTCTCTGGCCCGCCAGGGCCTTGCCAGCGTGGCCACCATCTGTTTGAATCAGGCGGCCCGCTCCTACGGGGATGCCGCCATCGCCGCCATGGGCGTGGTGCAGCGTATCATGATGTTCGGTGCCTCCGCCATGATCGGCTTCGGCCAGGGCTTCCAACCCTTCTGCGGCTTCAACTACGGCGCCAGGCTCTATGACCGGGTAAAGAAGGCCTTCTGGTTCTGCTTCAAAAGCTCCACCGCCTTTCTGCTGGCGGTCTCCGCACTGGGCTTTGTGTTCGCTCCCAATCTGATAGCCTTATTCCGGGATGACCCGGAGGTCATTGCCATCGGCGCCGCCGCCCTCCGTTTCCAGTGCATCATGTTCGCTGCCCACGGCTGGGTAGTCATGAGCAACATGATGCTCCAGACCATTGGCCGCACGGTGCCCGCCACCTTTCTGGCTATGGCCCGCCAGGGCATCTTCTTCATCCCCCTGGTGTGGATTCTCTCCTCCACCCTGGGCCTGTTGGGCATCCAGATGACCCAGATGGTCTCCGACCTCCTGACCCTGGCTTGTGCCATTCCCATCCAGCTCCACGCTCTGCGGACCCTGGACCGGCAGGACCAGGCAACCCTGTGACCGCCTCAGCATCATTGATGAACAGCCGCCCCCTTCGGGGCGGTTGTTTTTCGCCTTTACGCAAACGCTTGCGTCTTATCTTGTGAAAGCGCTAGGCTTTTCATATATTAAATTGTTGAGAAAGTCAAATTTTCCTTGAGGTACTTGACTTTATTATCCCTTTCATCCATAATATGCACATCCCAAGGGAGAAAAACCTTGGTTTTTATTTCCCCTTTATTCGAAAACGTTTGCGTACAAACAGCAATTCATCTTTGCGAAAGGATGTGTAAAAGCAGCTATGACACTGTCCTTCTGGATTCTGATCGCACTGGTTTTTGTATTTACATACGTCAACGGCTTTCACGACGGGTGCAACGTCGTGGCGACCCTGATTGCCAGCCGCGCCATGAAGCCGCACCCGGCGCTGGCCTGGGCCGCCATCGTGGAGCTGCTATCCCCCTTCGCCATCCTGGTGGTCGGCTCCAGTGTTTCCGACACCATTAAAAAACTGGTTGGGGAATCCTTCTACACCGATCCCGGCATGCGCAGTACCGCCCTGGCCTTCATCACAGCGGGCATCCTGGCCGCCATTCTGTGGAACGTCACCACATGGCGGTTCGGTATCCCGGCGTCTTCCTCCCACGCGCTGATCGGCGGCGTGGTGGGTGCGGGTCTGGCGGCCTTCGGCTCCGGTGCCATTTCCTGGGGCTATTTCTGGGGCAAGGTGGTCCTGATGATCTTCCTGACCCCCGCCATCAGCTTCGTGGTGGGCTTCCTGATTCTGAAGCTCCTCCTGCTGCTGACGCGGAACGCCGGTGTGGGCGTCAACAAATTCTTCACCTACGCCCAGTGGCTGAACATGACCTTCCTGGCCTTCAACCACTCCTTCAACGACTCCCAGAAATCCATCGGCATCGTGATGATCCTGCTGGGCATCTACGGCGGCAGTGTGGACGCCATCCCTGTGTGGGCCATTGCCTGCGCCGCCCTGTGCCTGTCCTGCGGCATCGCCTTCGGCGGCTTCAAGATCATCAAGACCGTGGGCACAGGCATCTATAAGGTGCAGCCCATCCACTCCTTTGCCTCCCAGCTCACCGCCGGTGCGGTGATCCTGTCCGCCTCCCTGCTGGGCGCCCCCGTATCCGCCAGCCAAATCGTCTCCTCCTCCATCATGGGCGTCGGCTCCGCCGAACGGTACAAGGCCGTCCACTGGAACGTGGCGGGCAAGATTTTGACCTCCTGGTTCATCACCATTCCCATTGCAGGCACGCTGGGTGCCATTCTCTACTTCGGATTTGCTATGATTTTCTGACAAAGAGGTGCGTTACACGATGTTCAAACGGAAAGAAAGTCTCAATTTCTATGCCCTTCTGATCCAACAGGCCCAGGTCATCCGCGACGCGGTGCAGGCCCTTTGCGACTTCTGCCAGGACCCCACCCAGGAAAAGGGCGATTTCGTCAAGGTCAAGGAAAAGGAGGCGGACGCCATCCGCCGCCAGCTGGTGGAGGACATCAACTGCACCTTCATCACCCCCATCGACCGGGACGACCTGTACCGGCTCTCCACCTCCATTGACGATCTGGCCGACTACGCCTGGACCACGGTGAAAGAGGTCCGCATCTATGACATCCATCCCGACCAGCACCTGCTGACTATGGCCCAGACCCTGCTGAAGATGGCGGACGGCCTTCTGATCTGCACGCAGAAGCTGGAGAAGGACCACGCCGGCGTGGCCGCGGAGGCCACCAAGGTCAAGAAGCTGGAAAATACCCTGAACGTCCAGTTCCATCAGTCCATCGCGGAGCTGTTTGAGGAAGAGGACATCAAAAAAATTCTGAAATACCGTGAGATCTATAACCACATGAACCACGCCGCCGACAAGGGCGATTTCAGTGCCGACATTCTGCTGGACATCGTGGTCAAGCTCTGAATCCGTTTCCCCCGCAGTGCGGCCGGAACCGCGCTGTCTTTTCTCCTTCCTATGGCCCAGGCCCCGCGCTTTGCAAAAAGTGCGGGGCCTGGGCTGTTCATTGGAAAGGCCGTGAAAAAAGTCCCCGTTTTCCTTGTTAAAAAGCAAACGTTCATTGACTATGCGGTATGTTCTGCTGTAAAATACAAGCAAGGATGCTTCAAACCCATGGCAAACGATTACCTGTGTTTGTGTGTCCCTACACAGTCCCCCTTCTTCCAAGGGGAACCACATGTTCCATGATTTTGCGCTCCGCTCTTTTCCGGGGCCCGGCGCTCATTTTTGAAAGGAAAGGAAGACACACCCCATGAACGAGAAAAATGTGAAAGTTCTGGCGGCCGAGATCCGGCTGGAGACTCTGAAGGTCATCCACTCCCGCGGTTTCGGTCATGTGGGCGGCTCCATGGACCTGGCGGACCTGATGGCCGTTCTGTACGGCGAGGTCATGAAATTCGATCCCAAGAACCCCCGCTGGGAGGACCGCGACTGGCTGGTCCTGTCCAAGGGTCACGCCGGCCCCGTGGCTTACGCCACCTTCGGCCTGATGGGCTTCTATCCCATGGAGGAGGCCTACACCCTGAACCAGCCCGGCACCAAGTTCCCCAGCCACACTGACCGGAAGCTGACCCCCGGCGTGGACCTGACCACCGGCTCTCTGGGCCAGGGCGTCTCCACCGCCACCGGCGCCGCTCTGGGCAACAAGATCGACGGCCGTGACAATCACGTGTTCTGCGTCATCGGCGACGGCGAGGCCGACGAAGGCCAGGTCTGGGAGGGCTTCCACTTCGCCTATGCCCACAAGCTGGACAACATCATCTACTTCATTGACAACAACGGCTATCAGCTGGACGGCCCCACCGACGACATCCTGGCCCACGGCAGCCTTGCCAAGAAGGCCGAGGCCTTCGGCCTGTACACCCAGGAGATTGACGGCCACGACGTGACCGCTATCTACAATGCCATTCAGAACGCCTACGCCAAGAAGGGCGTGCCCAGCTGCATCGTACTGGATACCTGCAAGGGCAAGGGCGCTACCTTCGCCGAGCCCAAGCACGACCACTCCTCTCAGCCCAATGAGGAACAGTGGGCCGAGGCCATCGCTGCCGCTGAGAAGGCTCTGGCCGACGTCAAGAACGCTTAAAGGAGGGAAAGAACGATGAACGTGAAACTGATTGGTGAGCACAAGAAAGATTCCCGGGCCTGCCGCGACGGTCTCGCTCTGACCCTGAACGAGATGATGGCGGAGGACAAGTCCATCTGCTACGTGGACTGCGACCTGATGGGCTGCATCAATACCAAGCAGCTGATGAAGAACTATCCTGACCGTGCCTTTGAGGCCGGTATTGCCGAGGCCAACGGCGCCGGCGTTGCCGCCGGTCTGGCCGCCACCGGCAAGAAGGTGTTCTATCACTCCTTCGGCACCTTCTCCTCCCGCCGCTGCTATGACCAGATCTACATGTCCGCCGCTTACGCCGGACTCAGCGTCCGCGTGCTGGGCTCCGACGCCGGTGTGACCGCTGCCTTCAACGGCGGCACCCATATGCCTCTGGAGGATGCCGCCATGTACCTGAGCATCCCCGAGACCACCGTGCTGGACCCGGCCGACTACGATCAGCTGGCCAGCATCACCCGCCAGCTGGTGAACGTGGAGGGCGTTTCCTACACCCGCTTCGTCCGTAAGGGCATCATCCAGGTCTACGGCGAGGGCTCCGAGTTCGAGATCGGCAAGGGCGTCGTCCTGCACGAGAGCGACAAGGATGTTGCCACCATCATCACCTCCGGCATCATGGTGGACGAGAGCCTGAAGGCCTACGAGGCCCTGCAGGCCGAGGGCATCAATGTCCGCGTCATCGACATGTTCACCTGGAAGCCCCTGGACGAGGAGCTGGTCATCAAGGCCGCCAAGGAGACCGGCGCCATCGTCACCGCCGAGAACCACAACGTCACCTGCGGCCTGGGCTCCGTGGTCGCCAACTGCCTGGCTAAGAACTGCCCCACCATCCAGGAGTTCGTGGGCGTTCAGGACCTGTTCGGCCAGGTCGGTCCTCAGGACTACCTGATGGACGTGTACGGCCTGCGCGCCGCCAACATCGTGGAGGCCGTGAAGAAGGCCGTGGCCCGCAAGTAATTCCGTTGACTTCTGTCCCGGCGGGCGCCGGGACAGCGTCAAATAATTTTATATTTCAAAGGAGAGTTGATTCCAATGGCTAAAGCAATGGACGCTTTTTCCGCCTCTCTGATGGCCGATAAGCGCGAGATCATTTTCGCTCCCACCGTGTACAAGTTCCAGAACTTCGCCCAGATGGCGGAGGAGTTCAAGCTGAACGACCGCGACGTGGTCCTGACCAACGAGTTCATCTACAAGCCCTTCATGGAGGAGCTGGGCCTGAAGTGCCAGTTCGTCTTCCAGGAGAAGTTTGGCGCCGGTGAGCCCTCCGAGGCCATGATCCAGACCATGTACGACGCCATCCCCTATGACAGCTATGACCGTGTCATCGCCGTCGGCGGCGGCGCCATCATGGACCTGTGCAAGCTGCTGGGCTGCAAGCGTCCCGACACCGTGCACAACCTGTACTTCAAGCGCTTCCCCGTCGTCCACGAGAAGGACGTCATCGCCATCCCCACCACCTGCGGCACCGGCTCTGAGTGCACCAACATCTCCGTGGCTATCGTCAAGGACGAGAAGGACGGCGTGCTGACCGGCGGCGAGACCAAGCTGGGCCTGGTTTCCGACGACATCATCCCCAACAAGGTCTGCCTGATCCCCGACCTGCTGCGCACCCTGCCCTACAAGCCCTTCGCCTGCTCCGCCATCGACGCTCTAGTGCACGCCACCGAGTCCTTCCTGAGCCCCCACCGCAAGACCATCACCTCCGAGCTGTTCAGCGAGAAGGCCATGGACATGATCCTGAAGGGCTTCAAGCTGCTGGACGAGAAGGGTCCCGACGCCCGGTTCGAGTACATGGACCAGTTCGTCACCGCTTCCTTCTACGCCGGCATCGCCTTCCTGAAGGCCGGCTGCGGCCCTGTCCACGGCATGAGCTTCCCCCTGGGCGGCACCTATCACGTGCCTCACGGCGAGTCCAACTACATGCTGTTTGGCGCCATCATGGACTACTATGATGAGAAGAACCCCGACGGCGAGATCATGCGCTTCAAGGAGCTGGTGGCCAGCATCCTGGGCTGCGAGGCCAAGGACGCCATCCCCGAGATGAACGCCCTGCTGCAGCGCATCCTGCCCCTGCGTCCCCTGCGCGACTGCGGCTTCACCGAGGCCGACTTCAAGACCTTCCCCCAGTCCGTGGAGACCAACCAGCAGCGCTTGATGACCAACGCCTACTATCCCTTCGATCTGGAGTCCGAAGAGGCCATCTACCGCAAGTGCTATTGATTCCAAAACGCCAAAAAAGATGGACCGGCTTTGCCGGTCCATCTTTTTTGGCGCTCATGCGGTCTCTATATCGCCTGTATCCCGGGGCGGAAGTGCTTCCCAGGCCGTGGCGCTCTTCCACCAGGCTATGAGAAACAGCACAGTCAGCGCAAATCCCACGATGATCAGCGCGGTCGCCAGCGTGAGGAGGATCTCCATATTAGCCAGATTCGCCATCAGGCTCAGCAGCCAGCCAGCCGTCTGGACGGCCGCTATTCCCTTCCACCATTTGTAAAGGGTCCCGCCATTCAGATTCGCCGCCCTCTGTGTCTCCAGCTCCAGAACGCCCTGGATCAGCGCCCAGGCGACATACAGGGACACCATCATGGCAATCAGCTTCAGGATCGACGCCAGCCAGCCGCCCTCCGAGGTGATCCCCAGCAGGGCGCCTACCCACAGGATGGCCGTGTATACCGCCATGCCGATGGCAAAGGGCTTCACATCCCGGAAAAAACGGCTCTCCTCCCCTTCCAGTTCCTTCGTCCCCTGCATCAGCAGAAGATAGCCTACGAAATCCGGAAGGATGTTGAAGCTGTGCTGATTGATGCTCAAGTTGAAGTCCAAGAATATCAGAAGAAATCCCCAAAAGAATTTTTTCACCGTTTTTCCTCCTCTTTCACTTTATCCGCGTACCGCTTGCCGTAACGCAGCACCAGTACGCCCGCCACGATTTTTACGATGCCGTACAAAGCGGGCAGCCAGAGGATGCCCGTCATCATGGAAGTAATCCCCACATCCATACCGCTCATACCATCCGCTCCTTTCAAAACCGTGTCCAGATGCGTGTGAAGTTCAGGAATCCATGGGTCATCAGGAGGATGGCAAGCAGCCCCAGCAGATCCATCACGCCCCAGGCTATCAGGACCCAACCCAGCAGATAGCCCTTTGTCTTTGCGAAATAGCCCAGTTTTTCCACCCAGTCGTGCTTTTGCGGTTCGCCGGACGGCGGTGCCGCTGTCCCGGTTTCCCTTTTCTCTTCCGTCTGCTGCCGCAGCAGGTAATCCGTAGTCACACCGAACAGCTCCGCCAGGGCAACGACTTTCTCCGTCTCCGGCATGGTCTCGTCCCGCTCCCAGCGGCTGACCGCCTGCCGGCTGACATCCAGCTTTTCCGCCAGGGCGTCCTGACTCATGCCCGCTCTCTGCCGCAGGCCCTGCAATTTTTCTCCAAAGGTCATGGCTGCGCTCCTTTCTTTGATGGTCCTATCCTATCAGAAAAGTCCGCAACCGTCCAGCAACCGGCTATGGAACTTCCGCAATCTCAGGTTGCGGCCTCTGAGAGCGCAAAAAAGCGGCCCCCTTGGGCCGCCTGCAGGCAGTATGATTCAGGAATTTTTCCACTGGTCGGATTCCAGGAAGCGCACCGCGTCCGCCGGGGTCAGTCCCCGGCTGGTTACCGCCTGATGCAGCATCTGATAGGCCAGTCGATTGGCGCCGGCCAGCGCAATGGCCCGGTCCAGGGTCTCCTCCGTAAAACCGGCAGCTTCCAGCTGACGGATATGCTGTGTCACGTCCATGTTCCCCACCGCCTTTTCCCCGTTAGTATATCTGATTTTCGGGAAAAACCGCAAGCAGGAATCCGTTAAATTTGCGTAAAATATCTCAGAAATTTCCGTCATTCTGCCAAAATCGGCAGGTCCACGATGTTCAGCCCCCTCTGCAAGGCGTACTCCACCGTGTACCGGGTGCCGCCGGGGGAGCCGTCGAAGGCGGCAATCAGCAGCGATGCGTGGTCCACCATGTACCGATCCCGCCGCTGCATACAGGCGGAGCTGTACTGGGCAGAGACCATGGTCTCCAGGTCGCAGGCGGATACCAGCCGCCGGTACCGCTCCCGCTGGGCCTCCGGCCAGGTGTCCGCCTGCGTGGGACAGGGGATGGCGGCCTCCACCGTCACCTCCGGGTGTCGCTCCCGCAGAGCCAGCACACACTCGCAGAAATACAGGTCGCAGCCCATAGCCATACCGCAGAGGAAATGACGGTACCCCTCCTCGTAAGCGGTCTCCACCGCATCCGCCAGTCTCCGCTTCAGCGCCAGGCAGCGGGCGTCCTCCTCATTGTACCGCCAGGGCAGCTTGGCGGGCCGGTGCCCGGTGAAGCAGCAGGATTCCTGTCTGGCCCGCATGGCGGCACCCCCTTTCCTCATACCTGTTTCCATTATAGAACATCTGTTTGAAATTGTAAAGACAAACTGCGGAAAAATTAGGGGTTGCATTTCTTCCGGGACTGTCGTATACTATGCAAAGAAAACAACTGAATACTTTGTCTTCAGGGCGGGGTGTAATTCCCCACTGGCGGTAAAGTCCGCGACCGGATATCGCAAGGTATCCGCTGACCCGGTGAAACTCCGGGACCAACAGTATAGTCTGGATGGAAGAAGATGAGTACGGCAAAGCCGTGCGTTTTTGTAACGCGCTTCTTTGTTGTAGGAAGCTCTGATTCAATTCGTGTATATGGATCGGGGCAGTTTTTTTGTCCGGCGAGGCAAAAATCTGCAGGAATCCCAGGGGATTTCAAAGATTTTTAACGAAGCCGGGCGGGAAAAATGCCGCCGAGACATGTGCGCGAAATGGAGCAGAGGTTCCTGAAATCACCTTGGAGAGAAGTCAAAGCATCCAGGGTGTTTTCAAAACAACAAAGGAGTGTATTTTTTATGTCCGAACCCAATGTCACCGTCGTCACCAACGCCAAATCCCGCACCAGCACACTCACCTCTCTGGGAATGCTGACCGCCGTCGCCTATGTGGTGATGCTCCTCAGCAAGGCCCTGCCCCAGGTATCCGGCTTCTTGCAGCTGGATCTGAAGGACACCGTCATCTGCATCGGCGGCTTCGTCTTTGGCCCTTTGTCCGCCGCTGTCATCTCCATCGTTGTGGCCGTTGTTGAAATGTTCACCGTCAGCGATACCGGCCCCATCGGCCTTATCATGAATGTGCTTGCCACCTGCGCTTTCTGCTGCACGGCCGCTTTCGTGTACAAGAAGATGCATACCAAGAAGGGGGCCGTTATCGGCCTGTCCCTGGGCGTGGTGTGCCTGACCGTGGTGATGCTGCTGTGGAACTATCTCATCACCCCCATCTACATGCACATGGACCGATCCGTGGTGGCCGCCATGCTGCCCACCGTGTTCCTTCCCTTCAATGTGGTCAAGGGCGGACTGAACATGGCTCTGATCCTGCTGCTGTACAAGCCCGTGGTCACCGCCCTGCGGAAGGCCAAGCTGGTGCCGGAGTCCCATGCCCCTCAGCAGTCCTCCCGGAAGCTGAATGCCGGCTTCCTGCTGTTCTCCCTGGCGCTTCTGGCCACTTTTGTGGCTTTGGCCCTGGTGCTGATGGGCATTCTGTAAATCAACTCCATACCTTTCCTCAGAAAAGGCGGTACGCTTTGGCGTGCCGCCTTTTCCGGTTTCCAGACAAATACGGCTTTTCAAAGGCGAACAGATGTGCTATTATAGAGGCATAAAGGGAAAGGAGGAGCTGCCATGGACCGGGTGATTCTGCACTGTGATCTGAACTGTTTCTATGCCTCCGTGGAGCTGCTGAGCCATCCGGACCTGCGGGAGGTCCCCACAGCCGTCTGCGGTGACCCCCACTCCCGCCACGGTATCATCCTGGCGAAAAACGAGCCCGCCAAGAAGTTCGGCGTCCAGACGGCGGAGACCATCTGGCAGGCCAAGAAAAAGTGCCCGGACCTGGTGCTGCTGCCGCCCCACCACGACCTGTACCGGGAATACTCCCGGAAAGTGAATGCCATCTACGACCAGTACACCGACCTGGTGGAGCCCTTCGGCATTGATGAGAGCTGGCTGGATGTAACGAATACCCTGCACCTCTTCGGTGGAGACGCCCGGGCTTTGGCAGACGCACTGCGGGAACGCTTGAAGCGGGAACTGGGGCTGACGCTGTCCGTGGGCGTCAGCTTCAACAAGGTCTTCGCCAAGCTGGGCAGCGACTACAAAAAGCCCGACGCCACCACCGTCATTTCCCGGGAAAACTGGAAGGAGATCGTGTGGCCCCTGCCGGTGGGAGACCTGCTGTATGTGGGCGGCGCCGCCCGGAAGCTGCTGAAACAGTACGGCGTGGAGACCATCGGCCAGCTGGCCGCCTGTTCCGCCGACATGCTGGAGACCCTGATGGGCAAAATGGGCACCCAGTTTTACGATTACGCCAATGGCCTGGACGCGGACCCGGTCCGCTCCCGGTACGAGGCGGAGCCGGTAAAGTCCGTGGGCAACGGCACCACCTTCCCCGAAAATCTCACCACCCGGGACCAGGTCCTGGGCGGCATCGCCATGCTGGCGGACTCCGTGGCCACCCGGCTACGGCACGCGGGCCTGTACGCCGGAGGCATTCAGGTGACGGTGCGGGACCCACAGTTCCATGACCGCTCCCGCCAGCGGCAGCTCTCCGCCCCCACCCATCTCATTCGGGACCTGACGGACGCCGCTATGGAGCTGGTGGACCAGCTGTGGAAGCCGCCGTCCCCCATCCGTGCCCTGACCGTCACCACCATCCATCTGGTACAGGAGGGAGAGGCCTATGAGCAGGTGGACCTGTTCACCGCCTCTGCCGCCCCCAAAAAAGAGAAGCAGGAGAAGCTGGAGGGGGCCATGGACCAGATCAGAAAGAAATACGGCAGCCGCGCCATCATCTTCGGCGCCTGCCAGCCGGAAAAAGAGGAGGACCCCCTGCCATGACCAGAATGGAAGAAAAGCAGCAGCTGCGCCGCACCATGCAGGCGCTAGAGAGCGGCCTGTCTGCCCGCTACAAAGAGGAGAGCAGCCGCGCCATCGCCGCCCACCTGCTGGCCATGCCGGAGTATCAGGAGGCGGGCACAGTATTCTGTTTCGTGGGGACAAGCCGCGAAATCAACACCCGTCCCATTCTGGAGGATATTCTGGCGGCCGGGAAGCGGCTGTGCGTACCCCTGTGCGTGGGCAAGGGCATCATGGAGCTGCGGCAGGTCACGGACCTCCGGCATCTGATACTGGGAGCCTACGGCATTTTGGAGCCTCCCGCAAACGCCCCTCTGGTGGCCGTGGACGAGGTGGACTTCGCGGTCCTCCCCTGCCTGACCTGCAATCATCTGGGGCAGCGGCTGGGCCGGGGCGGCGGCTACTATGACCGCTTTCTCGCCCACTACCGGGGCGGCGCGGTGCTGCTGTGCCGGGAGAAGCTGATCCGGGAGGAGATCCCTCTGGAACCTCACGACTATCCGGTCCCCTGGGTGCTGACAGAGCGGGGCCTCTATGAGGACGGAACTCCCGCCCGCCTGTGCTGAGTGACAAATCCGGTGATTTTAACGATTACCTGATAAAAAATCCGTGAAAAATAGGGCTTGTAAAATCCTGTCGGTTTTCGTACAATAGAGAGCACATACACTTTGATACGCTAAAGGAGGACATTTTCCATGCTCCAGCAGTCCATGGATTTCATCACTCGGTACGACCCGGAGGTCGGTGCCTCCATTCAGGAGGAGTTCGTCCGGGAGCGCCGGAACATCGAACTGATCGCGTCCGAAAATATCGTCAGCGAAGCTGTCATGCTGGCCATGGGCACCTGCCTGACCAATAAATATGCCGAGGGCTATCCCGGCAAGCGGTACTACGGCGGCTGCTACGCCGTGGACGTGACGGAGGAAATTGCCCGGAAGCGGGCTTGCCAGCTGTTCGGCTGCAATTACGCCAATGTGCAGCCCCACTCCGGCGCCAACGCCAATCTGGCCGCCTTCTTCGCCCTGCTGCAGCCCGGCGACACCGCGCTGAGCATGAGTCTGGCCCACGGCGGCCACCTGAGCCACGGCAGTCCCGTCAACATCTCCGGCAAGTATTTCAACATTGTCTCCTACGGCGTGGAGGATGACACGGAGGTCATTGACTACGACAAGGTTCTGGAGTTGGCGAAGGAATGCAGGCCCAAGCTGATCCTGGCGGGCGCCAGCGCCTACCCCCGGACCCTGGACTTTCCCCGGTTCCGGACCATTGCCGACGAAGTGGGTGCCTACCTAATGGTGGACATGGCCCACATCGCAGGCCTGGTGGCCGCCGGGGTCCATCCCTCCCCCATTCCCTACGCCGATGTGGTGACCACCACCACCCACAAGACCCTCCGGGGCCCCCGGGGCGGTCTGATCCTCTGCAACGATGAGGCCATCTACAAAAAAATCAACTCCGCTGTGTTCCCCGGCACCCAGGGCGGTCCTCTGGAGCACATCATCGCCGCCAAGGCTGTGTGCCTGGGCGAGGCCCTGAAGCCGGAATTCAAGGCCTACGGTCAGCAGGTGGTGAAGAATGCCCAGGTGCTGGCGGAGGAACTGGTGAAGAACGGCTTCCGGCTGGTGTCCGGCGGCACAGACAATCATCTGATGCTGGTGGACCTGCGACCCTTCCACATCACCGGCAAGGAGTTCGAGCACCGCCTGGACGAGGTGCAGATCACCGTCAACAAGAACGCCATCCCCAACGACCCGGAGAAGCCCTTCGTCACCAGCGGCATCCGGGCAGGTACCCCCGCCGTTACCTCCCGTGGTTTCAAGGAAGCGGAGATGGTGAAGATCGCCCGGTGGATGGCCCTGGTGGCTCAGGACTTCGAGGCCAACGCCGACCAGGTTCGCAGCGAGGTGGATGCCCTCTGCAAGCAGTTCCCCATCTACGAATAACCTATTTGACCCGGGCCGTTCGTCAGCGGTCCGGGTTTTTCTTCTCTTTTCCCGACAACTGTGGTATGATAATAAATAAAGGAGCTGATTCCATGGAGCAGGAGCACAAACGCCGTGTGCGCTATAAAGGCACCCATCCCCGGAATTTCCGGGAAAAATATAAGGAGCTGAACCCAGAAAAGTACCAAGCCGATGTGGATAAGATCATCCGGAGCGGCAAGACCCCCGCCGGGACTCACATTCCCATCATGGTGGACGAAATCCTGGAAGTCCTGGACATCCAGCCGGGACAGATCGGCTACGACGCTACCCTGGGATATGGCGGACACACCCGAAAGATGCTGGAAAAGCTGGAGGGCCGGGGACATCTCTATGCCACCGACGTGGACCCCATCGAATCCGAAAAGACCCGGGAACGGCTGGAGACCGCAGGGTACGGCCCCGACGTCCTGACCATCCGGCGGATGAACTTTGCCGACCTGGACCAGGTGGCCCCCGGCGTGCAATTTGACTTTGTGCTGGCGGACCTGGGCGTCTCCTCCATGCAGATCGACAACCCGGAGCGGGGCTTCACCTTCAAATATGACGGCCCTCTGGACCTGCGTCTGGACCCCACCTCCGGCGTTTCCGCGGCGGAGCGTCTGCGGGAACTGGACGAGGAGGAGCTGACGGCGATGCTGGTGGAAAATTCCGACGAACCCTACGCCGACCGCATCGCCAAGGCGATTATGCGGGTATACCAGCGGGGCGGCAGCGTGGACACCACAAAGCAACTGGCTTCTATCATAGAAAATGCCCTATCCTTCCTGCCCCCGGCAGAACGGAAGGCGGCGGTGAAAAAGTCCTGCCAGCGGACCTTCCAGGCGCTGCGTATCGACGTCAACAGCGAGTTTGAGGTGCTGTATGCCTTTCTGGAAAAGCTGCCCGGTGTCCTGAAGCCGTACTCCTGCCGGCACACCACGGCCACGGCCCTCGCTCTGGGTAATATTGCCCCCTCCGTCATCCAGGAGGTCATGCGGCACACGAAGTTCAGCACCACGCAGCGCTATATCCATCCAGACATGACAGCCGCCCACGCAGCCGTCAACGCCATGGAAAAGGGCGGCGAGGGGTAGAAAAACGTGTACACTACGATGTACACTACCAGCACGGCTATTTATAATCGGAACAGCCCAAAACAGCACATTTTCAGCTTTCCGGAAATTGCGCATTTCAAAACTTTATGAAGCAAAAAAGTTACCGGAAATGCTCAAATCAAGCATTTCCGGTAACTTGGCGTGGAAGGAGGGATTTGAATTTTAAACGATGCGAAAAATGCTGTAAAATACGGTTAAAGAAATGTAGTGTTTTCAATGCCTCCGTGGATTATCTGTAAAATGCCGTAAAACGTTGAAAAAGCTGTAAGGGGTAAAAGTTGGGGTAAAAATGATACCCCTGTTCTTCCTCTTACAGGTCACTTTTTGATACTTCCGCACATGCAGCGGGCCAGGGTGGCGGCGCTGATTCGGTTATCCACGAACGGGTAAATTCGCTTAACGACACGCCGGTCCACGATTCCGGTAAATCTTGCGACTTCGGACACGTTCAGGAGGTTCTTTCCTCCGCTGAACGAGAGAATCTGTTCCAGGTTATCCCTGTAATACTGGTTTTCTATATTATCACCTCCAATCTGACGCAGAAACACCGCCACGCACATACTTTGTGCATGACGGCATCTCTGCTTTCATGGTTGTTCACAGTATAACACAACCTCACACAACGCTTGCAACTTGTGTGAAATGATAATCGCACAAATGCGTTTGGATAGCCAGTGCATAAGCAATTTATCAGAACTTTTTTTCAGCAGTATAATAAAATTTTATGCACTTTCCGCCGTTATCTCTTCCTTGTTAGACCGCTTAGCACACCAAATGCACCAATCAAGTATCGTGAGGATCGCGGCGCTGTATTGCTCTCTGGTGAGGTTCGGCTTAAGCGCTTCCTGCCAGAACTTTGCACGCCCTACCAGCCCACCCGTAAAATCCTCTGGAGCAAATGTTAGTGCGTGCTTCGTTTCTTCGTCGAGATTATCAAACACGGCCTTGACGGCTTCTCTGGTTCCGCTCGGGTGCTTCGGATAAGAGAGCAGCGCTTCTGGCGTCCATGACCAATATCCGAAATCAATAAGCGAAACTGTCTTTACAGGTTGAACCTTAACGCCAGTCGCACCGCTCTTTCTGGCTTCTATAACAGCCTTTGTCACCTTTACGGCGGTGCGTAAATCATCCAATACAGGGAATTTACTTTTGTATGCAATGGTTTCCATATGTGCCTCCATTCACTTTTCTATGGCGTCAATGATGCGGAATAACCAGCTGGTCACGGTGGCGGCGCCAATCACCACCAGGGCCACGGCGGGGGCGCTCATGCGCCCTCCGCTTCCCTGCGGACCTTCTTCTGTCCCAGCTTGATAAAGGCCCCTTGCTCGTCCTCCTGGATGGCCCGGAAAGCAATGTTCCCGGTATGCTCCTCGTTCTCGAACCGCATCACGGCGGCCTCGCTTCCGCGCCAGATCGTAAACACCACGGTTTCCCCGCGCTGCTCCACGGTGTAGGAGGTGGGATTGTTCAGCGCGGCGTCGGTCATCTTGGAGAAGTCAGCGCCAACATACAGCACGGAGCCGGTGAGGAAGTTAACCTCGAAAAGGCCACCACCAGCAGGGGCGTTCTCGTCATATTCCGGGTGAAGTCTGGCAAGGGTGCCATTCTGCCAGAGCTTGCATTTGCCGGCGGGCGTCCACTCCACATCCGGGAACTGATCACGGATCATATCGAGGGCGATCTCTCTTGCGGCCTCGTCAATGGCCGCTCTCTGCTGGATGTATTCGTTTCTGTTCATAATCAAATCCTCCATCTTGATTTTTAGGCGGGGACTTGATAAACTATCTGTACCAAGTCCCCCCTCGGGTTTTGGTTGGGTCTCTTGCATCCGGCTTTGGTCGGCGGTGATGCAAGGGGCCTTTTTCATGCTACGGTGAAGCGGCGCACGGTGGTTTCCTTGGTGAACCGCTCTGCCACGTCCGGCAGGGCCTTTTTCAGGGCGGCGGTGTCGATGCGGGAGGAAGTGACAGCCTTCCAGGTGATCTTATACTCACCGGCCTGGATGCTCTCAGAATCACCCATAGCGG
>Ga0129317_1000525_pt1 | contig 39761 bp, 41 predicted proteins | sample Cm1ome_FD_94430 | JGI IMG/M metagenome (GOLD analysis project Ga0129317, IMG submission 94430) | Eastern black-and-white colobus group fecal microbial communities from Wisconsin, USA - Cm1105 metagenome | ecosystem: Host-associated > Mammals > Digestive system > Large intestine > Fecal | place... | reverse complement strand
CCGACCACGGAGAAATCATAGATCTCACGCAGAACAGCGGATTCCGCAATGAGGACCCGAAGTTCTCGCCTGACGGAAAAAGCATTGTTTTCAAGCGCGGCCGCCGGGACAGCAGTGCAGACGATTTTGTGTATGACCTTGCGCTCCTTGACGTTAAGACAAGGGCGGTCACGATGCTGACCGATGACTCCGCTGAGGAGGCAATGCCATGCTTTTCCGAGGACGGAAGGAATATTTACTACGCGCGCTACACTGACGGTATCGGCTCTATATGCAGGCTTGACCTGAGCACGAAAACCTCCGGGACTATTTTCGGTGAAAGCGGCGTAAATGCATATTATCCCATCGTTTGCGGAGATATGCTGTACTTCACGAAATGGTTCTCTGCGGACGATCGCTGCGACCAGATAATGTGCTGTGACGGCGAAAAGATAACGTCGCTGCCGTTTGATTCGGAGAGGTACGACTGTTCGGACGCCTGCCCTGTCAGCGGCGAAAAAATTGTTTTCAGCAGCACTATGAGCGGCGGATACGACTTGTACTATTATGACGGCACTCGCGTTTCTCCGCTGACAGCAATGAATACCGACAAGAACGAGCTTGGCGCGGACTTCTTTGCTTATGATACGGTCATAGGCGATGTAAATGCGGACGGTGAATTCAATGTTGCTGACCTTGTACTGCTTCGGAAATGGCTGCTTGCCGTACCCGACGCAAAGCTGGAAAACTGGCAGAATGCCGACCTCTGCGAGGATGGTATACTCGATGTATTCGATCTGTGCCTGATGAGAAGAGTGCTGGTCGGGGAATGACAGAATACAGCAAAACAGCTGACAAACATAAAAACAATTAAAGGCATTGTATCGGAAGAAGCTGCGCAAGTTGGAGATTATATTTTTATTTATTCAAGCACATATAATAAGAATATCCGGATATTTATTAATGATAAACAAGAATTACGCTCGCCGATTGCAGAATGGGCAATTGGTAAATCAGTTGGCTCGCAAGGAGTAAATAAGAAAAATAATTTTGAAATCGTAAAGATCTCAAAAAGGAAATAAAATTCTCAGTAAGAATAATATGTTTTTGATGCATTATCTAAAGCAATATGGTACTATGAGAATCTATTGAGCTCGGAACCTTATTAGAATATGATGAGTGAAGAAAGAATGGAAAAAGTGAACATAAGCGGCAAAATCTGCCATATCATAATAAACGGCACTGACCTGCCCACGATATACCGGGGCGAGATGAAGGACAGCTCCGAAACAATTGAAAAAGTACTTGCGCTGTGTGAGGGCGTGAAGTGCAACTATATCATTTACGAGACCGAGGACTGGAATGCTGACTTCTCGCCGTGGGAGTTCACGCTCAACAAGAAAATGTCCTTTTCGGGCGGCGGACGCAAAACGCTGGACCGTCTCATGAATGACTGCGTTCCGTACTGCGAAAAAAAGTACGGTCTTACGGGAAAGCGTATCCTCTGCGGATACTCCCTCGCAGGACTTTTCAGTCTGTGGGCATTCTATGAAAGTCAGGCGTTTGACGGAGTTATAAGCTGCTCGGGCTCCCTGTGGTTCGGGAACTGGATAAGCTATGCGGAGAGCCATACCGCTCCGCAGAACAGCTCCGTTTATCTGAGTCTCGGCGACCGTGAGGAAAAGGCGCGTGACCGCATTATGGCGACTGTCGGGGACTGCACCCGCAGGCAATATGAGCTTGTTTGCGGCGATAAAAACGTGTTCCGTCATATCCTTGAATGGAACGGCGGCGGACACTTCAACGAGCCTGAGAAGCGCATTGCTAAAGGCATAAAATGGATGATAAAAGGTGATGAAAATGATCAGATATGAAATAGATGATACTATAAAAGAGCAGTTTGAATATTACAAAAATATGTGCGCGTTATTGTCGGAGTTTACGGATTCGGAGTTCGGTCCGCCTGCTGAAATTGAAAAAATCGAGCAATGGGAAAAAGACAATAATGTCAGATTGCCGCACCAGTATAAGAGCTGGCTTTTGCTGACAGAGTACGCAAGGATTATAGGAGGATACATAGAGTTCAGATGGCCTCAAATGGGAAGTTCTGACGCTGAAAATGATGTAATAGTGATCGGAGCTGTTGTGGGGGACGGAGAAGAACTTCTTATTTCCCGTGAAAGCGGTAAGATCTTCAGCTTTTTTGACGGAGAAACCGAAGAATATGAAGATTTTGACGACCTTTTAACGTGCCTTTCGGGTTTTATGGAGCATTCTGCCGAGGAATATCTTGGTAAAGACTGGGGAGATATTTATGACGAACGATTTGAGCTCGGATAATATGTCCGGAATAACGCAGCCGCAGTAACAGGCGGCGCAAATGATCTGGATATAAAAACAAGTCCGGATACAGTTTATTCAAGACTGTATCCGGACTCTTTGCTGTGTGCGATTGTTGACATTGCAAATGCAAATATGCTATAATGAACGCAAAACGTTCATTATAATTTATTTAAAAGCCCTTTGCAGATACGCTGATCGGAGATCAGCTCCCTGCAAATCGGGCAATTATATCATAACGCTTCGCTTTTATGATATAATGAACGCAAAACGTTCATTATAATTTATTTAAAAGCCCTTGCAGATACGCTGATCGGAGATCAGCTCCCTGCAAATCGGGCAGGAGGTGAGTTTATACGGACAGAGTGCTGGAGCTTATGATGTCATCGGTTACCTGTATCAGTGATATTGAAACGCTGCCGCTGCTGAAAGCAGCAGGACATATAAGTGCTGAGGATGTCATCGCTCATATCAATGTGCCGCACCAAGCAAAGTCTGCAATGGACGGATATGCCGTGTTCTCGGAGGATATAAAGGATGCCTCTCACGATTCTCCATGTGTATTGAAGGTCGCCGATACCATTGATGCAGGGGACTTCTCCGACAGACATTTTGAACGCGGAGAGTGTGTACGCATCATGACGGGCGCCTTTATCCCCGATGGATTTGACTGTGTTGTTAAGCAGGAGGACACCGATATGGGGGCGGAGTATGTCCGAATATATTCTCAGGTCGTAAGATACGGGAATTATTGCCCTGTGGGAGAGGATATCAGGGAGGGACAGATAATAATAGGCAAAAATATGCCTGTTACTCCTTTGATGGTAGGACTTGCTGCGTCGGTGGGGATATCAACTTTAAAAGTAAGGCGTCCTCTCAGGGCTGCCGTGATCTCTACGGGTTCTGAGCTGGCTGATCCGTGTGAGAAAGTTGGTGCAGGGCAGATATACAGCAGCATACCATATGTACTTTCTGCTGCCGTAAGCAGGCTCGGTCTGGAGTGTATTGCGGAAAAGAATATTCCCGACATTCCCGATGTTATGGAAAGAGAGTTCCGTGATGCTCTGCTTGGAGCTGATGTTCTTATCACAACGGGAGGTCTGTCTGTTGGCAGAAAGGACCTTGTCAGAGATGTGCTGGAAAAAATGAATGCGGAAATAGTATTCGACAGAAAGAGCAATCCCTTGGGGAACCCTGTTCTTTTTTCACTGGCGGAGGGAAAGCCTGTTCTGTCATTGTCGGGCAATCCCTTTGCGGCAATAGCAAACTTTGAGTATTATTTCATGCCCCTTGTCTCTGCGCTTATGGGCTCTGACAGCTTCATGCCCAAGACGGAACTGGCGGAGGCTCTGAACGACTATACAAAAGTCAGACAGGTAAGACGCCGCGTGAAGGGCTTTTGCAGGAACGGACAGGTATCGCTGTTTGCGGAGGGCAAAAATTCGACCATATCAGGTCTGAGCAGATGCAACTGCTTTGTGGATGTGGAGTCGGGAGATACCGTTCGTGCAGGCGACAGAGTGCAGGTGACTTATTTCGGGGGGATCGTTTAAATGAATGTAGGCATTTGTGCAGGCGGAAAAAGCAGGCGGATGGGCAGGGATAAGGCGCTGCTGCGATGGGGAGGCTCAACTCTTTCGGAGCTTCTTTATTCGCGGTTTTCTCCGTCTTATAAAGTGATTTTCTCTTTCGGCTCTGCAACGGACAGAGCGGCGGTATATACCGCGGAGCACCTGCCGCTTGCAGCTGCTGTATATGATGAATATGCCGACTTCGGTCCGCTTGAAGGCATAAGGCGGATACTCGGATCCTCCGAGGATACGCACACATTCATATGTGCGGTGGATATGCCCTTTGTTTCCTGTGAGCTGGCAGAATATATGGAGCAGTTCATCTCCTCGGACTATGACTGCATCTGCCTGAGAGCTATGGGAGAGCCGCAGCCGCTTTGTGCCATATATTCAAGGAATGCTGCCTCAGCGGCAAAGGCTCTCATAGATGAGGGCGAACACAGACTGAGTGCTTTTGTAAGCAGGCTCAATACCAAGTACATAGACCTGAAGTATACGGTTTTTGATGAGAAAGTGTGCATTAATCTCAATACTCCCGAGGAGTACGGAAAAGCAATATTTCCCATAGTATTTGCCGTGTGCGGATATCAGAACAGCGGCAAGACAGCTGTTATATGTGAGCTGATAAAACGCTTTTCCGCGGACGGTCTGAAAACAGCCGTAATAAAGCACACCTGTCACGATCATTCTTTCGGCGGCGACAGAGGTGATACTGCTCGCTTTGCAAAGGCAGGAGCAGTTTACAGCAGCATATTCAGTGACGGCGGATTTCTTCTTAACAGCACCGCAAGAGTTAGTGCAGAGGATATTGCAGGGATGTGCGGCGGCGCTGATGTGGTGATCATCGAAGGGATGAAAAATGCGGCGAAGTACCCGAAAATACTGTGCATATCCCCTCTTGGCGGAGAATTTCCCGATAAAGTTGAGAACGTGATATATACCGTAAGGGATTTCCGCAGGGAATGCATGGATATCTCCGGACTTTATTATGCTGTTTCGGAGCATTTTGATATTGGCAGGATGATATGATGAAACTGATAAAAACAACAGATGCTGTCGGACACATACTGTGTCACGACATAACTCAGATCATACCCGATAAGGTCAAGGACGCTGTCTTCAGGAAAGGGCATATCGTCAGGGAGGAGGATATACCCGTACTGCTCTCCGTAGGCAAGGAACATCTTTATGTGTGGGAGCGCACAGAGGGAATGCTCCATGAGGACGAAGCGGCGGAGATACTTCTCAGGGCGTGTCTGAACGATAATATGTCCCACTCGCTTCCGAAAGAGGGCAAGATAGAGCTGTTTGCAGAGACAGACGGAGTTTTTCTTATCGACAGGGAGAAGCTAATGGAGATCAATTCACTGGGAGAAATGATGATAGCTTCACGCCACGGTGATACTCCTGTAAAAAAGGGGGATAAGCTGGCAGGCATGAGAGTTATCCCTCTTGTTATAGAGCATGAAAAAATGAAGCCCGTGGAGGAGACAGCTTCTCCCATATTCAGGATAGCAGAATATAAGAGGAAAAAATTCGGGCTCATTGTAACAGGCAGCGAGGTGAAAAAGGGACTCATAGATGACGGATTTACTCCCGTCATAGAAGCAAAGCTTGCTGAGTTCGGCGCGGAGGTCACAATGCGTGAGCTTTCGGGGGATGACACTGAGACCATTCGCAGTGCCATAATAAGAATGGCAGATGCGGGAGCTGAGGGCGTAATATGCACGGGCGGAATGAGCGTCGATCCCGATGACAGGACTCCCGGGGCAATAAAAAGCACAGGCGCCCGTATAGTGACATACGGCGCTCCCGTACTTCCGGGGGCTATGCTTATGCTGGCATATCTTGAGAGAGACGGCGGAGAAGTTCCCGTAATGGGGATTCCCGGATGTGCCATGTTTTCAAAGCGCACGGTGCTTGATCTGATACTGCCGCGAATAATTGCCGATATTCCCGTCGGCAGAAAGGATATAGCCGTTATGGGCGAGGGCGGACTGTGTCTCGGATGCAGTATTTGCAGCTTCCCCGACTGCGGCTTTGGTAAGGCTCATGGCTGAGTTTACTCATCTTGATCGTGAGGGCAATGCCCTTATGGTCGATATCTCGGATAAGGAAAAGACCCACAGGACCGCAATAGCCTGCGGCTTCATTCAAATGAACGAGGAGGTCGTTTCACAGATCGCTTCGGGCAGCAACAAGAAAGGCGATATCCTTGCAGCGGCAAGGATAGCAGGCATAATGGCGGCAAAGCGCACATGGGAGCTCATACCTCTCTGCCATCAGATAATGCTGACAAAGGTGACTATCGACTTTTCCCTTGACAGTGAAAAGTCGGGGCTGAAATGTGTCTGTACGGCGGTGTCGGAAGGTCAGACAGGCGTTGAGATGGAGGCGCTGACGGGTGTGAGCACAGCTCTGCTAACGGTCTATGATATGTGCAAATCTGCCGACAGGTCGATGACCATAGGTGATATACGCCTTGTCTGCAAAAGCGGCGGAAAATCAGGAACATATACTGGTGAGGATATAGGATGAAAATGAAGAGGATAGCTTTAGCTGCGGCGCTTGCTGCACTTTGTTTATGCGGATGTTCTTCCGCGGATGCGAAAAAGGAAAGAACGGAGATAACAGTGCTTGCGGCAGCTTCTCTCACGGAATCCTGTGAGGATATCGAGAAGATGTATGAGGCAGAGCACAGCGGAACTGATCTTGTATTTTCCTTCGGAGGCTCGGGAGCCTTGCAGATACAGATCGAGGAGGGGGCTCCTGCGGATATTTTCCTGAGTGCGGGAAAGAAACAGATGGACGCTCTTGTTGATGAAAAGCTGGTAGACAGCAGTTCGGTAAATGATCTGCTGGAGAATAAGGTGGTCCTTATCGTTCCCGAGGGCAGCAAGGCGGAGGTTTACAGCTTTGAGGACGTCATTTCCGATAAGGTGGGCGTCATCGCTCTCGGCGAGCCTTCATCCGTGCCTGTTGGACAGTATTCCGAGGAGATATTCGGTTACTACGGAATACTTGATGAAGTAAGGGCGAAAGCGAGCTACGGCTCGGACGTCAAGCAGGTGCTTTCTTGGGTGGAAACGGGGGACGCGGACTGCGGAGTGGTCTATTCCACCGATGCCCAAAACGGAAAGAATATCAGAGTCGCAGCCGAGGCTCCCGAGGAGAGCCACAGCAGGATAATATATAAGGCAGGCATAGTTGCTTCGACAGCACATGAAAAGGAGGCGGAGGAATTTATGAAGTTCCTCAGTTCCGACGAGTGCAGCGATGTATTTGCAGGATACGGCTTTTCTTCCGTGGGAGGAGCAGGCTGATGGATTATTCTCCTCTCGTCATATCCATCAAGGCATCGCTCATCTCGTCAGTGATAGTATTTGTGCTGGGAGTGACGGCAGCATGGGGTGTAACGGCGATGAGAAGGGGAAGGTTCATATTTGATACGCTCTTTTCGCTGCCCATGGTACTGCCGCCCACAGTGACAGGATTTTTTCTGCTGATCATATTCGGAAAAAATTCCTTTGCGGGCGAGTTGCTCTCGCGTATGGGCATAAGCGTAGTATTCACCCTTAAAGGCGCAGTTATCGCCGCTGCCGTCGTTTCCTTCCCGATAATGTATACCACGGCAAGAGGAGCTTTCGATCAGGTCAGCAGGCTTTACAGCGATGCTGCAAAAAATCTTGGAATGAGCGGTATATCCACATTTCTCAGGGTCATACTTCCCAATGCCTCACACGGCATCATAGGTGGGCTCATGCTTTCCTTCGCAAGAGCGATGGGAGAATTCGGTGCGACTATAATGATCGCAGGAAATATTCCGCGCCGCACTCAGACAATGTCAGTAGCTGTATATACTGCCATGCAGAGCGGCAACAGAGAGCTTGCTTTCAGGTGGGTACTGATCATACTTACTATATCTTTCGTTTCGATCATTTCCGTCAGACTATGGAACGAATCGCTCAGAAGGAAAAGCAGATGAAGATCTATGTTGATATATTCAAGAGGCTCGGCGATTTCGAGCTTGATGTGAGCTTTGAAACAGAAAACGAAGTTTTCGGAATACTCGGCAAGTCGGGCTGCGGAAAAAGTCTGACTCTGCGCTGCATAGCAGGCATAGAAACACCCGACAGGGGCGTTATCGCCATAGATGGCAGGGTGCTTTTTGACAGCTCCCGCGGTATTGATATCAGACCGCAGAAGCGCAGGACAGGCTATCTGTTTCAGGACAATTCTCTGTTCCCGAATATGACGGTGGCACAGAATATAGCGGTTTCGCCGACGGGGAAAAAGCACTGTGATGAATACATAGAGCGTTTTTTCCTCCGCGGACTTGAAAATCTGTATCCCCATGAGCTTTCGGCAGGACAGAAGCAGAGAGCGGCTCTTGCGAGACTTCTTGCCTCAGAGCCCGATATGCTCATGCTGGATGAACCTTTCTCATCTCTCGACAAAGAGCTGCGCGACAAGCTTGAGGACAGGATCGCGGAGACCATTGATGACTTTGAGGGCTCGGTTATATTTGTGTCCCACGATATAGGCGAGGTCTACCGTCTGACGGAAAGGATAGCCGTTATGCATGATGGTCGGATAGCGGAGTGCGCGGACAAGGATAAGCTTTTTGCATCGCCTGAAACTACGGTGGCTGCGCGGCTGACAGGCTGCAGCAACATTTCTTCTGTCAGCTTCGGAGAACGCGGGGCATCCGCAGATGACTGGGGGATCGTTCTCGTGAACGTTCCCGAGGAGAGCTGCCGGTATGTCGGGTGCAGACCAAGGGACCTTGAGCTTTGCGGAGAAAATGACACAGGTGCTTTGGAATGCGAGGTCATTCGTGTGACAGAGGATATGCTCTCATACAGAGTCGTGCTCAGACCGAAAGAGTGCGGCGGAAAAAGCAGCTCTTCCACTCTGATATACGAGACCGACAAGCTTTCATGGCCTTATGGCAGAGGTGACAGAGTATTCATAAGACCCGACAAAAATAAACTGTTCTATATGGTGAGATAAGTTATGCTCGATGTTTATTCAAGGGATATAAACTATCTTCGCGTTTCGCTTACGGACAAGTGCGATCTGCGGTGCAGATACTGTGTTCCCGAGAAATGCGGATATCTTTCGGACAGCAGACAGCTGCTGACAATTGACGAGATATACAGGATAATAAAGCTGTTTTCGGACTCAGGCATTACAAAGGTCCGTTTCACGGGAGGGGAGCCTTTTCTCAGAAAAGGAGCCTTTGAGCTTTTCCGCAGGGTCAGGGCTCTGGAGGGGATAAAAACAATGGCTGTAACCACCAACGGAACGCAGATAATGAGATATCTCCCCGAGATAACATCATGCGGTCTTGACAGCGTCAATATCAGTCTTGATACTCTGAGAAGTGATGAATTTGAGTACATAACACGGTGCAGCGGAAGAACGCTTGAAGATATCATCAGCGGTTATAAGGCGCTGCTCGGAGCAGGTCTCCGTATCAGGATAAACTGCGTGCCTGTCAGGGGAATGAATGAAGGCTCGGTGGTGAGTATAGCAGGTCTTGCAAGAAGTGCTCCAGTTGATGTGAGATTTATCGAGCTCATGCCCATAGGATGTGCGAAGGGATTGTCGGGAGTGGATTCTGCGGACGTTCTTTCGATGCTTGAAAATGAATACGGAAAAGCCGCAAAGGAAGATGACAGTCAGAGCAGTACGGCGGAATATTATGGATTTAGCGGCTTTAAGGGCAGGATCGGCCTTATAAGCCCCATGACCCATAAGTTTTGCAAAAACTGTTCACGCATAAGGATAACAGCCGACGGGATACTGAAGACCTGTCTGTGCTATGAGGGAGGAGTTGATCTCCGCGCACTTATAAGGAGCGGAGCCGATGACGGTGATATCATTCACGCTCTCGGGAAAGCCCTTGCGTCCAAGCCTTATGAGCACGGATTTGGCAGTATTGCTTCGGATATGGAAAAAAACAATATGAACACGATAGGAGGATGAGATGGGAAAGGTAATTGCAGTTTGCGTCAGTGACAAGAAAGGGACAGCGAAAACAAATGTGGGAAGCTGCCTGCTGATCAGGGATTTCGGCTTGGAAAATGATGCCCACGCAGGCAGCGGTCAGCGTCAGGTAAGTCTGCTCCCATATGAGAGATTCAAGGAGTATGCAGCGGAGTACGGTGACATAGATCACGGCGCATTCGGAGAAAACCTGCTTGTGGAGGGATATGACCTGAAAACTTTCACAGCAGGAACTATCATAGAGTGCGGCGAGGCTGTCATGGAGGAGACACAGATAGGCAAAGAGTGTCACACTGGCTGCGATATAGCTAAGAGGAACGGAAAGTGCATAATGCCTGCGGAGGGCATATTTGCACGGGTGCTGAAAGGGGGGATGGTAAGAGTCGGCGACAGGATAAGTGTTCATGGAAAGTACCGCCTTGGGATAATCACTTCAAGTGATAAGGGCAGTACGGGCGAGCGCAGGGATGAAAGCGGTCCGCTGATAAGAGATACGGCGGCAGAATGGGGCTATGAAACGGTAAGTTATACCGTGCTTCCCGATGACGAGGAGAGCATATACAGCGAATTAGTACGCCTTGCCGATACAGTGGGCTGTGATGTAGTGCTGACAACGGGGGGGACAGGCTTTTCAGTCAGGGACGTAACGCCCGAAGCTACTATCCGTGCAGCCACAAGGAACGCACCGGGGATAGCCGAGGCAATAAGGGCGGAAAGTCTGAAAATAACGCCGAGAGCCATGCTTTCGCGGGGAGCAAGCGTTATCAGGAACAGGTGTGTGATCGTCAATCTCCCCGGTAGCCCGAAGGCTGTGAGAGAGTCCCTTGAGATCATTCTCCCGTCACTTTCACACGGTATAGACATACTTAAAGGCGACAGTTCCGAATGCGGCGGAAAATAGCGGAGAGTCAGCAAAGTGACCGCATCCCGGCAGAGTACGGCGATTAATTATATTTATACTATTATCCATATAATGTTCAAAAAGAACTATTTTTTTGTATTAATAAATAGTTGATTTTGTCAATTATTTACGAAACTGTTTTGAAGGGATAAAAAATAGTTGACAATCGCAACTAATTTGGTATAATGAAGAAAGAGGAAAGTTATGACAGAAGAAATATTAAGAAAAGAAATAAGAACACTGGAGAAAAGAATGGGTCTTATACAGGACTCTCAGAAGGGCAGATGCTGCTGCTGTTTTGATGTGAATTTTCTTCAGTGCCATATGATAACCGAGTTAGGTGAAGCAGGCAGACTGACTTCCAAGGAGCTGTCAATAGAGCTAAATGTTGATAAGTCGATCATAAGCCGCTCTGTTAAGGAGCTTAAAAACAAGGGCTATATCGATTCAAAGGTAAACGAGATGGATAAGAGGAACAGTTTCCTTTTTCTCACCGAAAGCGGCATGGAGATGTACAAAAGCATCAGTGATGAGATGGGCGGCTATTATTCCGACATCTTGAGTGCTATCCCTTCGGATAAGCTCGAACAGATAATCGACAGTCTCAGGATACTCAATGAAAGTATCTGCAGCATAAATCGTAAGGAATGCAAGTGTGACTGCGAAAAATAATCAAAATAGTGGTGATAACAATGCAGATCGTGGAATGCAACTCAACAAACTGTGAAAAGCTGGTAGCCTTTGTTGAAGAGATGTTCAGCAGCTGGCGCGACAAAAGCTCAATGTCCTCAAAGAACACCTGCTGCTGCTCAAGGACAAAGGAAGAACTTATCTCAAAGATAAGAGGCGATCAGTCCGTATTTTACTATGCGGCTGACGGAGACAGGATACTCGGATTTATGTGTACCGAGAATGACAGCGAGAAAAACAGTATGTATGTCAGCTATATCAATGTTCTTCCCGAGGAACGCGGAAAGAACGTATTCAGGAACCTTCTGGATCATGCTTCCGCTGTGGCTGCCGGGAGAAATAATGAATTTATCAGGCTTGATACATGGCCGGGGAATGAGAACGCACTGAAAGCGTTTGAAAAAACAGGCTTTATTGTAGAACACAGCTGCTCATGTACCGTTAAGCTTTACAAGAAGATCGGAAACTGAGCAGAAAGAGGTATGATATGAAGGAATTAAGACAGATAGCTGTATACGGTAAAGGCGGAATAGGCAAGTCCACGACCTGTTCAAATTTGTCCGCCGCACTTTCAAATCAGGGTTACAGGGTGCTTCAGATCGGCTGTGACCCCAAGGCTGATTCCACTAAAAATCTGGTAGGAGATCAGAAAAAGCTAAGCGTTCTCGAACAGCTGAAGCTGAAGAAGAATGCAGTCCTTGACGATATAGTGACCAAGGGCTTTGCCAATACATACTGCATTGAGGCAGGCGGTCCAGAGCCGGGATTCGGCTGTGCGGGACGCGGCATCATCACCGCTATGGAGATAGTTGAAAAGCTGAATGTTTTTCAGGAGCTGGATATAGACATCGTTATTTATGATGTTCTTGGAGATGTAGTCTGCGGAGGCTTTGCAGTTCCCCTCAGAATGAGCTTTGCCAAAGAGGTATATCTTGTTACCTCGGGAGAGACTATGGCTCTCTATGCTGCCAACAATATCTCCAAGGCGATAAAGCGCTTCGGAGAAAGAAGCAGTGTAAGGCTTGGCGGTATAATCTGTAATCAGAGAAATGCATATCTTGAACATGAGGTGGTCGAAAAGCTTGCCGACAAGATATCCACACAGGTAATAAGCTGGATACCCAGAGACAATATAGTGCAGGAATGCGAGATGAAAAACAAAACAGTAGTGGAAGGCGCCCCCGATTCCGCTCAGGCTAAGGTGTATGACGATCTGGCTTCAAAGATCATCGCAAACACAAATATGGTGATACCTACTCCACTTGACGACGAAGGCTTTGATCTTATGATCAAACAGCCTCTTATGATGGACTGATAACTATGGATAAAAGTAAAACAGTAAAACTCAGCAGCCTTGTCAGCGCAATAGACAAGGAACTCATCGAGATAGGCGAGTGCATTGATATGCACCAGTTCTGCGCGTTCTGGGGAGCCTATGATGTGTTCAGCTATTTCGACGATATCGTGCTGCTGGTGCATGGTACCTCAGGCTGTACCGCCAACAGACATTTCCTTTCGGCAATGGGTCATAAGGACTTTTGCGACAGCAAAACGCATCTCACAACGAACATGAAAGAAAATGACATCATCTTCGGCGGCGAACAGAAGCTCATCGATGCACTGAACGAGACAGCAGAAAAGTATCCCGATAAGAATATCGCAGTTCTCACTAACTGCTGCACCGATATCATCGGAGATGATGTTCAGGGCTGTATAGAGTCTCTCCCCGAGGAACTCAGAAGCAGGATCGTTTTCATGAATACAGGCGGCTATTCGGGCAAGTCGTATCGTGACGGCACCGAGAACGCCTTCAGACTGCTTGCGGAAAAGCTCTATGATTTTTCCTGCAGCGGCTCGGGCAAACCGAACAAGACCGTAAACCTCTTCCTCAGAAGATGGATATGGGATCCTTCAAAAACAAACGAAATAAAAAATATAATAAACGACTTAGCTATCATTGGCGTAGAAGTAAACGAGATCTTCGATCACGGTTTTAATACGGAGAAACTGATAAAAATGGGCAAAGCCGATCTGAATGTTGCGCTTTGTCCATTTTTTTCGCGCGGATTTCTGGATCAGCTTTATACTCTTGGCGGTATCGGCTACTCAGATGCAGCTGCACCTGTGGGACTTGATGCTTCCGTGAGCTGGCTGAAAAATATTGCGGAAAAGCTCGGTATTGACGCAGACATCATGGCAGATGAGAGAGTTGCGGCGCTGTCACTGGAAAGAGACCGTCTCCGTGAAAAGATCGGAGAGGGAAGAAAATGTGTGATCTGGAACCAGACAGGCGACAGACTGCTCTCACTCATCGGCTTTGCAAAAGAGCTGGGTATGAAGCCCATAGTGGTGGGCGTAGAGCCCTCTGCTATCAGGGAGAAGATGCACATATTCAGAAAGGAAGTCCTCGAGGGCGGACTTGATGCCACTGTGTATGCTTCCAAGTATATAGATGAGATCAGGGAGCTTGTCGGCGAGCTTGACGATCCCATCATATTCTGTAACGATAATTACTTCAGCGGCAAAAAGGTGTTCAGATACCGTTTTGCCCACAATAACATATACGGTCTTGAGGGCGCTAAGAGTATGTATGCTGCACTGACGAAGGTCCTCGATACCGAGCCGAATAAATACTCACTGTTTCTGGAGGAATGATATGAACGAAGATAGAAATTGCCATGATTCCATTCAGAAATGCGGTATTTTCGGAGTGAGCAGGATAGCTGCCCAGATAAGATCGGCGTCTGTTATAGTCCATGGTCCCAAGGGCTGTGTGCTTCCTGCCTATGAGGCTTCGCTGACCAATCCGCTGAGCATATCTTATACCGAGATGTGCCGCGAGACTACTGTATTCGGCGGCGAGGATGACGTAGTATATAAGATCAGGATGGAATACTTCACGAATAATCCCGAGATAATAATACTTGTTACAAGCTGTGCTTCCGAGATAATCGGAGATGATATCAAGGGCGCTGTGTTCGGGCTTGACCTTGATGTGCCCATCATTACCGTTGAGGGAGGAAGCTTCATCAACGACCATGTTTCAGGTGCAAATATCGCCATGGATAAGCTCGCCTCGGAGCTCTGCGATGATGTACCCGAAAAGTCCGACATAGTCAATATAATCCCTCCCGTCGAGAAGTACAGCGGCTGGAAGGACGATGCTGTAAGCATTGCTGCTTTGCTCGGTAATTTCGGCGTTAAAACAAGGATACTTTTCTGTGATACGGATGTTGAGGAGATAAGGAAGTATTCCTCTGCTGCTCTTGATCTCGTCATAAACAGGGAATACGGTCTGAAGTTTGCGGCATCAATGGAGGAGAGATTCGGGATACCGTATATAGTTTGCGACTATCCCATCGGTCTTGAGTATACCGACAGGCTGGTGTCGGATGTTCTTGCCGCTCTCGGAAGAAACAGCGACGAGACCGACACAGAGCGTCACAGACTTATAAACGATACAAGACAGAGGTTCAGGGAGGGACTCGGCAGAGTTACTACTTTCAGATACCTCGAGGATATAAAAAAGCTGAAGAAGGTAATAGCTGCCGATGCGGAAACAGCGCTGCCTGTTCTGAATTTCCTCGTTAATGAGTTTAATGACGAGGTAAGTACTGTGATTATAAAGGCTAACGGTGAAGCAGAGGGACTTGAGGAGAGAGCAAAGAAAATATCTCCCGATACCGATGTCATCATAACCGATGACCGCCATGAGATAATTGAGCATATAAGCAATGGCAGATATGATGTCATAATCGGAAGCGATACGGAACATCTTGCAGCTTCGGGGAAATATGATTTCGCTTATATCAACATAGATTACCCGTGGGCAAGGAAGATATCCTTTTCAAAGAGCGGATTCGCCTGTTATGACGGCTTGCTCTACTTCACCGAGGTGTATTATAACAAAATAATCGATAAATTTGATTTCTGAATATAAAAGGAGGAAAAACATGGAGGAAAAGAAGAATTGCTGTTGCTGCTGTAATGCAGAAGCGGAAGAAGGCAAGATAAGCGCAGTAGGCGGTGCTGATTTTGACGACGGAAATGACAGCGATGATGAGCTCGGCTTCTCACTTTCGGGTGAGGAGAGCATCGGAAAGAGCAGTGCTGTGAACAATACGTCCGGTTGCTGCTGCTGCGGTGACACTGCCTCATCGTCATCGGACGCCGAACATGGAGCGGTAAACTGCTGCTGTCAGAGCTCAGATAACACAAAGAGCGGTGAGGAGACTGCTTCAAACTGCTGTTGCTGCTGCGGTGAAGACGCAGGAGAAGGCAAGTTAAGCGCAGTAAGCGAGGCGGATTTTGACGATGATCAGGACAACGAGGAAGAACTCTGCTGTTCTCTTTTCAGTCAGAAGATACCCGAAAAAAGCGATACTGTGAAAAAAACAAGAAAAACCTGCTGTTAAGTTAAGAAAGGTCGCATGGAAAATGAACAATAATAATACAGACGAAATGGTAAAGAAAGCTAATTCTTCGATCATGTACACAACGAACCGTCCCGATGTTGTGTTTGAAAAGGGAGAGGGCTCATATCTCTGGGACCTCAATGGAGATAAGTATCTGGATATGATACAGGGATGGGCAGTATGCTGTCTCGGACACTGCGCTCCCGTTATGCAGAAGGCGCTCTGTGAGCAGTCAAAGCTCCTGATCAATCCCAGCCCCTCGTATTACAATGTTCCTGCAACCGAGCTTGCGGATCTTCTTACAAGGCTCTCATGCATGGATAAGGTATTCTTCATCAATTCAGGAGCAGAAGCAAACGAAGGCGCTGTAAAGCTTGCAAGAAAATACGGAAGCAAGTTCAAGAACGGAGCATATGAGATCATCACAGCCAAGAACAGCTTCCACGGAAGAACTCTTGCCATGATGTCGGCTTCGGGCAAGGAGAAGTGGAAAAACCTTTACTCGCCCAAGGTAGACGGATTTATCTGGGCTGAATACAATAATATAGACGCCATCAAGTCGAATATCAGCGATAAGACCTGTGCTGTAATGCTTGAGCTTGTACAGGGTGAGGGCGGAGTCATCGAGGCTGACGTTGAGTATGTAAAGGAGATAAGACGTCTCTGTGACGAGAACGATATCCTTCTCATCATCGATGAGGTGCAGACAGGCATCGGAAGACTCGGCACCATGTTCGGATATGAGCTTTACGGCATTGAGCCTGATATCATGACACTTGCAAAGGGCATCGGCGGCGGAGTTCCGCTTTCTGCTGTGCTTGCAAAGGACAGAGTGTGCTGCTTCGACGCAGGCGATCAGGGCGGCACATACAGTATGACTCCTATCGCCACAGCAGTCGGACTTGCTGTAGTGAACGAGATCATCGATAAGGACATTCTCGGAAATGTAAATGAAGTCGGCGCATATTTCAGAGCAGAGCTTGACAAGCTTGTGGACGAATACAGCTTTGTCAGCGGCACCCGCGGAAAGGGGCTGCTTCTTGCACTTGCTCTTGACGGCGTTGAGGGCTCCGAGATACAGGCTGAATGCTTCAGAAACAAGCTTATAATCAATTCACCCAACAAGAACACACTTCGCTTTATGCCTGCACTTAATCTTTCAAAGAAGGAAGCAGACGAGTGTATAAGCATACTGAAGAAGGTTCTTGACAAATTTAATTGATGCGAGGTAGATACTATGAAATTCAAAGGTATATTTGCAGCTGTAGCTACACCGTTCGTTAATGGAGAGATAGATGTCGAGGCTTATACAGCCTATGTTGAATGGCTCATAGCTGAGGGCATAAACGGCATCGTTGTCTGCGGAAGCACAGGCGAATCCTCCATGCTCTCATTCAAGGAGCATATCGAGCTTATCAATATAACAAAGGATATCGTAAAAAACAGGATCACTATCATCGCAAACTGCGGAGCAAACTCCACAAGTGAGGCAGTATATCTTACACAGGAGGCAGAAAAGCTCGGCGTAGATGCTGTGCTCTCTGTTGTTCCTTACTATGTAAAGCCTACTCAGCAGGGACTTATCGAGCATTACACTGCAATCCACAATGCTTCCAATGTTCCGATAATCATATACAACGTTCCCAGCAGAACAGTTACCGACGCTTCTGTCGAGACTATAATAAAGCTTTCAAAGCTTGAGAGGATAGTCGGCGTTAAGGAAGCCTCATCAGATATGGAGAAGGTAGCTGAGATCGTTGCAGGTACTCCCGATGATTTCTCAGTGCTTTCGGGAAATGATTCCACGTTCCTTCCCTTCCTTTCGGTCGGCGGTGACGGCGTTATATCGGTCATCGCAAATGTAGTTCCCGACAAATTCCTTGAGCTTTACAAGGCTGTCGAGAATAATGACCTCAGAAGCGCTATTGGTCTTAACAGTTCACTGCTGGCTCTGAACAAGGCATTGTCATCAGAGTCAAATCCCATTCCCGTAAAGTATGCACTCAGCCGTATAGGCAAGATGAGAAACGAACTCAGACTGCCTCTCACTCCCCTCAGAGCCGAGAATATGGCTGCGGTTGACAAGGCCCTTGCTGACCTCGGAGTCATATGACAGGGCTGATATGAGAGATAATATCTATATCAGATCCTATGTGTCGTTTATCCCCGAGAAGAGGATAAGCGTTGACGAGATATTCGCTCAGCTCAGTGATGATGCCACAGATGGCTCTTCTTTGACAAGATTCAAGGCAGACTCGCACACGGAGTCGGTAGCGGTATTTGACACTGACCCGGAGCTGGGTACGGCTCTTATGAGAGCTGCCGGTGAAGCGCTGGAAAAAGCAGATACGGCTCCCGAGGATATATCATATATCATCTTCGGCAATGAGCATATCGCGTACACCGATCTCTGTTCCCCCGTGCATACTGTCAGGAGCGAGCTGAAGCTGACGAGGGCGAGGATACTTCCCGTTATGCATCCCTGTGCAGCTTTCCTCTCGGCACTTGACCTTGCTGACAAGCTCCTCTGCGGTGAGGAGAACGGTAATATACTGTATCTTTCGGGATGCAGATGGAAGAGCTTCGGCGAGAGATATATCAGCTTTGCCATGCGCGGTGACGGTGTCGGAGCGGCTGTGATCTCCAATACTTCGGGAGAGTTTGCCGTAAAAGGCACAAATGTTATGAATCTTAGCAACTCACTGCATGATATATGCGGAAACAAAAAGACTGATGAAAAGATAAGCCGCTTCAACCTTATAGTGAAGGGGGCTGCTTTTCTGAAAGAGTCCCTCGGGAAGTTCGGCGTTTCTGCGGAAGATATCGTCCGTATCATACAGCCCAATGCAGGATTTACGGTGTATAACGAGCTGTATCCGCATTTTTCGGGAGTCGGGAAAGAAAAGTTCTTTTTTGACAATCTTGCTGACGGCGGACATATATGCGATATCGATATATTCCGCAATCTGAAGTCCTTTACTGAGGCAGGAACACTGAAAAGCGGTGACAGGCTGGTGCTTTATACTCCCGATATAGAGCTCAGCTATGATGTGAATTATTATTCTGCGCTTATAGAAAAAACATGATCTTCAGGAGGAGAATATGAACAGATCGGATATCTGCAGCTGTGTGCTCGATGTCGTAAGAGATATTTCCGAGGACAGTACGGTTTCATATGAAACGGAGATAGATGATATAGAGCTCGACTCTATCGGTTGGATGAGATGTCTCGTAGCCATAGAGGAAAAGCTCGGATGCGCTGTTGATCCCGCGGTGTTCTTCAGCGGCATCAACGATTCAATTGAAAAGCTTTGCGGCTCGCTGTTGCAATACTTCAATATAACAGATTAACAAGAGGTGACAATTCAATGATAGAGTGTCTGTATGATGCTTTTGTATCTGCCTCGGGCAATACCGAGAACTATGTCGATTATCTTGAGCTTGAGAATTTTGCTTATAAACCAAGACGCAAGACATTCGATCAGGTATACAGAGATATCATCAACTGCTGTGCAAATCTCTCGGAGCGCGGTATCGGCACCGATACTGTGGTCGCATTCGAGATAGAGAATACATACAAATGCCTGATCTGCGACTCTGCACTCATTATGCTCGGTGCAAGAGCAGTCATAAGCAGGAAAAACGATAATGCAGATGTGCTGGATCAGAGGATAGCGGAGTTCAGTGCCGAATACCTCATATCCGACAGAAAGGTGTCGGGCGGTATCCCATGCTTTACGGCAGAGGAGCTGTGTGAGAAAAACGAGAACGGCAAGCTTCCCGAGAGGCATATCTATAACGATGATATGAGCATAATGTTTTCGTCGGGAACAACAGGTATCCCCAAGGCACTTGGTATAACCGAAAAGGGTTCGGTATGGAGTTCAAATAATTTCTTCCGTTTCATGAAGTTCAACTCCGGGGATAAGTTCCTTATTTTTATGCCTCTTTCCAATTATCAGCAGAGATTTCTGTTCTGGGGATGCATAATGAACAAGGTCAATGCATCCATCGGAAACGATATGAACCTGCTTCAGTGTCTCACACACCTTGAGCCCAGCATACTTCTCGCACCGCCCAATTTCTTCTATAATCTCTACTGTCAGCAGCAGAAGACAGAGAAGGATGTCATCAGGGCGTCACTTGGAAAGAATATGAGATATCTTCTGACGGGAATGGCTCCCATAGACAATGAGATACTATGGTTCTTCCACGAGAGCGGAAACGATATATACCAGATATACGGTCAGACAGAGGTTGGCATGATATGCTGCAACACTGTTGACGAGAACAGGATAGGCACAGTTGGCAAGCCCATCATTGATATCTGCTTTTCCGATGAGGGTGAGCTGATAACCAACAGTCCCGCTCCCATAGTAAGCGGATATTATGAAAACGGCAGACTGCTCTCGCCCATGCCTTTCAGACGCCCCACAGGCGATATGGGAATTGCCGATGAGGACGGTTTCGTATGTATCAAGGGCAGGATAAACGATACCATAGTTCTTCGCAGCGGTAAGAAGATCAATCCTGCAATGATCGAGAACAAGATAAAAAATCTTGTTTCTGACAGCGAGGCGGCAATTTACAAGACCAAGGACAGCAGCTCCTTCAACATCAATATCACCATAATCAGTGAGAGCTTTGACGGCAGGAACACTGACGAGATCAGGGACAAGGTATGCAGGCTCCGTGAGATACAGGAGCTTACCGATCCTTATACTATAGAGTTTTACGAAGCTGATAAGACAGAGATGTCAAGGTTTTACACGGAAAACGGCAAGTTCTCAAGGAAGAAGGCAATAGATATACTCTGTTCTTCCGAAAGATAACGGGAACAAGCCGATATGAGGTCAATATGAGTACAGATAATTTCGTTCATCCCTGTTTTGAAAACAGCAGGTGCGGAGCAAGATTCCATCTGCCCGTTGCGTTCAAGTGCGACACAAAGTGCAATTACTGCAAACGTGAATATTCACAGTGCATAGACAGACCGGGAGTGTCCGACGGCATACTCCCCCTTTCGGGCGTGGAGAAGTACATAGCCGAAAAGGCTGAACAGTACCCCGAGTGCAGGATAGTCGGCGTGGCAGGTCCGGGGGACCCCTTTGCAAATCCCGACGAGCTGTTCGGGACATTTGACATAGTAAATGAAAAATTCCCCGATTTCAGGTGCTGTGTCTGTACAAACGGCTTTTACCTGCCGTTAAACAGAGAAAGGTTTCTTTCTTCAGGGATCAATTATATTACCATAACTCTCAATTCCGTTCATCCCTCAACTCTCGAAAAGCTCTACGATCATCTCGTAATAAACGGAAAGATGTATCGCGGTGCGGAAATGGGAGAGATGATATGCAGGCTCCAGAAAGAAGCGCTGGATATTATAAGGGAAAAGAGCGGTATAAAGCTGAAGATAAACATAGTTGCGGTCCCGGGTGTAAACACGGACGAGATAGAGGATATAATTGAGGCTACCAAGGATTATGACGTGCATATCTACAATCTCATACCAATGCTTCCCGTAAGCGGTACCAAATTCGGAAGCATCAGGCAGATGACGGACGAAGAAATGTCGGCTCTCAGAGCAAGAGTCAGGGAGCGGTTCCCCGATATATATATCAAGGAGAACTGCAACAGATGCCGTGCCGATGCCTGCGGGAAAATAAAATAAGAGGTGATATCATGAGTTTTGGAAAATGTTCAGTATGTGATTCGGATGTCCTGTACAATGTGGAATCACGCGAGATGAAATGTGCAGTATGCGGCAAGGTGCTGAAGACCAATATATGGTGTGCTTCGGATCACTTTGTCTGTTCGGAGTGCTGTGCGAAAGATGTTATGGACAGTTTGAAGCGAGAAGCATTCGGAGTTACGCTGAAAAATCCCGTGGATGTAGCTGAATTCCTTATGGCTAAATGCGGCTTCTCGGGACATACTCCTCATGTTACGGCAGTTGTTTCGCTGCTCGTGGCTCTGAGGAATGTGACAGGCAAGATCACTGACGACGATATACGGGAAGGCTTCAGGAGAGGATATGAGATACCTGCGGGATGGTGCGGCTATTACGGAAGCTGCGGCGCAGGCGTGGCTGTCGGAACTGCATTCAGCATAGCTCTCGGAGCTACTCCCCAGAGTGACAAGGAACGCAGTATCGCTAATTTTGCTACATCGGTGGTTCTCAAGAGCATTGCCAAGCTTGGAGGTCCATGCTGCTGTGTGGCTTCTGTCAGAGCGGCAATGAAGGAAGCTGTATCACTGTCCGAGAAATATCTCGGAATAACTTTCCCTCCTTCGGAGAGAAGCGGAAAATGCTGGGCTTCTGCTCGTCAGGCAGGCTGCCGAAAAGAGAGATGCAGATTTTTTGAGTCGGTAAATAATTAACAGCTTGATTTTATGGTAATTTGTGGGATATGGATCATAAAACCGTTTTACTCGTTATAGGTTCCTTGCCGTTTGCCCATTATCGGCAAATGGAGGGGATTTATATAATACACTAAAGGAGAATAATGTATGAAAGCAAGAAATGTAACGAAAGCAATGGCGCTTCTTTTGAGCTGTGCGATGGTTGGCGGAGCAGTCAGCGGATGCGGTTCAAAGAAGAAGGAGGAGAGCGTTCTTGACAAGGTGACAAAATCAGGTGTCATCCATATAGGTACCGCTAATAACAATCCTCCTATGAACTATCTTGATGATGACGGAAACTGGACAGGATTCGACGTTGATCTTTCACAGGCCATCGCCGACGAACTCGGATTAAAGGTGGAAAGAGTAGTTGTTAACAACAAGACCAGGATCTCATATCTTGCAAACGGCACTGTTGATATGGTAGTATCAAACCTCAGCCACACAAGAAGCAGAGACGAGGAGATCGACTTTGTTCAGCCTGCTTACTTATGGACAGGCAAGATCGCTTATGCAAAGAAGGGCCTTTACAATGATCTTACAGACCTTGCAGGCAAGAAGATAGCTGTTGATCAGGGTTCCAATGCCTACATCGCTATCCAGCAGGCTATCGAAGCAGTAAACGGTGCAGAGCCCGATGTACAGAGCTTCCAGTCCAACGCAGAATGTTTCCTCGCATTAAAGCAGGGCAAGGTAGACGCTTTCACTCAGGACAGCGTTATCATTGCAGGTGTTGCAGGCAAGGAGGGCGTTGATTATGAAGCTATCAGCGGAATTTACAGCCCCGGTTTATACAGCATCGGCGTTCCCAGTAACGACAGCAAGTGGAGAGACAAGCTCAGCTTCGTTTTACAGGACCTGATGCGCAACGGCAAATACGACGAGATATACGATAAGTGGTTCGGAGAAGACGGTATGTATCCCGTTGATCCCTCTGCAAAGCCTGTTCTCAACGAGAAAGCCTTTGGCGAGGACGAGCTTTACGTTTGGCCGGACTAATATAATATACTGCTTACATCATATCGTACAGGATAAGCTTTCATCTTCGGTATGGACCGCATACCGAAGACCTGAGCCCCTGTGCATGGTGATGCAGTGCTTTGGTCAGAGAGAACTTCGGTGAAGTATGCGGTAAAGATGTTCTGAAATACTTGAAACGTTGACGCATAATACGATCGGAAGTTCTTTTTTGCTTGTTCATAAGGTATAGGTTTGTCGGGGGTGATGACAGCATGAAAAATGCCTTTGTTATGATCATCGATCTTGACAAGTGCATAGGATGCTATTCATGTCAGGTGAATTGCCGAAAAGAGCACCTGCTGTCGGAAGGACTTGAAGGAATAAGGGTGGAAAGACGGGAGGAAGGAAAAGCTCCCGGGCTCAGACGCCGATTTTTTCCCTCAATGTGTGTTCAGTGTGAGGACGCAGCTTGCGCGGATATCTGCGCCGCAGGCGCCCTCAGCCGTGACAGCAGAGGAATAGTTTTGTACGATCCCGAAAAATGCATATCCTGTAATATGTGTCAGGAGGTATGCGATATCGGAGGTATACGTTCAGACGGTCAGCGCATATTCAAATGTGATCTTTGTGCGGACAGACTGAATGACGGTGAGCTTCCGTCCTGTGCGGAGAGCTGTATGGGAAAAGCCATTACTGTCGGAGCTGTCGGCAGCAGCAGGATAAGTGATATCTTCAGCAGATACAGCCGTCAGCTTTACGTCAGAAGGGAGTGCAGCTCCGGCGGAGCAAGGGTATACTATATCCGGCGCGGAGAAAATATATTTCCCGAGCTTGTCAGAGCTGATATCCCCGTATGCAGCGGAGGATGTGACAGTCATGATACCGGGTACGAAGCGGTGACGGGCAATAAACGGTATATCCATACTGTGGATATGATGTGCCCTGCGGAGTGCAGTATCAGAGTGCTGACAGAAAACGGAAAAGCCGTGAAAATATACGGTGATCCTGCGTCCCTCAACAACTGCGGAACGCTGTGTTCAAAGGGAGCAGCAGGACTTGAGCTTGTATACTCGCCGAAGCGCATAAAAACGCCTCTTATAAGGGACGGCGAGCGCGGCAGCGGAAAATGGAAGGAGATATCGTGGGAAGCGGCTGCGGAGATGATCGCAGGTAAGCTGACCGATATAAAGAGACGCTTCGGGGCGGAGTCCGTTGTTCTTGACTGCGGAGACCTTACCGACCACGAGCCATATATGCTGCTGTTCCGCTCTTTCGGAACTCCCAATACCCTTACTCACAGTGCGATATGCGATACCAACAGAAGATGGGGACCCAGGATATTCATGGGAGACGAAAGACCTCTCCCCGATATCCAGCGGCCGCTTCTCATAAGAGACAAGGACGGAAACCTTGTATCAAGGAAGGAGCATGATATAAAGCTTCTTATCAATGTAGGCGCAAATCCGCTGGTGGCTACGCGGTTCAGCTATATGTCACGCGGTATTCCCGATGCCAAGGTGAATAACGGTATGTACTATATAGTTATCGACCCTGCATTTACCGATTCTGCTGCAAAGGCGGACAAATGGCTGACTATAATACCCGGAACGGACGCTGAGCTCCTTGCCTGTATGCTGAAATATATCCTCGACAAGGACGATCCCGGGGACGAGGAGCATCGTTACATAGATCACGGCTTTCTGAGAAACTACACCATAGGCTGGGAGAGCTTCAGAGATGATTTCCTGAGTCAGAGCAGGCTTATTGACCGCTCTGTGGGATACAAGTATTTCTCCCTTGAATGGGGAGCTGAAAAAACGGGTATCCCCTGTGAGGATATAGCGGAGCTGGCACATATGATGGGTATTGTAAAGCCTGCTGCAATAGAGATAGGAATGCACGGAACAGCTCACCATATGGACGGCGATATCACCTCGATACTCTCTGTGGTATTGTGTGCGGTGACGGGAAATATCGATAGGGCGGGAGGACTTGTGTTTGCAGGTTCTGTAAAGCCCCTTCTCAGCTTCCCGAGCAGCAGAGCAGGTTCGGATAAGCTCACAGAGAGGCGCGTGGACGGAGAGGTACGCATGGGCAGCTTCAATGAGCTCCATAAGGACATATACGGAGATTATCCCGATGCGTGGAAGGGGACTGTCAGCACTATCCCCGACAATATAATAAACGGCATAACACTGCGAAGCGGCGCATTCAAAGGCTATTCATATCCCATAAAGGCATTTATAAACCGAACGGGAAATCCCTTGTATACAGGCGGAAATCCCCGGAAATGGCGCGAGGCATTTACCGCTTCGGATAATGGTGTTCCTTTGCTTGAGCTGATAGTCCACATAGACACTCATCTGAACGAGACGGGCAGATATGCAGATATAGTTCTGCCCGAATGCAGCTATCTGGAGAAAATGGGACTGAGCGACCAGTATACCATCAATCCCGAGATATCTCTGCGGGACCGCGTGATAAGTCCGCTTTATGAGTCAAAGCCCCCCTTTGAAATAATGCGGATACTTGCGCAGGCTCTTGCAGACGCAGGGGACAGCGATATTACAGCTTCGTGTATCGGCAGCTACGGCTCCGAGGAGGAGCTTCTGGACGCACAGCTGTCTGAGTGTCCCTGCTTCCTTAATGTGGGAAGTCCTCTCCCTTATCCTCAGTATCCCGAGGGGGCACTTATTAAAGGCGTCCCCGACGATCCCGAGGTGTATCTGAACGGAAGTCTCATACGCAGAGGCAGGAAGCTGACAGTATCGTGGCTGAGAGAGCACGGCGGTGTGGCTGCATGGCCGATGAGCTATTACCGTTACAGAATGTGTGATAAGGACGAGCTTAACGGAGCCTTTCCCAAGAACGCGGAAAAGATATTCCGTTTTGATATGACGGCAGCGGAGGATAATGCATTCAGCGGCGGTGAAAGAAACAGAGCCTTTGTCTGGAGAGAAAACAACAGCCGTTTCTCCGGTGATATACGCCGGAAATATCCGTTTTCCCTGATAACAGGCAGGACTCATCAGACGGGGACCGCGACGCAGATATGTCCCTCGCTGTCAGCTCTTGAGACCGACGCAAACAGAAAGCTCACTGAGAACAGAAAAGACGGCGGCGGAGCTATACCCGTTTTTTTGATGAATAAGGATGACGGAAAAAGACACAGCATAGCAGACAGAGAAAAAATATCCCTTGAAAGCCCCGAGGGCGGACGTATACGCGGAATAGTATACCTGTCAGACGGAATAGCCTCGGGGGTCATAAAAACAGTATTCGGACAGGGCGGAAGAACGATGTCATCAGACAGATCAAATTCAATGGCAGCCTACACCGCCAATGTGAATGAACTGTATGAGCATAACAAGCTCAACAGGACAACGGGAATGCCCGCTTTCGGAGACATAGTTGTCCGGATAATAAAAGAGCAGGAGGATCAGGATGAGCACTGAAGGATCTACAGATATAATAAAGATCAGAAATATCAATAAGTCTTACGGAGACGTTCAGGTCTTGAAGGACATCAATCTTGATGTCCGAGACGGAGAGGTGCTTGTGCTGCTGGGACCCAGCGGCTCGGGCAAGAGCACTTTGCTCAGAGTTATAAACGGACTTGAGGAGATACAGAGCGGCGAGGTAATTATCAACGGCGATCTGTTCAACTCGGGAAACGGTGCTTCTCTTTCGAGAAAAAAGAGGGCAGAGGTGGGAATGGTGTTCCAGCAGTTCAATCTGTACCCCCATCTGAAGGTCATCGACAATGTTACGTTGGCTCTGAGAAAAGTGAGAAAGATGAAAAAAGCAGAGGCGCGTGAGATAGCTCTTCCGATACTCCGCAAGGTGGGGCTTGAAAATAAGGTGGACAGCTACCCTTCGCAGCTTTCGGGCGGCGAACAGCAGCGTGTCGCCATCGCAAGAAGCCTTGCTATGCAGCCTAAGATAATGCTCTTTGACGAGCCTACTTCATCACTGGATATTGAGCTCATAAACGAGGTGCTTGACACTATGATCCAGCTCTCAAATGATGGTATGACCATGATAGTCGTAACGCATGAGCTGAGTTTTGCACGCCGTGTCGCAAGCAGGGTCGCTTTTCTTGACAAGGGCGAGATAATCGAGGTGGGCAAGGCACATGATGTCATAATACATCCAAAGCAGGAACGAACAAAGATGTATATGAATAAGATCTATAACGACAAGTCTGTGCTTCGCAATGTCAAGAAAAGGGGCAGTATGAGAGTCGGTATAGTGGATTCTGCTCCGCCCATGTGTTATCAGAACGATTGCGGAGAGAGCGTGGGATTTGACGCCGATCTTGCAAGGCTGATCGCTGACAGGCTCAATGTCAGCCTTGAATTTGTCAGATTGAAGAATGAGGACAGGATCAACAGCCTGCTAACAAATGAGGTAGATGCCTGCGTATCAAAGCTCAATCACACCCTTTCAAGGGATCACATCATCGATTACAGCGTTTCCTATCTGAAGAACTGCAAAAAGATACTGATGTACAAGGACAAGGTCGGTACAAAGGAGGAGCTCTCGGATAAGAGCATCGCATATGTCATCGGAACGAGCACAGCTGAGGAAATAGAGACCTGCTTTGAAAAAAGCGGTCTGTATAAACCGGGATTTATCGGCTTTGAGACTGATGAACAGGCATATAATGCCATGAAGGAACACAAGGTTGACGGCTATGCCAGTGACGAGATACTCCTTCAGCATTACAGAGATGCGGACAGAGACAACAGTGACATAGTATTCCATCCGAATGTTTGCTGCAATTCCTACTTTGCCGTGGGAGTAGCCGAGAACGACTCGGAATGGCTGAACGAGATAAACAGTATCCTCCGCGATATATACGGTTCGGGAGATTACGAAAGACTATTCAAAAAATGGTTCAATAAAAAGGATGAGAAGTATATCAGTCCCATTGAAAAATGGTCTGACTGATATCCCGTCCGACATCGGTGCCCGACTTTTCGGTCAAGGGTGCAATAATAAAGAAAAGAGGACAAGCTTTGAATTACGAATTTGACTGGCAGACCGTTTTCAGCGGACAGTATCTTGGCTGGATAATCGAAGGTCTGAAATGTTCGCTGAGCCTGATGGCGGTGTCGAGCATTCTGGCTGTGCTGATCGGAGTTATAACTACATTCGGAAATATGTCAAAGAACCGCATTATACACTTTATTGCCGTGGCTTATATAGAGCTTTGCAGGAATATCCCCACACTGATCTGGCTTTTGTTCTTCTATTATGTGTTTCCCGAGCTTTTCCCCGAGACCATAAAAAAGGCGATGAACTCCAGTCCCGACCTGAATTACTGGGCGGCAGTTGCAGGCTTATCCATAAGCAGCAGCGGCTATATCAGTGAGATAATCCGCGGCGGCATCATGGCTGTTCCCAAGGAACAGATATCAGCCGCCAAATCTCTCGGGCACTCAAAGCTCCAGACATGGCTTTACATAATATGGCCGCAGGCGATAAAGAACTGTTTCCCTCCGCTGGTGACAAGAGTTGTACACAATGTTAAGAACACCTCGCTGGCACTGACGCTGTCCGTGCATGAGATAATGTGGGCGACTCAGCAGATAGAGTCCATTACCTTCAGAGGACTTGAGGTCACGATACTGGCAACAGTTTTCTTCCTTGTCATAAACGTGATAATAGGGCTGGCGGCAAGGCTGCTTGAAAAGCGCATGACGCCTGCCGCAGGACACTGATATGGAGGACAATAGGGACAATGAATGAATTTCTGAACAATCTCAAATTTTTTCTCGTAGGACCGTATCCTAACGGAGAACTGGGCGGACTGGCTATCAATCTGATACTCTCGCTTGCTACGATGGTATCGGGCTTTGTGCTCGGTCTGCTGCTGGCGCTTGGAAGGATATCCGGCAACAGACTGCTGAAGGGTGTCTGTTCATTTGTGATCGAGCTGATCAGAGCGATGCCGCTTATTCTCTTGGTATTCTGGTTCTACTTTATGATACCGCTTTTTGCAGGCAAGCCTATGCCTATACTGCTCAGCGCATACCTTTCCATCACCATCTACTCTGCCGTAAATCAGGCGGAGATATTCAGGAGCGGCTTCGTGAATATAGGAAAGGGTCAGTGGCAGGTGGCTGAATGTACAGGGCTCTCGTATTTTCAGAGCGTTGTATATATAATACTCCCCCAGACTCTCAGGATGATGCTGCCGTCATTCGTCAGCTTTTTCATATCCATTCTCAAGGATACATCTGTCATATCCATAATCGGTGTGATAGACCTGACGCATATCGGACGCATGGTGAGCCAGAGGGATCCGAGCAAGCTCGTATACTCATATGTTGTAATGGGTGTGCTTTATTTCATATTCTGCTTTGCACTGTCAAGACTTGCAAAGCATATAGAGAAAAAGCAGGGGCTCGGTCAGAATATCAGAATAAAGAAGGAAGGTGCAGCATTTAATAATTAAATGCAGAACTATGGAACCAATTATCAAAGTTGAAGGACTTAACAAGGAATTTAAGGTATTGACGCATCATGAGGGCATAAAAGGCAGGATCAAGGACCTGTTTTCCAGAGAGCATACCATAAAAAAGGTGGTAAAGGACATAAGCTTCGATATCGCCAAGGGAGAGATCGTAGGATATCTGGGACCCAACGGTGCGGGAAAGAGCACGACCATAAAGATGATGACGGGAGTTCTCAAGCCAACCAGCGGAAGCATCAGAGTCAGCGGACTTGACCCGTATGCGAACAGGGTCAGCACTGCACAGAGGATAGGTGTAGTTTTCGGTCAGCGCTCACAGCTCTGGTGGTCGCTGCCTGTGATAGAGTCGTTCAAGATACTGAAGGAGATATACAGGATACCGACAGACAAGTACGAGCATAAGATGAAGTTCTATGATTCTGTGGTAAATGTATCCGAACTTTACGACAAGCCCGTAAGGCAGCTCTCCCTCGGTCAGAGGACGCTATGCGATATACTTGCGGCTTTCCTTCACGATCCCGAGGTGGTGTTCCTTGATGAGCCCACTATCGGACTCGACGTTGCGATGAAGCATAAGATCAGAAACCTCATAAAGCTCATCAATAAGGAATTTGGCACTACCGTTATCATCACCACTCATGATATGGGCGACGTTGATGCTATCTGCGAGAGAATAATCATCATAGACGAGGGCTCGTGCATTTATGATGACTCCATCGAAAACCTCAAGAAGTTCTTTGGAAATATCAGGATACTGAAGGTACGTTTCTCCGATGACAAGGAGGAGATGGAGGCGGATAAGGAACAGCTCAGCAGTATGCTTAATGAGTTCAGGGTGTTTATAAATGATGATTTTATAAACATCATGGTAGATGAGGATATATGCGGAGTTTCTTCTGTCCTTGACAGGATAAGGGATTATAAGAACATGAAGGATATCCACATCGAAGAGGCTTCTACCGAAAGCATCATCAAGAAGATATATGACAGCCATGACAAGTGAGGTACAGCAAAATGAAAAGAATGTCCAAATATCTCGTACTTGTCAAGGCGAGTATCAAAGAGACCTTAGAATACAGACTAAGCTTATATGTAACACTGTTCGGCAATATCATATATCTGATAATAACCTACTATCTCTGGACTGCAATATTTGCCTCGGCTGATAAGGCTGAGATCAACGGAATGACGCTGTCATCCACTATAATTTATGTAGTCCTCGGCGCCACCATAGGCAATTGCCTTGAGGTATATGTTGTGTGGGATATAGGAAGAAATATCCAGTCGGGACAGATAATACTCGATCTGCTCAAACCCATGAAGTACAGGCAGTTCATGCTCAATCAGGTCACGGGAAAGGTCATAGGAAAGTTCCTTACCAATTTCATACCCGTGTATATCGTAACCTTTTTCCTTATAAAGGATTATCTTGTGATAGGACCCAATGTCCTGTTCTTCATCATATCCTTTGCGATAGGTGCGCTGATAAATTATTATCTCAACTTTATCATCGGAACCATATGCATATATACAGAGTCTATCTGGGGCATAAACATCATGAAGACCGTTGTTATCTCTCTGCTTTCGGGAATGACAATACCGATATCGTTCTTCCCGCCCGCACTTAAAAGAGTGGTGGAGTTCCTGCCGTTCCAGTCCATATGCAATGTTCCTCTGACTATATTGCTGGACAGAGACAATGAAGTAAAGCAATATCTCATATACATCGGTATCCAGCTTATCTGGGCACTGGCGCTCATGCTGTTCACCGAATTCCTTTGGAACAAGTCCATCAAGAAGATAACTGTGAACGGAGGCTGATCGTATGCTGGATAAATTATCTTATTACTGGAGGATATACAGAAAGATCATATTTCAGGATATAAAGACGAAAATGAGCTACAGATCGGATTTTATCATCTCCATGATCGGTATAATCGTCACCAATGTAGCAGGTTTTATCTCATTCTGGATAATCTTCAAGAACTTCCCGAAGATAGGCAACTGGAACTATTATCAGATGCTTTTCTTCTACGGCTTTTCGCTTATAACACTGACGCCCATGCAGTGCCTTTTCGACAATAACTGGAATCTCAGGCTCAATGTCTTTACGGGAGATTTCATAAAGTATTGCTTCCGTCCCATCAACCTGTTTTTCTATTATATGTCTGAGGTGTTTGACGTAAAGGGACTGGGTCAGCTGCTCTGCGGTATTGCGGCGGTAGGCTATTCATGGCATAAGCTGAGTCTTGGCTTTGACCTGCTGATACTTCTGAAGCTCATACTGATGATCATATCAGCGTCACTGATAATGATATCACTGATGAATGTAGCAGCATCGACCTGCTTTTATCTGCTCAATTCGGGATATGTCATGGTAACTATGTTCAAATTCGCGGACTATATAAGATATCCGCTGAACATATACAATAAGGTAGCAAAGTTTATTTTCACCCTGATCATACCCATAGGTTTCTCATCCTATTATCCGAGCCTTGTTCTTCTGCTGAAGGATCCTCCGCTCATAAGCTATTTCACCCCATTGGCAGGAATAGTATTCTTCTATATCAGCTATAAGCTGTGGATGAGGGGAGCTATGAACTATTCGGGAACAGGAAGCTGAGCCCATCGGAGATACCTGACAGTATAATAAAATAAACGGAGGTAAAAATGATATGAACAATAAAAAGATACTTCCCATCGAGCCCCATCCCATGAGTCTGGTGTTCGGTCATATCTTCAATCCCCTTACCATTATCGAAGCGTATGACGGCACCAAGGAATGGCTGCTCAGCAACTATATACAGCTGTGTGCTCCTTCCGAATACTATATCTACGGGGAGGAGGATATAGAGTTCCTCAATTTCTATCCCAAGTATTTCAGTGATTTTGAGTCATTCTATCTGAGAACACATAATCTCACAGACAGTATACTCGATCTCAGTGAGGAAGACCTCATCGACAATATCATCAGATGGATAGACAACGACTACTATATCGAGACTTTTGTTGATGAGAGCCTGCTTCCGGGTACCTATATGCATAAGAACAGGATAGAGCGCATCAACGAGCAGCTGATCTACGGATACGACAGGGAGGCTGAGATACTGAAGATCACAGCCTTTGACGAAACGGATCACTATTCTCCCATTGATGTTTCCTTTTCCGACTTTGTAAATGCATTCTTCGCGGAAAGCACCGAGAGGTTCAGCAGGGAGTCGAACTGGATAAGTGTGGGACAGAAATACGGCCTCATGCTGTACCGCTTCCGTAAGGATGTAAAGTACACCTTTGATATACGCAGCGTGATCATACAGCTTGATGAATATGTGAACGGAAAGAATTCAGCCCTGCATCTTAAATGGCTCAATGATGAAAAGACAGGTTTTGTATTCGGCGTAAAGGTATATGATGCCCTGATACAGTGGATATCCCTGCATGAGACAGAATATGTGGATCACCGCACTCTGTTCGGGCTCTGGGACCATAAGAGGATAATGCTCGAAAGACTGAAATATCTTGAGGACAACGGATATCTTGACAAGAGCGGGGAATACTCACGCGCGTATTCAGAAGTGGAGCTTATGGCGAATAAAGCGCGTCTTCTTGTCATGAAATATAATGTAGTCAGAAAGAAGGACGTTCTTGCAAGCATTATAGCTCTGCTCAGGGATATGCGAGAGAAAGAGCAGGAAGTACTTAACAGTGTACTTTGCGAGCTCGGAAAAAAATACGAAACGGCTTGAACGAGCCGATTTACCGAAAGGAAGATATGACTATGGAAAAACGTGAGCATCTTGAAGAAACCATTATCAGCGTACTGAAAACTCTTTCGGACGTTGAGAATATAACACTTGACAATAAGATCGACGACCTCGGTCTGGATTCCATAAGATGGATACAATTCTTTACTCATCTTGAGGAGAACGGTATCTATGTTGAGGATTTTACCACCATATATATCGAGTCGCTGAATATTGAGACTCTCTCCGAGCTGTCAGAGCTGATCGCAAAGTATCAGACTGACGCACCAGTGGGCTGATATATCAGCAGGAGATACATATGGAAGCAATATTTGATGAGATAGATATTATCGACGGCCATACCCATATTGCGTCGTCAAAGTCATTTTTGCCCGAATTCTACAAGCCCATAACGGAAAATGCAGTCACAGCCATGAAGAGCTACTTTCCCAAACTCAACGAGAAGGTCATTGCCGAAAAGCTGGAGGTACTTTATGAGGATCACGATGCCGAAAAGTTCAAGAGCAGCATGGATAAGGCAAGGGTAAAAAAAGCAGTGCTTCTTCTCCCCGATTTCACATATGCCTTTGGCAGAGAGCTGTCGGAGCTGAAGGAGCAGATAGAGAGGCATCTTCAGATAATACGCAATTCTCCCGACAGATTTTATCTGATGATAGGCGTTGACCCGAGATGGGGCAGAGAGGGCTTTGACCTGTTCAGTGAATATGCCGAAAAAGGGCTTATCCAAGGCATGAAGGTCTATACGCCCTGCGGCTATTATCCTGCCGACCCTGCCATGGATCCTTATTATGAACTGTGTACGGAGAAAAAGCTCCCCGTACTGTTCCACACAGGTCCCACTTCGGCAGTATTTCCGTTCAAGTATTCGGATGTAAAGTATGTTGACGATGTGGCGTACAAGTATAAGGAAATGAATATCATACTTGCTCACGGCGGCGTTATAGATGTTGACAGCGCAGTTGCACTGTGTTCATTCCGTCCCAATGTATACCTTGACTTCAGCGGATACATATGCTCCCTCGATCCTCGCGGACTGGAAGCAGCTATGCGCGATCTGTTCCGCAGGAAGATCAATCACAAGATAATCTTTGGTACAGACTGGCCCATAGGCGGCTACAAGAACACCTATGAGTCCATGGTGAATATGCTTCTGAAGCAGGACAGTGCCATACTCAGTGATCTGAGCAAGCCCGAGTTGAAAATGATATTCAACGAGACAATACAGAGACTTATGGGCACTATATGAAAAGAGAAACGCTTTGCAGGCAATATACCCTGCAAAGCGCTTTTTGCTATCACATAGTTTTTATGTTATAAGCGGGGAGCCCCCGCAGGCTGGTTCGCGGTATAAATGAAAAAACATCAGCTTTATCTCCGCGCTTTTTGCTATCACATAGTTTTTATGCTATAAGCGGGGAGCCCCCGCAGGCTGGTTCGCGGTATAAATGAAAAAACATCAGCTTTATCTCCGCGCTCCTTGCTATCACATAGCTTTTATGTTATAAGCGGGGAGCCCCCGCAGGCTGGTTCGCGGTATAAATAAAAAAACATCAGCTTTATCTCCGCGCTTCTTGCTATCACATAGCTTTTATGTTATAAGCGGGGAGCCCCCGCAGGCTGGTTCGCGGTATAAATGAAAAAAACATCAGCTTTATCTCCGCGCTTCTTGCTATCACATAGCTTTTATGTTATAATTAGTGAAAAGTATATAAGTCTGCTGGCCGCAGATCGGGCAAACAGATGCATTTCCGATGCAATACGCAAAAACAGAAAAGGAGTATGATCATGAGCAAGAAAATAGTTGTAGTAAACGCAGGTCCGCGAAAGGGCTGGAACACCGACACACTTATAACAGAGGCAGCCAAGGGCGCGGAGTCCAAGGGTGCTGAGATAATACGATTTGACCTTTTCAGACTTGAAAGGTACACGGGATGTATTTCATGTTTCGGCTGCAAGCGCGAGAAAAACAAGGGACGCTGCGTCTGTAAGGACGGGCTGACACCAGTGCTTGACGCTATCCGCACCGCTGACGGACTTATCATAGGCTCGCCCAATTATCTCTCTGAGCCCACGGCTTCATTCCGTGCGCTGTATGAGCGTCTTATCTTCCAGAGCCTTACCTATAACGTGGAGAACCCCTGCTGCAATCAGAATGTGATACCTGTGCTTTTCGTCATGACCAGCAATGCTCCCGATACTATGTACAGCGGACTTGTGCAGAATTATCAGCAGACTCTGGAACGCTTTGTGGGACCGGCAAAGACACTGATAAGCGGAGATACACTTCAGCTGAAAGATTACAGCAAGACCGACTGGCAGTGGACTATGTTCGACCCTGAGTCCAAGCAGAAGCGCCATGAGGCCGTGTTCCCCGAGGAGATGAAAAAAGCCTTTGAAATGGGCGCGGAAATGGTATAAGGTAGAACAGTATGCGTATAGAACATATTGCAATGTATGTCAGTGACTTGAAAGCTGCAAGGGACTTCTTTGTGAAGCATCTCGGCGGACGTTCTAATGACGGTTACCACAACGTGAACACAGGTTTCAGGTCATACTTCATAAGCTTTGATGACGGAGCGAGACTGGAGCTCATGAACAAGCCCGGGGTGGCTGATACGGACAAGTCCTCGGAGCATACGGGCTACGCTCACATAGCTTTCAGCGTGGGAAGCAGGGAGAAAGTGGACGAGCTGACAGAAAAGCTCCGCGGAGCAGGCTATGAGGTGAAAAGCGGTCCGCGGACCACGGGAGACGGCTATTACGAGAGCTGCATTGTGGTCATAGAGGGGAATATCATTGAGATAACGGTCTGAACGGAGGCGCATAAATGAAACGAGAATTGGGAATAGCTCGCTGCGGACTTGCCTGCTGTCTGTGCAGTGAGAATGTGGAGTGCAGAGGCTGCAGGCAGGACGGCTTTCTTGACCTTTCGTGGTGCAAGGACGCAGAGTGGTGCGAGAACAGGAAATGCGTACTGGAGAAGGAAATAGCAGGCTGTTATGAGTGCAGTCCCGCAGACTGCCGCAAGGGGCTTTTCAAGGAGAAGATAAAGGCGAGGGCTTTTGCGGAGTATGCGCGGCGTTACGGCGTGGAAGCTCTTCTGGACTGCCTTGAGCGCAATGAGCAGGCAGGGATAGTCTACCACCGCATCGGTATTATGGGAGACTACGACGATTTTGACGATCTCGAGCAGCTCATGGACTTCATAAGGACGGGAAAAAGAAGGACAGAGTGAGAGCTTTAGCAATTGATGAAAGAATACAATAAATAGTGAGAAGGCAGGAATAAGATTGAAAATCCATATCATTAAAAATCATAGAATAAAGTCATACAAAATAAATAGATCTATAAGCAAAAAACAAAAAATCAAGGATACCGGAAAAAAGCTGTTTAAGGGTGCATTATCGCTTTTTGCAGCGCCTATTATTACTGCATGTTTAGCTAATTGTCTTATTACAAAAAGTGTAAAAAGGATCAACGCAGAAGAAAAGCTCAATGCACAGGTAAAAACACTTGAAAATATCTATATAGGATGTTCTAAGGAATGGATAGATGAAAAATTAGGAGCTCCGACATTTATGTATTCCTGCGAAGGAAAAACAGAGCTTACGAATATGACACCTAAGGAAATAGATTATGATTTTTTGGCTTGTGTTTATGTTACAGATATAGCTGTATTAAAGACGTATTTTGGGAAAGAAGACAATTCATGCCAAGCGTTCTTTATTACAGCGACCGATGAAAAGCAATCGCTTGACCTGCCGTCTACATATAGTCGCTTTGTAAATGACAAATCTATTGGCAAATTCTCGTATTACGATATTGATGGCAATCCAACAGCTGTAGGCGGAGCTATTTCAAACGGAAACGCAAGGACTTTTTATGGAGAAACATTTAATTTTTACTCAGCCGGAAACTATTATTGCTTTATATTTGGCAATGTGGATTATGGTATAGATGTTCCCTTTTTACTTTATACGACAGGAACAGAAATAGAATGGGATGATAAAACATCAGATCACCCCCCAAAAGTATTAGGGGTCCAGAATATAAAGGACCGAAAGGAAAACTATCCCAACACATTCGGATTAGCAAGTCCTATTATTCCTGATAAATTAGCGTGGGAATTATTGCTTGAAAACAGAGGATTTGACAGTTTCCAGCTAAAAAAAGACCCGTTCTATTATCTTGAGAATATTGAAAAAAACATAGTAATTGCTGATAATAAGGACACCGCATCCGAAAAGGAGAAAAGCAAGTGAAGCCGACAGGAGGATAATATGGACGTAAGCACAAGGATAGAGGAGCTTTTTGAGAAAGAGGCGTATCTGATAGATATACTGCCAAAGACCGTTTCCCGGGACGCAGGAGGACGGTATTTCAGCGTGGAGGAATATTTCAGCAGTCACAGGTCCGAACTTGACCGCAGGCTGACCCGTATCCTTCTCAGGCTGTACTGCTACTATGACATGACAGCGGTCACAGAGGAGGGCACCGCGGAGCAGCCGCAGGCAGAGCAGCTGGCGGCGCTGCTGGAGAAGGTATTCCGCGAGGGCAGGGGCTTTGTGAATATATACCTGCCCGAGTGCGACGCGCTTATCACATTTTACGGCGGCGACCTGTACATGACGGTGTACAACATCGGCGGCGAGGCGAGGGAGCTTCTTTCGCAGCTTGTCTCCGCAGAGGGGCTTTTCTTCCGCGAAGCTCCCGTAAATAACGCAAAGGAGTGACGGTATGCTTTATCTTAAAGCAGCAAATTACGAGGACGCCGAAAGCGAGTGGCTGTTCCAGCACAGTATCCCCGAGGACGAGAACGGCTTCATCAACGACTATCACGGCATAAGCCGCGAGGACTTCGGCGGCGCTCTTGACACTATTATCGCCCAGTCGCGGGGAGAGCAGCTTCCCGAGGGCTATGTGCCCCAGACCGTGTACTATCTCCGTGATGATGAAACTATCGTGGGCACATTCCACTTCCGACATTTTCTCACGGAAGCTCTTGCCGAGGGCTCGGGACATATCGGCTACTACATCGCTCCCGGATACCGCGGCAAAGGATACGGCACACAGGGGCTGAAGCTGCTCCTTGAGGAGATAAGGGACGCAGTTGCCGAGGAGGAGATATACCTTCGCGTAAAAAAAAGCAATCCTGCATCGCTGAAGGTGATGAAAAACAACGGCGGATATATCCATCACGAGGACGGGGAGAATTACTATGTGAGGATACCGAAATAGTCCGTACATAAGAAAAGCCGCAGGGAGCATCTGCTCTCTGCGGCTGTTTTGCTGTTATTTTACGGGCGTCAGCCCTCTGCTCTCAGCATATTGCGGACCTCCATAAGCGCGAAGCCCAGAATATTCTGTCCCTTCCACCTGTCCGCGGAGAGCCTGTCATCGTCGTCCCTGTCAAGGCCGCACGCCCATATACGGTCGTTGGAGGTGCATTCCACCAGCACGGCGTCACCTGTGCCGAGTAGGAGCCTTTTCAGCTCGGCGTCCTGCGAGAACTTTGCGTAAAGACCTCTTATAGCGACAGTCTGTCTTATGCCGGCCCATACGCTGTCGATGTAGCCTGCTGCCTCTCTGCCCAGAGCCTTCTGCTCCTTGGGAGAGTCGGAGCTCAGCAGCTTTTCTGCGGTGACGGTATCGCCGAAGGTCAGGCACTTGCGATACATTATGTACTGCTCGGCGGTGCTGAAGCTCACACCGTCAACGGTAAACGGTGTGGGAGCCCAGTTGCTGAAAGCGCCGTAAGCGTCGCCCACTCTGTAAAAGAATATGGCGTCGGTCTCTGTATTCCCAATGCGGAGCCTGTCCATTTCAGCCGCAGTCTGTGTGCCGCTGTTCTTACGGGGGAGAAGCTCGCTGAGAATGGAATTTCCCATGCTGAACTGCTCATCGGAGAGCACGGCAAATCTGACGTCCATGTCCGTATTTTCCGTAAAGTCGCGGCAGGCGGTGAGAGCTATCCTCCACGCCTCCTCGCTGGGGTAGCCGTATATGCCTGCGGAGACCAGAGGAAAGGCGATAGAGCGGCAGCCCTTTTCGGCAGCAGCGGTAAGTGAGCTGTAATATGCGCTGTACAGCAGTTTGTCCTCGTCCTGATCGCCGCCGCGCCAGATAGGACCCACAGCGTGAACGATATACTTTGCGTTAAGTGAAAATGCAGGCGTTACCACAGCGGAGCCTGTATTGCAGAAGCCTATCTCATCGCAGGCAGCCTTCAATTCCGAGTAGCCCGCT
>Ga0129317_1000523_pt1 | contig 39869 bp, 42 predicted proteins | sample Cm1ome_FD_94430 | JGI IMG/M metagenome (GOLD analysis project Ga0129317, IMG submission 94430) | Eastern black-and-white colobus group fecal microbial communities from Wisconsin, USA - Cm1105 metagenome | ecosystem: Host-associated > Mammals > Digestive system > Large intestine > Fecal | place... | reverse complement strand
AGATGCAGCATATAAGCGAGCATTAAACAAGAATGCGAATGAAAAAGATAAACAAGACATGTATAATCAAGGAAAAGAAGAAGGACAAGTTGAAAAACAAAAAGAAAATGTTTTGAAGATGTTTCATTTTACTTATCCAAAAGAAGATGATAAATTTTTACAAAATCTTACAAGTGAACAATATGATGACATACATGAAATGTTATTTACAAGAAAAACAATAGAAGATATGAAAGAATATTTAAATAAAAAGGAAGATTCATAAGCGAATCTTCTTTTATAATAGTTTTAATAAATCATGTAAATCATGAATAATGTAAGTTATATCCATGTTTTGAGGTTTTCTAATAGAATCTGGATTATACCAACAAGTATCAATATTTACATTTATACCACCTTGAATATCACTTGTTAGAGAATCACCAATAATTAAAGTTGTATTCAAATCTAAATCTTCAATTCTTTTAAAGCAGTAATCAAAATATTCTTTTTGAGGTTTTTGATAACCAATATCTTCAGAAACAAAAACATCTTTAAAATACTTTTGTATATCAGTACTTTTTAAACGACTATATTGTGTTTGAGATACACCATTTGTCACAATATATAATGAGTAGTTTTTTGAAAGTTCTTGTAAAATATCATGCACATCTTCTAATAAATAACCACCACGACCTAATGCCGCTTGATATTCATCTTCAAAAGCTACTCCATCTTCTTCAATACCTAATTTTTTAAAAAGTTCAACAAAACGTGTATAAACAACGGTTTTTTTGTCAATAATACCTTCTTCAAATTGTTTCCATAATTTTGAGTTAATATTTTCATATTTCTCAAGTGTATCATCAGTAAGAGGAATATGATATTTAGAAAAAGTGTATTCTAAAGCATATTTTTCAGTTTTTTTAAAATCTAATAAAGTGCCATCAGCATCAAAAAGTAATGTTGTATATGTCTTCATAAATACCTCCAAGTAGTATTATTATACTCATATTATTAATAAAAGTGAATATATATATATAGGTGATACAATGGAAATTAAACCGACAAAGATGACAACTTATATTTTAACAACGATTATTAATGAAAGACCAAAAGCTTTTGCTTTAATAGACAGTGAAAAAGATGTTTATGGAACTGTATGTTTTTATCCATTTCAAAATGGAACAATTATGATTTATGAAATAAATGGATTACCTAAAGAAAAAGGAGTTTTTGGTTTTCATATCCATGAAGGAAATACGTGTATAAACGATACAAGTATTCCTTATGAAAAAACAAAAAATCACTTTAATCCAACAAATTCAAATCATCCATATCATTTAGGTGATTTACCACCAATATTTTCAACAAGAGGAAAAGCTTGGGCTATCGTTTATATTGATAAATTTAAACCAGATGATATTGTTGGAAGAACTTTAGTTGTGCATAAAGAACCTGATGATTTTCATACCCAACCTTCAGGAAATTCAGGTGAAAAGATAGCTTGTGGAGAAATAAAAAAAGTTCAATAAAAGTATAATCTATCTCAATATGAGCATGATAAATATATGGAGGTAGAGAAAATGAAAAAATTCATGATGATGATGGTGTGTGTATCATTATTAGCAGGTTGTGGAAATAAAGATGACAACAATCCAACCAACAACAATAATGGAAATACACCCAATAACAATGTGACAGATTCAACATACGATGATGGAACTACAAATATGAGTTGGTATGATAACTTTGAAGCTGGATTAAAAGATAAAAATATTGCTTATACTTCAAGATCAGAGTTAGATGCGACAACTATTGGTGGAACTGAAGGTTATCGTTATGTGACGGAAAATGGCAATATTGATGTTTATCGTTTTGAAGATGGTTCTGATTTTGAACGTATCGTCAAAGAGAAAAAGATTGATATTGAAGGAAAAAGTCGTAATGTTGAAGTTAATGATCATATGATTATTGTTTCTGATGATTTATCAGATGATGTATTAAATGTTTTTAGAGGACTAAAATAAGAAAAAGAAGAAATCTATTCAATTAGGTTTCTTTTTCTTATATAATATCTATGGTGATTAATAATGCAAACAATAAAAGAAGTCATTGTCGTTGAAGGAAAAACCGACACTGCAATAATAAAAAAACTCTTTAATGCTGAAACAATAGAAACACATGGTTTGGCAATGAGTGAAGAAACACTGGATTTAATAGAAAAAACAAATGCAGTAAGAGGGGTTATTATTTTAACTGATCCTGATTATCCAGGAATGAAAATTAGAGATAGAATTATTAAACGAGTACCTACTGCTAAACATGCTTTTGTAGATAAAAAAGATGCTATTGGAGAAAAGAAGTTAGGAATTGCAGAAGCAAGGGAAGAAGCCATTATCCAAGCATTAGAAAATGTCATTAGTTTTTCTGAAAATAAAGATTCTATATCATGGGAAGAATTTATTTCCTTAGATATAATTGGAGATAAAAAAAGAAGATTAGAAATATATGATGCTTTTCATTTAGGATATGGTAATGCAAAAACATTGTTTAAACGATTAAATATGGCCCATATTACAAAAGAAGATATAATAAAAAAATGCTATTCAAAGACTGAATAGCATTTTTGCATTAAGCATTTTTAACAAGATATACTTTTTTAACATTAGAAATATCAGCAATGCTGGCATTTTTACTTAAAGCTTTCCATACAATTAAAGAAATACTAAAGTCTACAGCACTATGTACAGCAGTACCTAAACCAACAAGACCAAATACCATATAAATGAATGTTTGTACATCCATTGTTCCCATATAGAACGGAATAACAACAATCATTTCTCCTAAAGCATGTAATAAAGCCATAGAAATATTAAATAATAAAGTTTTTGATGGTTTTTCAAAAACATCAGCATGTCCTTTAATATAATAAGCACCAACAAAAGCCCAAACAACATGTGATAAAGCTCTTAAAACAACAATGAATGGTGTTCCAGAAACAAAGAAACCAAGAGTTGTTCCTAATGCAACTCCAACAGCCACTTGTGGTGAAACAAATAAAGCAATCATAACAGCAACATGAGATGCTAAAGTAAATGACATAGGTCCAATAATAACTTTAGGCATAAACATTGGAATAACTGTCCCCACAGCAATCAATAATGCAGAAAGCATCATAGTATATATTTTTTTATGTGTATTCATAACGATCCCTCTCCTTTATTTACATGTGTCTTGACACATGTTACGACCTATTATAATCTTTATTTTATATCTGTCAATAAAAAAAGATTATTTTTTTAGCAAATAACCTTTCTCATCTAAAGCTTGTATAATTCTATGATAAATATCTTGATCTTGACATTGAATAGTATGTAAATGAATGCCATCAGTTAATTGGCTTAAAGGAGTTGCTTCATAAGCATTGACTCTTTTTAAAAACTGTTCTACATCGTAACGAGAAGCAATATGTAGTTTTCCTGTTAACTGACCATAAATAGCATGATCTACAATAACATCAATTATAGACCCGCCCATATCCACTATTGTATATAATTCATCAGCAAGTTCTTCTTGACTATGTTTAACAGCAATTGTATATAAATCATTATGATTTTGTTGGTCTAAAACATAACCTCTAGGAGTTGCTATAATGTTTGTTCCACTTGCTCTAATTAAAGCAACATCTCCTACAATGATTTGTCTAGAAACACCTAAAAGACTTGCAAGTTTTGTTGCAGAAATGGGTTTATTACTTTTTTTGATTTCATCAATAATCTTTTGTTTTCTATCCATAAACGTACCTCTTTAATTGCATTATAGATGATTTGTTTAAGAAAATAAAGAGGAAGAAGTTGTTTAAAGGTTGTTGGTGCCTCTGTTATTTACTTTTTGTATAAAAGGCATAAAATAATAAGTGAAAGAAGGGACGATTTATGGAATATATTGTTGGTAAACCAAAGATAAAAATTGCAGTTGGAAAAGTCATGGGCTATATTATATTAGCAATATTACTCATGATTTTGTCTCCATATGAAGGGATGAATATATTTGGTTATATAGTCATTGTTATTTCAATTGTTATTGTATTGCCAGGTATTAGTTATTGTGAGTTAATGTGGAGAGTTGATAAAAATGTTTTACAATACACATATTATGATAATATGATTGTTAAGATTTCAGCATTCTTTAGACATATTTTTAAAGACCATAAACTTGCTTATCAAATAACATTAAATATCAAACAAATTGATTATATAGCAGTAACTTATGCAAAGTTACCAAGACCACCTTTTGGAGCTTATGGATATGATATTATATTTGAAATACACATGCTTGATGGTTCAATATATTCATTTATATCTTTACCATTAATGAATAGAAAAGCTTTTAATGAAGCTGTTGGATTTATGCAAAAACAAAATATAAAATTTGTTGATAAGTATGAAATATTACCAGCATTACATCAAGAACAACCTATTTCATATTATTTAGAACAAATGGAAAAGGAGAATTTACATGATTAGAATTACTCTTTTTACCAAACAAAAAAATATTCAAACTATTATTGAAAGCTTTTTACAAGTAGAAAAAATAGAATATCTTATTCAAAGCAATGCAAATCGTTATTCAGATATTTATTTTATAGAAATACAAAGTAAAGAGGATTTAATAATATTAAACCAATTAAAACGACAAGAAGAAACTTTGATTTATATCATTGGCCCTAAAGATTTTGATATAGCAAGTGAATGTATACGATTAAAAGTCAATTTATATTTTACAAAAGATAACTTTGAAAAAGAATTTGAAACTTATAAAGTTGATTTATTACAACATATCCAAGAAAGATTCCAATACTATCAATATCAAAGACATGGAATGATTTCACAAATACGTTTATCTCAAATATACTATGTAGAATCATTAAGACATCAAATTATTATTCATTCTATTAATGGAACATTTGTTGAAAGAAAGAATTTAAGTATGTTTTTGAAAGATATTCAATCTTCGCAGTTTATTCAGATCCATAAATCTTATATTGTGAATAAACGTCATATTCACAATATAACAAATCAAGAAGTTGTATTAAAAAATAAAATGAACCTACCAATAGGCAGAGCGTATAAAAATATAATTATAGAATCATGATAATTAAAGTCGTGTATGAAATAGCGAAAAGGATGAGTAGCAGCTCATCCTTTTCTTTTTCTATCATACATGGCTTTTAACCACTTATATTATATATGGAAGAAATAAAAAAGTAAATAAAAATTTGCTTAATGAATATGCAAATAAACTATTCTATGGTACAATCTTTAATGCATAGCATTTGCTATGTGCTGTGGAGGAACAGTTGTATGAAAAAACAACAAAATGGTGAACTAGCCATGCGATAATGAGGAGGAATTATGGAGTATCTTGTTATACTCTACTTAATTCTTGTAGTTACATTAACTATTATATCAAGTAATAAATAGTGTAATACCTTAAAATTATCATACATGACTAGTATCCAAAATAGCGAAAAGGATGAGGCGCAACTCATCCTTTTCTTTTTTCTATCATACATGGCTTTTAACCACTTATATTATATATGAAAAAAATAGAAATGTAAACAAAATTTGCAAAGAGAATATACATAATCACAAAAGAATTTTTGAATTCTTTTCTTTTATATCGTTTTAGATTATAATATCAGTAGGTGAGAATATGAAAGATATCGCAAAGAAATCAAATACAATGTATTTATTAGATAAATATCAATTACAGGCTGCTAAGAAGTTTGGACAAAACTTTTTAATTGATTTAAATACTATTAAAAAGATTGTTGAAACAACTCCTGTTGATAAACAAACATGTGTTATTGAAATTGGTCCAGGTATAGGAGCTTTAACTGAACAATTATCATATAAAGCTAAAAAGGTTTTATGTTTTGAAATTGATACAAGATTAAAAGAGGTTTTGGCTGAATCATTAGCTGAATGTGATAATGTTGAAATTAGATTTCAAGATTTTTTAACTGTGCCTTTAAAGGAAATTGTTGAAGAATTAAAAAAAGAATATGAGAAAGTATGTATTGTTGCTAATCTTCCGTATTATATTACATCAGATATTTTAGAGTATATCATTCAAAGTCAAGCTGATTTATATAGTGTACATGCAATGGTTCAAAAGGAAGTGGCTTTAAAGTTAACGGATAAAGATTATCATAGTCCTTTAACATATATGATTGAAAGTATAGGAACAATCAATTTAGATATGAATGTGTCGAAAAATGTTTTTTCACCAGCACCACATGTTGATAGTGCAATTATTTCTATAGATAAGGATAAAGAATATCCAACCAAATTATCAACTATTCTTAAATATGCTTTTACACAAAAACGTAAAACGATTTATAATAATTTAAAAGGATTGTTTCATGAAGAAACAAAAGATATTTTAATGAAGTGTCAAATTGATGAAAAACAAAGACCTGAACAATTATCAATAAATGATTATATTAATCTCACACAATATATATAATTGCATATCTTAGGATATGGTGAGATTATGAAAATAGGAGATTATGTTGTTAGAAAGAAATATCATAAAGATATTTTATTTGAGATTATTGATATTCAAGATCAGATATATTATTTAAGAGGTGTAGAGCTAAGGTTGATTGCTGATAGTGAGATTGATGATTTAGAATTAAGTGAAATACAAGCTTATCAAGATGATTCTTTTTCAATTACAAGACAACCTATGTTAAGAGGAAAAGTTTTGCATCTTGATGGTGATGAAAAGTATTTAAAAATGTGTCAAAAGAAGTATGATGAGTTAAAAATACGTGCAAATTGTTATTATATGAAAGAAAGTCAAATGAAAGAGCGTGTTTATGAGTTATTAGAAAAACATAAACCCCAAATTCTAGTGATTACTGGTCATGACGCTTTACGTAAAGATCAAGATAAAACAGAAATAAAAAATTATCAACATTCACAAGATTTTGTTGAAGCAATACAAAATGCAAGATTATATGAAGATGATAAAGATGCTTTAATTATTATTGCAGGAGCTTGCCAATCTTATTATGAGATGTTACTTGCCAGTGGAGCGAATTTTGCATCGAGTCCTAAACGTATAAATATTCATGCATTAGATCCAGTTTACGTAGCCAGCTTAATAGCAAATGAAAGTGTGAAAACATATGTCGATGTTGAAGAAATTATTAATCGTACTTCCCATCAACAAAATGGGATAGGTGGTATAGATACAAAAGGGGTTGCAAGGAAAATTTACCCAACGAGAGGATGAAACAAATGAAAATCAAAGCCTATGCAAAAATCAATTTAGCATTAGATGTTGTAAGAAAAAGAGAAGATGGATATCATGATTTAGAAATGGTTATGGCTCCAATTACATTACATGATTTAATTTATATTGATAGAATCAAAGAAGGTATTGAAATTACTTCAAATAATTATCGTATGCCTACGGATAATAAGAATATTATGTATCAAGTAGCAGAAATTTTGATAGAAAGATATCATATTCCTTATGGAGTTAAAATTCATATTTATAAACATATACCAACACAAGCAGGTTTAGCTGGTGGTAGTGCTGATGGTGCTGCTGTTTTAAAGGCAATGAATCAAATGTTTCATTTGAATCTTTCGTTAGAAGAATTAGCAGCTATTGGCAAAGAAGTAGGGGCTGATGTTCCATTTTGTATTTATGAAAAAATGGCTGTTGTGAGAGGTATTGGAGAAAAATTAGAATTTATTGATAATGATTTTTGTTGTCATTTATTGTTGGTGAAACCTAAAAAGGGTGTGTCTACAAAGAAATCATTTGGGATGTTAGATTTAAGTACAGCATGTCATCCTGATATTTTAAGTATGAAAAAAGGTATTGAAGATAATGATTATCAGAAAGTTATTGATAGTTTAGGGAATACTTTAGAAGCTCCTTCAATGGATATGGTAGAAGATATTCAAAAAATTAAAGAAGAAATGTTAAAGTTAGGTTTTGATGGTGCTTTAATGTCAGGAAGTGGATCTTGTGTTTTTGGTATGACTAAAGATGAACAATTACTTGAAAAAGCATTTTTGTATTTTAAAAATAAATATTATTTTGTCAGAAAAACACAATTACTACAAAAAGAGAATGAAAAATATAAAAAATAAGGAAAGTATTTCTTCTTTTCTCTTTTTTTTTCGTTAATTTTTTGTTAGAATAATGGCGTTAAGGAGAGAGAAAAATGAAAGTATATGCTATTGTATTAGCTGCGGGTAAAGGGACACGTATGAAGTCTCAAAAACCTAAGGTTGTTCATGAAGTTTTATATAAACCAATGATTAATCATATTGTAGATGTTTTAAACGATATGGGGATTGATGAAACAATTGTGGTTGTTGGTCATGGGGCTGAGCAAGTAGAAGCTCTTGTTGATGGTGTGAGTGTTGTTTATCAACATGAACAATTAGGAACAGGGCATGCTGTTAAGCAAGCTCAAGATGTTTTAAAAGGTAAAGAAGGTATGACTCTTGTTTTATGTGGGGATGCACCTTTAGTAAGAAAAGAAACATTACAAGGTTTAATTGAACGTCATTTAGCAAATCAAAATAAAGCTACTGTTATGAGTGCTGATTGTGATCCTTCTACACATTATGGAAGAATTGTGAAAGAAGATGGTCAAGTTAAAGGTATTGTTGAATTCAAAGATTTATTAGATAGTCAAAAAGATATTACAGAAATGAATACTGGAGAATATTGTTTTGATAATGTTGCTTTATTTGAAGCAATTGATGAAATCACAAATGACAATGCTCAAAATGAATATTATTTAACTGATGTTATTGGTATTATGAATAACAAGAATTTAAAGGTTGATGCTTATAAGATTGCTGACTTTAATGAAGTTGGTGGTATTAATGATCGTGTAGCTTTAGCAGAAGCAACTCAAATCTTAAGAGATAGAATTAATGAAGAACATTTATTAAATGGTGTTAATATTATTGATCCAAAGAATACTTATATTGGTAGAGATGTTGTAATTGGACAAGATACAACAATTGAACCAGGATGTATTCTTAAAGGAAAAACAGTGATTGGTCATAATTGTCATATTGGACCATATTGTGAATTTACTAATGTTGTTGTTAAAGACAATGTTGAAATTAAATTCTCAGTATTGAGTGATTCAACAATTGAAAGTGGTGTTGATATTGGTCCTTATGCAAGATTAAGAACAAATTGTCATATTTTAGAAAATGCACATTTAGGAAACTTTGTTGAAATGAAAAAAGCTGTCTTTGGTAAAGGAAGCAAAGCTTCACATTTAACTTATGTTGGAGATGCTGAAGTTGGTAGTGATGTTAATATAGGTTGTGGAACAATTACTGTTAACTATGATGGTAAGAATAAATCACTTACAAAAATTGGTGATAAGGCATTTATTGGATGTAACTCTAATTTAGTTGCTCCAGTAACAATAAAAGAAAATGCATTTATTGCTGCAGGATCTACAATTACAAAAGATGTTGAAGTTGATGCAATGGCGATTGCTAGAGCAAGACAAGAAAACAAAGAAGGATATAGTAAAGTTCTAGAAAAAGTGAGAATGGAAGAATTCGCACGTAGAAATAACAAAAAATAAGGGAAAGAATAAAGGAGTAGAAAATGAAAAACAAAATTACAGTATTTGCTTTATCAGCAAGTCAAGACTTAGGTAAAAACATTGCCAAAAATTTAGGGACAGAATTAGGAGAAAGTAAAGTTCATCATTTTGCAGATGGTGAAATCTTAGTTGAAATTGGAGAATCAGTAAGAGGTAAAGATGTTTACATTATTCAATCTACATCAAATCCAGTTACTGAAAACTTAATGGAAATCTTAGTTTTAACTGATGCATTAAAAAGAGCATCAGCTAAAGAAATTACTGCAGTTATCCCATATTTTGGATATGCAAGACAAGATCGTAAAGCTAAACCTAGACAACCAATTACTTCTAAGTTAGTTGCTGATTTATTAACAGTGGCTGGTGTGGATAGAGTTGTAACTGTAGACTTACACGCAAGACAAATTCAAGGATTCTTTGATATTCCTGTTGATGAAATGGAAGCTTTACCTTTACTTTATAAATATTTCAAAAATAAAAATATTGAAGATTTATGTGTTGTATCTCCGGATCATGGTGGAGCAACTCGTGCAAGAAAATTATCTGAAGCTCTTGATTGCCCAATCGCAATTATTGATAAGAGAAGACCTAAACCAAATGTTGCTGAAGTTATGGGTATCATTGGTGATGTTTCAGGTAAAAACTGTATTTTAGTTGATGATATGATTGATACTGCTGGTACTATTTGTGCTGGTGCTGAAGTCTTAAAAGAAAAAGGTGCTAAAGATGTATATATCGCTTGTACTCATGGTGTATTATCTGGACCTGCTTCTGAAAGATTACAAAATTGTTCTGCAAAAGAAGTTGTTATTACTGATACAATTGCTATTCCTGAAGAAAAGAAATTTGATAAATTAGTACAAGTTACTGTTGCTGATTTATTAGCTCATACGATTGAAAACATTGAAAACAACTTACCTGTTAGTGATGTTTTTACTCAATATAATTTCTAGAATATATATAAAGTGAGGTTGAAAAACTTCACTTTTTTTGTTTAAGAATGACAAAATTAGACATAATATATATACATAAATATTATTTATCTAAAAGTAAAAAGGATTATTTTATTTACAAATATATGTATATTGTGTGAAATATATTTGTTTATTTGACAAATTTGGATTTGCTCTGCACATTTAAAATTAAAAAAATGTCGATAAAAAGAAGAAAAAAATAAAAAATCCATTTTAGAAATTTGACAAAGTTAAAAAAATCTGTTATCATGCCTCAGGGTGAGCGATATGTACTTTAATACACATACACATTTAAATAGTGAAGAACTTTATGAAAATCGTGATATGTATATCAAAAATGCATTAGAAAACAAAGTAACAAATATTGTTGTTGCAGGATACGATTTAAATTCATCAAAGAGAGCAGTAGAGATAGCTCATGAGTATCCTTTTGTTTATGCAACAGTAGGAATTAGTCCTAATGATTGTTTAAACACAACTGATGCAGATTTGAAAGTCATCGAAGAATTATTGCAAGATTCTCGTGTTGTAGCTTTAGGTGAGATAGGTCTTGATTATTACTGGGATGATGTTCCTCGTGATCAACAAAAAGATATTTTCATTAAACAAATAGAAATTGCGAAGATTCATGGTAAACCTATTGTGATTCATGCAAGAGATGCTTATGAGGAAACATATGATATTCTAAAGCAAGCAGCACATCGCGGCATTATGCATTGTTATAGTGGATCTGCCCAAATGGCAAAACGTTATATTGAGATAGGTTTTGAAATCTCATTAGCTGGACCGGTTACTTTTAAAAATGCAAAGGTACCAAAAGATGTCGCAACTCAAATTGGTATTGATCATTTAATGATCGAAACAGACTGTCCTTATTTAACACCTCATCCGTTTAGAGGAAAGTTGAATGAGCCAGCAAATGTTGTGTATATTGCCCAGGAAATAGCAAAGCTAAAGAACATGGAGATAGAAGACGTTGCTAGAATCACAACATTTAATGCCAAAAAATTGTTTGGGATTAAATAAGGAGGATATTATGATATGCTAAAGAAAGCAAAAGAGGTTATTGTCTCGGCTGACAGCCGAACAAAGGGAATTTTAGCAGTAGCATGTATTTACTTAGTTGTTATGTTTGCAACAGTAACAACAGGAGCTGTTAATCAAATTACTGATTTCGTTCCAACGGTAGATATTAAATTAAAAGATGGAGTTGCAGAAGATAAAAATTATCTTGTTAAGCAAGATACAGTAGGTAATGTATTAAATGAATTAAGTGTTGAATTAAACAAGGGAGATACTGTTAATAAAGATTTAGATAGTATTGTACAACAAAATGATTACCTTAAAATTGTGAGAATGGAAACAAAAACAATAACTCAAATAGAAGATATTCCATTTAAAACAGTAACTAAGGGATCAGGTGGATGGACAAAAAGCGTAGTACAAGAAGGTAAAAATGGTAAAATAAGAAGAACTTATTTAGTGACTTATGCGAATAAAAAAGAAACAACTAAGAAAGTTATTAAAGAAGAAATTATTAAAAAACCAGTTGATAAAATTATCAAACATGGTGGTATTAAAGAAGGAACAACATTTACAGGTAGATTAACAACTTATGGTGGTGACTGTAATGGTTGTGGTGGTAGAGCTTCTTCAGGAGTGAAATTATCACCAACTTCAGGCGTTAATAATTCAGATTCACCATTCTTAACTTATAAAGGAAAAAAATATTATTGTTTAGCTGCTGACCGTTCTATTCCATTTGGTACAGTAATTAAGATTACTAATCATAACTTAAATACTGATTCAACAATTTATGGAATTGTTGTTGATCGTGGTGGAGCTATCAAAGGAAATAAAGTAGATATTTTTAAAGGTAGTGAAAGATCAGGAAAAAAATACTTTAGTGGAGGAACTTCACGTAATACACGTTTTGAAATTGTATCTTTAGGTAGCGGTAGAGCACATTTTTGGAAATAGATATAAAACAGGTTACTGTCAATGTACAGTGACCTGTTTTTCTGTAAAATAATTATAAACTATATTTAGATGAGCTAATTCACTTATTTTTATCGAAAAATACTGATATAATTAAACTATATGATATATAATGGATTATAATTAAATAGGAAGAGGTGAATTTTAATGTATATAATAGATCGGCTAATCTGTTTAAAACAAAATGATAATCATGGTGTTGATGAGGAACTTGCATCTTATTTTATATCAAGAATTCAAAAAATAGAAACAAAAACATTGACAGATTGTATTAAAGAAACAGGTATTTCTAAGGCGTCTATTCATCGTTTTTATAATAAAGCTGGGTTTTTGAATTACAAAGAATTTGTCAAAGAATTGTCTAAAGAATATACGTATTTATTAAAAAAAGAGAAAAATTTTCAACCTGTTTCTATTGAGGAGTATTATCAATATCTTAAAGAAATAGATATAAATATAAAAACGTTATTAGAAAATATAAAAAAAGCAAAGCGAATATTTTTGTTTGGAAGATATGATGAAATATTAGAATTCAATCACTTAAATTATTATTGCGTTATACATGGAAAAGAAAAACATACTTTATCATATTGGAATAAAGAGAGAAATAATGACATGCTAAAAACTCTTCAAAAAGATGATTTGTTGATTTTGGTAGATATTGATTATACATTAACGACACTATTTGAAAATATGATGGACAGATCATATCTTATCGATGTGAGTATGCTTCAAAAATTACAATGTCATAAATGTTTTATTGGACAAGCTAATCAACAAGAACAAGATAATTATATGCTTATTGGTATTCCATATCATCCAAATATGAATATAAGGAAAACAGCTATTTCGTATGTAGATAATATTATAATGCAGAATTTATTGGAGGATAAATCATGAACACAGTATTATCGCTTGTTATTATGTTGAGTTATACATCGTTAAAAAAGGATATCAATTATGCAATATCAAAGTTTATAGTAGAAAATGTTTATAGAATAGAACATATGACTGTGAGAGAAATTGCAAATGAATGTTATACATCAACATCTTCAATAATTAAATATTGTCAATTGTTAGGTTATGATAATTTTTCATCTTTTAAGTCTCATTTAATTAGCACGGTTAAAATTAGAAAATCTCAAATTAATCAAAGATATCAATATTTTAATGAGAAAGAATTAATTGATTTGATCAAAAATATTTCTAAAAATACAGAAAACGATTGGAATCAATTCATAAATCATTTAGACTTATTGTTTGAAAATATTAAAGAATCAAAGAGTATTTCGATTATAGGAGCAAGCTTTCCTTTAGCTTTGTGTCAATCTTTTCAAGAAGATCTTATTATAATGGGGAAACCTGTAATGGTTCAACAAATTAGTGAAGAATCTATTGAATATTATCAAGATAAACTTTATATTATTATTTCTTTAACAGGAAGATACTTTATTAATTATAGAAATTATTATAATGAATTAATTCACTCATCAGCTAAAGTAGGTGTAATATCCCAGAAAATACAACGAATTGATCAACCAGATATATTTATAGATTTACCAATTGATAAAGATAATGAATATAATGATATAGTGATTCTTTGTATTTTAGATTATATAAAGTATAAATATTTCTTATATATGCAAAGTCTCAAAAAATGAGACTTTTTTTCTGTGATAAAAAAAGTGTCAAAATAAGTACTTTTGTTTTTATTCTAAAACATAAAAGCGCTTTCAATAGTGATATACTAAATGTATGAAAAGGAGGAGAAAAGAATGAAAGGGAAAGAAAAAGGAGTTTGTTCTTTACTGATTACGGCAATAGTTTTTGGTGGAATGAATATTTCTACTATGCCTAATGTTATGGCAAAGGAAGTAGAAGCTATATCAACTTATGAACAAAGCGTAGAAAAAAATAAGGAAACGATTACTGATGATAATCAAGAGTTTATAGGACTTAAAGATGATGAAAAAACAGTATCGAATTGGAATGATATGGTAAAAAAAATCGAAATATCTAAGGGAGAAGATACGATTTTAGTTAACGACAATGTTATAAAATATGTTAAACAATTAACAGATGTAAAAGATATAACTGGAACAAAACAAGGAGATATACTAGCTGTAGATATGCAATTAAAGAATGTTTATTTAGAATCAAAATATCTTAATGGTGTTTCTCAACCAGGAATAAGTTTTTATAATATGATTAACTTTTATGTAAATGTATTGCAAGTTAATCAGCTTATGACAGATAATAGTGTTACAATAGTTAAAGATAATAAAGGAAATGAATGTGATACTGAATATGTAAGAGACATGTTGAAATTATTAGAAAAAATTATGAAGTTTGATCATTCACTAAGTTTAAGTTACGATGAAAAATCAGAGAATGGAACAGATGTTATAGCAACAGAAGGTAGTGCGACCTTAAAATTTCATATCGATTCACATGGTTGGTGGGGATATGAATTAGGTGCAAAAGACAATATTACTGCAATGATTATGAATCCTGATATTGGTGATGAGTATTGGACAAGTCCTAAAAAATGGGGAGACGAAAAATTATCAAAAATTCAAAAAGAATATGCTGAAAAATATACTCAATTCTTTAAAATAAAAATGCCATATTCAAATGAAAAATCTACTTGTTATATGTTAAATGCTACTGATTTAGAAAATCCAATGATCTATGTAAGTGCTGATGGAAAAGAAGCATTGATGATAGATGTTGATATGTATGGTTTTGAAACATTAAATAAAGCCATTAAAGATACAATTGGAGATAAGTGCGAGAGATTAAAGATATTTATTACACATAATCATCCAGATCATGTGAATAATCTTGATATCATTGCAAAAGATCCAACTTTAAAGAGTAAAGTTGAAATTATCTGGCCAGAAAATGAACCATATTCCTCAGTAAATCCAGAAACAATTTTTGGTGCTGATAAAGTGGTAAAAGTTTCTGATAACGAAGAATTTGTAGCGGCTGGTACAAAATTTAAATTTGTAGAAATTCCTAATCAACATACGCCAGCAGGTGGTCAGTTAATTGATTTAGATAATCATATTAACTATGTTGGTGATACATTGGGAGCTCAAGTTCATTTGGGTGGTACAAATGTATCTATGTCAGATATTGATGCATGGATTGCAGGGGCTCAAAGGACAATTGATGAAGCTAAAAATGGACAAGTGAAGTGGTTAATTGGAGGGCATACTCCATATTTAAATAGTGTTGATTTTGCTAAATGGTTAAAAACGGCATGTGAATATGCTAAGGAACAATTTAAAGATGATGTGACTTGGAAAGGTGGTCTTGTTGTTGTACAAAATGGTCAAATTACAACAGATAGTTTTAAAAATGGATTAACTGATGCGCAAGAAAAATATATTGCTTCTGTGACATTTAGAAATGATTCATCTTATTCACAAGCAATCAAAGAAGTGACATTTCCTCAATATGATGAGAATGGTAATGAAACAAGAATACCGGTATCTAAATATTTACAAAAACATTTAGATACTTCTGATTTATCAGTAAATATAGATAGTGTTAAAAAAACAATAACTGTTAAGGATGTTCAATTAAAGAATGTTAATTTATCATCAAATTATTTAAATGGTAAATCTGCTGCTGGTGAAAGTTTTTATAATATGATTAATTATTTTACTGATGTAAAACAAATAAGAAATCATTTGAAGAATGGCAAAGAAGATTTTATAGTTGTTGATAGTAAAGGAAATCAAGTTAACAAGGAATATATTGAGGAATTGCATGGTTTATTACAACAAATAAATGATTTTGATCCATCTACAAATTTGCAATATGATTGGGATTCTGTTTATGATACTGATGCGTTTAAAGAAGATGAAACACGTGGTGGAACGGATGTTATTGCAACTAGTCACCAAGGGCACGTCTCATTAAGATTCCATATAGATTCACATGGTTGGTGGGGATATGATTTAGGAGCTCATGATTCTATTACTGGATTAGTGATGGGATTAAGTGATGAAGAAGCTAAAGAAAAACAACATGAATATACAATGAAATATGGTAATTTCTTTGTGATTAAAATGAATAAGTCTTTAGATAATCAAGGTCAATGGTATATGTTAAATGGTACAGACCTTGAAAATCCATTGATTTATGTAAGTGCTGATGGAAAAGAAGCATTAATGGTTGATGTTGATTTCTATGGAAATAATGTTATTGTAGATAAAATAAAAAGTGTTATTGGTAATAAGTGTGAAGATTTAAAAATTTTCTTAACTCATAATCATGGTGATCATGTGAATAACTTGGCAGTTATAGCTCAAGATGAAGAATTAAGAAAGAAAACAACGATTATTTGGCCAGAGAATGAACCTCATACTATATTAAATAATGTTAAAGATTTACCAGTTTTAAATATGAAGGATAAAGACATTATTTCAGATGTTCAATGGAAGGATGTTCAAAAAGTTAAGGATGGAGAAATATTAAAAATTGCTGGCTATACATTTAAAGTTAATGAAATTTTAAATGAGCATACACCTGGTGGTGTGCAATTGGCTGACTTAACAAACAAAGTCATTTATTGTGGCGACACATTAGGTGCTCAAATTCATTTAGGAGGAACAACTGTAAAATTATCAAATCTTAATAATTGGATAAAAGCAATGGAAAAATCTGAACAATTTGCAAAGGATAATGAAATGAAATACTATATTGGTGGTCATACTCCATATTTAAATACAATTGATTTTGCATCTTGGAATAAAGTTGCTATGCAATATGCTGAAAAACAGTTAAAAATGAATCCAAAATGGAAAGGTCTTGTTATTGTTGAAAATGGAAAAGTTGTTACTGAAGATAGAATGAAAGATATATTTATGAATGGGTTATCTGACAGAGAAGAACTATCTGTTGCTTCAGTTAATTTTATTAATGATATAAAAGACAATCCTTCAATAGATGTTGAAAATTCGGATAAAGATAATAATACATCTACAACAAAGCCATCAACTAATGAAACAGTACAAGCAAATGAAACACAAACAGATGATACGTCATCTATAGTCATTTTTGTCACAATGGCAGGATTATCTGTTGTACTAGCTGCAGCAATATTAAAGAAAAAGAAGGAAGAACTATAAGAATTTCAATAATTCTACTTCTTGTTTAAAAAAGTCATATAAATATATAAAACAGGTTACTGTCAATGTACAGTGACCTGTTTTCTTTGAAATGATAATGAAAAAACTCCTCTTAACGAGAAGTTTCAACAAGTATACAAGCTTCAATAGGAATAATTCCCATCTCTTTTAAATGAGTCAATAATTCATCATCATAAGTATTTGGTTGCATCCAAGCATAGCGAATACCAAGACTTGTCATTTCATCAATATAATCATAGACAAAATCTTTCTTTACAACAAAAACAACAACATCAATAGGTTGATCAATAGCTTCTAAAGAAGAATAAAGTTTATCATTATCAACATGATCATAAAATGGTGAAACACCATAAACATCATAACCTCTTTCCTTTAAACGAGAAAAGATTTTATAACCATATTTTTCTTTATTTTGTGACACACCTATAACAGCAAAATGATAGTATTTTTTTAAGATTTCATTTGGTTCCATATTTATCACCCGACCTTATTATAACATATATGAAAATTAAGTTGTGAATATAATCAAGAAAATTGATAAATTCATTGTTTTATGATATAGTTGAGTGGCAATCTAGGAGAGTGATAAAAGATGTATGATGTTATTGTTGTTGGTGGAGGACATGCAGGTATTGAAGCTTGTTTAGCACCAGCTAGAATTGGTAAAAAAACATTGTTAGTAACTTCTCATTTTGATAACGTTGGCTCATTACCATGTAATACGTCTATTGGTGGACCAGCTAAAGGAATCATCGTAAGAGAAGTAGATGCTTTAGGTGGGCAAATGGGTAAAACTGCAGATGCCACATATTTACAAATGAAAATGTTAAATACTGCAAAAGGACCAGGAGTCCAATCTTTACGTGCCCAAGCAGATAAAAAAGCTTACCCACGTTATATGCAAAATATTTTAAAACAACAAGACAATTTAGATATTGTTGAAGGTATGGTGGAAGATTTAATTATTGAAGATCAAACTGTTAAAGGTGTTATTTTAGATACAGGTGAAAAATATGATGGGAAAACTGTTATCTTAACAACAGGAACTTACTTAAAGGCTGAAATCTTAGTTGGTGATCAAAAAACACCAAGTGGTCCTGATCAAGAAAGACAATCTTTATTCTTATCTGATAAGTTAAGAGATTTAGGATTTAGAATTCAAAGATTAAAAACAGGAACACCACCACGTGTTGAAATCAATAGTGTTGATTATTCAAAAACACAATTACAACCTGGAACAGATGAACCATTAGCATTTAGTTATGAAACAACAGAGTTTGTTCCTATTGGAGAACAAACACCTTGTTATTTAACATATACAAATGAAACAACACATCAAATTATTAAAGATAATTTATCAAAATGTAGTATGTATTCAGGAATAGTCAAAGGGATTGGACCAAGATACTGCCCATCAATTGAAGATAAAATTGTTAAATTCTCAGATAAACCACAACATCAAATCTTCCTAGAACCAGAATCAAAAGAAATGAATACAATCTATGTTCAAGGTTTCTCTACATCAATGCCTCATGATATTCAAGAAAAGATGATACGAACAATACCAGGTTTAGAAAATTGTGTCATTTTAAAATATGCTTATGCAATTGAATATGATGCAATTGATCCTTTACAATTATGGCCGTCATTAGAAACAAAAGTCATTCATAATTTATTTACAGCAGGTCAAATCAATGGAACAAGTGGTTATGAAGAAGCAGCTGCTCAAGGATTAATTGCAGGTATTAATGCAACAAAGAAACTAGACCATCAAGACCCATTAATTTTAAAAAGAGATGAAGCATATATTGGTGTTATGATTGATGACTTAGTAACAAAAGGAACAAAAGAACCTTATCGTATGCTAACTTCAAGAGCAGAATATCGTTTGTTATTGAGACATGATAATGCTGATGAAAGATTAAGAAAATATGGTTATGATGCTCATCTTGTTAGTAAAGAAGTTTATCTTGCTTATTTAAATAAAATGAAACGTATTCAAAATGAAATAGAAAGATTAGATAGTATTCGTTTTACTCCTAAACATGAAATTAATGATGTTTTAGAATCTTTAGGATCATCACGTTTAAATGAAGGTATTAGTGCAAAAGCATTATTACAAAGACCTGAAATGGATTATCAAAAGATTAAACCATTTATTGGAGAAACAGATTTTACTTTAGAAGAAGAAAAAAGAATAACAATTTTAATTAAATATAAAGGTTATATTGATAAAGCTTTAAGACAAGTTGAAAAAGTAAAGAAAATGGAAGAAAAACAAATTCCAACGAATTTAGACTATGAAGATGTTTTAAATCTATCTTTAGAAGCCAAACAAAAGCTTTCACAAATCAAACCATTAACAATTGCTCAAGCATCAAGAATATCTGGTATTAATCCAGCTGATATTTCTGTATTGCTTATTCATTTAAAACAACATTATGAGGGATAATATATGAATCAAGAACAATTTATACAAGCATTAAAAGAAAAAGGAATTGAATTAACTAATCAACAAATACATCAATTTGATATGTATTATCAAACATTAGTAGAATGGAATGAAAAAATGAATTTAACAGCCATTACAAATAAAGAAGATGTCTATTTAAAACATTTCTATGATTCATTAACAATTTCTTTTGACTATGATTTAAATGATCAAGCTTTATGTGATATAGGAGCAGGTGCAGGATTTCCATCTATTCCATTAAAAATAGTTTATCCAAACTTAAAGATTACAATTGTTGATTCACTAACAAAAAGAATAACATTTTTAAAACATTTAACTCATGTTTTAGAATTAAATAATGTAGAAGCCATTAGTGCAAGAGCAGAAGAATATGCGATAGAACATCGTGAATCTTTTGATATTGTAACAGCAAGAGCTGTTGCTAGATTAAATATTTTAGATGAATTATGTTTACCTTTAGTTAAGTTAAATGGAGATTTTATTACTTTAAAAGGATTAAAAGCAAAAGAAGAACTTAATGAAGCGAAACAAGGAATTGAAAAGCTTGGTGGAAAAGTAACTAAAGAAGTAGATTTTACTTTAACTGATGAAAATGATTATCGTAGTAATATCTTTATTCATAAAGTGAAAGCAACACCAAAGATATATCCTAGACCATTTGGAAAAATTAAAAAGAAACCGTTAAACTAGGTATATTATCCATAATTGAAATAATCAATAAAAAACACGAGGGAGACTCGTGTTTTTTTTATATGACATAAATAAGGGAGGTATGTCATTTTTTATTAGAAAAAGGTTTTAATGATAAACCATTCTTTTTAATAATTTCTATATAACGTGGACTATATTTTTCTTCGTATTTTTTTACAATAGGTTTTAGTTTTGGCATCATAAAAAGTAAAAATGTTGGAATAAGACTGATTTTATTAGGATGGCCATTATATGTCACATATCCATAGATAGGAAATGTTGGAAAATGATTGTCTTGAATATCTTCGTAAATATGAGTATGAATGATTTCGTATTTTTGTGTATATAGTTCAATATCAAATTGATAGATATGATGTTGTTGGAAATAATAATCGCGATATGTTTTATAAAATTGCGGATTATCAATTTTTGCTAATGCGATTTGCTTTTTTGAAATCATACGATAAATAGCTAGTTTTTCATAATGAAGTTGGATAAAATTTAATAAAAAATGGATAAGAAAGATAATAATTATAAAAGATATAATAATACCAATAATACCCCAATTTGTATTTTTTGTAATCAAAATATAATCAGTATAAAGAATAATAGAAGTTATAATTAACAATAATGTAAAAATGAAATTCATTTTTTTTTGAATATAGAGAATCATAAAGAAGAACTCCTTTCTTTAATCTTCTTCTGGTGCGTGGTATTTTCTAAATTCAGCTGTTCTAAAATCAATAACTTTATTCATTTCGTAATATAAAGGATGTGATTTTTTTGAATCTAAATCTGTAGAAATAGTTTCGGCAATTAATTGGAAGAAAGGGAGATAATAAAGACAACTAAATGGTTCATCGCAAGGATTATCTACCTTAATGACATGTGGGTGATTAATATTTTGTACGGTTATCATATAGACAAGAGGAGAGACTTTTTGGAGTGCATTGAAGACTTGTAATGCATGAGAGGACGTTCCATCTCCGCTGTCAATAAGAAACAGTGTGTATTGTGGATTAAGTTGGATAGCAGGACCATGAAGAAATTCGTCTTGTTCATATCCAACTGCTAAAACTTTAACGGTTTCTCCGATTTTTAATGCTCCTTCTAAAGCGGTTCCATAGTTAGCACCGCAACCTAATACATATACTTTATTCATCTGCATAAGTGATTGATAATTGATTTGAATAAATGTTTCTGTTTTTTGACATATTTCTTTGTGAATGTTCATTGCTTTATTGATTTGATTTTGGCAATAGTCAATTTTATCAGATATATTTAATCTTTTTGCCGCATAAACACCAAATAACATAAGATATGCAATTAGAGATACAACTCCTAATGTTACATATCCCATTGTTTCATTGCCACATCCCCAGTCAATAATTTCATCAGCATATTCACGACAATCACTATGGATATTACCTGTTAGAACATATCTTTTATGTTTGATTTCAGATAATTTTTTGAGTGCATCAATGCAATTGGTACTTGCACCACTTTGAGAAACGATAACGACGAAATGATTATCTTTAACATAACGATAATCATAATTGGTGAATGTGAAAGGATTTATGATTTTAATTTCGGTTTTTAATATTTCACATAGAAAATTTCTAGCACAGTGAATAGCTGTGTAACTTGAACCAGAAGCGACAAAAGTGATTTGTTTGTAATTATTTTGTATATATAATTTGACTAAAGGATCAACAAGATTTTTGGCGTTTTGAACATTATTAAGAATACGATCGGGGGTTGCGTATATATAATCTTTCATTGTAATAAGTGTCATAATACACCTCCTTAAATTGTGACAGTATGTTTAGATACTCCTTCTGGAGAATCAGGATTGTAGCCACGTGAAATTGATAAAAGACATGCAAACATTTGAGAAATAACAGCTCCAGCAAAAACGGCTTTTATTCCATCAAAATCATTTGGCATAAGTATACAGTTGTCTCCAATCTCTGCAATTTCATCTAGATTAGTAATAATAAGTGAATAAATATTTTTTTCTTTTTTTAATCGATTATGTAAATCAATGATGCTTTGGTTTGTTTTTTTATCAGCGATAAAAAATATTGTAGGAACAAAACTTAGTGCAGTAGCTATTGGTCCATGTTGATAATCACTTGCAGCATAGCATCTGGCATCTAAGTAACTTGTTTCTTGAATTTTTAATTCGCTTTCTTGAACTAAACCATATAATAAACCACGTCCAAAAAGCATAAGATGTTCACTGTTTCTAAAGATAGGAATAATATCTTTGATTTGATTTTCAAAATCATATGACTTTTTAATAACAGAAGGAAGTTCATCTAAAAGTTGTAATAAGGAAGAATCATTAGCGATATAAGCAACAAGAGAAACTAAAATTGTTAACTGTGTTATATATGATTTTGCAGCTGTAATGCTTGTTTCTTCTCCGCAGTGATTATTAAGTCTATAATGTCCTATTGTTGACATAAGACAATCAGGTTCGTTGGTAATAGAAACACAAATTCCTCCATCATTAACAGCTTTTTTCATAACTTGATAAACATCTTGTGCTCCGCCAGATTGACTAATTCCAATAACAAGCGATTGACTATAATCTGTTTTTCCGTTATAACAAGTGATTACAGATGGTGTTGCAATATTTGTGGTAAAATCAGTATGGATTTCAAAAAGATATCTTGCAACTTGTGCAGCATGATCACTACTTCCTCTTGCTGCAAAGACCACGTTTTTTATTTTTCTTGATAAAACGTCATTAGCGATATTTTGGATAATTGATAAATTATATTTTAAACAATTTTGAACACATTCATCTTGTTGATGAATTTCTTTCCATAATTTTGAATCAGATAATTGAATCATATGAACCTCCTCTTAATTCTTTGATAATAGTTTGATAAGTTTGGTTTTGATTAAATAAAGAACTAGTTCCAAGAACAAATCCTTCAACACCAATTTTAGATAATTGTTTTATTCGTTCAGGGGAACAGGCACCATCCATCATGACATGATATCCACCGTAATGTTTTGAATTCTGAATAAATTCTTGAAATTTAATAGTTATAAAATCTATATATTGTTGTCCTGCGAAGCCAGGGTTAACGCTCATTAACATCACATAGTCACATAAATAAAGAAGATGTTTAACTGTTTCAAAAGATGTATTTGGGTTAATAGCAATTCCAGGGTGAACACCTAAATCTTTAATATGTTGTAAAGTGCGACAAGGGTGTGTATCACTTTCGGGATGAATATAAATAATTTGACATCCTAAGGAAATAAATTTCTCAATATACTGATATGGGTTTTCAATCATAAGATGAACATCGCAGGGCTTAGTAGCTATTTTGCATATATGTTCTATGTCTTGAAGTCCCATTGCAAAATTGGGGACAAAGTGACCGTCCATAACATCTAGATGAAATATGTCAATTCCCGCTTTCTCTAACTGATGTATTTCTAGGTCAAGATTACCATATTTGGCACACATCATTGATGGACAAAGTAACATATTATTGGACCTCCTTAATGATTTGAATAATTTCGATAAGATCATTAATGTGATAATCGGCATATTTTTGATTGTTTTGAAAACGATGATCTTGTTTTGCTATGCACAAAAGTTGAGCTTTTTTTGCTGCTATAATTCCATATTCGCTATCTTCGACAGCAATGCACTCATTAACTTGTAAGTTTAATTTTTCTACACAAACAATATAGATTTCAGGGTTAGGTTTTGATTCTATAAACATTTCTCCACTCATGATAAGATCAAAATATTTTTTTAAATTACATGTATCCAAGAATTCTTTGATTTCATGCATTTTAGAACTAGATGCAATCGCTATTTTATAATTTCTTTGTTTTAGCCACTTTAATACATCTTCAACATGAGGATTAAGCAATGTTTTATAGGGGGTTGGATTGTTAATGTAGAAGTTTTGACTATAAGAATCAAATTCTTCACGGGAAATATTTGCTTTTTTTAAAAATGGATTTAACACCATATCATAATGTTGTTGTGTACCGCCCACAATAGGAAGCAAGTCTTCCATTGAAGCAGTTATTCCATAATGCTTCAAATGATTTTGTAGGTTGGTTTGAAAATAAAGTTCGCTATCAATTAAAACACCATCCATATCAAAAATAATAGCTTTAATCATAAATTAGGCATGACCTGTTTGATGGTTTCAGTTTTAGAATCGGCATAATCTTTAAAATGTTCGAACATAGGATGTTTATCCCATTTGTTCAATTCGGTTGTTACTTGATGAGCGATAATTTGAAAAAATGGTAGTATATAGAGTGGTGATAATAAAGGTTCGTTGATTTCAAAAGGAAGTCGAATAGCGTGTTGATCATCAACGATAGGATTATTTGTTATCGCAAAAACCTTGTCACTAACACTATGTGCTGCTTGATAAATTTCAATTAAGCGTTCACTTCCAACAGAAAAATCATCTATAAAATAGAGAGTGTAATTAGGTGTTAATTGAAGATTTGGTCCGTGAATAAACTCTTCTGCTTCGTATGCAAAGCTTGGGATTTGAATGGTTTCGCCAATTTTTAAAGCCCCTTCAGTAGCAATTCCATATCCTTGCATAAATCCACAAGTATAAGATACTGTCATGGAAGTTAAAGCACGGCGATTTAGTTGATAGAATTCCCAAGTTTCTTTTTGAATAATTTCATGTCTTTTTGAAGCTTCGTTCATTTCTGAAATAATAGAATTATATGTTTCTAGTGATATTTTATCCTTTGCTAAAGAAGCTTCTAAGGCAAATAACATAAGAAACTGAGCAAGTGTAACAACTCCTTTTGTTACATATCCAACTGTTTCTTCACCGACCCCATAATCTATATTAACATCAGCATAATCTTTAAAATCTGACTCAATATTTCCGGTTAATCCAATGGCTAAGTGTCCTAACTCTTTTAATTTTTTTAAAGCATCAATTGAGTTTGTAGAGCAACCACTTTGAGATACTACAAAAGCCAAGTCATCTTTTTTAAGTTTATTTTCGGTGTAAATAAATGTACTAGGTGATACAATTTTGACATCACAATCCAAATATTTCATCATAAAAGGTTTAGCACACTGAGAACCATTAGAACTAGATCCGCAAGCAATGATCCATATACTTTGATAATTTTTACTCAAATAAATATCAACCAATTTTTTTGTGAGTTCTTTGGCGTGAGCAACATTGTGTGAAATTTGTTGAGGTGTTTCTTGAATATAAGTAAGCATAGTAGGTGTATTTTTCATTATATGTCCTCCTTTTTTACACTTTTTACTATTACAAATTTGTAATAACAAATTTACAAATTCATCATAACAAATTGACTAAAAAAAGTAAAGAGAAATTATTTTATTACAAATAATATAAAAAAATGCATAAATTTGTAAATTTGACTATATACCACAAAATAAAAATTCAAAAATTTGTAATAACATATTGACAAATTATTTAAACTGAACTAACATAAAGCATGTAAAGCGCTATTACAAAAATAAAAAAGGAGTGAGGGAAATGGCAAAACCTGATATAGTTCTTGCTAGAATTGATAACCGCCTCGTACATGGACAAGTTGGAAATGCTTGGGCTGGAGCAAGTAAAGCAAATTTAATTGTTGTAGCTGATGATGAGTGTGCAAATGATGAAATTCAAAAATCCGTTATGAAAATGACTGCTGATTCAGTGGGGATTGGAATTCGTTTTTTTACCTTGCAAAAAACAATTGATATTATTCATAAAGCTAGTACAAAGCAACATATTTTTCTTGTTTGTAGAACTCCGGAAAATATGCGTAAGCTTATAGAAGGAGGAGTTCCTATTGAAAATGTCAATGTTGGAAATATGCATAGACAACCTGGGAAAAAGGTTTTGCATGAAGCACATGTCTATACTGATAGTAAAGACATGGAAGATTTTGAGGCAATGAAAAAAGCCGGAGTAAATGTATATATACAAATTGCTCCTGGTGATAAGAAATATAGTGTTTAAAAGATAAAATTAGGAGGGATTATTTATGGAAATAACATTAATCCAAGGTTTATTGCTTATGTTGGTAGGCTTTATTTGTGCCCTTGATGCAGGATTAGAGGTTTTGTATTGGTTTAGACCTATGGTAGTATCATTTTTTGCTGGAATTGTCTTAGGTGATGTCACATTAGGGGTTGCTTGTGGAGCAGTTGCTGAATTATCATATTTAGGTTTATTAACAGTAGGAGGAACAGTGCCACCTGATCCATTAATGGCAGGAATGATGACGACTGTTATAGCTTATACAACTGGTCAAGATGCAAAAACAGCACTTGGATTATCATTACCATTTGCGTTACTTGCACAATGGTTAGGTATTTTCTTCAATACTGTTTATGTAGGTATTGCTCATAAATGTGATGATTATGCTGAAAAAGGTGATACACAAGGATTCACTAGATTAGTTATTACTGGTTGGCTTGTTAAAGCATTAACGGTTGCTGTACTTGTTTTCTTATGTTCTTATGCAATGCAAGGGCCGATTCAATCATTTGTTAATGCTTTCCCTATTTGGTTAATTCATGGATTTGAAGTTGCTGGCGGTATTTTACCAGCTGTTGGTTTAGGATTATTATTAATGGTTACATTGAATAAAGATAATGCACCATATTTGTTCTTAGGTCTTATTATGGCAACATTTTTAGATATGCCAAATGTTTTACCGATTGCTATTGTGGGTGTTTCATTAGCATATATTAACTATATGCATGAAAAAAAGGTAGATGAAGCATCAGCAAAAATAACAGTAAGTGACTTTGGAGGTGACAGTGATGGAATCTAATGTAAAAAGAGGAAAATTAACAAAACAAGATATTACAAAGATGAGTTTACTTTCATCATTGGAACAAGCATCTTTTAGTTTTGAACGTATGCAAGCACCTGGATTTACTTTGTCAATGTTGCCAGCATTCAAGAAAATCTATGGTGAATCAAAAGAAGATTTATCAGAATTTATGAAGTATAATATGGAATTTATTAATACTGAGCCACATATGGCAACATTTTTAATGGGACTTATTCTTTCTATGGAAGAATCTGGAGAAGATAGAAAGTTAATTGAAGGTATTCGTAATGGGTTGTTTGGTCCATTTGCAGGATTAGGAGATGCTATTTTCTGGTTTACTGTATTGCCTATATCTGCAGCAATTTGTTGTTCATTAGCTCAAGATGGATCAGTTTTAGGTCCGTTGTTATATATTGCAATTTGGTTGGTTGCTGCTATTTCTCGTATTTGGTTTGGACAATTTGGTTATAAAATTGGGGTTAAAGCAGTATCTACAATTTCAGAAAGTACAAAATACATTACTAAAGCAGCCGGTATTTTAGGTGTTATGGTTGTCGGTGGACTTATTCCTTCATACATAAGCTTTGCATTTAGTGAAAGTTTAAAGTTTGGTATGGGAGATGGAACAACAGTTCAAAGTGTATTTGATAATATTTTACCAAATATATTACCTTTAGGTATAGTATTCTTAATTTATTGGTTATTTAAGAAGAAAAATGCCAATGTATTGGTTATTATTATAGGAATAATTTTATTTGGAATATTAATGTCTTTCTTAGGTTGGATGTAATTAGATAAGCCCCATGCTATATGGGGCTTTAACTGTTATTATAGGAGGAAAAAATGATTAATTTTGATGAAAAAAAGATGCTGGAAAGTGGAGCTTTTATATATAATCAACGCCAATATATTGAAAATATTGCTGATCATGTTTGTCAAGATGGTTTTGATAACATTTTTATTTCATCTGTAGGTGGTTCACAAGCTATGATGGAGCCTTTTGCAAACATGATTAATGAGATGAGTGCTATACCCGTACATTGTGTATTGGCTAGTGTCTTGGTGTTAACTGGTCATAACCAGTTAACAAAAAGTTCTTTAGTATTTATGGCTAGTAAGTCGGGAGATACCAAAGAAACTGTTAAGGGTGCAGAATGGTTAAAAGAAAAAGGATGTACAATTATTTCTATTGTTGGAAAAAAAGATTCACCATTAGAAAAATTAAGTGATTATTGCGTTGTTTATCAAGATGGAAGACCACAAGAGTTAATTATGTATTTATTAATTGGTAGAATTTTATATAATAAAGGCTTCTTTGATAAATACATTCAATTCGCTGATGAATTAAAGGAATTACCAGCAGTTTTAGTATCAGTAAGAAAAGCAGTTGATAAAAAAGCAATCGAATATTGTCAGAAGTATCATTTTGAACCATATAACATATGGATAGCGTCAGGGAATCTTTGGCCAGTATGTTATGCGTATGCTATGTGTGTTTTGGAAGAAAGTCAATGGATTAGGACAAAATCTGTATCAAGCTCAGAGTTTTTTCATGGAACTTTAGAACTTGTTGAAAAAGGTGTTTGTGTAACCTTATTGATTACAGAGGGAAAAACAAGAGAACTTGATTTACGTGTAAAGAAATTTATCCATCAATATACAAATAAAGCCAATGTTTTTGACTGTAAGGAATTTGAGTATCCAGGAATATCAGATGAATTTAGAGGATTGTTATCACCTGTTGTTATGAATGCTATTTTGCAAAGAATATCAAAGAATATGGAATTTATTACAAAACATTCATTAGATATTCGACGTTATTATAGAAAAGTAGATTATTAATGAAAATATTAGGGTTAGGTGATAATGTTTTTGATGTTTATCGTAATCTCAATGTTTCTTATCCAGGCGGAAACGCTGTGAATGTTGCAGCTAATGCAGCATTGCTAAAACACCAAAGTGCGTATTTGGGAAATTTTTCTGATGATAAGTATGGATATTACATGAAAACAATATTAAGGGATTTGGATATTGATATTTCAGAATGCTGTACTATTGAAGATAGTTCTACAAAAAAATGTGTTGAAGATGTTATTGATGGTGAAAGACAATTTCTTTATGTTGATTTAGGAAAAAAATGGGCGGGTCCATATGAAATTGATAATGATAATGATATAAGATACCTCAATCAATTTGATGCAATATTGACAAGTTGCAATGCTAAGATGGAAGATCAAATATATAAATTGAAAAATATAAAAGGAATTATTTCTTACGATTTTGGAGAAAAAGAAAAATATCGTACAAAAGAATACTTTGATAAAATATGTCCATATATTGACATGGCACAATTTTCAATGTCTAATCAATCATTAGAAGATATTCAATCGTTTATAGAAAAGAATAGCTTTAGATTCCCTATCCTTATTACAAGAGGAGAGGATAATCCCATTTTCTTTGATGGTCAAGAGTATTATGAGGGTAATCAGAATTATGTAAAGCCCATTGATACTATGGGGGCAGGAGATGCATATATTACTGCTTTTGTTTGTACTTTATTGGAAAATGGTTTTTGCAAACGAAATTTTATTGAAAAAAGTCTTATAAAATATGCTATGAAAAAGGCTGCTATGTATGCAGCGAAAGTTTGCTTGGTAAATGGAGGGTTTGGTTATCCTTATCAAGAAAAACAATTGACAGCAGTTATATTTGATATGGATGGTGTCATTGTTGATAGTGAAGAGCATTGGTATCATACATTTAATGGTCTTCTTCAAAAATATCAATGCCAATTAAATGATAGTGATCGAAAAGAATTATATGGTTGTTCTATGCAACATGAAATTAAGATTTTATCACGATATATTCATTTGCCATATAATCAATTAATGAAAATAAAAGATGAATATAGCGAAAAACATCCTATATGTTATTCGGATTATATTATAGATGGAGTTGAAGATTTATTAAAATATTTAAAACTAATGAATATAAAGGTGGCATTGGCATCATCTAGTCCAATGAAGGCAATTTATAGAATGCTTGATGAATGTAATTTAAAAAAATATTTTGATATTGTTGTAAGTGGAGAAATGTTTAAAGAATCGAAACCTCATCCGGAAATCTATCAATATACTTTGAAACAATTAAATGTTTCTAGAGAAAATGTATTTGTTATTGAAGATTCTCCATATGGAGTTGAATCTGCGTATAGAGCCAAACTAGATGTTTTGGCTTTGAAAAGAGATAACAATCCTTTTGAGTTGGAACAGGCAAAATTAAGATTTCATTCACATCGAGATATCTTGGAATATATTAAGAAAGGAATAAAGGTGGAAAAATGATAGGATTAATTGTAACAGGACATTCGCATTTTGCGTCTGGAATGACATCGGCATTAAAGTTAATAAGTGGAAGTCATTTACAAAAATATGAATATGTAGATTTTGATGATTTTGATACAACAGAAATTTTAGAAACAAAATTAAATCAAGCTTTTAAAAATTTAAAAGAATGTGATGGAATATTGGTTTGTTGTGATTTGATGGGTGGATCACCATTTAAATTATCTACAATGATTGGTGTACCTTTAAAGAATGTAGAGATTATAGCAGGGGTTAATTTACCTATGCTTATTGAAGTCAATATGCTTCGTCAATTTGAAGAAAATGTAGTTGAATTAGCTGAGCATATGATAGAAGTAGGTCAATCAATGATAACAAGATATGTTTTTCAGATGGTTGTAGATGAAGAACCAGATGATGGTATTTGATGAATAAAGGTTATTGTTATATGTTTTTAACAGCAATTTGTTGGAGCTTGGCAGGAGTTTTGATTCGTTTTAATGGTCAGACGGGTTTAATGATTTCTACCATTTGTTCTTTTATTGCATTTTTGTTTAACATACTTTTTTATCGTCGAAAATGGATTCTAAATACGACAGTTATTTTTGTTACTATCTGTCAATATATTATGGGAATAACTTTTGTTTATGCTAATCAGTTGACAACTGTAGGAAATGCTATTGTTTTGCAGTATACATCTATGATTTTTGTATTATTATATCAAAGTATAGATGAAAGACGATTCCCTAAAAGGAGGCAAATAGGAGTTGTCTTTATGGTTGTATTTGGTATGTTTCTCTTTTTCTTTGATCATATAAGTTTAAAAGGAATGATAGGAAATGTTTTAGCAATAATTTCAGGTTTGTTTTTTGGATTGCAATTTTATGTCAATTCAAAAGAACAAGCTGATGCATATACTTCAACACAATTGAGTTATTTAATATCAGTGTTGGGAATATGCTTGGTTTTTAGAGATTTATCAACAATTCAAACAACAGAATGGATTGTCATGGTTATAAGTGGTGTTGTACAAACAGCATTAGGAGGTATTTTTTTTGCTAAAGGAATTATACTGATACAGGCATTTACGGCAAATGTTATTTGTATGTCGGAAATTTTGTTAGCTCCATTATGGGCATATTTGTTTTTTTGCGAAACGATTTCTTTTATGTCGCTTGTTGGAGGCGTTATCATTATTATAGGGATTTTGTTAAATATCACATTTGATTATTTTGAAAATAAAATGATTAATTTAATGAATAAATATGAAGAAAGTAAAAATTATCAGTTAAATACAATGATTTTTCATACTAATTAATATATATCCATTAATAAATATGAAAAAGTATGATATAATGAGGAAGAAAAATATGGAAAAAATAACAAGAAGTCAATTAACAAGTATGTTTGATCATACATTTTTAAAAGCATATGCAACTAGTGAAGATTTTGTAAAATTATGCAAAGAAGCAATAGAATTAAATGTTGCAATGGTTGCAATTAATTCGGAGCCGGTAGCACTTTGTAAAAAGTTGCTTAAAGGAACAGGTATTCATGTTGGGGCTGCAATATCATTTCCTTTAGGACAAACTCCCTTAAATATCAAAATTGCTGAAACGGAAAAAGCAATAGAGGATGGAGCCGATGAAATAGATTATGTTATTAATGTAGGAAAGGCTAAAATGCATGATTGGGAGTATATTTATAATGAAATGTATGATATTGTTTCTGTATGCAGAAAGAATCATGTTATCATAAAAGTGATCTTTGAAAATTGCTATTTATCAAAGAACGAAATTGCAAAACTTTGTGAAATTGCAAAAGAGATTAAGCCTGATTTTATTAAAACAAGCACTGGCTTTGGAGATGGGGGAGCTTTAGTTGAAGATGTCAAACTCATGAAAAGTATAGTTGAAGACGATGTGAAAGTTAAAGCAGCAGGTGGAATACGTGATTGGAAAACTTGTAAACAAATGATTGAAGCTGGAGCTTCAAGAATTGGGACAAGTAGTTCTTATCAAATATTATCAGAATTTGATCATGAAAATATAGAATAAAAATAATTTGTTAATAATCTTGTAAATAAGTAAAAAGGAGGTAATGGTGTGGATAAGTTTTCTAATGATAGTAGCTTTGTTTATCTTGATAGAAATTCTGCCTTGCCTTTATATTATCAATTAAAAGAACATATAAAAGATGCTATTTTAAAAGGTCATTATAAACCTAATGATCGTTTGCCTACAGAAGAAGAATTATGTAAGCAATTTTCTATATCACGACCAGTTGTTCGTCAAGCTTATGATGAATTAATTAAAGAAGGATTTGTTGGTAGACGTAAAGGTAGTGGAACTTTTGTTAAAAAACAAACAGAAACTAACTCTTTATTTAAAGAGTTTATTAGTTTTTCTTTTGAGAAGAGTATTCCTGATTTAGTTAATAATTCTAAAATTGTAAAGATAGAAAAAATACATGATTCTAATGTATGTGCACGTATGAAAATAGATAGTGAATCTGAGTTGGTGCATATTATTCGAGTTTATCATGAAAGTGAATATCCAATTGCTACAATTGAGTCTTATTTGCCTAGTATTTATTTTGCTAATTTAGAAAAATATATTCTTGTATCTATGGAAAAAACAATCATTGAAATTATCGAAATGTTTTATGCAATACAAATCAAAAAAGCTAAAAGACAATTAAGTCCAATGAAAATAAGTGAAGAAAGAATGGCATTCCTACATGGGAACAGTGATGATCTTGTTTATGAGATTGAAACAATATATATTGATATATTTGATAGAATTGCTATTTTAGAATATTATACTTGTTTAACGTCAAATTTTCAGTTTTCTGTTGAAATGAATAGAAAATAATATGTTAAGCAAGCTGGCTAAAAAGAATTATATGTAATTTATTTTATAAAAAATAAGTGGAAAAGTGACTAAAGAAGTAGATTTTACTTTAACTGATGAAAATGATTATCGTAGTAATATCTTTATTCATAAAGTGAAAGCAACACCAAAGATATATCCTAGACCATTTGGAAAAATTAAAAAGAAATCGTTATAAAGGTAAGAATTTCACTTACCTTTTTCTTTAGTTTCATGTCAAAAAATGTTATAATGTGAACATGTTTAGAGGAGATATGATATGAAAGAACCTGTTTATAAATTTATAGATATTGATAAAATTATAGCCAATGAAAATCAACCAAGAACACATTTTGAAAAAGAAAAGATTCAAGAACTTGCTGTTTCTATTCAACAAAATGGATTACTACAACCTATTGTTGTAAGACCTTATGATAAAGGTTTTCAAATTGTTGCTGGTGAAAGAAGATATCGTGCATGTAAATTAGCTGGACTTGATGAAATTCCTTGTGTTGTTCAAGTTATGGATGAAAAACAAACAGCAACAGCTGCTATTGTAGAAAATATTCAAAGAGAAAATCTTTCTCCTATTGAAGAAGCTTTAGCATACCAACAATTATTAGATGCAGAGAATTTAACTCAAGAAGAACTTGCAAAACAAGTTGGAAAGAAACAATCAACGATTGCGAATAAATTAAGATTATTACAATTACCTATGACAGTACAAGAAGCGGTACGTAGACGTGATATTACAGAACGTCATGCGAGAGCTTTATTAAAATTAGATTCTACTGCTAAACAAAATAATATGTTAAGAGAAATTATGAATAAAGGTTTAAATGTTGAGCAAACTGAACAAAAGGTTAAAAGTAAGATTGAACCTAAAAAACCTAAATCTAAATCAAAGAGTATTTCTCAAAACTTAAAGATTGCTTTAAATACATTAGAACAAGCAGTTAAAATGGTAGAACAAGCTGGTATTGAATTAAAACTAGAAAAACAAGAAACTGATGATGAAGTGATTTATACGATTAAGATGAAGAAATAGGAAACTATTTCTTTTTTTCAAAGGAGGAAAATATGAAAGGTTATATTTTTGATATGGATGGAACATTACTTGATTCGTTACATGCATGGGATAATTTAGGAAATCGTTATTTAAATAGTATTGGGGTAGTTGGAGATCCTGATCTAGATGATAAGATGAAACATATGTCTTTAGATGAAGCAGCATCATATATGATAGAAAGATTTCATTTGGATAAAACAGTAAGTGAACTTATCGAAGAAACAAGACAAGTCATGGCTAAAGCATATGAAGAAGATATTCCACTAAAAGAAGGGATAAAAGAATATTTAGAATTATGTCAAAATAAAGGTTATAAAATGTGTGTCTTAACAGCAAGTGATTCAGTTCTTGCCAAAAAAGCATTAAAGAGATTGAATATATTAGATTATTTTGAAGATGTTTATGCATGTCATGAAATTGGTTATCCTAAAACAGATACACAAAGTTATACATATGTTGCTAAACAAATGGGATTAGAAAATCATGAATGTGCTGTTGTAGAAGATTCATTGTATGCTATTAAAACAGCAAAAGAAGCAGGTTTTTATGTTATTGGTGTTTATGATGAAGGAAATGATGCAAATTGGCAAGATATAGTAAAAATTGCAGATGAAATTTTGTTTAAAAATGATATTGACAAAAATAGCTTATAGCATATATATTATAATTGTTGTAGGTATATAAATATAGAAAGTTTAGTACCTTTAATGGTACTTTTTTTATCATTGTAAAGAAAGGGGTTGTGTATGAGAATATATAATATTGAAAAATGTCCAGTTGATTATCAAATAGATAGAACTCTTTTAAAGTTGGCATCGGAAGCAAATAAAAAGTATGGAGAGTATAAAGTTTTATTAGCTACGTTAAAGTTTGATAGAAATATTTTTTTTAATTTGATACAACATTTAGAAAGTTATAAATCTACACAAATTGAAGGAATGCAAATATCTCAAGATGAAATGTACTATTTAAAATATATGGATACAAGTGATGAAAGTAAAGAAATTCAAAATCTAAAAAATATAATTCAATATGCATTTCAAGAAATAGAAAAGGGATCAATTATAAATTTTACTTTGGTAAATAAAATGCATCGCATGATTTTAGATAGTGTTCGTGGATCAGAAAAAAATCCTGGTCAAATCAGAACAACGCAAAATTGGATTGGACCAAGAGGAGTGGGAATTGAAGGTGCAATATTTATTCCACCTGTACCAGAAGATATTTATGAATTATTGCTCAATTTATATGAATATATGAATGATGCTTTTATTGATCCATTACTTGTTAATATTGGTTTGTCCCACGCACAATTTGAAACAATTCATGCGTATAAAGATGGTAATGGACGTTTGGGTAGAGCGTTAATCCCTGTACAATTGGCATTACTAGATCAAGAAAAACCTATACTTTATATGTCAGAAATTTTAGAACTTTATAAACCAGCATATCAAAGAAATCTTATGGAAACAAGAAAAGGAAATTATTTAGGGTATTTAAAATTCTTCTTGCAGTGTGTTATAGATCAATGTAATTCATATATCTATAAGATTAAAAGAATAAAAGATATTTACTATGAAGATATGAAAAAAGTAGAAGAAATTAAGGGTGGATTAGTATATAAAATAATGCCAATTAGTATGACTCAAATTGTTTTTACAAAAAAAGAAATAGAATCGTTATCTCAAGTATCTTTAAATTCTGTTTCTAGAATCATTGATCAATTAGTGGAATTAGACATAATTGTAAAAGATGATACGATTACAAAAAGAGGTTATCGTTATCAAAGAATATATGAAGTATTTGTAGGTAATCAAGAATATTTATAAGAAGATAGATTTTCTATCTTTTTTTGTAATTGAAAAGTGATAACCATAATTGATTACCACTTTATGAGTTATTCAAATGCAACACAAACAGGAGCAGGGACTTCTATTTCTGAAGGGCTAAGCAATAACTTTTCATTTTGTTCATCAAAAGTTAAGACTTGTAATTTGTTGTCACCTTGACATGCAACAATCAAATATTTGTCATCTAAAATATTGAAATCTCTAGGATCTTTGCCAGTATGAACCATATATAATAATGAAATTTTTCCAGTCTCTTTATTGACACGATACATTGCAATACTGTCATGACCACGATTTGAAACAAATAAATGTTCACCACTTGATGTTAAACGAATCGCTGAAGCACTTGAAAAACCTTTGAAATGTCTAGGGATACAGTGTATAGCTTGAATTAAACTAAAACGACCTTCATTATATTTAAAGACCATAATATTATTAGCAATTTCATTAACCAAATAAGCAAAGCGTCCATCAGTTGAGAAAATCATATGACGAGGACCTGAACCTGGTAATACATTTAATGTAAAATCACTATCTTCCATTAATACACCTTGATGATAACGATACATAACAACTTTATCAGCACCTAAATCTACTGAATAAACAAATTGTTTATCAGGTGTAATTCCAACATAGTGAGCATGAGGACTAGTTTGTCTTTTCAATAAATCAGGACCTAATCCACGATGTCTAACAGCACATATTTTTTGTGTAATTGTTTTGTTTTCTAATTGATAAGAAGCAGTAGCTCCAATATGATAATTAGCAGCAAAAATATATCGTTGATTATCATCAACACATAAATGAGTATAAGAACGACCACTAGAACTATAATTATTATTTAAAATTAATTCATCTTTATAAATTGAAAAACTACCAATTCCACCACCATCATTATGAGAACTTGCATTTTTATAAGCAATATATAAAACATGATCCTTTGTAATCATATATGATGGATAATCTTTTGTAACGATTTGTTGAATACGTTTCATTTCAAGTGTTTCTTCATTGAATTTATGGATATAAATACCTTTATCATCATTTTTTCCGTAACTAGAGACATAAAATATTTTCATAACTAAACCCCTTTCATAGATTTATTTTAACACAATAAAAATCTTTTTACTAATGAATTAGATAGTTAGAAAGTTTTTTGTGTGCGTTTTCAAAAATAATTCTTTTCTATTGATGTGTTTTGTAATACAATGAGTATAATATACCAAGGAGGAAGCGTTATGGAAGATAAGTTATTATTAAAATTATTACAAAGAAATGCAAGGATGAAAATTACTGACTTAGCGGCCGCCTTAGATGAAAGCAAAGATAATGTTATTGAAAGATTAACTGAATTAGAAAAACAAAAAGTGATTTGTGGATATCATACGATTGTGAATTGGGATTTAACAAATACTGAAATTGTTACTGCATTAATTCAAATTAATGCAAGTCCTGAAAGAGATTATGGTTATGATCGTATAGCAAGTCATATTTATAAGTTTGATGAGGTTGATACGATATATTTATTGAGTGGTAGTTTTGAATTTATGGCTATTGTTAAGGGAAAAACAATGCAAGAAGTTGCTCACTTTGTAGCTAGTAAACTTGCTTGTGTTGATGGTGTAACAGGAACATCAACTTATTTTGTGTTAAAACAATATAAAAATAATGGAGTTGTTTTAATTGAAGATGAAGAAGGAAAAAACAGTAGATTGGTGGTGACTCCATAATATGGATTTAGATAAAGTATTGAGTGATAAAGTTAAAGTTATTAAACCTAGTGGTATTAGAAAGTTCTTTGATTTGGCTTCACAAATGGAAGGTGTTATTTCTTTAGGGGTTGGTGAACCAGATTTTCCAACACCTTGGACAATTAGAGAAGCAGCTATTTATTCTATTGAAAAAGGTAAAACTTTTTATACTGCTAACCAAGGTTTGTTTGAATTAAGAGATGAAATTTGTAAGTATTATAAAAGAAGATTTCAAGTTGATTATCAACCTAATGAAAACTGTATTGTGACAGTTGGAGGATCTGAAGGTATTGATATTGCCATTCGTGCTTTGATTGATCCAGGTGATGAGATGATTGTTTTAGATCCAGGTTATGTTGCATATACTCCAGGAATTCAATTGGCTGGAGGAACACCTGTGACTTTAGAATTGCGTGCAGAAGATGAATTTAAATTAACACCAGAGTTATTAGAATCAGTGATTACTCCAAAAACAAAAGCAATCTTATTGAACTATCCATGTAACCCTACAGGTGGTTTTATGACAAAAGAAGATTATGCTAAGATTGTTCCTATTATTAAAGAACATGAGTTAATTGTTTTAAGTGATGAAATCTATGCTGAATTAAGTTATGAAGAAGAATTTTGTTCAATTGCATCTTTTGATGAAATCAAAGATCAAGTGATTGTTGTGAGTGGATTTTCTAAATCATTTGCAATGACAGGTTGGCGTCTTGGTTATGTATTAGCCCATCAAAAATTAATTAAAGCTATGAATAAAATTCATCAATATGTCATTATGTCAGCACCTACTGGGGCTCAATATGGAGCTATTGAAGGATTGAAACACTGCCAAGATGAAGTTGAAAACATGAGAGATTCTTATAAAACAAGACGTAATTTCTGTGTTAAAGCATTTAATGATATGGGACTTTCAACATTTAAACCACAAGGAGCTTTCTATGTATTCCCATGTATTAAATCAACAGGATTAACATCTGAAGAATTCTGTGAACAATTATTAAATGATCAAAAAGTTGCTTGTGTACCAGGAACTGCATTTGGTCCAGCAGGAGAAGGATTTATTCGTGTTTCTTATGCATATAGTATCGAAGAATTAAAAATAGCAACTGAAAAAATAAAAATCTTTGTTGAAAAGTTAAATAAATAATGAGAAGGACAGTCTTTCTCATTTTTATTTTATTCATTTTTAGTTCATATCT
>Ga0129317_1000522_pt1 | contig 39932 bp, 32 predicted proteins | sample Cm1ome_FD_94430 | JGI IMG/M metagenome (GOLD analysis project Ga0129317, IMG submission 94430) | Eastern black-and-white colobus group fecal microbial communities from Wisconsin, USA - Cm1105 metagenome | ecosystem: Host-associated > Mammals > Digestive system > Large intestine > Fecal | place... | reverse complement strand
TGCGGAAATGAATACGGCGAACTTGCATCACACAAGTATGACAAGGAAGTCGCATCTGAGAAGTACCAGAAGAGTGTTGCAACGTGCACAGAACCAGCAGTGTATTACAAGTCTTGTGAATGTGGCGATGTAGATAAGAGTGAAAACGCAGCGACATTTACATCAGGAGAAGCGAGAGGACATATCGGCGGCAAAGCAACATGCACAAAGAAAGCAATATGTTCTGTCTGCGGAAATGAATACGGCGAACTTGCATCACACAAGTATGACAAGGAAGTCGCATCTGAGAAGTACCAGAAGAGTGTTGCAACGTGTACGGAACCAGCGGTATATTTCAAGTCTTGTGAATGTGGTGATGTAGATAAGAGTGAAAATGCAGCGACATTTACATCAGGCTCTGCACTGAGTCACAACTATACGCTAGTTAAGAATGCAACATGTACAGTAGCTGGATTAAAGAAGTGCTCACGCTGTGATGATGAACAGGTAATACCAGCAACAAAGCACGACTATAAGCCAAATACAGAAGCGTCATGCACAAAGGCAGCAACAGAGAAGTGTAGCAAGTGTAATGATGTACAGGAAGTAGGGGATCCACTAGGACACAATATAGAACTTATTCCAGAAACATCAACGATGAAGGCACATTATAAGTGTAAGAGATGCGACGCATTATTTAATGATGAAGATGGACAAGAACCAACAGACACAGAGGCTCTTAAAAAACCTGAAACAGGTGGAGGCGGAAGCGCTCCAGGACCAGCACCTGGAGGTGGTGGAGGTGGTGCTCCATCAACTCCATCCAAGGACCCTGTTACAAATAACAAGGATGAGAATGGAAACAACAAAACAGATGTAAATCTGAATGGGTCAGGAAGCACAGGAACTGATGGCAAGGCTGATGTTAAGGTGGATAAGGATCTGACTGATCAGATTATCGACAATGTAACAAACAACGGATCAGCTTCTGTTGATCTCAATGCAGGAACAACAACTGGCAAAGCAGATAAGACAGAGGTGACAATCCCAACAGAAACACTACGCAAGCTTGATAAGACTGAAAAAGTTGACAAGGTAACAATCAAGACAGACGGTGGAACAGTAGCAATTGATAAGACAACAATGTCTGAAATCATAAATCAGGCAGGAAATTCAGACTTTGTAAAGTTCGTGGTAAATATTCATGAAAGAGCAGATGATAAGGTTGTCTTTGAAGTTAAGCTTGTAACATCAAATGGAGAGATTAGAGATCTTAATGGCAAGAAGGTAACAGTAACAATACCTGTTGAGAAGACCTCTGGAAAGAAGCTTGTCTGTGTATACACTGATGAGAACGGCAAGTATACAAAGCTTGGCGGAAAGCTTACTGAGTTAGGATTCATATTCGAGACATCAAGATTCTCTAAGTTTGAGATTATGACAGAGGAAGCCGCTGATGCTTTATTCAAGTCAGATTTCAGTGAAGCAATGGTAAATGGTATTGTTAACAAGGTCTACACAGGTAAGCCAGTTAAGCTTAATATTGTCGTAACTCTAGGTGATAAGACTCTTACTGATGATGACTATGAGGTAATGTACAAGAACAACACTAATGTTGGTCTTGCAACGGTAGTAATCACAGGTAAGGGCGACTACGAGGGTGAGATTACGAAGACATTCAAGATTACTCCTAAGGGAGTAGCTGTTACATCACTTAAGGCACAGAAGAAGGCTATCAAGGTTACTTGGATGAAGTCTGCTAAGAAGGTTAGCGGCTATCAGGTAAGATACAGCACTTCGAAGTCATTTAAGAATGCTAAGCTTGTAAGTGTTAAATACACTAAGAAGATTAACAGCGGAACTGTAAAGAAACTTAAGTCGGGCAAGAAATATTATGTAAGAGTAAGAACCTATGTTAAGACACCTGATGGAAAATTCTATTCAGCATGGAGCAAGACAAAGTCAGTTAAAGTTAAGTAGATAAACCTACCCAAGAGAAGCTGACACAGAAGAGCAAAAGAGGAGTGATGAGTAAAATCATCGCTCCTCTTTTGAGATTAACCGCTATTTCATTATTTCATCGATTGCCTGGATGAAGGCTCCGCGAACGCCGTTTCGCTCAAGGGATGCAACACCGACGATAGTAGCTCCTCCAGGTGAGCATACACCATCTTTCAGAATTGCTGGGTGTGAGCGCGTCTCAATTGCATATGCAGCTGAGCCTTCCATCATATGCTTAACCAGGCTGTAAGATGTGTCTCGAGGCATTCCGTGGAGAACTGCTGCATCAGCAAGGGCTTCAATAACCATATCCATGAAAGCAGGTGTGCTACCCGCGATGATTCCACCGAGATCAAGAAGTTCCGGCGGAAGAAGCTCAATGCTTGAAATTCTGCCGAAAATGTCTTCAAAGAGAGCAAACTGCTCATCTGTGAGTGAGTGGTCCTTAGAACATACAAGGACACCCTTGCCGACCTCGATAGGAGTATTAGGCACTGTGCAGATTACATGGCAGTCTGCGGGCAAAAGCTCCATGTATCTCTCATGTGATACTCCGTAGGCAATTGAGATGACTGTCTTGCCTGGAAGAAGGTGCTTTACTTCTGCAAGGACATTCTCAACTTGTGTCGGGATTACGCCGATGATAATAAGCTCAGAATTTACTACAACCTCCTCAGTTGTGCCAGGTTTAATTCCAAGCTTGCTGCAATTTGCCTCAAGGCGTGCTTGGTTTCTGGCACTGGCAGTGATTACCTGTGGGTTGATGCCACCGTACTTGATAAGGCCAGATGCGATTGCTGAAGACATGCTTCCAAGGCCGATGATTCCGATAGTTGTATTTTCAGACATGTTTAAATGCTCCTTTCAATCATATCTGCAATAATGATATCAGCGAATATTGGGCAGGGGAACTACTTATTTCAAATAAAATAGGAATAAGGTATAATTTGATGTATGAAACAGGTAAGTTTTTTTGAACAAGAGAATATAGAGAGTGAACCGCTAGCGGCAAGAATGAGACCGCGGGATATCGATGAATTTGTCGGACAGAAGCACCTCATTGGAGAGGGAAAGGTTCTGAGAAGAATGATAGAAAGTGACAGAGTAAGCTCGATGATTTTCTGGGGGCCACCTGGTGTCGGCAAGACTACCCTGGCTCAGATTATAGCGAGCAGAACGAATGCACAGTTCATCACCTTCAGTGCGGTTACCAGCGGAATTAAGGAAATCAAGAATGTCATGCAGCAGGCGGATAGGATGGCATCGCTTGGCAGCAAGACCATTGTATTTATCGACGAGATTCACAGATTCAACAAGGCTCAGCAGGATGCTTTCCTTCCTTTTGTCGAGAAGGGAAGTATTGTTTTGATTGGAGCAACTACGGAGAACCCATCATTTGAGGTGAACGGAGCGCTTATATCGAGATGCCGAGTTTTTGTCCTTCAGCAGCTTAAGAAGGATGAGATTGCTGATCTTCTCAGAAGGGCGGTAGAGTTGCCAAGAGGTTTTGGCAGCATGAATGTCGAAATCAGCGATGAGCTTCTGAATGTTATCGCGGGTTTCTCTAACGGGGATGCGCGAAGTGCACTTTCTATCTTAGAGATGGTAGTGCTTAACGGCGATTCATCTCTTGATGAAGGAGGCTGCGAGAAGATAACTGTTACGGAAGAGATTGTGGAGCAGTGCACATCGAAGAAGTCACTTATGTATGACAAGAGTGGCGAGGAGCATTATAATCTCATATCGGCGCTTCACAAGTCAGTTCGTAATTCGGATGTGAATGCGGCTATATACTGGCTTGCGAGAATGCTCGAGGCTGGAGAGGATCCTAAGTACGTTGCAAGACGTGTGACAAGAATGGCTGCAGAGGATATCGGCCTTGCAGATCCAAGGGCAATGGAGATATGCGTTGCAGCTTTTCAGGCGGTTAATCTAATAGGGATGCCGGAGTGCTCGGTTCATCTGACACAGGCAGTAACTTATCTTGCACTTGCACCTAAGTCGAATGCGATGGAGACAGCGTATTTTGCAGCACGAGATGATGCTCTGAAGGAGCTTTCAGAGCCTGTTCCTATGAATATTAGGAATGCACCGACAGGTCTTATGAAGGACCTTGGATACGGTGATGGATATATATATGCACACGATACTGAAGATAAAATTGCATCAATGCAGTGCCTTCCTGACAACCTGGTTGGAAGAGAATATTACAAGCCCGGCAATCAGGGACTTGAGCCAAGGTTTGCCGAGCGTTATGAGGCAATAAAAGAGTGGCACAGGAAGCATGATAGATGATATACTTAAGCTATTACAGACATTAATAAATATACATTAGAGGGAAAGATTAATGAAAGATATTGAAATCAAGAAGCTGTACAGAGAAACAGAAAGCTACGCAGGCCAGGAGCTTGTAATCAGAGGATGGGTTAGAGGTAACAGAGCATCTAATCAGTTCGGATTCCTCTCAGTCAACGACGGAACTTTCTTCAAGCCTGTTCAGGTTGTTTATGAAGCAGACAAGCTTGATAACTTTGACGAGGTTGCTAAGTTCAGACTTTCTGCCGGCGTATGCGTAAAGGGTGTACTTGAGGTTACTCCTGACGCTAAACAGCCTTTTGAGATTAAGGCAACTGAGATTATTCTCGAGGCGGATTCTGATTCTGATTATCCTCTTCAGAAGAAGAGACATACAATGGAGTTCATGAGAGAGATTGCACATCTCAGACCTAGAAGTAATACATTCTCAGCTGTATTCAGAGTAAGAAGCGTTGCAGGATATGCAATTCACAAGTTCTTCCAGGAGAGAGGCTTCATCTACTCACACTCACCTGAGATCACATGCAGTGACTGTGAGGGTGCAGGAGAGATGTTCCAGGTAACTACTCTTGATCTTGAGAATCCACCAAGACTTGAGGATGGAAGCATCGACTACAGCAAGGACTTCTTCGGTAAGAGAGCTAACCTGACTGTGTCAGGACAGCTTGAGGCAGAGATTATGGCTCTTGCATTCCGTAATGTTTACACATTCGGACCTACATTCAGAGCAGAGAATTCAAACACAGCAAGACACGCTTCAGAGTTTTGGATGATTGAGCCTGAGATGGCATTCTGCGATCTTGAGCAGAACATGAACGTTGCTGAGGACATGATCAAGTACATCATCAACGATGTTTTAGAGAACTGCCCAGAGGAGATGGAGTTCTTTAACAGCTTTGTTGACAAGGGACTACTTGAGAGACTTGATAACATCGTAAGCAACGATTTCGCAAGAATCACTTACACTGAGGCCGTTGAGATTCTTAAGGATTCAGGTGTTAAGTTCGAGTACCCTGTTGAGTGGGGTCTTGAGCTTCAGACTGAGCACGAGAGATACCTTACAGAGCAGGTATTCAAGAAGCCTGTATTCGTAATCAACTACCCTAAGGATTGCAAGGCATTCTATATGAGAGTCAACGAGGACAACAAGACTGTAGCTGCAATGGATATGCTTGTTCCTGGAGTAGGTGAGATTATCGGTGGAAGCCAGAGAGAAGAGAGATACGATGTGCTCGTAGACAGGATCAAAGAGCTTGGACTCGACGTTGCTGACTACGGATGGTACCTCGATCTTCGCAAGTACGGCGGAGTTAAGCACGCTGGCTACGGACTCGGTTTTGACCGTATCCTCATGTACATGACTGGCATGAGCAACATCAGAGATGTACAGATGTTCCCAAGAACACCTGGTAACGCAGAGTTCTAAGAACCTGCACATCATGTCGGGAGGGATTTTGCCAATAGAGTACCTGTGACGAATCTCCCGATTTACAACTTAATATGGATATTAATAACATTAATATACAATATCAAACACAGGAGGATTTTATTAATGAAAGGTTTTGCAAGTGATAAAATCAGAAACGTCGCTCTACTAGGACACGGTAAGAGCGGAAAGACCACATTCCTCGAAGCTGCGCTTCTCAACACTGGAGTAATCAACAGACTCGGTAAGGTTGAGCAGGGCAACACAGTATCAGATTACGACAAGATGGAGATCGAGAAGGGATACTCAATCAACATGACTATGGTTCCGGTTGAGTATAAGGACACTAAGATCAACTTTATCGATACTCCGGGCTTCTTTGACTTCGTTGGCGAGCAGAGAGCTGCACTTGAGGTTGCTGATGCTGCACTTGTAATGGTTGACGCTGCATCCGGCATTCAGGTTGGTACAGTTAAGGCTCTGGAGCTTGTTGAGGAGTTCCATTCACCATGCTTTATTGTAATCAACCAGATTGATAAGGACAATGTTGATGTTGACGGACTTGTTGAGAAGATCAGAGAGCGTTTTGGCAAGAAGTGCATTACTGATGATGACAAGGATGCAATGGATGAAGCTGTTGCCGGTGCTGATGAAGAGCTTATGGAGAAGTTCTTCGATGGCGAACCGTTCACTGATGAAGAGTTCACTCAAGGACTTCACGACGGTATTAAGAATGGCGACATCATTCCTATCATCAAGGCTTCAAACTATACAGGCGAAGGAATTGACGAAATCCTCGGTGTTTTTGCTAAATATCTTCAGTGCCCAACAGAGCACGATCCATATCCAACTATTGATGGTGGAGAAGTTAAGGTTGAGGAAGGCGATCCTGCACTTTACGTATTCAAGACTCTTGCAGATCCATTCCTTGGTAAGATTTCATATGCTAAGGTTCTGTCAGGAACTCTTAAGGCTGGTCAGGAGGTTTACAATCCTAGATCACAGAAGACTGAGAAGCTTGGTTCTATCTTCTTTGTAAGAGGTAAGAATCAGCAAGCTGCAGATAAGGTTGCTTATGGTGATATCGTAGCTCTCGGTAAGCTTCAGTTCACTAAGACTGGCGACACTCTATGTCTCAAGTCAAAGCCTGTTCAGCTTGAGGGCGTTAAGTTCCCTAAGCCATGCTACTATGTAGCTATTGAGGCTGCTGATAAGAACGACGAAGAGAAGATGGCACAGGGCTTTGCTAAGCTGATTGAGGAGGATCCAACTCTTGTTCTCGAGAGAAATCCTGAGACTCATCAGACTCTCCTTGGTGGACAGGGCGAGATGCAGCTTTCAATCGCAATGGCTAAGCTTAAGGACAGATATAAGGTAAACGTTAAGACTGTTCCTCAGAAGGTTGGATACAGAGAGACTATTGAGGGATGCTCAGATGTTCAGGGTAAGCACAAGAAGCAGTCAGGTGGAGCTGGACAGTACGGTGATGTTCATATCAGATTCTCACCATCACAGGAGCCAGGTCTTGAGTTCTCAGAGGAGCTCTTCGGTGGATCAGTTCCTAAGAACTACGTTCCTGCAGTTGAGAAGGGTCTTCTTGAGTGCATGGATAAAGGACCTCTTGCTGGCTGTAAGGTTCAGAACATCAAGGCTGTACTTTACGATGGTTCATACCACGAGGTAGACTCAAACGAAGTTTCATTTAAGATTGCAGCTTCACTCGCATTCAAGAAAGGTATCGTTGAGGCTAAGCCTGTACTTCTTGAGCCAATCATGAGCCTTGAGATTAAGGTTCCTAACAAGTACACAGGAGATGTAATGGGCGACATGAACAAGCGTCGTGGACATATCCTTGGTATGGATGAGGGAGATCACGGAACTATCCTTAAGGCAGAGGCTCCACAGTCAGAGCTGTTCGATTATGCAATCAAGCTGAGAGCTATGACTCAGGCTTATGGTTCATTTGAGATGAGCTTTGCTAGATATGACAGAATGCAGAGAGATCTTCAGGATAAGGTTGTAGCTGCATACAAGGCTTCACAGGAGAACTAATTTAATAAGATAGCTGCTTTTTAGCGGTGACAGATACATACGGCGTGGACTGCAAATTGCGGTTCGCGCCATTTTTACAATTTAAGCTAGCGTTGGATTTGCTGGGTATTGTTTTATGTATGAACGGAGGTTTCTGTGGCTTCTAAGACGGTAAAATTCTCACAGCTTAAGAAGAAGCCTGTTTATACTTCTGCAGTTAAGGTGATTGGTGCAGAGGGAACTAAGACTTTCATCAAGACAGTCGGGTCAAAGAAACTTAGTATCAATAAGAGAACTGGAAAGATTCTTGTGAAGAAGGGCACTAAGAGAGGTACATATACGATCAGTATCAAGGTGAAAGCTACAGAAACAGAAGAGTATATGGCAGGTGTATCTGCAGTTAAAAAGATTAAGGTTAGGGTGAGGTAATTATATTTGTAGGGCCTAGCGTGCTGCGCCATAGGCTTGAGTGTGTGTAGGGACGTCACAAAATGCTTGAAGGGAGCGTCACGGCGAATAGCGATATTATTTTGAAAAATCATAAGTATAATATCGGAATTTCGATATTAATCAGTAGTTTTGCAAATATAATATCGTATTCTGTCAAATGAATGGATTAAACAAAGGCATCTGAAGTGAATACAATTAAGAAACACTTATGGTGTACAAATGTTTGTAAAGCATATCTTATCTATTTGCGTTTAGAGCAATAGCTTTTTATGAAAAATGGCACTCTATATAGAAATGTGATTTATATATGCAACTCAAATTCACGACTAGGAATACTTTTGCAAAGGTGATTTGAAAATCTGCGATATTAATTGACTGTAAGTGTAATATAATATCGAAAATTCGATATTATAAAGTAAAATGCATAGAATAATATCGCTGAATATATTAAGTGGGTTTTATTTATTGAAAGTGAAAAAATTATGAGAGTGCTTCCAACCATTGTGGAAGCACTCAATCTTGTTGCCATTATAATGATCTTGTCAATCTAAATTCGCTGTCCTATCATCATTCCAATGCCTACTCCAACGAAGCATAATGCAACTGACAGGATGACATAAAGGGTGCCTGACAAAAGGCTCCCGTCTCGGAATAGCGAGAAGGTCTCTGCAGAAAAGGTTGAGAATGTTGTAAGTCCGCCGCAAAGACCGGTTTTGAGGAGAAGCAGCTTCTCTGGAGAGATGCTGCTTCGCTCGGCGCGAGCCATTATGAGACCTATTAGGATCGCGCCGGCAATATTTGTTATAAGTGTATTGAGCGGATAGTCGCTCTTCGCCTGTAGTGGGATTATTGATATCAGATATCTTGCAACAGATCCAAGGAATCCGCCTGCTCCCACGCATATGCAGTTAAGCAGCATTCTGTAAACTCCATCCTTCTATGTTATTTATTGAAAAAGTGTGTGATTGCATCACGGATTGTGTCGGCTTTAAGTAGCTGGATCTTTCCAGTTTCAGCTTTAGATGACAACTTGCTCTGGGAAGGAATGATCGCTGCGTCATAGCCGAGTCGCTCCGCTTCGGCCACAATCTTCTCAAGATTGTGCACCGCTCTTAGACGGCCGGTCAGCCCGACCTCGCCGACCGCAACCACTCTTCTCGGCGAGGTCCGCTCGCGGTACGAGCTTAGGACCGCGAGCGCGACCGCCAGGTCGGTCGCTGGGCTGCCCGGCTTCACGCCACCTGCTACATTAACATACACATCAAAATCGATAAGTCTGATACCCGCTTTCTTTTCAAGAACTGCCAGTATCATATTAAGTCTGTTGTTATCAATACCAATGGAGGTTCTTCTTGCAAAGCCTGCATTTGCCTTAGATACAAGAGCCTGAATCTCAAAGAACACAGCTCTGGAGCCTTCATAGCTTGCAGAAATCACAGAACCTTCCTCAGCATGGGCTCCCGACTCAATCAGGCTGCCGCTTAAGTCTCTAACTTCTACCATTCCTTCGGAACACATCTGAAATGCACCAATCTCATCTGTAGTACCAAATCGGTTCTTGAAAGAACGAAGAATTCTAAGATCCTTGTCGCGTTCACCATTGAAGTTAAGCACACAGTCAACCATGTGTTCTATAGTCTTAGGGCCCGCAAGATCGCCGGATTTGTTTACGTGCGCAACGATGAAAACTGGGATATCTGAACTCTTGGCAAGCTTCATCAGAACATTAGAGCATGCACGAATTTGAGTAACACTTCCAGGTGTCGATTCAACCTCAGTTGAGTACATTGTCTGTATCGAGTCAATTATAAGAAACTCCGGCTTCAGATTCTCACAGGCATCTGCCACACTTTCGATGTTAGTCTCGGGGAAAATGTAAAGACTATCCGGAAGGGCAACACCCCTGCTACATTGCTCCAGGGCAACGCCCTTATCGCACTCGTCAGCCTCATAGCACACCCTGTCAGCTCTTAGCTTTACCTGTTCTTCAGATTCCTCTCCGCTGACATACAATACTGTATCACCGCTAGAAGCGATGTTAGCGGCGGTCTGAATAATCAGCGTTGACTTACCTATGCCGGGCTCACCACTAATGAGAACAAGTGAGCCCGGCACAATTCCGCCGCCGAGAACTCTGTCAAGTTCTCCGATTCCCGAGGTGATGCGAGAACCTGCGGCTTTGCCAGAGCCTACACTTGCAAGCTTTACAGGAGCCTTGCCCTTGCCGGTTCTGCGCCTGCTGTCATTCTCTTCAAGTGGAGTAACCTTCTGTTCAACAATGGTATTCCATGAACCGCAGAAGCTGCATTGACCCTGCCATTTGGAATATTCATTGCCACAATCTGTACACATAAAAACGGTCTTAGGTTTCTTAGCCATTAACGTTTCCTTTCATTACTTACTTGGCTTTCTGACAACGTCCATGCTGAACCAGAAGTCGCTGCCCTGACCCTCGGTACTTTCAACACCGTAATCGGCGTTGTGAAGAGTCAGGATTCCCTTAACAATAGAAAGACCAATGCCGGTACCTTCGATATTACGCTGGTGGTTGGCGCTTGTTCTGTAGTATCTGTCCCATACGTGAGAGAGCTCCTCTTTAGGAATTCCTACACCGTGATCTATTACATGGACAGTAACCTTCTTGGCACTTCTCTTAAGCTCAACACTTACAAATTTGTTATCACCTGAATACTTAACAGCATTTGAGATGAAGTTGTTCATTACCTGAAGCAGCTTATCCTTGTCTCCGTATACATAACAGTCCTTGCAAGACTTGAACTTGAGCTCAAAGCCATCCTGATCACTAAGAACCTTAAAGCTGTTAAACGAAGATCTCGCAAGCTCTACGATGTTTACAGTTTCCTTATTGAGCTCAATCTGGTTGGACTGAAGCTTGGATACTGTCATCATTTCTGTTACAAGCTTGTTAAGTCGGTCAGTCTCAGAAATGATTACACCAAGGTGCTCGTTACGCTTAGCAGGATTGTCACCTGAAATATCGTAAATCATCTCAGCGTAAGATCTTATCATTGTGAGAGGGGTCTTAAGGTCGTGCGATACGTTCGCAACAATCTCTCGCTGGTAAAATTCCGTCTTCTCCATCTCGTAGCTTGCTTTGGAAAGAGTCTTAGCAAGCTCCTTAGTCTCCGTAAAATTGCCACCGTTGAAGCGTACGTGATAATTGCCGCGACCGAGCTCTGATGCAGAAACTGTCAGACCCTCGATCGGTGCAGAAATCTTCCTTGAAAGATATAGTGACAGGCTGACTGCAAGAACAGTTACAATCAAGCTGATATAAACCAGCATATTTCTTACAATTGAAACAGTGGCTGTATTAGGATACAGCGGCGAAATAATAATAATGGTTGCTTCTCCGCCCATGCCGGGGATAGAAGATGCGTAAATAAGACGCTTGTTGTTATCGGTATTGTTAAGTACAAGGCTTACAGAGTCGAGCGGCGTATTACTAAGCTTCGACTTGATTCGTCTCACGTCACTTGAAAACTCAGCCATGGAGTAGCTGAAGCTTGCTGTTCCTCCATAAACTGTTACATTTGTTGAATCCTCGACTCTTATATAAATACCGTTACTTAGAGCAGTTTCGCTTGCATATTTGTCAAAGCTTGAAGATCTCTCCTTGTACTGGCTCTCTAGTGCAGTTGCAGTTCTTAGGGATTCCGAATAACGCATACTTTCGTAGTAATTATTAATAAAGAAATCCTGCAGACACCATATTACTGTAATGATGATAAATGCAAAAAACATAAAGTAGAGCATCGTCGTTGTCTTGATGCTCTGAATGTCCAGCTTCTTCTTGTTCTCGTGACCCATAAAAAAATCCTTTCAACGTAAATGCGCCTGCATCTAAGCAAGCGCACATGCAATACACGGGGGACGATGTCCCCCACTTAAGCCTACTTATTTATTATCGTCGTACTCGAACTTGTATCCGATTCCTCTCAGTGTAACAATGAACTTCCTGTACTCGCCAAGATTGTTACGCAGATTCTTGACGTGGGTGTCAATTGTTCTATCATCACCGAAGAAATCATAGCCCCAGATATCAGAAAGGAGCTTGTCTCTTGAAAGTGCGATGTTCTTGTTCTGAATCATATAGAACAGAAGATCATACTCCTTAGGTGCAAGGTTAACCTTCTCTCCGTCAACGGTTACAGTTCTTGCTGCAAAGTTAACCTCAAGACCTTCAAATCTCATAATATCGTCAGATGGCTGCTCCGATGCCTCGTATCTGTTAAGAACAGCATTGACTCTTGCCATAAGCTCCTTAGGGCTGAATGGCTTAACAACGTAATCATCGATTCCGAGTTCGAAACCGAACAGCTTATCGTATTCCTCACCTCTTGCTGAAAGCATGATAACAGGAATGTTCTTGATCTTCTGAATCTCCTTGACAGCACTGAATCCGTCAAGCTTAGGCATCATAATATCCATAATTATCAGATCGTAATCGTTCAGCTTGACCATTCCGATTGCGCTCATACCATCGGCTGCCTCGTGAGCTTCGTATCCGCTGAACTCAGCGTACTCCTTGATTACCTCTCTGATCTTAGCTTCGTCATCTACAATTAAAAGTTTCTTCATCTTACTTAAACCTCCGTAAAAACGGTCAGTATCGGACAGGCTATGCCGACCTCATTGTACTAAAATTATATCACGCGAATTGTGAAGAAGTCTACATGACTGTGTGAAGGGTTCTTGACAAATGGATACTTTCATGTACATATGAAGCGGAATATATCGAGAATATTCATGTGCTTTTTGGGATACAAAGGAGTATAATGAAAGTAATATGAAAAGGAGTGAGCTATGTTTGAGATAGGTGAAATGATCGTTTATCCGATGTACGGCGCTGGAATTATTACCGATATCGAAGACAAAGAGATTCTCGGCGAGATTCGCAGCTATTATAGTGTCTCGCTTCCGCTCAGCAAGATGACAGCAAGCGTTCCTGTCGATAAGGCGGAATCACTTGGTGTGAGAAGAATTATCGATGCGAACGAGATCCCAGATGTACTTGCTGTTCTTGAAATGGAAACAGAACCGATGTGCCCGAACTGGAATAGAAGATATAGGGATAACACGGAGAAGTTGCAGACAGGTGATATCAAGAAGGTTGCGTCAGTTGTAAGGAATCTTGTAAGAACTGACAGAGCTAAGCCACTGTCAACAGGGGAGAAGAAGCTCCTGGCTACAGCTAAGCAGATTCTTGAAAGTGAGCTTGTATATGTTGGCGGATATACAATAGAAGAAGCTGATGAGTTAGTCGAATCCCATATCTGATATGATAGCCGGATTCGGCTTTTCTTATATAATGAATTAACGAGCTGAATTAATGCTTCGGGTGTTTGGCTCGCAGAATTTTTGTGACCGGGAGGATATTGTGATTAATCTTGCGATAATTGTTGCAGCTGGCAAGGGAACCAGAATGGGAATGAATACTCCCAAGCAGCTTCTGCCTTATGAGGGCGGAACGGTTCTCGGCGAATCAATAAAGAAGTTTTACAGATATCCTGACATAAGCGGCGTTATTGTTGTCTCTCCGGAGGATGGAAGTCTTGATGATACATATAGGAAGATAATAAGTGAACTTGATCAGAAGCCTACAGAAATTGTTCGTGGTGGAGCTGAGCGCGGAGACTCAGTTAAGTCAGGCCTTGGGGCGGCTCTTAAGATGGCAACATGTATAGGCTCTGACGCATCTGAGACACGCGTATTAATCCACGATGCGGCAAGACCTGGAGTCGATAGTGACGTTATTGACAGAAATCTTGCGGCTATGGAAGAGCACCGTGCTGCGGTGGCGGCAATTATGTCTACTGACTCTATAAGAAAAACTGATTATTCGTTGAAAGATACTAATATATACCCTATAATAAACAGTACGGTTATCGAAAGAAACTATATTTATATGGTACAGACTCCACAGACCTTCTATCTTAATGATATTATCAGAGCATATGAGATTTGTGAGAGTGACGGCTACCGTGGAACTGATGATGCATCGGTTGCTGAGCACGCTGGTATCAATGTGGTGATAACTGAAGGGGCATCATCAAATAATAAGATTACTATTGCAAAGGATTTACCTATGAAAACGAGAGTCGGAACCGGCTACGATGTTCACAGGCTTGTCTTGCAGAGACCGTTAATACTCTGCGGGACTCCAGTCCCCAGCGAGCTGGGGCTTCTGGGTCACTCCGATGCTGACGTTGCAACACACGCACTGATGGACGCACTCCTCGGGGCGGCTGCGAAGGGCGACATAGGACAGCACTTTCCAGACAGCGATGACAGATATAAGGGAGCAGACAGTCTGAAGCTTTTGGCCAAAGTAAAGAACATAATCGGCGATGTGTCAATCAACAATGTGGATATTACAATAATCGCACAGAAGCCGAAACTGGCGCCGTATGTGCCACAGATGAAAACGAATATCGCAAGGACTCTCGGAATCCCGGAGAGCTCGGTCAATGTCAAGGCGACAACAACCGAGAAGCTTGGATTTGAGGGCAGAGGAGAAGGAATCGCAGCATTAGCAACCTGCGCAATAGAAGGGAGATTTTAATTATGAGAATGTCGAAAATGCACCTCAAGACTTTAAGAGAGGCACCAAAGGAAGCGGAACTAGTGAGCCACAAGCTGCTGATTAGAGCTAATCTTATCAGAAAGCTTGCTGCAGGTATTTACGGATTCATGCCTCTTGGATGGAGAAGTGTAAGAAAGATTGAACAGATAGTAAGAGAAGAGATGGACAGAATCGGTGGACAGGAGATTCACATGCCACATGTTAACCCTGCCGAGCTTTGGAAGGAGTCAGGAAGATGGTTCGCTTATGGACCTGAGCTTTGGAGAATTCAGGACAGAAATGGCAGAGATTTCATCCTGAACCCAACTTGCGAGGAGGTATTTACTGACATCGTTAAGAACGAGGTTTCATCATACAGAGAGCTTCCACTTACTCTGTACCACATCCAGTTCAAGTACAGAGATGAGGCTAGACCAAGATATGGTCTTATGAGATCAAGAGAGTTCATCATGAAGGATGCTTACTCATTCAACAGAACACCTGAGAGCCTTGATGAGAGCTACATGGAAGAGTGGGAGGCATATGAGAGAATCTTTACAAGATGCGGACTTAACTACAGAATTGTAGAGGCAGATAACGGTCCTATCGGTGGATCAAAGTCACACGAGTTCTCAGCTCTTTCAGAGGTTGGTGAGTCAGAGCTTGCATTCTGTACTAAGTGTGATTATGCTGCAACAATCGAGAGAGCAGAATGCGTTGACGATGCTCCAGAAGTAGAGGAGATGGAAGAGCGTAAGGACGTATTCACTCCTGGAACTAAGACTATCGAGGATGTTTGCGAGTATCTTGGAGTTCCTGTTAAGAAGACAGTTAAGGCTCTTATGTTCGTAACATATGATGACGATCTTAACCCAGCTGAATATGTAGCTGCATTCGTAAGAGGTGACAGACAGCTCAATATGATCAAGCTTGTTAACGCTCTTGGAATTCCTGAGCACTACATTGAGTTCGCTGATGAGAGCGCAATGGGTCCTGTAACAGGATGCGTTGGCGGATTCACAGGTCCTGTTGGACTTAAGAACTGCAAGATCGTAGTTGACTCAGAGCTCGTTGGAACTGTAAACATGGTTGCAGGTGCTAACAAGGAGGATCACCACTCAACAGGTGTCTGCTACGGAAGAGATTACGTTGGCGATATCGTAACTGACATTAAGATTCTCGATGAGGGAGACAGATGTCCAAGATGTGGCGCTCCAATCAAGCACTCAAGAGGTATTGAGGTCGGACAGATCTTCAAGCTTGGAACTAAGTATTCAGAGTCAATGAATGCTGTATATAAGGACGAGAACGGTAACGACTGCATTTACCACATGGGATGCTACGGAATCGGCATCACAAGAACACTTCAGGCTGTTATCGAGCAGTTTAACGACGAGCACGGCATCATCTGGCCTGTATCAGTTGCTCCATATGAGACAATTATCACAGTTGTAAACCCTGCTGATGAGACTCAGATGGCACTTGCTGCATCAATCGAGGAGCAGCTTGAGAAGAAGGGCATTGAGGTTCTTGTTGATGATAGAGATGAGAGACCTGGTGTTAAGTTCAAGGATGCTGACCTTATCGGTATTCCTGTTCGTATCACTGTAGGTAAGCTTGCAGGCGATGGCAAGGTTGAGTACAAGCTCAGAAGAGAGGCTGACATGAACGTAATGACAGCAGATGATGCAGTTAAAGCTGCAGCAGATCTCGTTCTGGCAGAAAGATTCGGTATGTAATGCTGCTTGAACTGTTTGTTGTATTTTTTAAACTCGGTGCGTTTACAATAGGTGGCGGAATTGCTATGATTCCTATCCTGAGAACAGCGATGGTTGAAGACAAGAAATGGTTCACAGACGATGAAATGGTAGACATAATAGCTATTTGTCAGGGTCTGCCTGGCGTGATAGCAGTAAATATGGCGACATACGTGGGATTCAGGAAACGAGGCTTTCTTGGGTCCCTTGTTGCTACTTTCGGAGTAATTCTTCCATCGTTTGTAACAATTCTTGTAATCGCGAACTGTCTTGATGCAATTGGCGGAAGCGGCATCATTATGGGTGTGATGGCGGCTCTTCGTGCTGCGGCGGCAGGTCTTGTTGCTGTGTCTGTATGGCAGGTCGGCTGCAAGGCTGTCAATGGACCATGGTCAGCAGCGGCAGCGGCAGCCAGCTTTGTTCTGATTGATGCATTCAAAATTAATGTCGCACTGGTTGTTCTGGCATTCCTTGCAATCGGCGTTGTAATAGGTATTAAGAAGGAGGGTACAGATGGGGATTTATAGTCATCTTGTATGGGCCTTTCTTAAGATAGGAGCGCTCGGCTTCGGCGGAGGACTTGCGATTGTGTCTCTGATAAGAGACAGCATCATGAAATTTACGGACATGAGTGCCGAGACTTTTGCCAATATCGTTGCGATTGCTCAGGTAACTCCGGGCCCGGTTGCTATAAATACTGCGACCTATGTTGGGTATAAGACGGCGGGTGTTCTCGGCTCTGCGGCTGCGACCTTCAGTGTTGCGATTCCGTCGTTTATCATGATTACGATAATTGCAAGCATGACGGAGAAATATAAGAACTCGAGGGCGGTCAAAGGCGCTTTTGCAGGAGTGCGTCCGGTAACTGTCGGCATGATAGGATCTGCTCTTATCACTCTAACCATCCCGGCGATTACAAGTGCTGACAGACTTGGTGCTTCTTTTATACCTGAAAGTCTTGAAAGCCTGCCGGTGGATCCTGTTGCATGCCTGATATGCATAGCAACTGCGGTGCTTGTCGGCAAATATAAAAAAAGTCCTTTTGTCATTCTGATTATTATGGGTGCAATAGGCGCTGTTCTAGGTGTATAATGAATTAGTTATTGACACAAACAGGAGGATTAGGATTATGAAAATCTACAACACTCTTACCAACCAGAAAGAGGAATTCGTACCTCTAGAAGAAGGCAAGGTAAAGATATATGTATGCGGACCTACTGTATACAACTTCTTTCATATGGGTAATGCGAGACCATTCGTTGTATTCGACACTCTGAGAAGATATTTCAAGTATCTCGGATATGACGTGAAGTTTGTTCAGAATTTTACTGATGTTGATGACAAGATTATCAACAGAGCGAGAGAAGAGGGCATCACTGCACCTGAGGTCTCTGAGAAGTACATCAAGGAGTATTTCAACGATGCACAGGCTCTTAACGTAATTCCTGCTGACGTACACCCTAAGGTATCAGAGCACATTCCCGAGATTATCGAGTTTGTTCAGACTCTTATTGACAAAGGATATGCATATGAGGTTGACGGAGATGTATACTATAGCACTAGAAAGTTCGAGGATTACGGCAAGCTTTCAGGCCAGAACATCGATGACCTGGAGTCCGGCGCTCGTATCGCTGTAGAGGATATCAAGAGAGACCCACTTGATTTCGCACTCTGGAAGGCTCGTAAGCAGCCAGATGAGATTGCGTGGGAGTCACCATGGGGAATGGGAAGACCCGGCTGGCACATTGAGTGCTCAACAATGGCTAAGAAGCACCTTGGTGAGACAATCGATATCCACGGAGGTGGACAGGATCTTCAGTTCCCACATCACGAGAACGAGATCGCGCAGTCAGAGGCATGTAACGGCGTTCCTTTTGCCCGCTACTGGATGCACAACGGATACATCACTATCGACGGTGAGAAGATGTCTAAGTCTAAGAACAACTTCTTCACTGTAAGAGATATCAGAGAGCACTACACTGGAGATGTAATCAGATTTTATCTGCTTTCAGGTCACTATAGAGGCCCTATCAACTTCAGTGATACTCTTATGGAGTCTGCTAAGGCTGGTTATGACAGAATTGCTAATGCCAAGGAGAATCTCGAGTTCCTGTCTAAGAACGGAGCTGATGAGCCAATGGTTAATGAGGCTGAGCTTATTGCTGATTTCGATACTTACAGACAGCAGTTCATCGCTGCAATGGAAGATGATATGAACACTGCTGATGCAATTACTGCAATCTTCGATCTTGTATCAGCTACTAATGTTGCTGTTAAGGATGGTGCATCAAAGAGCTATGCGAAGGCTGCTCTTGGTGTTCTTGCTGAGCTGTGTGATGTTCTTGGAATTTTCCAGGACGGAAACGGTGAGGATGAGCTTGGTGCAGATATCGAGGCTCTTATCGAGGAGAGACAGCAGGCTCGTAAGGAGAAGAACTGGGCAAGAGCTGACGAGATCAGAGATCAGCTTGCTGCACAGGGAATTACTCTGAAGGATACACCACAGGGAGTTCAGGTAATTAGAAATTAGTATGGATAGAACTAAGGCAAAGCAATATAACGTAACATCGCTTGCATACATTGGCGATGCTGTGTACGAGCTTCGAATACGTGAGATGGTTCTTAACAGCCCGAATATGGATGCCGGAAGGGCACATCATGGGGCTGTAAGATATGTTTCATCTAATGGACAGTCGCTTGCAGCGAGAACAATGTGTGAGACTGGTTTTCTCACTGAAGAGGAGGAGAGACTTCTCAAGAGAGGACGTAACCATAGAGCGACCTCAAGACCTGCTAATGCAGATCCTAAGAAGTACAAGTGGGCGACAGGCTTTGAGTCACTGATTGGATTCCTGCATCTTGCAGAGGATTATGATAGACTTGATGCAGTAATAAATGAAGCGGTAAGAATTATCAGGGAGCATCACTAAGATGCTCCTTTTGTGTTATTATAATACCATCTAGAGGTATGTTTAACGGAAAGGGAAGACGGGCTATGGATAAGCACACTCCAGATTATGTAGTATTTGATAATGTGAAGAAGGTTTATCACGCTGGTGAGGTTGATATCACAGCACTTCATGATGTAAGCTTCAGCATCGGCAAGGGTGAGCTTGTTGTTGTCGTGGGCGAATCAGGTGCAGGTAAGACTACACTGCTTAATATACTTGGAGGCATGGATACGCTTACTGAGGGGAATATTTATCTTGACGGTAAGGAGATAAGTCACGGAACCAAGAGAGAGCTTACAGAATACAGAAGACATGATATCGGATTCGTATTCCAGTTTTACAACCTGGTTCAGAATCTGACTGCACTTGAGAACGTGTCTTTAGCTACCCAGATATGTCGTGATCCTCTTGATCCGGCAGATACACTTAAAGCCGTCGGACTCGAGGACAGAATGAATAACTTCCCAGGGCAGCTTTCGGGAGGAGAACAGCAGAGAGTTGCGATTGCAAGAGCACTTGCGAAGAACCCAAAGCTTTTGCTCTGCGATGAGCCGACAGGAGCTCTCGACTACAATACAGGTAAGGCAATACTTAAGCTCATTTCAGACCAGGCTGGAACTACAGGAATGACTGTAGTTATAATCACACATAACAAGGCGCTTACACCAATGGCTGACAGAGTTGTAAGGGTCAAGAACGGAACAGTGATCGATGTAACCGTAAATGAGAATCCAACGCCAATAGAAGACATAGAATGGTAATACAATGCTGATCAAATCGACCTTCAGAGAAATTAAATCATCTATAGCGCGCTATCTTGCAATTTTTGCGATAGTGGCTCTTGGTGTGGGGTTTTTCTCTGGTCTTAAGATGTGCAGACCGTCTATGATTGAGACTGCCAAGGAATACATAGATTCAAATAAGATGTATGATTATAAATTGATGTCGACTTATGGAATTGACGATAAGTCGGTAAAGTATGCTGCATCGCAAGATGGTGTTAAGACTGCTGAAGGCACGATAGAGAAGGATATAGTATCAAACGTTGATGGCACTGAGCGACTTCTTAAGTGCATCAGCGTACCGAAAGATCTTAATAAGATTGCTCTGGCGGATGGCAGACTCCCAGAGAAGAATGATGAATGCGTTGTTGATGAACGCATGATCAAGAATGGGGCTTGCAAGATTGGATCTGACATAGAGCTTACCAAGAGCAACAAGAAGTCAGTGCGAGATGAATTTAAATCACAGAGCTTTAAGATAGTCGGAGCTGTAACATCATGCCTGTATCTTGACTATCAGAGAGGGTCGACAGACATAGGTGACGGAGCACTCGATGGATATATTTATCTGAATGAAGATGCTTTTGACACAGAGTATTACACCGCACTTTACGTGAAGTTCGATAAGGATGGCGAGACTTTAAGCGGCTCGCAGAAGAAGATTCTTAAGTCACGCGAGAATGAGATGAAATCTCTTGCGAAGACAATCACCAGCAAGAGAAGAGCTGCTGTAATGTTGGAGGCTCAGGAGAAGCTTGACGATAAGAAGGCTGAATATGAGGAGTCGCTTGCAGACTACAAGGAATCCAAGACGAAGGCCGAGAAGGAAATAAGAGATAACGAGAAGAAGATAAGAGACGGCAACAAGAAGCTTAATGCCAGCAAGAATGATCTTAATGCCAAGCTTGTTAAGACTAAGAAGCAGAAGAAGGAGCTTCAGGGCTCACTTGCATCTGTAAAGCAGGCAATTGCAGGCCTAGAGGCGATGGGTGATACCGAAAGTGACAATTATAAAGCACTCGTTACTAACAAGCTTAAGCTTCAGGACAGCATTATCATGTGCAATTCCGGAATCAAGAAGATAAATGGCGGACTTCGCACAATATCTTCGAAGCAGAAGGAACTTGAGAGAGCGAAGAAGACACTGGCTTCCGAGAAGAAGAAAGCAAAGGCAGAGTTTGCAAAGGCGGAGAAGAAGCTTGATGACGCTAAGGATAAGCTCGACAATGCACAGGAGGAGATAGACACGATGAAGATAGGCAAGTCTTACGCATTTTCGCGTGAGGACAATGCCGGATATTCGTCATTTAAGAGTAATTCAGAGATTGTAGACAAGATTGCGAGAATATTCCCGCTGTTCTTCTTCCTGATTGCTATTCTTGTCTGCATGACTACAATGACAAGAATGGTCGATGAGCAGAGAACACAGATCGGAATTCTCAAGGCTCTCGGATACAGCAACGGTTCGATTCTGTGCAAGTATCTGTTCTATTCGGGAAGCTCCGCAGCAATGGGTGCAGTTTTTGGCTTCTTCGTAGGTACCAACGTATTTCCGCGCGTGATCTGGCAGGCATATACGATGATGTACGATTTCAGCGATGAGGTTGCATTTGTGTTTGATCCGAAGCTGTTTGCTCTGTCAATCGGAGCTGCCCTTGTTTGCGCTCTTGCAGCGACATGGTTCTCTGTTGCGGAAAATTTCGGCGTTCAGCCGGCAGAACTCATCAGACCGAAGACTCCTCCTGCGGGCAAAAGAATCCTGCTAGAGAGAATCACTCCCGTGTGGAATCGTATGAGTTTCCTGTATAAGGTATCATTTAGAAATGTATTCAGATATAAGAAGCGTTTTGTAATGATGGTTCTGGGAATAAGCGGATGTACAGCACTTCTGATTGCTGGTTTTGGACTCGACACAACTGTGTCTAAGGTTGCTGAGCATCAGTATTCAGAGATTTCAATCTATGATTACACTGTTATGTTCTCGGATGAGCTTGTCGAGAATCAGCAGCAAGGCTTTATTAAATACGGTGAACGAAAGACTGATGGTAAGCTTGGAGATGTGCATTTCATACATAATACAAGTGCAGATGTGTCAGAGGGAAATGCCAAGATTGAAGGCACCTGCATAGCAACTGAAGCTAAGGATTTTGACAAGTTTGTAGACCTTCACAACGGAGATGACAAGGTTTCGTTCCCTGGTAAGGGTGAGGCTGTAATCTCCAAGAAAATCCAGAAAGCGCTCGGCGCCAAGGTTGGTGATGAGATAACTATTAAGGAAGGTTATCGTGACATGACAGTAACTGTGTCGGGTATCTGCGATTTCTATGTAGGCGAGAATGTGTATGTAAGTGCTGAAACATATACAGATGGTATGGGCAAGGCTCCTTCTATCAATGGCGCATATGTCCGTGTCCCAGAGGGTACGTCTGATGCTGAGATTCGTGATGCTGCAACAGCCTGCGGCGAGTACAGCAAGGCTGCGGCAGTCATTGTAAATCTTGATATGATTGAGAGTGTGCAGAAGATGATGGAGAGTCTTAACCTTGTAATCTATGTGGTTATACTCTGTGCTGGAATGCTTGCCTTCATTGTTATCTTCAATCTGACAAACATTAACATAATGGAGAGAATCCGAGAGATTGCTACAATCAAGGTTCTCGGATTTAATAGAAGAGAGACATCGAAGTATGTATTCAGAGAGAATATAATGCTTGCAGGCGTGGCATCTGTTGTCGGAATACCGCTCGGACGCTGGCTTCTTGATTTCTGCATAGATAATATTGTGGTGAGTATGGTGTTCTTCGAGACCAGGATAACCACACTCGATTATCTGTATGCTGTTATTCTGACTATAGTGTTTACATTAATTGTAAATCTGGCTATGGGAAGAAGACTCGATAAGATCAGCATGACAGAGTCACTCAAATCAATAGAATAAACCGCGATGGACGAACTTCTGTACATGCTGCGGTCTTGAATGTATAATATATCGGTTGAGAATTATGCAGAGGTATCACTGCATAATTCAAAGAGAGAAGTGAGAGGAGAAATTAATGAGCAAAGCAGATGAACTTTTTGTAACCATGTGCCGTGATATAATTGACAATGGATTCAGTACAGAGGGGCTTCCTGTAAGACCTCACTGGCCAGACGGAACACCGGCTCATACCATCAAGAATTTTGGCGTTGTGAACAGATACAATCTGCAGGAAGAGTTTCCGGCTCTGACTCTTAGACCGACTGCGATAAAGTCGGCTGTAGACGAGCTTCTCTGGATCTGGCAGAAGAAGTCAAACAATGTGAATGACCTTAAGAGTTCAATTTGGGATGAGTGGGCTGATGAGGACGGCTCAATCGGCAAGGCTTACGGATATCAGCTTGGCATTAAGTACAAGTTCAAGCAGGGTGAGATGGATCAGGTGGATAATGTTCTCTGGTGTCTTAAGAATGACAGGTATTCAAGAAGAATTCTGACTAATATATTTAATTTCGAGGATCTTCACGAGATGAATCTTGAGCCATGTGCATATAGTATGACTTTCAATGTGAAGGGCGATACTCTTAACGGAATTCTGAATCAGAGATCACAGGACATTCTGACTGCAAACAACTGGAATGTTGTGCAGTATGCAGTTCTGCTGATGATGTTTGCACAGGTGAGCGGACTTAAGGCTGGTGAATTGATTCATGTTATAAGCGATGCACACATTTATGACAGACATATTGATATTGTTAAGGAACTGATTGAAAGACCTCAGTATCCTGCACCTAAGGTAACTCTTAACCCTGAGATTACTAACTTCTATGATTTTACTGTGGATGATGTAATCGTTGAGGATTACAAGAAGAACCCTCAGGTCAAGAATATTCCTGTTGCTATTTAACGGAGGTATTACCATGAATATGATAGTTGCTGTTGACCGCAATTGGGGAATCGGAAAGGATAACGGCCTTCTGGCTTCGGTTCCTGGAGATATGGCCTTCTTCAAGAAAACAACTACAGGGCACGTTGTGGTAATGGGACGTAAGACCCTTGAGTCGATGCCTAAGAAGAGAGGGCTTCCTAACAGAACTAACTACGTTCTGACTCGAAATCCTGAATTTGAAGCGGAACGATGCATAGTGGTTAATTCGGAAGAAGAACTGTTTAGAGAGCTTGAGCAGTATCCTGGTGATGAAGTTTTTCTAATCGGCGGTGCAAGCATGTACAACAAGTACTATGATCGCTGCGATAAGCTTTTTATCACAAAGCTGTTTGCTGACCTCGATGCGGACACCTTCATTACAAACATCGACGAGGATGACCGCTATGAGATAACAGAAGAAAGCGAATTATTCGAAGATAACGGAATACAGTACAGATTTTATACATACGAAAGAAAGAAATAGATATGAGCAAGAGAGATAATAAGAGATTTAATGATAACGAGCGCAACTCAAGACCTAAGAGGGGTGGCAAGAACAGACGCGACTACGGAGATAACTACGAGCCTAAGAGAATGTCAAAGCCTCAGAGAAGAAAATCCTATGAGCCAAAGCATCAGCCACAGAGAGAATGGGATTATGTTGGAACTGACGGACTCGAAGTAGTTGTAGGAAGAAATCCTGTAATCGAGGTGCTTAAGGGCGACCGTGACGTTGAGAGAGTGTTTATTGCAGAAGGTGCAGAGGGATCTATCGTTCAGATCAAGGCGCTTGCAAGAGAGAAGGGCGTAATCGTTGATATCGTTGATAAGAAACGTATTGAAGCGATGGCCGCTCCTGGCGAGAGACACCAGGGCGTAGCAGCGAAGGTTTCGGAATATAAGTACTCGGAGATGGAAGATATTTTTGCCCACGCGGAAGCAAGCGGAGAAGAACCATTCATCATCCTTCTCGACGAGATCACTGATCCGCATAACCTTGGAGCAATCATCAGATCAGCGGAGTGTGCAGGGGCTCACGGAATCATCATTCCTAAGAGAAGAGCGTGCACTCTTACTCAGACCGTTGCCAAAAGTGCGGCTGGTGCAATCGAGAATATGCCGGTTGTCCAGGTAACTAATCTTTCAAGAACTATTGATGAGCTGAAGAATAAGGGACTGTGGATTGGCGCGGCTGATATGGACGGACAGGAATTCTATAACTGCGCGCTCGATGGTGCGGTAGGAATTGTAATCGGAAATGAAGGCAAGGGAGTTGGCAGACTCGTTAAAGAGAAGTGCGACTTCGTTGTATCAATCCCTATGAAGGGTAAGATTAATTCACTGAACGCATCAAATGCTGCTGCTGTAATTATGTTCGAAATCAGAAGACAGAGAGATTGCGGCAGATAAGAAGACGACAGATTGTATATTCCAATTTTATCTGTGAATACTGTGCGAATAAGCTTGACATTGACACGATAGTTGAGTATTATTATTTAGCAACTTTATGTATTTACTGAACAGAGCGGAGGAAACACTGCTCTGGTTTTAGAGTGAATAAATGATTTTGCGAAAATCTGAAATGGAGGAAATGACATGGCAAGTGGTGTAAGAAACAAGATTATCCTTGCATGCACAGAGTGCAAGCAGAGAAACTACAATACTATGAAGAACAAGAGAAACAATCCTGACAGAATTGAGCTCATGAAGTATTGCAAGTTCTGCAACAAGGAGACTCTCCACAAGGAGACAAAGTAATTTCGTTATTGGAGAAATGGAGAAGTAGAATGGCTAAAGAGAAGACCGCAAACAGTGCAGAAACTCTTAAAAGCTCGAATAAGAATCACGGCTCAAAGGCTTCGGCCAAGGAGGGCAGAGGGCTTATTAATTATCTGAAGGGAGTTCGCCAGGAGACAAACAAGGTTGTTTGGCCTACTAAGGATGAGCTTACAACAGATACAGTTGTAGTTTTAGCTACATGCGCTTTCTTTGCGCTCGCTTTCTGGCTAATTGATACTGGATTCTTGGCAGCACTTAAGGGAGTTCTCGGCGTTACACTATCCTAAGAGATTGGAGATTTAACAGATGACAGACGGAATCGACAGCAAGAACAAAGCTACCGTATCACCTCTTATGGGAGAAGGTCTCAGAGGCGATGGTACAGCCAAGTGGTATGTAGTTCATACTTATTCAGGTTATGAGAACAAGGTAAAGACCAGCATCGAGAGAATGGTTGAATACCGCGGCATGCAGGATCTGATTCTTGAGGTTGTTATTCCAACTGAAGAGAGAATCGAGATCAAGGATGGCGTTAAGAAGGTTAAGACTCGTAAACTCTATCCTGGCTATGTCGTTATTAAGATGATAGTCAACAACGAGACCTGGTACCTCGTGCGTAACACTGAGGGTGTTACAGGATTCGTTGGACACGGCTCCGATCCTATTCCTCTAACTAAGGAAGAGATCGTGAGAATGGGAGTTGAGAAACTGCATATCGATCTGGATATTGAAGTTGGAGACACAGTTCGCATCATCGGAGGGCTCTTTGAGGGCCAGCTCGGCATTGTCGAGTCAATTAATCCGGAGAAACAGGTTGTTAAGGCGAAGATTTCAATGTTCGGAAGAGATACACCAGCTGAACTTGAGTTTTCTCAGGTAAGCAAACTATAACTGAAGAAAGGAGACTAAGATGGCTAAGAAAATTGAAGGTTACATCAAACTTCAGATTCCTGCAGGAGCAGCTACTCCAGCACCACCAGTTGGACCTGCCCTTGGACAGAAGAGTGTTAACATTATGGATTTCTGTAAGCAGTTCAATGCTAGAACAGCAGATCAGCAGGGAATGGTTATTCCAGTAGTAATCACTGTTTACGCTGACAGATCATTCACATTCGTATGTAAGACACCTCCAGCAGCAATTCTTATTAAGAAGGCAGCAGGAATTGAGTCAGGTTCTGGTGTTCCTAACAAGACTAAGGTTGCATCAATCACACTTGCACAGTGCGAGGAGATTGCTAAGACTAAGATGCCTGACCTAAACGCAGGTAGCCTTGAGGCAGCAACTGATATGATCAAGGGAACTGCTAGAAGCATGGGAGTTACAGTAACAGAGTAATTGATGGGAGGCAGTCACGTATAGATGACGCCGTTTGAACCACTAGGAGGAAAAATGAAGAGATCAAAGAGATACAACGCTTCAGTAGAGAACTTCGATAAGCACGAGCTCTACGACGTAACAAGCGCTGTAAAGAAAGCAAAGGAACTTGGAACAGCTAAGTTCGATGAGACAATTGAGATGCATATCCGTCTTGGCGTAGATGGAAGACACGCTGACCAGCAGGTTAGAGGTGCTATCGTACTTCCACACGGAACTGGTAAGAGCAAGAAGGTTCTCGTATTCGCTAAGGGTCCTAAGGCTGAAGAAGCAAAGGCAGCAGGAGCTGACTTCGTAGGAGCTGAGGATATGGCAGAGAAGATCCAGAAGGAAAACTGGTTTGACTTTGATGCAGTAGTAGCTACACCAGACATGATGGGTGTTGTAGGTCGTCTCGGTAAGGTTCTCGGACCTAAGGGACTCATGCCTAACCCTAAGTCAGGTACAGTAACTATGGATCTTGAGAAGGCTCTCGCAGACATCAAGGCTGGTAAGGTAGAGTACCGTCTTGACAAGGCTAACATTATTCACGTAATCGTGGGTAAGAAGTCATTCACTGACGAGCAGCTTGCTGATAACGCTAACGCTATGGTCCAGGCAATCGCTAAGGCTAAGCCTGCAGCAGCAAAGGGTCAGTACTTCAGAAGCGTTACAGTTGCATCAACAATGGGCGCTGGTGTAAAGGTTAACACAGCACAGCTTGGTTAATCGCCGGTCACACTAAATTCGAATATCAACCGAAGACAGAGGGTGCCGCAGGGCTTAATTTCCCTCCGAGGTACAATTATAAATTGAACCCCGCTGTCTTCAGAAGATGCGGGGTATTTTGTACCTAACCAAGTATGAACACCGCCGTGTGTTCAGGAAAGGAGAATAAAACTATATGTCAGTAGAAGCTAAACAGGCAAAGCAGCTCGTTATCGATGAGATCAAGGAGAGAATCGAAGGAGCTGTATCTGTAGTAGTAGTAGACTACATTGGACTTACTGTAGAAGAGGCTGACGAGCTCAGAGCACAGCTCAGAGCTGAGAACGTTGGTTTCACAGTATATAAGAACTCACTCATTAAGAGAGCTATCGCTGGAACTGAGTTCGAGGGACTTGCTGATGGCGAGACTCTTAAGGGATCAACTGCACTTGCTTTCTGCACAGAGGATGCTACAGCATCAGCTAGAATCATCAAGAAGGCAATTGACAAGTACAACAAGATGTCATTCAAGGGTGGTATCGTTGAGGGTACTGTTTACGGCAAGGCTCAGATCGAGGAGTTCGCAAACATCCCATCAAGAGATGTACTCATCGCAAGATTCATGGGAAGCATCCAGTCACCACTTACAAAGCTTGCTCTTACTCTCAAGGCAATCGCAGAGAAGGAAGAGGCTTAATAAGTCGCTGCATCAAAGCAGCATAATTTATACAAACAAAATGAAATTACGGACTGCATAGTCCAATCAGAATTAAAATCAGACAAAGGAGAAAACAACAATGGATAAGACACAGATCATTGACGCTCTTAAAGAGATGAGCATTCTTGAGATTAACGAGCTTGTAAAGGCACTTGAGGAAGAGTTCGGAGTATCAGCAGTAGCAGTAGCAGCACCAGCAGCAGGTGGCGCAGCTCCAGCAGCTGAGGAGAAGACTGAGTTCAACGTAATCCTTAAGGAGGCTGGCGCTGAGAAGATTAAGGTTATCAAGGCTGTAAGAGAGGCTACTGGTCTTGGACTTAAGGAGGCTAAGGCAGTAGTTGACGGTGCTCCATCAGCAGTTAAGGAGAACGTTGACAAGGCTGAGGCAGAGGCTCTTAAGAAGTCACTTGAGGAAGTTGGAGCAGTTGTTGAGCTTCAGTAACTCAACCCGAGCAGTTTTAACCGCTTAAATTAATTACAAATTGGCTCCTGCGATATGGAGCCGAACCATGCAATAAGAATTGAGCCCTGAGATATGGGCTCAATTCGTGCGTTATAAGGGTAGTGATTTTTGCCTTAAAATCGCATTTTTGGGCCAAAAATTGTATCTTTTTAAGAACATGTGCCGGTCAGTTGCACATTATAAATAACTGTCGAACGTTTTTTCTAAAGAAAACAAGGAGTATTAAAGATGCCAAAACCAATTAAAGTTGGAAGGAAAGAACGTATGACTTATGCGAAGATCAATGAAGTATGCGAGATGCCTAACCTCATTGATATTCAGACAAAGTCATATCAGTGGTTCATCGATGAAGGTCTTGGAGAGGTTCTTGAGGACATCTCACCTATCAGAGATACTACTAATACACTCAATCTTGAATTCGCAGACTATGAGTTTTCAGATACACCTAAGTACAATCAAGAGGAGTGCAAGGAGAGAGATGCTACTTACGCTACTTCACTGACTGTTAAGGTTCGTCTTATCAACAAGGAAACTGGCGAGATTAAGGAACAGAAGGTCTTCATGGGAGACTTCCCTAAGATGACTGAGCAGGGAACTTTCATCTACAACGGTGCTGAGAGAGCTATCGTTACACAGATGGTAAGATCACCTGGACCTTATTTCGGAGTAGAGGTTGATAAGTCAAATCAGAAGCTGTTCAGTTCACAGATCATCCCTAACAGAGGAGCATGGCTTGAGTACGAAACAGATTCTGCAGGAATCATCTATGTTAAGGTTGATAGAACAAGAAAACAGCCTATCACTTCATTCCTAAGAGCACTTGGACTCAGCTCAAATGAGGAAATCCTAGAGCTATTCGGTGAGGATGAGAGACTTCTTAAGACTCTCGAGAAGGATTCAACTAAGAACTCAGATGACGGACTTAGAGAACTCTACAGAAGACTTAGACCTGGAGATCCTCCAACAGTTGAGAATGCAAGAGCTATGCTCAACGCACTTCTCTTCGACGCAAGAAGATATGATCTTGCAAAGGTTGGAAGATATAAATATAACAACAAGCTCGGTATTCACGACAGACTTGTACATGCTGTCCCTGCCGAGGATATCATAGATCCAAACACAGGAGAGGTACTTGCTGAGGCAGGTTCAACAATCTCAAGAAGCCTTGCTATGGAAATTGAGGATGCCGGTGTTGTATGTGCATACGTTCACGGTACAGGTGACTACTCAGATGTTGTTACTAAGGTAATCGGAAACAACTTCGTAGATCCAGCCAAGTACATTGACTTTGATCTGACACCATACAAGCTGTCAGAGAAGGTATTCTATCCTGTGCTCATGGAGATTATTGAGGAAGCTGCTGGTGACGAGGATAAGATGAGAGTACTCATCGCTAACAGAAAGAATGAGCTTTCACCAAAGCACATCACTTTCGAGGATATCGTTGCTTCTGTCAGCTACACACTTAACCTCCCATACGGAATCGGAGAAATCGACGACATCGACCATCTCGGAAACAGAAGACTTAAGACTGTAGGAGAGCTTCTCCAGAACCAGTGCAGAGTAGGTTTTGTACGTATGGAGAGAGCAATCAGAGAGAGAATGACTGCAGACAACTCAACTCCACAGTCACTCATCAATATCAGACCTGTAACAGCAGCAATCAAGGAGTTCTTCGGAAGTTCACAGCTGTCACAGTTCATGGATCAGAACAACCCGCTTTCAGAGCTTACTCATAAGAGAAGACTTTCAGCTCTTGGACCTGGCGGTCTTTCAAGAGAGAGAGCAGGATTCGAGGTTCGAGACGTACACTACACTCACTACGGTAGAATGTGTCCTATCGAGACTCCTGAAGGACCTAACATCGGTCTTATCGGATCTCTTACAACTTACGGAATTATTAACGATTATGGATTCATTGAGACTCCATACAGAAAGGTTGATAAGGAGACTGGCGTTGTAACAACTGAGGTTGAATATCTCTCAGCTAATTCTGAGGAGAGAGCTATCGTTGCTCAGGCTAATGAGCCTCTTGATGAGCAGGGAAGATTTGTTAACAACAAGGTTGCTGTAAGAGGCATCAAGGGTGAAATCACTCTTGTAAACAAGTCAGAAGTTGACTACATGGACGTTTCACCAAAGCAGGTAGTATCTGTTGCAACTGCTATGATTCCGTTCCTCGAGAACGACGACGCCAACAGAGCGCTGATGGGATCTAACATGCAGAGACAGGCAGTACCACTACTTGTAACTCAGGCTCCATATGTTGGAACAGGTATCGAGTACAAGGCTGCATGTGATTCAGGAGCTGTAGTTCTATGTAAGAATGCAGGAACTGTAGTTTTCGTAGATGCAGACAAGGTAAAGATCGAGAGAGACGACAATGGAGAGATCGATACATACAAGATGCTCAAGTTCAAGCGTTCTAACCAGGGAACTTGCATCAACCAGAGACCTATCGTTAACTTTGGTGAGCACATTGAGGTCGGCGAGGTAGTTGCTGACGGTCCTTCAACAAACCTTGGAGAGATTTCCCTTGGTAAGAATCTTCTTATCGGATTCATGACCTGGGAAGGATATAACTACGAGGACGCTATCATCCTTAATGAGAGACTTCTCATGGACGATGTACTTACTTCACTTCACATCGAGAAGCATGAGTGCGAGGCTAGAGATACTAAGCTCGGATCAGAGGAAATCACAAGAGATATTCCTAACATTGGTGAGAATGCACTTAAGGATCTTGATGAGGAGGGTATCATAAGAATCGGTGCTGAGGTAAAGTCAACTGACATTCTTGTAGGTAAGCTCACTCCTAAGAGTGAGACTGATCTTACACCTGAGGCTAGAATGCTTAGAGCAATCTTCGGCGAGAAATCAAAGGAAGTAAGAGATTCATCACTCAGACTCCCACACGGAGAAGAGGGAATCGTAATTGACGTAAGAGTTTTTGACAGAACAAACAGCTCAGAACTTCAGCCTGGCGTTAATAAGATTGTTCGTGTATATGTTGCGAATAAGAGAAAGATTAACGTTGGAGATAAGATGGCCGGACGTCACGGTAACAAGGGTGTAATTTCAAGAATTCTTCCTGAAGAGGATATGCCATTCAAGGAGGATGGTGAGCCACTCCAGGTAATGCTTAACCCTCTGGGTGTACCTTCCCGAATGAACGTAGGACAGGTACTTGAGGTTCACCTTGGACTTGCTGCTAAGACTAAAGGCTGGTATATTTCAACTCCAGTATTTGATGGAGCAAGCGAGAAGGACGTAGTAGATCTTCTTGAAGAGTGTGGATACTCAAGAACAGGTAAGCTTCACCTGAGAGACGGTAGAACAGGAGAGTACTTCGACAACCCTGTAACTGTTGGATACATGTACATGCTCAAGCTCCACCACCTTGTAGACGATAAGATTCACGCTAGATCAATCGGACCATATTCACTTGTAACTCAGCAGCCTCTCGGAGGTAAGGCTCAGTTCGGTGGACAGAGATTCGGAGAGATGGAGGTATGGGCACTTGAGGCTTATGGTGCTGCACATACTCTTCAAGAGATTCTCACATTCAAGTCTGATGATATTATCGGAAGAACTAAGACTTACGAGGCAATCATTAACGGTCAGAATATCCCTGAGCCAGGAATTCCTGAGTCATTCAAGGTACTCATCAAGGAGCTTCAGGCACTCTCACTCGACATTAAGACAATGTCAGGAGATAACCAGGAAATCAAGATTAAGGAGACATCAGAGTACGATGGAGCTCTTACTTTTGACCGTCTAATTAACGAGACAGACCGTAAGGCTGAGCACGAGAGAGAAAGAATGAATGCTGAGGCAATGGCTAAGTCAAAGAAAGAAAATGACGATGACATTATGTCAGGATTCAGCGCGCTTCTTGGAGCTATCGGCGCAGCAGACGACGAGCCGGCAGATGTTGCAGATATGACTGATCTTGCAAGCTATGAAGAGCTCGTTGAAGAAGAGACAAACGCAAATTTTGACGAAGAGTAATCTGAAGGGAGGAAGAATATATGAATATAGATAACAATGCAGATCTTAGAAACATTGAGTCCCTACAGATTAAGCTAGCTTCAACAGAGGAGATGCTTAGCTGGTCACATGGTGAGGTAACAAAGCCTGAGACTATCAACTACAGATCCCTGAAGCCAGAGTATGACGGACTCTTCTGCGAGAGAATATTCGGACCTACTAAGGACTGGGTATGTGGCTGCGGAAAGTATAACAAGATTAGATATAAGGGCCTCACTTGTCCGTACTGCGGAGTTGAGGTTACTAAGTCAAAGGTAAGAAGAGAGAGAATGGGACACATCAAGCTTGTTGCGCCTGTGTCACATATCTGGTACTTCAAGGGAATTCCTTCAAGAATCGGACTTGTTCTCGATCTTACACCAAAGGAACTCGACAAGGTTCTTTATTTCGCTTCATACATTGTAACTGATCCTGGTGAGACGCCATTTGCTTACAAGCAGATCATCGAGGAGGATGAGTACAATGAGGCAAGAGAAATCTATGGAAAGTCATTCGAAGCTATGATGGGTGCTGAGGCAATCAGAAAGCTTCTTGCTGACATTGATGTAGAGACACTTGCTGAGGAGCTTAGAGAGCAGCTTGAGGATGCATCAGGACAGAAGAGAATCAAGCTCGTTAAGAGACTAGAGGTAATCGAGGCATTCAAGCAGTCAGGCAACAGACCTGAGTGGATGATTCTTGAGGTTCTTCCTGTAATTCCACCTGATCTGAGACCAATGGTTCAGCTCGATGGAGGAAGATTTGCAACTTCAGACCTTAATGATCTTTATAGAAGAGTAATCAACAGAAACAACAGACTTAGCAAGCTGTTCGATCTCGGTGCACCTGATATAATTATCAGAAATGAGAAGAGAATGCTTCAGGAGTCAGTTGATGCACTTATCGATAATGGTAGAAGAGGAAGACCTGTTACAGGAGCAGCAGGAAGAAAGCTTAAGTCACTTTCAGATATGCTCAAGGGTAAGCAGGGTAGATTCCGTCAGAACCTGCTCGGTAAGAGAGTTGACTTCTCAGGAAGATCTGTAATCGTAGTAGGACCTGATCTTAAGATGTACCAGTGTGGACTTCCTAAGACAATGGCGCTTGAGCTTTTCAAGCCATTCATCATGAAGGAGCTTGTTGAGAGAGATTATGCATACAACACTAAGAAAGCAAGAACAATGGTTGAGAAGGGAGAACCTGAGGTTTGGGATGTTCTCGACTATGTAATTAAGGACCATCCAGTTTTGCTGAACCGTGCGCCGACACTTCACAGACTTGGTATTCAGGCGTTTGAGCCAGTGCTTGTAGAGGGTAAGGCTATCAGACTTCACCCACTTGTATGTACAGCGTTCAATGCAGACTTCGACGGAGACCAGATGGCGGTACACGTACCTCTATCAGTAGAGGCACAGGCAGAGGCAAGATTCCTCATGCTTTCAGTTAACAATATCCTTGCTCCTAAGGATGGATCACCTATCACTGTACCATCACAGGATATGATCCTTGGATGCTACTACCTGACACACCCTGGTACTGAGGATAGAAGCCAGGATGCTGATAAGGGTGATGGCAAGTGCTTTGCTGATATGGATGAGCTGATGATGGCTTACCAGGCAAAGGTTGTTGGAATCCACGCAAGAGTTAAGGTAAGAGTTAAGCTTAACGAGGATGATCCAGGACAGCTTGTTGAGTCAACTGTAGGTAGATTTATCTTTAACGAGGGTCTTCCACAGGATATCGGATTTGTTGACAGAAGTGTTGATCAATACTCACTTGAGGTTGACTTCCTATGTGACAAGAAGGCACTCGGAAGAATTATCGACAAGTGCTTTAAGACACACGGTAATACAAGAACTGTTCTTATGCTTGACTACATCAAGAACATCGGATATCACTACTCAACAATTTCTGCAACAACAATCAGTATTTCCGACATGGAGATTCCTGAGGAGAAGGCTGGAATCGTTGCAGCAGCTGAGAAGGAAGTTGATAAGTTTGAGAATGCTTACAGACGTGGTCTGATGAGCAACCAGGAGAGATATAAGGCTGTAATCAAGACCTGGGCAGAGGCTACAGAGGATGTTGCCAACGCACTTATGAAGGGCCTTGGTTCACTCAATAACCTCTATGTAATGGCACACTCAGGAGCCAGAGGTAATAAGAGACAGATTTCACAGGTCGGAGGTATGAGAGGACTGATGGGTACAGCTACAGGACACACTGTAGAAATTCCTATCAAGGCTAACTTCCGTGAGGGTCTATCAATTCTGGAGTACTTCATTTCATCAAACGGTGCCCGTAAGGGACTTGCCGATACAGCGCTTAGAACTGCCGACTCAGGATATCTTACAAGAAGACTTGTTGATATATCACACAGCGTTATCGTTAATGACTTCGACTGCGGAACTACTGATGGTATTGAGGTTGAGGCATTTGTTGAGGGTAAGGCTGAAATCGAGAAGCTATGGCAGAGAATCACAGGTAGATTTGCTGCTGCTGATGTTATCGATCCTGAGACAGGAGCTGTTGTTTGTGAGGCTAACCAGTTCATCGATGATGATCTTGCTCAGAAGATTGAGAACCTCGGAATCAAGACAGTGAAGATCAGATCAGTAATGACCTGTGAGTCAAGAAAAGGTATCTGTGCTAAGTGTTATGGTAAGAACCTTGCAACAGGCAAGATGGTACTCCCTGGTGAGGCTGTTGGTATTATCGCCGCACAGTCAATCGGAGAGCCGGGTACTCAGCTTACAATGAGAACATTCCATACAGGTGGTGTAGCGGGTAACGATATCACACAGGGTCTTCCAAGAGTAGAGGAAATCTTCGAGGCTCGTAAGCCTAAGGGTCTTGCTGAGATCTGCAGAGGAGATGGTACTGTAATCGAGATCAACCCAAGAGATGACCACAAGACTGATGTTATCGTAAGAGAGGCTGATGGAGACAGAGAGTATGTAATTCCTTACGGAGCTGCACTCAACGTATCTGTTGGTGATGAGGTTAAGGCTGGTGGACAGATTACAAGAGGTCCACTTGATCCTCATGACATCATGGAGATTCTCGGTGTACAGGGTGTATACGAGTACGTTCTTAAGGAAGTACAGAGAGTATATAAGACACAGGGTGTAGATATCTCAGATAAGCATATTGAGGTTATTGCAAGCCAGATGCTTTCTAAGTACAAGATTGATTCTGCTGGAGATACAGATCTTCTCCCAGGCGGTCAGTACTCAAGATTCGAGCTTCAGGATGCAAACAAGGAGGCTGCACTCAAGGGTGGAGAGCCTGCAACTGCAACAAGACAGCTTCTTGGTATCACTAAGGCTGCTCTTGCAACTAGCAGCTTCCTGTCAGCAGCATCATTCCAGGAGACTACAAGAGTTCTTACTGACGCTTCAATTAAGGGTAAGGTTGATAAGCTTGAGGGTCTCAAGGAGAATGTTATGATCGGTAAGCTCATCCCTGCAGGTACAGGAATGAAACAGTACAAGGAAATCTCTGTCGATTACGGTGAATACACTGAAATGATGGAAGCTCACTCAGCTCCTATTGAAGAGGAAAATTTCGTTTATGATACAGCGGCCGTTCAGGAGCCAGCTGCACCAAGCGAGGTAATCCTCGAGGGAGAGGAAGAGAGCGTTTCTGTTGAGATGCCTACTGAGGCAAACGAAACAACTGAGTCAACTGAAGAGGTTGTAATCGTAGAATAATAACGTGTCCTGCTAATTAGCAGACATAAGATATGAGTCCGGCCATGTGCCGGACTCATAGTAGTTTTTTGGGCTCAGCACAAATCGATGATAATCATGCAATTATGCTAAGAATAAACAATATTACAGTACAAATTGATTGACAAAATTCCAATGCAAATGTATACTGATTAAGTTAGGAAAATGCGCAGATTTTAAATTCATGGATCTGCTTATTTTCCTTGAGAAATATTTGAGGAAAGGAGAATATAATGCCTACTATTAACCAATTAGTTCGTCAGGGAAGAACAAGCGCAGTTAAGAAGTCAACTGCACCTGCACTCGGTAAGAACATGAACACTCTTAAGAAGACTCTTACTGATGTTAACTCTCCACAGAAGAGAGGAGTTTGCGTAGCAGTTAAGACTGTAACACCTAAGAAGCCTAACTCAGCCCTGAGAAAGGTAGCAAGAGTACGTCTTACTAACGGAATGGAAGTAACTGCTTACATCCCAGGTGTTGGACACAACCTTCAGGAGCACTCAGTTGTTCTTGTAAGAGGAGGAAGAGTTAAGGACCTCCCTGGTGTAAGATACCACATCGTTAGAGGTACACTCGATGCAGCTGGTGTAGCTAACAGAGCTCAGAGCCGTTCTAAGTACGGTGCAAAGAAGCCTAAGAAGAAGTAGTTTTTCTTAAGCTTCCGCGTGCGATAAGCACGGAAGAATTAGCAAATGACGTTCGTCACAATTCGGTGGCGAATAATAATCGGTTAAGGCATCTCTTTTAGATAAATGAAAGGGGCGCCACGGGGACCGGAACGGGAGTAAGACAGAACTTTTGGGCTGTCCGAAGAAATTCACGTTTCGAGCCAACGAGTACCGACTGAAATTAAGGAGGGAAGAGAAGTGCCAAGAAAAGGTAATGTACCAAAGAGAGAAGTACTTCCAGATCCAGTATATGGAAACCTCGTTGTTGCTAAGCTGATCAACAGCATTATGCTTGACGGTAAGAAGGGTGTAGCTCAGACTATCGTATACGATGCTTTTGATAGAATTCACGAAGCAACTGGTGAGGAGCCACTGGAAGTATTTGAGAAGGCAATGAATAACATCATGCCTGTACTGGAAGTTAAAGCAAGAAGAATTGGTGGAGCAAACTACCAGGTTCCTATCGAAGTAAGACCTGAGAGAAGACAGACTCTTGGAATCAGATGGCTTACTAAGTACACAAGAGCTAGAGGCGAGAAGACTATGGCTGAGAGACTTGCGAAGGAGCTTATGGACGCTGCTAACAACACTGGTGCATCCGTAAAGAAGAAAGAGGATACACACAAGATGGCAGAGGCTAACAGAGCGTTTGCACACTTCAGATGGTAATGGAGGAGCTTCATGGCTAAGAGAGCTTTTTCACTGGAGAAGACCAGAAATATAGGTATCATGGCGCACATTGACGCTGGTAAGACTACCACTACTGAGAGAATCCTGTTCTACACAGGTAAGACTCATAAGATTGGTGAGACTCACGAAGGTGGCGCTACAATGGACTGGATGGAGCAGGAGCAGGAGAGAGGTATTACAATCACTTCTGCCGCTACAACAGCTCAGTGGAAGGATACAAGAATTAATATTATCGATACACCGGGACACGTTGACTTTACTGTAGAGGTAGAGAGATCACTCCGTGTACTTGACGGTGCGGTAATGGTACTCTGCGCTAAGGGCGGAGTAGAGCCACAGTCAGAGACTGTATGGCGTCAGGCCGAGAAGTACCATGTTCCAAGAATGATTTTCGTTAACAAGATGGATATCCTTGGAGCTAACTTCTATAGAGTAGTTGACATGATCCACGATAGACTTAAGGCTAATGCAGTTCCTGTGCAGCTTCCTATCGGATCAGAGAGCGAGTTCGTTGGAATCGTTGACCTCATCCATATGAAGGCTGAGATCTACAAGGATGATCTTGGTAAGGAGATTGAGGAGACTGAGATTCCTGAGAACATGAGAGAAGAGGCTGAGGCTTGGAGAGAGAAGCTTGTTGAGTCAGTTGCAGAGACTGATGAGGAGCTTATGATGAAGTTCCTTGAGGGTGAAGAAATCACTATCGAGGAGATCAAGAAGGTTATCAGACAGCAGACTATTGCAGGTGAGATGTACCCAGTATTCTGCGGATCAGCATACAAGAACAAGGGTGTTCAGATGATGCTTGATGGTGTTCTTGATTACATGCCATCACCAGTCGACATTCCACCTATCCAGGGTATCAACCCTGATACAGAGGAGCCAGATGAGAGAAAGGCTAGCGATAAGGAGCCATTCTCAGCACTTGCATTCAAGATTATGGCTGACCCATTTGTTGGTAAGCTTGCGTTCTTCAGAGTATACTCAGGAACTCTTGATGCAGGTTCATACGTTCTTAACGCAACTAAGGGCAAGAAGGAGAGAATCGGAAGAATCCTCCAGATGCACGCTAACCACCGTAACGAGATCGATACAGTTTACTCAGGAGATATCGCTGCAGCAGTAGGTCTCAAGCAGACTACTACTGGAGATACACTCTGTGATGAGGATCACCCAGTTATCCTTGAGTCAATGGAGTTCCCTGATCCTGTAATCGAGATCGCTATCGAGCCTAAGACTAAGATCGGTCAGGAGAAGATGGGTATCGCTCTTGCAAAGCTTGCTGAAGAGGACCCAACATTCAGAACATACACTAACGCTGATACAGGACAGACTATCATCGCAGGTATGGGAGAACTTCACCTTGAGATCATCGTAGACAGACTTCTCAGAGAGTTCAAGGTTGAGGCTAACGTAGGTAAGCCTCAGGTATCATATAAGGAGACTATCACTCAGGAAGTTGATGAGGACTACAAGCACAAGAAGCAGTCAGGTGGATCTGGACAGTACGGACACGTTAAGTTCAAGCTCTACCCAAGAGAGGCTGGTTCAGGATTCGAGTTCAAGAACTCAATCGTTGGTGGTGCTATTCCTAAGGAGTACATC
>Ga0129317_1000519_pt1 | contig 40013 bp, 40 predicted proteins | sample Cm1ome_FD_94430 | JGI IMG/M metagenome (GOLD analysis project Ga0129317, IMG submission 94430) | Eastern black-and-white colobus group fecal microbial communities from Wisconsin, USA - Cm1105 metagenome | ecosystem: Host-associated > Mammals > Digestive system > Large intestine > Fecal | place... | reverse complement strand
TCTTTAATTGTCTTAAATGAGTTTCTTTATTTGCCAGCAAATATAACGCCATAATAAATGAAGTAATAGCATTGATAAATACAGCAAATATACCAAAGGATTGGAATAATAAATGAATACCAGCATTACCTAAAATATTTCCACTATTAGATAAAAAATTAGTTAAATCTAAAGTAGCGATTGCTTCTTGAATAGATTCATAATTAATTGCATAATTCACATGAAAATGAGCAAGTGTATCATTGATCATCGTAACTAAACGATTAGAATAATTAAAGATATTGGTAATTATTAATGTGATACTTTCTCCCAGTTTTGGAATAATAAATGAAGAGAAAAGAACCAAAATCACAACTGCTAGTATTAAAGTTGTAGCAATTGATAAACCTCTTAATAAACCTTTCTTCTTTATTTTTTTACTATATAGATTCTCTATTTTTTTCATTGGAATATTTAATATAAAAGCAATAATAATCGCTATATAAAATGGCGTAGCCAATGATAAAATATATCCAATAGTTGAAAAAACAAGTTTATAGTTAAATAAAACAAAAGCTAAAACAATAGCATATGTAATATAAAGCATAGTTTTGTTGTTTTTGACAATATGTGTCTTATCAATCATAAATTCACCTTCTTACCTTATAATGATAACATAATCATAAAAAAAAGTGTAGTTGTTTGAGATAAATGACAAAACATGGTAAAATAAAACAAAAGGAGTGAAAAAATATGAAAAAACTCACTAGAAAAGCACAATTATTAATGTTTGTTTTGGTTTTAGCTATATTTTTTGGACTAGGATATATTTTAATTCAATTTGGTACACAAGAAAAAGAAGAACCTACAGTTTCTAAAGAACAATATCAGATTTCAGTGGTTGTTGAAAATAAAAAAATAACATCTACATATCTTGATTCTATATCTTCAACTAATGCTTCAAATACGTACAAAGATTATACAATTGAACTAAAAAAAGGAACTAAGATAGATGGGTATACTTTATCAAATGATCAAACATTCCATAAATATTTGAAATTAGAAGCACCAGATGGAAAAGAAGTATTAACGAAAAAAAATAATCAAATCATTACTCATTATGCTTATTCTATGTTATTAACTGGTGATATTATTGAAAAAACAAATCTTTCTACAAAAGAAAAAACATATGAAATTACTAATGCAAGAATTACATATGATCAAATTCCTTTGGTTTTATTGAGTAATGAAAATAGTGTTTCATTAAGAAATAAAAGTAAAAGCAAAGAAAAATTAGTGAACTTACAAGATTTTATTAATGCTTTAAAAGATACGAAAAAAAGAGAAACTATGATTTCATGGTAAAGGAGTGATAATATGAAAGGTGCAGTTTTATTTAAAGACGGTTTTGAAGAATTAGAAGCTTTAAGTGTTGTTGATGTTTTAAGACGAGCAAATATTCTATGTGATATGGTAGGAATGGATAAGTTAGAAGCAACAAGTTCTCGTGGTATTGAAATTAAGATGGATAAATTATTTGATGAAAGTCTATATGATTATGATCTTGTTGTATTACCGGGAGGTTTACCAGGGGCGACATCTTTACGAGATGATAAGCGTGTGATTGATCTTTTACAAGACTTTCATAAAAAAGAAAAATTGATTGCGGCTATTTGTGCAGGTCCAATTTCTTTAGAAAAAGCTGATGTTTTACAAGGTAAAAAGTTTACTTGTTATCCTGGTTTTGAAGAAGAAATTCCTTCTGGTCAATATCAAGATACTTTAATTTGTGAGGATGATCATATCATTACTGGTCGAGGACCAGCAGCGGCTTTAGCTTTTGCTTATGCGTTGTTAGAGAAACTTGGTGGTACTTCAAAAGACATTGCTGAAAGTATGCAATATCATTATATAAACAAATAAAATCCCTTGGTTAGGGATTTTTTCTTATGAAAGCTAAAGTATTGTCATGACTATAGTCAGGGCTATAAATAAAGCCATCGATATTTAATTGCTTGATTTCTTCTAATGTTTTGATTTCTTTTAAAATCATTTGATTTAACATTTGACCTCTTGCTTTTTTGATAATCATAGCATTTCTTTTGATTTTATCATGATTGATTTCCATGAAATCGATAAAGTATAAATGAGGATGATGAATCATAGAAGTAAATTCTTGAGAAGCTAAAGAAATAATAAAATCTTCATTTTCAAAATATTGATAGATTGGTGTATACCAATATTCATAAAGATTGATAGGTAGTTTCATTGTCATATCTAAACGATATGGAGAAATTGCTGAATTGTATTCTAAGACTCCATAATAAGCAGACATAATACAAAGATGGTTTAAATAATCAAGGTGGTCTTGGTATAAAGATAGGTCTAATTGTTTAAAGACTGTTCCTTGATATAAGGATAAAGCAGGGTATGTTTCTTGTGGTTTATGATAATAATCATAAACTTTTAATGCTTGTTTGTATGATATTTTCATGATTTCACAGAGTTGTTCATCATTGTATTGTTGTAATAAGGAATAAAGATATTTATTTTCATCTAAGAATAAAATATCTTTTTTAGTAAAGTTATCGTTTTGATATTTCATTGTTTTACTTGGTGCAATAATAATTTTCAAGTTAATCACCTCGATAAGATTATAAATTATTTATTCATATAAATAAAGAGTTATGATATAATCACTTCGGGTGATTATAGTGAATACAATTATTATTAATAAAATTTTAATGCATATGTTAGATTTTGAACATCGTAAGATTTATCATTCAACAGCTTTTGTTGATTTAAATGAAACAAATTTAGATTATTATCATAAAAAGTTAGATAAAGCGATGTATTCTCAAACAATGAAAGAATTAACTGTTGGTTCAATGCATGAACTTATTTTACGTAGTGATAAAATGGTTGAAAGTGATGAAGAATTTATTAAACAAGCACATGATTTAACAGATCAATTATATAAGTTAGGTGCTGTTATTGAAGAAATGCCTAATTGTAATGTTTTGTTTGTAGATTGTATTAAAGATGGTGAAAAATATATAGCTATTTTAAAATTAAATTATCGTACAATTCCAATGAGTGTAGTAGAAGATGGGCTTGTTCGTATTACAAAGCAACAAGTTTTACCTACTGCTGGGGCAACTGTTGAAGAAGCTATTTTAATGAATGTAGATAAAAAACAATTGTTCTTAATTGAAAAGAAATATATGATTGATGGGAAAAGTGATTTTTATTTAAATCCTCAATGGATTAAAGGTGAAGAAAAATTAACTGATAAACAAAAGTTTAATACAATGAAAAAAGTTGTTCGTAAGATTGATGATATTTATAATGTCAATGATGGTAAAGCTTTACCTTTAATGAAACAAGAGATTCAAGATAAAGTTGATACCCATCAACCTATTAAACCAATTGAAATTGTAAAGAAGGTTTTAGAAAAAGATTATCAAGCACAAGAAGAAAGTGAATTGATGTTAAAGGATTTAGGGATTGGTGAGGAAGATCAAATTCAAAGTCTTTCAATGAATGCTATGGATACTTGTAAATTGGTATTGGATGATGATATTGAAGTTAGTTTACCAATTCATGAATATTTAGATGGTCATCGTTTAGAAAAAAGAAAAGAAGTCGATGGGACTTATTCTATTGTTTTAAAAGATATTAATGAGGTTATTGTGAAGTAAAGTTGAATGCTTTACTTTTTTGTTTGAATTTAAATGTTTTAAAGATGTGTTTCTTAATGATTTTTATTGATGAATCATGTATAATAAGACTATATGAAAGGGGTTTAATTATGGCACAATTAGATAATTTTTTGATTCAACTTTTCCATGAAGGAAACTGTTTGCAAATGTACAAAGTATTTGGTGCACATTTATGTGTAGAAAATGGTACAAAAGGTGTACGTTTTAGTGTTTATGCTCCTAATGCAAAGAGTGTTCAAGTTGTTGGTGATTTCAACAAATGGGATGGAAGTAAGCATATTATGGAAAAATACAGTGATGGAGGAATTTATACATTGTTTATTCCAAAGATGAAACAGTATGATACATATAAATATCGTATAGAAACAGCTAATGGATCTACTGTTGATAGAGCCGATCCTTATGCTTTCTTTAGTGAGTTAAGACCACAAACTGCTTCTAAAGTGTTTAATCTTGATGGTTTTAAATGGGCAGATAAAAGATGGTTAAATAAACGTACAAAGAACTTTGATAGAATTTTAAATATTTATGAAGCTAATATTGGTTCATGGAAGATGAAAAAAGATTTTACTGATGAGGACGATGGGGAATTCTATAGTTATGAAGAAATGATTGATCAAATTATTCCTTATGTTGTAGAAAATGGATATTCTCATATTGAATTAATGCCTTTAAATGAATTTCCATTTGATGGGTCTTGGGGATATCAACCAACTGGTTATTTTAGTGCAACAAGTCGTTATGGGCATCCAAAGCAATTAATGGCTTTTATTAATGCATGTCATAAAAATAATATAGGGGTTATCATGGATTTTGTTCCAGCTCATTTTGTTAAGGATGGTCATGGTTTATATCAATTTGATGGTGGTTTTGTTTATGAATATCCTGATATTAATTTAAGATATACAGAATGGGATAGCTGTTATTTTGATTTAGGTAGAGAAGAAGTGCGTAGTTTCTTAATGTCAGCAGTGCATTTTTGGGCTGATTATTACCATATAGATGGTATTCGTTTTGATGCGATTAGTAATTTGATTTATTGGAAAGGTAACAAAGAAAGAGGAGTGAATGATGGTGCTATTGAATTTATGAAGCGTATGAATTCACATATGTTTGGTTTGTTTCCTGGCGTTATGTTAATTGCTGAAGATTCTACTGATTATCCAAATGTTACAAAAGCACCTTGGGATGGTGGTTTAGGTTTTGATTATAAATGGGATTTAGGTTGGATGAATGATACATTGGCTTATTTTAAAAAAGATCCAATTTATCGTCAATACCCTGATATTCATAATAAATTGACATTCTCAATGATGTATTTCTATCGTGAAAATTATATCTTACCTTTCTCACATGATGAAGTTGTTCATAGTAAAGGAACAATCTTAGATAAGATGTGGGGAAATAATGATCAAAAATTTGCACAATGTAAGGCGTTATATCTTTATATGATGACTCATCCTGGAAAGAAACTAAACTTTATGGGTAATGAACTTGCTGAATATAAAGAATGGGATGAAAAGAAAGCGTTAGGGTGGGTATTATTAAAATATCCTCAACATGATTCTTTCCATCGTTATTTCCGTGATTTAAATCATTTGATTCAAAAACATCCAGCATTATATCAATATGATTATTATCCAGAAGGATTTGAATGGTTGGTTGTTGATGATTATCAACAAAGTGTTTTTGCTTATGCAAGATATGCACCAAATGGGGATACACTTGTTTGTGTTATGAACTTTGTAGGTAATACACATAAAGGTTATCGTATTCCTGTTCCAGTTGAGGGAACATATAAAGAAATTATTAATACGGATACAGATTATTATACTGGAAACAATTTTGTGAATAAAAGAGCTATAAAAGCAAAAAAAGTGGCTGTATTGAATAAAAATTACTCTATAGAGGTTGACATTGCACCATTTTCAGGTATGATATTTGAATTGAAAAGAAAGTAAAGGGAGATCGTTTTATGTTTAAAACTAAAGAAGAATTTAAGTATGAATTTTCAAAACGAATTATTGAATCTTATGGGAGAACAGTAGAAGAATCTCATATTACTGAAAAATTCATGGTTTTGGAAAGAATGGTAAGAGATTACGCATCAGTAAACTGGGCTATGACAAAAATGGCCACAAGAACAAATTATCAAAAACAAGTTCATTATTTTTCAATGGAATTCTTAATTGGTCGTTTGTTAGTAAACAATTTGATGAATTTAGGAATCTATGAAATTGCCAGAGATGGTTTAGCAGATTATGGTATCAATATTCATGACCTAGAAGAATTAGAATCAGATGCTGGATTAGGAAACGGTGGTTTAGGACGTTTAGCTGCTTGCTTTATGGACTCATTAGCATCACTTTCATATCCTGCTTTTGGAAATACAATTCGTTATGAATATGGTTTATTTAAACAAAAAATTGAAAATGGATATCAAGTAGAAGTTCCAGATCAATGGTTGAAATTAGGAAATATGTGGGAAGTTCGTAAACCAAAACATGCTGTTGAAGTTAAATTCTGGGGACATGTTGTATGGAACGAACAAACTGGAAAATGGGATCATGTTGATGCAGAATGTATTCGTGCTGTACCTTATGATATGCCAGTCGTTGGTAACAATACAACAGTAACAAATACACTTCGTTTATGGCATGCAGAACCTAGTGAACAAATTCCATCAAATAAAGACTTTAGACAATATGCACAAGAAGTACGTGATATTTGTCAAAACCTTTATCCAGATGATTCAACTTTAGCAGGACGTACATTACGTTTAAAACAACAATATTTCTTTGTATCTGCTGGAGTTCGTGCTATTATCAAAGCTCACTTAAGAGTTTATCCATCATTAAATAATTTCCATGAAAAGAATGTTATCCAATTAAATGATACTCATCCTGTTTTGGTTATTCCTGAATTAATGAGAATTTTAATTGATGAATATGATATGGATTGGGAAGAAGCTTGGCATATTACTTCACATACATGTGCTTATACAAACCATACGATTTTATCAGAAGCATTAGAAAAATGGCCTGTTTCAACAATGCAATCATTATTACCAAGAGTTTATCAAATTATTGAAGAAATCAATAGAAGATTCATTGGTTATGTAAAACAAGTAAGTGATCATGATGATGATTTATTATATCGTGTTATGATTATTAAAGATGGTCAAGTACACATGGCTCATTTAGCTATTGCTGGAAGCTTTAGTGTTAATGGTGTAGCAAGATTGCATACACAAATTTTAAAAGAACAAGAAATGAAAGATTTCAATTTCTTATATCCAAATAAATTCAACAATAAAACAAACGGTATTACACACCGTAGATGGTTAGCTTATTCAAATCCAGAATTATCTTCATTATTAAATGAAACAATCGGTAATGAATGGATTAAGCATCCTGAACAATTAGAAAAATTAATGGACTATGTTGATGATTCAATTGTTCAAGGAAAATTCTTAAATGTGAAACAACAAAGAAAACAAGTATTAGCTCAATATATTAAAGAACACAATAATATTGATATTGATGTCAATAGTATCTTTGATATCCAAGTTAAGAGATTACATGCTTATAAACGTCAATTATTAAATATTATGCATGTGATTTACTTATATCAAGAAATGAAAGCTAATCCTGAGTTTAGAATTCATCCACGTACATTTATTTTTGGAGCTAAAGCAGCACCAGCATATTACTTTGCTAAAAAAGTTATTAAATTAATTAATAGCGTTGCAGATGTTGTTAATAATGATCCAGAAACAAATGGTTACTTGAAAGTTGTTTTTGTAGAAAACTATGGTGTTACAATTGCTGAAAAAATCATGCCTGCAGCTGATATTTCTGAACAAATTTCAACTGCTGGTAAAGAAGCAAGTGGTACTGGAAATATGAAATTCATGATGAATGGTGCTGTAACAGTGGGAACATTGGACGGTGCTAACGTAGAAATCGCTGAACGTGTTGGAGATGATAATGTTGTTATCTTTGGTTTAACTGATAACCAAGTTAATGATTTAAGACAACATGGTCAATATAATGCATGGGATTACTACAACAATAATCCAAGCATTAAACGTGTTGTAGATTCTTTAGTTGATGGAACATTCCATGAATCACGTGAAGAATTTAGAATGATTTTTGATGAATTAATGAATCGCAATGATGAATACTTCTTATTTGCTGATTTTGATGATTATGTAAAAGCACAAGAAAAAGTCAATGCATTATATCAAGATCGTCAACAATGGGCTAAGATGTGTTTAGTTAATATCGCAAAATCAGGGTTCTTCTCATCAGATAGAACAATTGAAGATTATGTTGCTGACATTTGGAAATTAGATAGAGTTAAACGTTAATTGAAATAAAGGGGAAATCGAAAGATTTCTCTTTTTGGTTATAAAGTTAGATATGACTTAGACATTCTTTGATAGTTTTTTAAAATAAGATATGCTATACTGTAGTAAAGGGGAAAAAGGTTGACTTTATCTCGTTTTTTTGACTTTGAAAGGAGAAAACAATGGAAGAAACTGCAATCAGAATGAAAGCTTATGCTGTGAATTTTAATGAAATTCATGTTTATCTTTCTAAAAACTATTATAATGGAATAAGTAGTAAATTTTATCTGAAAAACTTAGAAACTGATGAACTTAAATTATTATCTGGAGATTCTTTGGAAAATTCAAGAATACCAGGTTTTCAAGAGTATGTTTTCCATACTTCTTTTAAGATGGGAAGAGTTTATAAAATTGTTGATGCTTATGGTTTATCTTGTTTTTTAGATTTTTCATGGTTATCTTTTTGTAAAGAGTTTGATGATTTGTATTTTTATGAAGGTAATGATCTAGGTAGTCATTATACTAAAGAAAAAACAACTTTCAAGGTTTGGGCACCTTTATCTACAGGTGTTATTTTGAAGGTTATCAAACGCGATGGAAAAGATTATCTTTATCCAATGGAAAGACAATTGAAAGGTGTTTATACTTGTGAAGTAGAAGATGATTTAGAGTTATGTCATTATTTCTATTTGATTAAACATGCGGGTAGTTATGATATTTCAATGGACCCATATGCATATTCATCATCATCAAATGGACGTACAAATATTATTGTTGATTTAGAAAAAACACCAATGAAGCAACATCAATTACCTCCATTAAAACGTAAAACAGATGCAATTATTTATGAAACTAGTGTTAGAGATTTCTCAATATCATCTACAAGTGGTATGAAAAATAGAGGGAAATTCTTAGCATTTACAGAACCTCATACATCAACAGATAGTGGAAATCCAACAGGTTTAGATTATTTATCATGTTTAGGTATTACTCATTTACAGTTAATGCCAATTAATGATTTTGCAACTGTAGATGAAAAAAATACATCTGAATTATATAATTGGGGTTATGATCCTGCACAATATAATGTCACTGAAGGAAGCTATGTAACAAATCCTGATGATGGTTATAAACGTATTGTTGAAGCTCAACAAATGGTAGATGCTTTACATTCAAGAGGGATACGTGTTGTTTTAGATGTTGTTTATAATCATATGCATGATGTGAATATGAACGCATTAGAAAAAACTTGTCCCCATTACTATTTTAGAAAGAATGAGGATGGAACATTATCAAATGGATCATGGTGTGGTAATGATTTAAATACAACAGGAAAAATGTGTCGAAAATATATTTTAGATATGTGTAAACGTTGGCAAGTTTTATATGGTATTGATGGGTATCGTTTTGATTTGATGGGATTAATTGATCAAGAGACAATGAAATTGATTGATGCACAATGTAAAGTTTTAGATCCTTCTTTTATCATTTATGGAGAAGGATGGAATATGGATACTGCATTACCAGAAGAAAAACGTACGACAATTCATAATAATCGTAAGACACCAAATATTGGATTCTTTAATGATTTCTTTAGAGATACTGTTAGAGGAACTAATCAAGTTGAAACCAAAGGCTATTTTTCAGGTGATACTTATAAAACAAATGATGCAATGCGTGCTATGTGTAATTTAGATATGTTTGATAATATTTCACAATCGATTAATTATGCTGAATGTCATGATAATGCAACTTGTTATGATAAATTACAGATATCTAACTACAATGAAAGTGAAGATATTAAAAAACGTCGTTTGAAGCTAATGTTAGCTACTGTTATTTTGTCTCAAGGTGTTCCTTTTATTCATAGTGGACAAGAGTTTTTCCGTACAAAAGGTGGATTAGGTAATACTTATAATTCTGGAGATCAAGTGAATGCTTTAGATTGGAATCGTAAAGATTTAGAGATGGATACAATTCAATTTGTTCAATTTTTAATTCATCTTAGAAAAAATAATCCTTGTTTTAGATATGATGATTATGATATTATACGAGCAAATGTTCATATGCAAAATATTGAACATCGTATGATAGAATACAAGTTACATCAAAATAAAGGACAAGGTGATTATCAAGACTTTATCATTTATTTAAATGCTTCTTTAGAAGATGTTGAAGTAGAAGTAGAAAAAGGATATAGTGTATTATATCATAGTGATAAAGGAGATATACGTGACGGTATTTTGAAAGTTACTGGAACGTGTTTAGTTATTTTAGTGAAATAGGAGAGTTTATGAAGTTAATTGTTGGTTTAGGAAATCCTACAAAGGAATATGAAAATACACGTCATAATGTTGGGTTTATGGTCATGGATCGTTTGGCAGATGTGCTTAATGTTTCTATTTCTACATCTAAGTTTAAAGGTGAATATACGAAGTTTAAATATCATGGGGAAGATGTAGTTTTATTAAAACCGATGACATATATGAATAATTCAGGTGAATCAGTGAGTCAAATCATGAAGTATTTTAAGATTGATGTAGAAGATTTATTGGTTATTTATGATGATATGGATATGCCAGTAGGAAAATTACGTTTACGTCAAAGTGGAAGTGCTGGAGGACACAATGGGGTTAAAAGTATTATTGCTCATGTGGGAACACAGTCTTTTAAACGTATTCGTATAGGCATTGATAAACATCCACGTATTAAAGTTGTGGATTATGTTTTAGGACATTTTAATAAAGATGAAAGACCTTTAATTGATGAAGGTATAGAAAATGCAATCAAAGCAATAGAACTTTATTTAGATAAAGATTTTGTGGCTGCAATGAATACATACAATTAGGAGGAAAAGATGAAAAAGATTATTCAAATATTAAAAAATAATCCGGCTTATCTTGCTCTTTTAAAAGGAAAAGGCGAGATAGTTGTATCTCACGCTAGTGATGAGGCGATTCTCATTGCTAGTGCTTTTTTCACATGCCCTAAAACAATGTTAATTATCAAAGATAATCAATATCAGGCACAACTTTTATATCAAGAGTTATATCCATTGTTGACTAATCAAGTTTTATATTTTCCAAGTGATGAATCTTTAAGAATAGAAGCATTAGCTTATTCAAAAGAGATGATGGGAGAAAGAGTTCATACATTAGCAAAGTTATGTGAAAATGAACCACATATTGTCATTTGTCATACACATAGTTTAAGTCGTTATGTTCCATCTGCTCAATTGTTTAAAAAACATATTTTACAATTAGAAGTTGGTATGACAATAGAACCTGTTGTTTTGCGTGAAAAACTTATATATAGTGGATATCAGAATATTCAACGTGTTGATGAACCATTTTATTTTTCTAAACGTGGTGGAGTTATTGATGTTTATTCTATTCAATATGATAATCCTATTCGTATTGAATTTTTTGATGATGAGATAGAAAGTATACGTTTCTTTGATAAAGATACACAAAGATCATTAGAACATGTTCATCAAGTGACATTATTACCGGCAACAGATATGTTGTATGATGATAGTGAATTAAAGAATGTGATAAAAAATATAGAATTATTAAGAGAAGAAACGGATGCTGATGAATTTAATGATCAATTAGATGAAGAATTATCAATAGATATTGAATCATTAAAAGGACATGATTATTCATCACGTATATATCAATATTTAGGTTTATTTCAATCTTCATCAACATTGATGGATTATTTTGATAAACCATTAATTATGACGTCAAGTGTTGAAAAAATCGAACATGCTATGAATCAGTATATTGAGGAGACATTTTATTATACACATGAATTACAAGGTGTAGGTAAAATGATTAAAGGATTATCTTTATATGTTGATATAAAGAGTATTATTAATCAAAATCATATTAATTTTATTGATTTTAGAACAAAAGATTCTCAAATTTCTTTTTTAACAAGAGAAGTTCAATTATCATTAATCAATGAAACACAACTTATACAACAAATCAAAGATTATTTGATTCAAAATAAAATATTAATGTGTTTAGATAATCAGCATCAAATACAATTAATGGTTGACTTATTAGAAAATAATCATATTCCTTATACTATGGTAGGTAATGATGAAAATATATATAAAGGAGTCAATATTTATTTAGGACAATTAAAAACAGGAATGGATTTCTATGATGAAAAAGTCATTCTTTTAACAGAAAAAGAATTATTTAAAGTATCTTCACAAAAGCAAAAAGGATATATTAAATACAAAAATGCTAAAGTCATTAATAATTATACTGAATTAAATATTGGGGATTATGTTGTTCATGATACACATGGTATAGGACAATATATGGGGATTAAGACTTTAGAAACAAAAGGTAACAAAAAAGACTATTTATATATTGCTTATAAAGGAAATGATACGCTTTATATTCCTGTTGAGAATTTTAAATTAGTACGTAAATATGCTTCAAGAGATGGAAAATCACCAAAAATCCATTCTTTAAATAGTACAGAATGGCAAAAAACAAAACAACGTGTAAAAAATAAAGTTGATGATTTAGCAGATAAATTAATAGCACTTTATGCAGCAAGAATGAAACAACCCGGTTTTGCTTATCCAAAAGATGATGCTATGCAAATTCAATTTGAAGAATGTTTTGGTTATGAACTTACTCCTGATCAAAGTGAAGCAGTTAAAGAAATTAAAAAAGATATGGAAATCGCAAGACCAATGGATAGACTTCTTTGTGGAGATGTTGGTTTTGGTAAAACTGAAGTGGCTTTAAGAGCATGTTTTAAAGCAATTCTAGCAAATAAACAAGTAGCATTTTTATGTCCAACAACAATTTTATCTTCTCAACATTATCATACAATGTTAAAACGTTTTGAAAACTTCCCTGTTAATATTGCTTTGATTAATCGTTTTACATCTACTAAACAAAAGAAACAAATCTTATCTGATTTAAAAGAAGGAAAAATTGATTTGTTAGTAGGAACTCATCGTTTATTATCAAAAGATGTGATTTTTAAAGATTTAGGTTTGTTATGTGTAGATGAAGAACAACGTTTTGGTGTTCGTCAAAAAGAAAAGATTAAAGAAATGCGAGAAACAATAGATGTTTTAACTTTAACAGCAACACCAATTCCAAGAACTTTACAAATGTCATTAATGGGTATTAGAGGATTATCTCAAATAGAAACACCTCCATTAAACCGATTACCAGTTCAAACATATGTTATGGAAAAAAACGAACAGTTAATTAAACAGGTTATCGAAAGAGAGTTAGGTAGAAAAGGACAAGTTTTCTATTTATATAATAAAACATCAAATATTGAGTCAGTTGCAAACAACATTGCTAGACTTGTTCCTCATGCAAAAGTAGGGATTGGTCATGGACAAATGTCAAAAGATCAATTAGAAGATGTTATGCAATCTTTTATTGATAAAGAGTATGATATTTTGGTATGTACCACAATTATAGAAACAGGTATTGATATCCCTAATGCTAATACAATTATTATTGAAGATGCTGATAAATTTGGATTATCACAACTTTATCAAATTAAGGGACGTGTTGGACGTAGTGAAAGAATTGCTTATGCTTACTTGTTATATGCTAAAAATAAGCAAATGAATGAAGAAGCTTCTAAACGATTAAAAGCTATTAAAGAATTTGCTCAATTAGGTAGTGGTTATAAGATAGCTATGCGAGATTTATCAATTCGTGGTTCTGGTGATATTTTAGGTGGAGAACAAGCTGGTTTTATTGATAGTGTTGGTTTTGATATGTATATGAAAATTTTACAAGATGTTATTGATGAAAAAACTGGTGACAAGAAAGAAGAAAAAGAAGTGCCTGTAAAAAATATTGATATTGATAGTTATATTCCTGAAAACTATGTTGAAAGTGATATAGAGAAATTAAATCTTTATCAACGTGTTTATCAAGCACAACATTTAAATCAAATGACATCAATAGAAAAAGAATTAAAAGACTTATATGGAACATTACCAAGAGAAGTTCAAAATATAGTATCAAAACGTCGTTATGAAATTTTATGTACAGAACCTTTTATTGATGAAGTAAAAGAAATTGGAGATAAAGTTCAAATGATGTTAACGCAAGATTTTTCATCTCATGTAGCAGGTGATCAATTATTTGAACTGGTTAATCGTTTGTTTAAAAATGCAAGTTTTAAATATGTAAAAAATGAAATTGTTATTTTAATTCCAACCAAAGATAATTGGTTATCCTTAGCTATTGAGTTATTATATGAATTAAAGAGAATGAATGAAAGACATTAATTTGTCTTTTTTTTCTTGCTTAAAGCATTCAAAATGTATAACTATATTAAAAATGATATTTTTAGAATTGAAAGGGGAAAAGCAAAAGAAATAATAGAATCTTCATTGACTTTTAAAGGTGTTCCATTGACTTTTAAAGGTGTTCCATTGACTTTTGAAGATATTCCAAACATTTTAGAAATATCTTTTGGTAAACGTTATATATCAACCATTTTTACAAGAAATGGTGTTGAATTTATTGCAAAATTATTAAAAAAAGAAACAGTTAAATTATACTTACCTATTATTTTAGAAGCCTTTGAAGAAGTTGAAGAAGATTATAAAATCGCCTTAAAAATGGCTGAAAGTCCTTATAATACAAGCGTTTATAACAAAATTCATATTATCAGAGGTCAACAAGTTATGTTGGATTTTGATCTTGCACCACTATATGGTTATATGGTCAATACATTTAATAGACAAGTAAATAGAAATAAAAAAAGATTTATAGAAGGATATATGTTTCAGTTAACTGAGCAAGAATTTATAAATTTGCAGTGCCAAATTGGCACCGCAAATAGAAGTGCAATGGCAAGAACTTTACCATATGCATTTAGTGAAAAAGGAATACTAGCATTATCATCCGTTTTAAAAAGTGATAAAGCAATTGAACAAGGTCATTATATTATTGAGCAGTTTATGTTAATGAGGCAAGTTATAAAAAATAATACTTATCTTATTCAACATGAAGAGACAAATATTACTCCTATATTATTAGAACATGAATCCAAAATTAATTCGTTAAAACAAGATTTAGAGAATACAAAAAATGAGATGAAAAATTCGATTCTAGATATTCAAGAAGAAGTTGATAAAAATAAAATACATGGAAATTTCTTAGAAACTGTTCTTGATCTGTTTGAAGGTAAGGAAACAAAAAAAGAAATAACACTTTATCGTAATCAGTTATTTGACGCTGATGTTGCATATAAAGATATATTTAGTCAAGCAAATGAATCTATTTATATTGTTGATAATTATATTTCAATTAAAGCATTAAGTCATTTAAGATGTAAAGAGTGAAAGTTATTATATTTAGTGAGAATCATGGTGGAAAAGATAAACTTTAAAAAATAGAATTTGATGATTTTAATAAACAGTATCATCACTTAACATTAAAGCATAATCATATATCTCATGATCGTTATATAGTTATTGATTATAAAAGTGATAATGAAAAAATATATCATTCTGGGGCATCAATTAAAGATGCAGGTAAAAAACTATGCAGTATTACAGAAATGAATGATAGAGAAATATTATATCCTATGATTGATAGTTTGCTTAAACATGATTATTATCAATTTACCTAATATATGTATAGTGGTATAATATAAGAAGATAAAATATGAAACAAAGGAGAAAAAAGATGGCAAAATTAGATGGAAAAGTTGCTATTATAACAGGAGCAGCTGCAGGACTTGGAGAAGGAATTGCAATGGCATATGCAAAATATGGAGCAAAGATGTGTTTAGTAGATCTTTCTCAAGATGTTGAAGAAACTGCAGAAAAATTGAGAAAAGAATATGATGCTGAAATTATGACTTATGTTGGAAACGTTGCTGATAAACAACAAATGAAAGAAGCAGTTGCACAAACTGTTGAAAAATTTGGACAAGTTAATATTGCTTGTTGTAATGCAGGGGTGTGTCGCTTGGCACCATTTGAAGAAATGACTGATGAAATGAGAGATTTCCATATTGATGTTAATATCAAGGGTGTATGGAATACATGTCAGGCAGTGATTCCATATATGTTAGAAAACGGTGGTGGAAGTATTGTGATTGCTTCATCTGTTACAGGAGATATTGTTGCTGATGCAGGAGAAGCGGCGTATGCAATGACAAAAGCAGCATTAGTTGGACTTACAAAATGTTTGGCTGTTGAATACGCTGATAGAAATATTCGTGTGAATTGTTCTCAACTTGGTTATGCAAGAACACCAATGGTTGAAAAGATGGCTGTTGAATCTAATCCAGAAGATCCAGAAAGTGCAATTCAAGATATTGCTAGAGGTGTACCAATGAAAAGACTTGCTAAACCTATTGAAGTTGGTGAATTGTTTGCTTTTTTAGGTAGTGATGAATCAAGTTATTTAACAGGTTCACAAATTGTTATTGATGGTGGTAGTACACTTCCAGAAACAATGAGTATTGGAACAAACTAAGGCATATGTCAACATTATATGTATCAGATTTAGATGGGACTTTATTAAGAAGTGATGAAACAGTTAGTGAATTCACTTGTCAAACAATTCATGAATTAGTAGAAAAAGGAATGTTGTTTTCATATGCGACAGCACGTTCTTATCATACAGCTCATAAAGTAACACAGGGTTTAGATGCAAGAATACCGATTATTGTTTATAATGGAACATTTGTTAAGGATAATGTGACAGGTGAAATTCTTATTTCAAATTATTTTGAAGATGATATTAAAGAAGTGATTAGACATTTATTAGAAAATGATATTTATCCAATTGTTTATGCATTCATAAATAATGAAGAAAAGTTTTCTTTTGTATTAGAAAAATGTCATCAAGGAGCGAAAGATTTTATCAAAACAAGAAGTGGAGATTCACGTGTTAATGAAGTTTTTGATATTCATGATTTATATCAAGGAAATATTTTTTATATCACTTGTATCGATGAAAAAGAAAAATTAGAACCATTCTATCATCAATATAAAGATCAATATCACTGTCTTTTTCAAGAAGATATTTATACTCAAGAACAATGGTTAGAAATCATGCCATTACAAGCTTCTAAATCCAATGCCATTAAACAATTAAAAAATTATTTAAATTGTGATAAAGTCGTTGTCTTTGGTGACGGTTTAAATGATATTGACATGTTTGAAATGGCTGATGAATGTTATGCTGTTGAAAATGCTATGAAAGAATTAAAACAAATAGCAACAGCAGTTATTGATTCAAATAATAATGATGGTGTTGCTCAGTTTTTAAAAGAAAGAATAGAAGCTCACCAATTATAATTAACAAAACGTTAGTAATAATGGTTTGAGTTGTTTAGAGAAGTATTTAGACTTTGTGAGAAGTTTAGATACTTCTTTTTTTCTTTTGAAATTAAGGGTATAATGAATTAGAGAAAGAAAATAACAAATATTTTCATGTGCAAAATGCAGAATAATAATTTAATTTCTAATAAAAGCATATAATTGAGTATACTTAAAGTGTACAATAAAGTATACAATAAAGTAGCTATATGAATTTAATTATGATGTGATTTATTATGGATTTTACGAAAAGAGGATGATTTTATGCATAATTTAGGTATTGAAACCGATCATTGATTTTATCTATGGTCTTTTTATTTATGCAGATGGTTTAAATAGTGTGGTATTAAGAAGTTTAAAAGAAAATAATTAAATTATAGCAAAACTTGTTTGTACAGATTGGACAAACAAGTTAATACAGATAAAAGTATATGCTGAATTTGATATCATAATCATGTGTAGGTGGTATGAGTTATGATGAATTTCGACTATTAAGATACAAATAAGATGCAAAAGTATCAAAAAATATTGATTTTATCCCATGTTCAAATTAACAAAACGTTAGTAATAATGGTTTGAGTTGTTTAGAGAAGTATTTAGACTTTGTGAGAAGTTTAGATACTTCTTTTTTTCTTTTGAAAATATGCGTAAAATAAAAACTTCTTACTAGCGTATGCTATAATGAAGTTTCGAGGAGATATGATAAATATTTTGAACTATAAAATTGATGAGGAAGTTAAATTAATTCGAGAACTACTGAATTTATCTCAAGAACAATTTGCTCAAAAAATAGGTGTTGATGCTATTACGGTGGCAAGGTGGGAAACCGGAAAAATATTGCGAATGAAAATAATGTAGAAGAAATATATACATATGCTTTTGCAAATAATATATTTATAAATGAAATCAAAGTTCAACTTTATTATGAAGATTTAACAAGTGAAAATAAACTAGCATTATTTCACGGTGCTAAGAGTATTATAGAAGGAAATATTGATATTGCCCATTCAAGAATCAATAACGATTTTGGTCAAAGATTTTATTGTGGAGAAAGTTTTGAACAATCTTCATTATTTGTGAGTGGTTTTGATACAGCTGGTGTTGAGTATAAAGTCAATCAAGAGTGGATGCTAACAATAGCATATTTTAGGGGGAAGGCTTAAAGGATATGAAAACCATCCAATTGTTGATAAACTCATCAATAAGTTAGAGGGTATAGATTATCTAGTAGCACCAATTGAGGATAATAGAATGTTTAGAATTATAGATAGTTTTATTGAAGATGAAATTACGGATGAACAGTGTATACACTGTTTGGCAGCTACTAATTTAGGATTTCAATACGTTTTTAAAACTGAAAAAGCATTGAGTCAAGTAAAAATTGTTGAAAGATGTTATTTATGTAACGAAGAAAAAGAGAAGTATCAAATAAAAAGATTAGGAGATAATAGAATTGGAGATGCTAAAATTAAGATGGCTCGAAGACAGTATAGGGGGAAAAGTCAGTATATTGACGTTATATTATGAAACGTGAAATAGATCAAACAGGTTTGATGTTATGTGATATACAAGGTAAAATTTTTGAACAATCTGTTACGAGTGAAGAGTGTAGTTCAAATATATTTATCCGTCGATTTATGAATTCTAAATTTGTATCTAGGATGGATAATTTAACCTTTTTATATGAAAGTATGACAATTGAAGAAATTTTTGAAGAAATTGATATGGAGTACGGTAAAACTAGCTATGGAAAAATAAAATTTTCTATTAATGAGATGTATTGGATTGGATATATTTATAGATATCTTTCATATGTTTATCAAATTGATAGCAAAAACGTATATAAGATTATAAAAGGTACGGAACTTAGATTGTTATTTTTTGCATATCATTCATTAGATCCAATGAATGCAATTGATAGAATCTTAGAGGCAAAATCAATCATATTAGATAAAGATAATCATCAATTGACTAAAGAAGGAGTAGAAATACTGAGAAGAATTAAAATAGCGAAGAAATAAGTGTTGTTAATTAAAGAGTATTTTGTTGTGTTGAATTGCTTTGATTAAGGTATAAGTAAGACGAAAAAAATCCATTCTCAAACAAAGAGATGGATTTTTTAGCAAGACTTAATAATTGTTTAAAATATCTTCAATATGAATACCAAGTTTAAAACCTAATGTAAAGTAATCATCAATTGTGTTTTGATAGTCATCACTTGAATAATGACTTTGTACATTTAAAATAGAATGATAAATTTTTAAAAATAAAGCATCAATACTAATATTTTGAGGGATTTCAGTATGATTCTTAATAGAATCAATCCTTAATTCATAACCAATAGACATTAACATTGTTAAACCTTCAAGATAATGTTCTAATAAAGCTTCATGATTAATTGGTTCATCTTTTTCCCAAAATAAGTAACATCTTGATTCTTGAGCAACTTCTCCTAAATCATGAAGAAAAGATAATATCTTTTGATTTAAACGTTGCACATTTAATAAATCATTCTTTGTTGTTTGAAGTTCTTTATTGATATAAACTTGATATAATTTAGAAACATCATTCATAAATTTCACCTTCTTTATATCTAATTATAACACTTTATATGAACATTATTTTAACTTAAAGAATTAAAATTCCTAAATGCTCTAATAAGATTTTTAATCCCATTAAAATTAAAATAATACCTCCAGCCATTTCAGCTTTAGATTTATACTTAGAACCAAAGACATGACCAATTTTCACACCACACATAGAAATAATAAAAGTTGTTACAGCAATCACAATAACAGCATAAATAATATTAACATTTAAAAATGCAAAAGTAACACCAACAGCTAAAGCATCAATAGAAGTTGCTATCGCAAGAGGAAGCATTGCTTTAAAAGAAAAATCAGGAGATGCATCTTCTTCATTTTCAAAAGATTCTTTAATCATGTTGAAACCAATTAAACCTAAAAGAATAAATGCAATCCAATGATCAATATTTTCAATCTTTGCTTTAAATTGAACACCCAAAATATAACCAATCAAAGGCATTAGACCTTGAAACAAACCAAAATAACCACCACAAATCAAAGCATGTTTGATTTTTAATTTTCTTGTTGATAAACCTTTACAAATACTAACCGCAAAAGCATCCATTGCTAACCCTATACCAATAATTAAGATTTCATAAAATGTCATTTTTATATCCTCCCTCAGTAAAAAAAGACTTACCTGTGGTATTCCACAGACAAGTCTCATTATTCAAAATCATGCCAGATAAAATATTTATCAGTATGTTGACATGACTACACATAAGTGCTAATTACTCCCTCATCTTGCTTGCATTATAACAATCTTGCATAATTTTGTCAAATTTCTTTCTCGATATAATCTTGACTTATAATATCATAACTAAATTGATTACTTGTTAATTCTTGAATGAAATCTAAGAAACTTGTATCTCTTAAATAACAATGATAAGTCACTTGTTCATTATATTCTTGATGAATACATTTGATGTTATTTTGTTTTAATAAATGTTCAAATTTGCGAGTAAAAGAATAATCTATAGAAATAGAATATAAATCAACCAATTCTTTTTCTACAATTTCAGCCTCTTTTAAAGTTTCAGCAACACTTTGGGTATAAGCTCTCGTTAAACCGCCGGCACCAAGTTTAATACCACCAAAATAACGTGTTACTATTGCAATAATATTTGTTAGATTTTGCATTTTTAACACATTAAGCATTGGCATTCCTGCTGTTTGCGATGGCTCTCCGTCATCATTTGCTCTTTCATGTGGTCCTATAATATAAGCAACGCAATTATGGGTAGCTTGTGGATCACTATATTCTTCAATAAGTGATTTTGCTTTATCTATATCACTACAAGGGATAAGATGACAGACAAATTCTGATTTTTTAATGATAATTGTATGCTTTGTTATATCTTTTACAGAAATCATATGTACCAACCTTTCTATTATCTATTATATATGAATTCCTTTTGTTGTCAAAATGAGAATATTGGACTATAATAAAATATGGGTATGAGAAAAGAGGGATAACCATGAATAAAATTGCTATATTAGCAGATAGTGGATGTCAAATAGAATTGAATCAATATGAAAATCAAGGAATCTTTATTGTGCCACTATGTATAACAATGAAGAATCAAACATATTTAGATCAAAAAGAAATAACAAGTATTGAAGTCTTTAAAACAATGGAAAAGGAAGACTTAATTGTGATGACATCACAACCATCAACTGGTGAAATGATGGAAACAATACAAAAAATCAAAGATTTAGGTTATGATGAAATTATTGGTTTACCAATTGCTACAGGATTATCATCAACACTTAATGGTATGAAAGTTGCAGCTGATATGGTTGAAATACCAATAACATTGGTTGATACAAAATCAACTGCAGGAAATCATAAATATTTGGTTTTAACAGCAGCAAAACTTATTAGTGAAGGAAAAACATCACAAGAAGTTGCAAAAATTCTTACTCAAATGGTAGAAGATTCTGGAACAATTATTTTAGCACCAAATCTGGATCATTTAAAAAAGGGTGGTCGTATCACACCAGCAGTTGCTATGCTTGGGGGAATGTTAAAAATCGTTCCAGTTATGGAATTGAATTATGCTTTAGGTGGTAAAATAGATACACTTGCAAAAGTAAGAACTTTATCAAAAGCACGAGCAACATTAGTTAATCGTATGATTGAATTAGGTGTTAATGCTAAAGAATATATGATTACTATTGAACATGTTTTATGTGAAGAGTCTGCTTTAGATGTAAAAAAATTAGTTTTAGAAAAAATTGGAGATATAGAAATAGAATTAAGAGAGCTTCCTGCCGTTGTTGGTGCTCATATGGGTGTAGGCGGTTTAGGTGTTCAGTATATTAAAAAACTATAGAAATTAGGTGAAAAATATGGCGTTATTTGATGATTTAACAAAGAAAGCTGCAAAGTTTACAGAAGAAGCAATTGATAAAACACAAGAATTTGCTGGTAATGCTAAAATTAAATTGAAAATTAAGAATTTAGAATCTGATCGTGATGATATATATCGTGATTTAGGACGTTATTATTTTCAATTGATTGAACATGAAAATTCAGTAGATGAAGAAATTGCTGAAATGAGAAATCGTATTTATAACTTTGAAGCTGAGATTGAAGAATTAAAGAAGGAATTGAAGGAAGAGGAATAAAAAAATCCTCTTTTTTATTTTAACACCGAAAAAAAGGTGTTAAAATAGGTATATAAAAATCATCTTCTTCGTATACTTATTATAATAATAACAAGGAGATGAGATTATGAGAAAAGATTATAGAACAGTTGTAGACATAACAGAGGTGCAAGAGAAAAAATATTTATTAGATATTAATCACAATTTAAAAATACAAGATATGATATTAGAGTGTATGAGTTCATATCAATTACATCAATTATTGAACCATAAAAAAATATATCAATATCTTTATTTACAAGCTATGAATGCTTTATATCAAACAAAAAGTTATGATGAATTAGAATATCATTTAATTATGATGAATCATTTATTTAAAGAAAAAACTTTTTATAAAATAAAAAAAGATTTGTTTGAAAAAATCACAAAGAAAAACATCACTTTAGATGAGTATTGTATTATTCGTCATTTGATTGATATGAAACACTTACATTTTGAATATGTTATCTTGCTTTTAAAGAATCAATATCATGTAGAAACAATAGAATGTGCTCGTATTTGTTTTTTAGAAAACCAACCACAATTAGCGTATGAATTCTTAAAAGAGTTAGATGAATGTTCTAATGAAGCTATGTTAGACTTACTAAGAAGTTATAGTTTGCGTGATTATTTATCTTTAATAAAGCATTACTCAAAAACACAAAAATCTCTTGTTATGCAATCAACTTATTAGGAGATTATGATGGGAAAAAGAATGTATTATATTTTTAAAATTATTTTAGAATCACAAACAGTAATTAGTGCACAAAATATTTTAAAAGAATTAGAAAACTATGATATTTATATAGATATTAAAAGTATTTATAGTCATGTTCAAAGAATTAATGAATTTTTTAAAGAATGGATTGGTTATGATATTATTATTGCTGTAAGAAGAACAGGATATAAAATTAATAAAGATTTCTTTAATGATGGTGAAATTCAATTTTTATTAGATAGTATACATTTTCATAAAGATTTAAATCAACAAGACCAACAACTGATGATAAAAAAGATACTTTCATTATCATCTTTTATACAACAACAAAGACTTATACATCATCAAAATAATCATCAAAATCATTCTTTTTCCCTTATTCATAACTTATCAACATTAATGAAAGCTATAGAAAATAAAACAGTTATTGGTTTTCAATATATCAATTATGAAGTAGAAAATCATCATCTGAAAGAAGTTCCTTCTTTAAAAGGAAATCATAAAGATTTATATTTTGTTTCACCATATCAATTGGTTTTACAAAATAATCATTATTACTTAATTGCTTATAATAATAAATATAAAAATGAATTAAGACTCTATCGTGTTGATCGTATGCGTTTATTACATTCGATTCGTAAACAATTTATTGAAATCAGAGAACAATTTGATATGCAAGAAGAAATAGAAAAAATGACGAATATGTTTATATCTCATAAAAGAGATACAGTAGAATTAGAATGTGAGTATTCAGTATTAAGAGAAATTGTTTCAAGATTTGGACAAGATATTTTTTGTGAAAAACAAAATCAAAATACATATCATATTATTATTCAAGATGTTGCTTTATCACAAGGTTTTGTAGGATGGTTATTGATGTTACAAGATCAAGTGAAAGTTTTAGCACCTTATTCATTACAATTAGAAATGAAAACAAGAATAGAGAAGATATCATGTTTATATGAAAATGTGATATAATGTTTTTTGAGGTGATGTGAAATGCAAAAAATAATGATTATTGAAGATGATGAAGTCATCTCATTAACTTTAAAAAAACATTTAGAGAAATGGAATTTTGAGGTTTGTGTGGTTGAAGATTTTGAACATGTGATGGAACAGTTTATACAGTTTCAACCAACGCTTGTTTTATTAGATATTTCTTTGCCTTTCTATAATGGCTATCACTGGTGTCAACAAATTCGTAATGTTTCACAAATACCTATCATATTTATTTCTTCAACAAATGAAAATATGAATATTGTCATGGCTATGAATATGGGTGCAGATGATTTTATTAATAAACCATTTGATTTAAATGTGATAACAGCAAAGATTCAAGCCATATTAAGAAGGACATATTCATTTTCTAAACAGTTTCATATTTTAACGTATAAAGAATTGATGTTGAATTTGTTGGATGCGACTATTTCTTATCAAGGTCAAACAATTGAACTTACAAAAAATGAATTAAAGATCTTACAATTATTATTTGAAAAAGCAGAAACTTTTGTTTCTCGTGATGATATGATGAATGAGTTATGGCAAAGTAATGAATTTATTGATGATAATACTTTAAGTGTAAATATGAATAGATTAAGAAAGAAATTAGATGAATTTTCGTTTGATTCTTTGATTCAAACGAAGAAAGGTTTAGGGTATAAATTGTCTTATGAGTAAACTTGTTTCTTATTTTAAGGAGAAATATATTTTTTATCTTTTTTCTTTTTTGATTATTGGTATTTTTTATTTGATTTTATATTTATATGGGGCATTGATTGCCGCTATTGATTATGCCTTTGTATTAAGTTTAACAGTGATTATCATTTATTTTGGCTTCGATTTTTATCATTATTTAAAAAAGATAAAACAATTAGATTATTTAATAGGGTTAGAAAATATTTATGTATCTGATCTTCCTATATCTCATCATGATATTGAAGAAAAATATCAAGTTCTTTTAAAGAAAATGAATCAATTACATAAAGAATTAAAAGCTAACCAAGAAAAACAATATAATGATATGATAGATTATTTTACTTTATGGGTACATCAAATCAAAACTCCTATTTCAGCACTAAGATTATTAATACAATCAAAAGATATTGCTCAAAATGATTTACTTATACAAGTTTTAAAGATTGAGCAATATGTTGAAATGGTTATGCATTATATGAAGATTGATCATATGTCATCAGATATGAAAATCAAACGTTATAAATTAGAAAATATACTAAATGATGTAATAAAGAAACAAGCAACATTCTTTATTCATAAAAATATTCAGTTAAAATTAGAACCGATTTCATTACAAATATTAACTGATGAGAAATGGATTTCTTTTGTGTTAGAACAAATCTTATCTAATGCATTAAAATATACAAAACAAGGATTTATTCATATTTATGTGAAAGATGAAACATTATTTATAGAAGATACGGGTATAGGAATTAAAGAAGATGATTTACCACGTATTTTTGAAAAAGGGTTTACAGGTTATAATGGTAGAGTTGATAAAAAGGCAAGTGGTTTAGGTTTGTATTTATGTAAACAAGTCATTGATAATTTGGGTTATCATATATCTATTGAATCAGTTGCTTCAAAGGGAACAATTGTTTCTATTGATTTTCATGTGGATGATTTAAAAGTAGAGTAACTTACATGATTGTAAGTTATAAATGAGAAATTGTAAGGTAAATCGATGGTTTCAATTTCTCTTTTTTTATAAAATAAGAGTGTACAAAGGAGGAAGTTATGATGTCGTTATTAGAAGTTAAAAATTTAAAGAAAGTTTATACAACACGTTTTTCAAATCAACAAGTAAAAGCTTTATCCAATGTTTCTTTTAGTGTAGAAGAAGGGGAATATGTTGCAATTATGGGTGAATCTGGAAGTGGGAAAACAACATTATTAAATATTCTTGCTTCATTAGATAAACCAACAAGTGGTGAGGTTTTATTAAATGGTCAGGATATTACACGTATCAAGGAAAAAGAAATTTCAGCTTTTAGAAGAAAGAACTTAGGTTTTGTATTTCAAGATTTTAATCTTTTAGATACATTTTCAGTGAAAGATAATATTTTCTTACCATTGGTTTTATCAAAAGAACCTTATCCTATTATGAAACAAAAAATAAAAGTCTTAGCACCTAAATTAGGTATTCAAGATTTATTAGAAAAATATCCATATGAAATATCTGGCGGACAAAAACAAAGAGTCGCTGTAGCAAGAGCATTAATTACTCATCCACAAATTATTTTAGCGGATGAACCAACAGGAGCTTTAGATTCTCGTTCAACAGACCAATTATTAGAAGTCTTTGATCACATTAATGAAGAAGGACAAACAATCTTAATGGTTACGCATAGTACAAAAGCAGCAAGTTATGCCAAAAGAGTTCTATTTATTAGAGATGGTGAAGTATTCCATCAAATCTATAAAGGAAATCAAAGCAATGAACAAATGTATCAAAGTATTTCCGATACGCTAACATTACTTGCGACTGGAGGAAAATAAAATGAAACATTTCTTTTATTCTCGTTTAGCGTTGTCCAATATTAAAAAGAATGCAAAGATTTATTTTCCATACTTACTTACAAGTTTATTTACAGTGACTATGTTTTATTCAATGCATGCTTTATCTATTAATGAAGGACTTTTAAAAGATAGTCTTACAGCTCCGGCAGTTCTTACACTTGGAAATTATGTTGTGATTGTATTTTCTGTGATTTTCTTATTCTATTTAAATAGTTTTATTATTAAGCGTCGTAAAAAAGAAATAGCTTTATATAATATTTTAGGAATGGAAAAGAAACATATTATGATTATGATGTTTTGTGAAACAATCATAACATCTTTAATAGCTATTATTGGCGGAATTATATTAGGAGCTATATTTAGTCAATTCATGTTTTTAATATTAGTTAATATTGCTCAGATTACAACATCTATACGTTTTGATATACCATTATCAACAGTTCTTAATACATTTATGATTTATGGTTGTATTTTCTTTGCTTCATTTTTATTTAATATTTTTCAAATTAAAATGTCTAATCCTGTTGAATTATTAAAAGGTGGACAAGTTGGTGAAAAAGAACCAAAGACAAAATGGTTAATGACCCTTATTGGAATTTTAACATTAGGGGCAGGTTATACAATTGCTCAAACAATAGAAGATCCAATTGTAGCAATGGGATTATTCTTTGTTGCAGTGATTTTAGTGATTATTGGAACATATTCTTTATTTACAGCAGGATCAATTGTTTTATTAAAGACACTTAAAAAGAATAAACGTTTTTATTATCAAACAAGACATTTCACCTCTGTTTCTGGAATGATTTATCGTATGAAACAAAATGCTGTTGGACTCGCAAGTATATGTATATTATGTACATGTATTTTGGTTATGATATCTTCAACAGTAACACTATATTTAGGAGTAGAAGATACAGTACGTATCATGCAGGATGAAGATTATAAAATATCAATTTATAATGATATTCCTTCAAAAGAAGAAGTTCAACAATTTCAAAATAACATAGAAACTTCATTATCTAAGAAAAATATAAAGTTAGAAAGCTTTGTTGCTAGAATAGCATATCAAACAACAGTATTAAATACAGATAATCAATATGTTACAGGTATGGGTAGTGATGGTTTGGATTTTACTTCATTATGTTCAATGACTTTAAAGGAGTATAATGAAACATATCATAAAAATGAAACATTAAAAGAAAATGAAGTTTTATTTGCTGATAATTATAAAGGTATTAATGATAAAGTTCGCTTAAATGATAAAGATTATCAAATCAAGAAAGTTGTTAATGATACCCATTTCTTACCAAATGAAAGACCTGAATATGAACAATGGATTGCTATGGTATTTAAGGATCAAAAAGCGTTAGAAGATGCTTTATATAATGAATATTTGATTGGACAGGAACCTTCACTTATTATTTCTATTGATTATCAAGGTGATGGTTCTCAAGAAATTAATCAAATAATCACGAAAGAACTTAATCAATTATCCGATCATTATTCTTATTCTTCACAGTATGGAAATAAAATAAGTTTTATAGAAACTTATGGAAGTTTATTTTTCTTAGGGGTATTCTTAGGTGTTCTATTCTTAATGGCTGCTATTTTGATTATGTATTATAAACAATTATCAGAAGGGTATGAAGATCAAAAACGTTTTGAAATTATGCAAAATGTTGGCATGAGTAAAAAAGAAGTGAAACAAACAATTAAGTCGCAAGTTCTTATTTTCTTCTTTTTGCCATTAGTAGTGGCTGTTATTCATATGGCATTTGCTTATAAAATGATTGTTAAGATGTTTAGTGGTTTGATTTTATCTAGTTCAAGTTTGTTTGTTATTTGTACGCTTATTTCTGTTATTATATTAGCTATTGTTTATAGTATTATATATGTTTTAACAGCAAGAACTTATTATAAGATTGTTAAGCATTAGAGGTTGAAAGACCTCTTTTTAAATAAAAAAAAGAACCTTTCGGTTCTTATAATAATCCCATTTCAATCATCTTTAATCCAATGTCAACAGAGTTATAAGCTGCACCTTTCATTAATTGGTCAGCAACGACCCATAAACTTAAAGCATGATCATTATTTAAATCTTTTCTTACACGTCCAACATGTACCATTTCATCTCCAATGAATAAGTTAGCCATTGGGTAAACTTGGTTTGCAATGTCGTCATATAATTCAACACCATGTGAGTTAGATAATAATTCAAATACTTTATCAATATCAATAGGTTTCTTTGTTTCAATATAAACAGATTCACTATGTCCTCTAAGTACAGGAACACGTACACATGTTGCATTGACTTTAATATCTTTATTAAAGATTTTCTTTGTTTCATTAACCATTTTCATTTCTTCTTTAGAAAAATGATTATCTAAATCAAATTTATCAACTTGTGGAATACAGTTAAATGCAATAGGGAAATGTTTTTTATCAGAAGCACAAGGTAAAGTTTTAGCAACTGGTTCTTTACCATCTAAGACTTCTTGAGATTGACGATATAACTCTTCCATACCAGCAACACCTGCACCAGATACTGCTTGATATGTAGAAACAATAATTCTTTCAATATCAAAATATTCATTTAAACGATTTAAAGCACTTACCATTTGAATTGTAGTACAGTTTGGATTAGCAATAATCCCTTTATGTTGTCTTAAAGTTTCTCCATTGACTTCAGGTACAACTAAAGGAACTTCAGGATCCATTCTAAAATGAGAAGTATTATCAATATTAACACATCCTGCTTTTACAGCATAAGGCATATATTTTTCTGAAATACTTCCTCCAGCACTCCAAAATGCAACTTCAACACCTTCAAAAGAATTTTCTGTTAATTCTTCAACAATAAACTTATGACCATCATATTCAATTTCTTTACCAGCACTACGAGCTGAAGCTAATAATTTTAAACTTTCAAAAGGGAAATTGAACTGAAAGATACATCTAATAATTTCTCTACCTACGGCACCAGTAGCACCAACAATTGCAACTTTATATTTTTTCATTTTATTCTCCTCCTAAGAATGCTTCATGTAATAAAACTTGTGCTTTTTTCACATCATCTCTATCAATATAACATGAAATATTAATTTCACTACAAGAAGTCATTTCAACATTAATATCATTACTCATTAAAGTATTATAAACTTTTTGGAACATTCCTCTATTGTTTTTAATACCAACTCCAATAACAGCAACCTTCCCAATATTACCACGAACAATAGTCTTTTGAGGTTTTAATGTTTCTTTTAAATCATTAATGACTTCAACAACACTTGGAACATCTTGATCATTAATAATTAAAGAAATATCCATTTTACCTCCACCAACTAATGCTTGATTAAATACATTAACATTAACCTTAGCATCAGCAATCTTTTCAAATAATTGACCAGCTCCATTAACTTTAGCATCAACACCAACAAGAGTGATACGTGCTTCATTTTGTGAACCAGTAATACCAGATATAACTAATTGATTTAAATGGTCTTTCATGATTTTTTCATCTCCTAACACATATGTTCCTTTACGATTATCAAAAGAACTTCTTGCATGAATCATAATATTATGTTTAGCAGCTAACTGCACACATCTATGATTTAAAACTTTAGCACCATTCTTTGATAATTCAAGCATTTCAGCATAACTAATATAATCCAATTGTATTGCATCAGGAACAATACGAGGATCAGCGGTATAAATACCATTAACATCACTATATATTTCAACTTCATTAGCATCAATTGCAACACCAATAGCAACAGCAGATAAATCACTGCCACCTCGACCAAGAGTTGTAATTTTACCATTTTGTGAATACCCTTGAAAACCAGGACAAATCACAATATCAGCTGTTTTTAATTTTTCTAAAATATGTGATCCTTCAACTGATTTAATAGTTGCATTTAAATGTCGTGAATTTGTCATGATACCAAGTTCTGCATTTGTGACAGTATCTACTTTATATCCCATTTGTGATAATTCACTTTTACAAACAAGAGTTGAAATTGTTTCACCGATACTTGTTAAACGATCAATTTCTTCATCAGTTAACATATCTGTATTGATTAAAGAAAGAAGAGTATCAGTAGCATAAGGATCATCATAACGTCCCATAGCACTGACTACAGCAACAATTTTATTGCCGGCTTCTAATTCTCTAATCATGTTTTTATACATATGTTCACGAGTTTGTTCACTTCGTGTTGAGGTTCCACCAAATTTTTGGACAATAATGTTCATTTTTAATCCCTCACTTTAAACATGTTATATGTTTCACCTTGTAATTGTTTTTGTAACTCTTCAAGTTCAATTGGATTTGTAATATAAATATGATCTTTATCTTGAGAAAAATAGAATTCATATTCTAAGTTATCTAAAGGATGATCACATCTCACATAATATTTAGAATATGTGATTGGATATATATCCTCATAGTAACGATAATCATGTGTCCACATATCTTGTTTATGTGTTTTCATAATATCACTAACAACCGCACTTGCAGTCACATAACGTCCAGCACCTTTTCCATAGAAAATAACATTTTCTAAATAATTACAAGTCACCTCTACTACATTATATGCCTGATTGACATTTGCGACTATATCTTTTATACCAATTAAAGTTGGAGAAACATCAATTCCAATACCATTTTCTAATTTTCTAGCTTGAGCAATAAGTTTAATACGATATCCTAGTTTTTTAGCATAATCCATATCTTTTTTAGTCACATCACGAATACCAGTTGCTTTGATTTTATTGAAATCAAAGAAGATTTCAAAAGCATTCATCGCAAGAATTTGAATTTTATGAGCTGCATCAATACCATCTAAATCTAAACTAGCATCAGCTTCCACATAACCTAAACCATCAGCAATTGTTAAAGCTTCATCAAAATCTAAGTTATCTGTTTCCATTAAAGTTAAAATAAAGTTTGTTGTTCCATTTAAAATACCTTCAATTTTATTAATTTCATTAGCAATTAAGTCTTCTTTAGCAGGAACAACAACTGGAATACCACCACCAACAGATGCTTCATAATAAATTTTAACTTGATGTTTTTTAGCAGTTTCAAATATTTCTTGACCATCGTGAGCAATCAAAGCTTTATTTGCAGTCACAACATGTTTACCGCGTTTCAATGCTTCTAAAATAATTGTTTTTGCAATTGTAGTACCCCCAATTAATTCTACCACAACATCAACTTCATTGTCATTTAGAACATCGTAGAAATCTTTGGTATAAATAATACCTTCAGGTAAAGTAACTTCTTCTAATGAACAACCATATTTAATAGTCACTTCAGTATTTAATTGTCTTTCTAATCTCTCTTTTTGTTCAGTTAAGATTTCAACAACTCCAAAACCAACAGTACCTAAACCAATAATACCTATTTTCACATATATCCCCCTCTCATATAATAAAAAGCCCCAAAAACATGAGGCATTCTTTTTTTTAATAAATTCAAAGATACTCTCGTATTAACATTTTCATACAAATAATATGGTTGTGGAAATGTTAATAGTGAAATGCATACAACTTCCTCCTTTGAATTATTTTCAAAATAATATCATTTTTGTATATATTTGTCAATTTTTTAATGACTATTTTTTTGAAAAAACACAAAACAAATAATTATCTTTTGGAAAATTAGAAAAATATTCTTTATTATTTATATTTTTCGATATCTTGAATACAATCTGCTAAACTTTCTACGATATGATTAGCATGTTTTTGCACATTTTGCTTAGCATAAGTGAACGTGTAACTATTTTTAACAACATCTAACATTGGTAAATCATTCGTTGAATCTCCAATAGCATAAATATCTTGATCATCTATTTGAAAATAATCTTTTATTATTTTTATACCATTTCCTTTGGAACATCCCTTTGGTGCTAAATCAATATGTTCATTATTTTGGAATGCTTCAATCATATGACCATATTTTTTATTAATCATTTGAGTGAGTTTTGTGGCTTTTTTGATTTCGTCTTTTTTAAAGTGGAAAGAAAATGCACTTACACTATCAGTTTGAAGTTGTTTAAATGATTCTAAGTATATACCAAAATAATCATGTTCTTTTTTTGAGGTAACTATGTACATTTCATTTTGATAAACTACAGATGCTTCTTGATGATTAGAATAATCAAATATTTCAATGACAAGATTCATTGGTATTTGTTTTTCAAAGATTATTTCTTTTTGCTTATTTAATATGTATGCACCACTTAATAATATATAAAAATCATAATTGAGTTGATAGGGTTGACTTGCTTTATCAATGCCTTTGAAAGAACGACCTGTACAGACGCCAAAGAGATTTCCATCTTTTTGGAACTGTTTAATCCTATTTACATCATCATCCTTCATTTGATTATGAAACAATAACGTGTTATCAAAGTCACTTGCTAGTAATTTCATGAATTTCACCTTCTTCATTATTATATAATAACATAATTCAAAGAAAAATGATTAGTTTTATAATGAGTCGTCTTTTTATCTGTTTTTTCGCTAAAATTCTTTGCCTTTTTATCTGGCATCTTATATAATTAAAGACGATTAAGGGGAGATAGTATGTTTAGTGATATTGATGTTTTGTGTAAGCTTGGAAAGATTAAATATAATATTATGAAAAGTGATCCTTTACGTTTTTTTGTAAGATCATTTATGGCTGGAGCATATTTAGGAGCAGCAGCAATTTTATCTTATACATTAGGAGCGTTATTACAAGATCACGGTGTTGTTGCAAAGATTGCTGTGGCGGCAACATTTGGTATTGGTTTGGTTGCGATTGTGTATTTAGGAGCTGAACTTTTTACAGGAAATTGTTTTGTAACAATTATGCCAGTTCTTAAAGGTGATTTAAAGATTAAAGATATTATTCCAATGTGGTGTGTTTGTTATTTGGGTAATGCGGTTGGTATTTCTTTGATTTGTTATTTGTTTATAGTGAGTGGGGCACAATCAAGTGTATTAAGTACTTATTTGCAACCTATTATGGAAGCTAAGTTGCAATTTAATGGTGTTGAGTTATTGATTAAAGGAATCTTATGTAATTTTATTGTATGTATTGCTGCTTATTCTGGTATTAAAATCAAAGATGAAACTGCAAGACTCATTGTCATTATGGTGTTTGTTATGGCATTTGTTTTACCTGGATTTGAACACTGTATTGCTAATGCTGGTATTTTTACAATGGGGATTGCTCAATTAGGAGCAAGTGTGGATTGGTCAATGCTACCTTTGCATATGTTAATTTCAACTTTAGGAAATATTCTTGGTGGGAGTGTTCTTTTAGCAGTTCCTATCTATGTGATGTTTAGAACACCAAAAGAAAATAATGAAATTAAAAAGCTGTAACAAATAAAAATGTTACAGCTTTTAAAAATCAAGTTTTTTTCTAATTCTTTTTAATAATATAAATGATGTTATAACTGATGAAATTTCTGCAATTGGGAATGATAGCCATATAAAATTGATATTACCAATTAGTGATAAAATATAAGCACAAGGTAATAAAACAATTAATTGTCTAATCAATGACATCATTAAACTATATGTACCTTTTCCAATGGCTTGAAATAATGCACTGCATACAATACTACAACCAGCAAAAACAAAATGTAAAGCGATAATACGTAAAGCAGGAACACCAATAACCATCATAGCCTCAGAAGCATTAAAACAAGAAAGTAGTGTTTCAGGAATACATTCAAAAACAATTAAACCAATAATCATCATTCCAGTAGCATACATCATGGCAAGTTTCATTGTTTTATGCATACGATCTTTTTTGTTTGCTCCTAAGTTGTATGCAATAATTGGAATCATTCCATTGTTGAGTCCAAAGACAGGCATAAAGACAAAACTTTGAAGTTTGAAATATACACCAAAAACAGCAGTGGCAGTCGTTGAAAAAGCAATTAATATTGTATTCATACCAAAAGTCATCACACTACCAATAGATTGCATAATAATGGAAGGAACCCCAACAGAATAAATTTGTTTAATAATATGTAAATTAGGTTTAAAACCTTTAAATTCAAAAGTAATATCATGATTGTATTTAATATTACAAATAATAGCTAAAAGACAAGCAATAATTTGTCCAATTACAGTTGCTAAAGCAGCCCCAGCAATTTCCATTCTAGGCATGCCAAACATTCCAAAAATAAAAATAGGATCCAAAATAATATTAATGATGGCACCAATACCTTGTGTCATCATTGTAAACATAGTACGACCAGTTGCTTGTAAAAGTCTTTCAAATAAGAATTGTCCAAATAATCCAAATGAACATCCCACAACAATCATTGAATAAATTGTTCCACCTTGAACAATTTCTTGATTTGTTGTTTGAATACTAAAGAAAAAATGTGATAAAGTTAAACCACCAATCATAAAAATCAAAGCCGTAATAATATAAATAAAAATAGAATTTGTAGCTGTTTGATTAACATGATTTTGATTCTTTTCACCAAGACTTCGTGATAACAAAGCATTGACACCAACCGCTGTTCCACCAGCAAATGCAATCATTAGATTTTGCAAAGGGAATGCTAATGAAACAGCAGTAAGTGCATTTTCACTAATTTGAGCAACAAAGATACTATCAACAATGTTGTACATAGCTTGAACAAGCATCGAAACAATCATTGGTAAAGCCATTGTAATTAAAAGCTTATTAACGGGCATAACGCCCATTTTATTTTCTTGCGACATTAAAAGTTTTCTTCCTTATATAATTTCACAATAATATCAGCAACTTCATCAACACCTAAATCACTGTTAATTGTTAAATCAAAGTTTTTTAAATGACCCCATTTTTTAGTTGTATAGTAATTATAATAATTACTTCTTGCTTTATCTTTTTTCATAACAAATTTCTTTACATCATCATGTACTTCTTTATAATCTTCTTTGACTCTACGAATTCTTGATTCTAAAGGAGCATGAACAAAGATAGTTAATACATGATCATAATCCTCTAAAACATAATCAGCACAACCATTAACAATAATACATGAATCATATTTTGCTAAATGACGAATGATTTTTGATTGAGTTGTAAAAACTTGATCATTCAAAGGTAGTGTAAATGCAGATGAAGACATAGTATACATAAAGCTTGAAGATTTTTCTTCAGCAGCCTTTCTAATTGTATCAATATCAAATCCTAATTCCTTAGCAGCTAAATCAATAACTTCATTATCATAATAAACAATACCAAGTTTTTCAGCTACTTTTTGAGCGATTAAACGTCCACCAGACCCATATTCTCTGGCAATAGTAATAATTCTAGGCATAAATAAGACCTCCCTTATATACTTTATTTTAACACAAATAAAATTATGTTGATAAATTTTTTGTAAAAAAGTTTTCAATGACTTTTCTTGTCTTTTTATATCTGAATTTGTATAATAATGAAACAAGGAGAAGATTATGGAATTTCATATTTTAGCAAGCGGTTCTAAAGGTAATGCAACTTTTATATATGAAGATGGCTGTGGTATCTTAATAGATTGTGGTATTACAAGAAAACAACTTTTATTTAAATTACAGAACTTAGGTTTTAGTGAAGAAGATATTTCTTATGTCTTTTTAACACATGATCATTATGATCATAATAAAAATATACATATCTTTGATAAAGATAAAATCTTTAGTGCAAAAAAGAATATCAAAGATTTAGATGATTATCATACTTTAATTCCTTATGAAAATCGTCAATTTGGTATTTTTGATGTTTTAACATTAAAAATATCACATGATGCCAGTGATCCAATTGGTTTTATTTTTAAAGGAAAAGAAACATTATTATATATGACAGATACAGGATATGTATCTCAAAAGAATAAACAATATTTACATAACTTAAATTATTATATTATTGAAAGCAATCATGATGTAGAAATGTTAATGGCAACAAAACGACCATTGTTTTTAAAAAATCGCATTTTAAATGATAAAGGCCATTTAAATAATGAATATAGTGCAAGATTAATGTGTGATGTGATAGGTAAACAAACCAAAGAAATTGTATTAGCTCATTTATCACAAGAAGCCAATACACCACAAAAAGCACTAGAAACATATGAAGCTGTTTTTAAAGAACAAAACATTCAATTTCATCATATTAAAGTAGCAAGTCAAGTTGATGTTGTTTCAGGAGGACAATATGAAGATTAAAATAATATGTGTTGGAAAATTAAAAGAAAAATATTTAGTTGAAGGCATTAAAGAATATACCAAAAGAATATCAGGATATACTGATATTGAAATCATTGAAGTAGCAGATGAACGTATTCCAGATAAAGCATCTTTAGCTGAAGAAGTCATGGTGAAGGCTAAAGAAGGTAGACGTATTTTAGATAAGATTAAACAAGATGATTATATGATTTTATTAGATGTGAAAAGTAAAGAGCTAGATTCTGTTGCTTTTTCAAAACATATTGAAAATTGTATGATCAATGGAAAAAGTACCATTGACTTTGTGATTGGTGGTTCTTTAGGACATGGTGAAGATGTTTTAGCACGTGCAAATATGAAAATGAGTTTTTCACCAATGACATTCCCTCATCAACTCATGCGTTTAATTCTTGTTGAACAAATTTATCGTGCTTTTAAAATTATGAAAAATGAAACATATCATAAATAAAAAATATCGGAATTTTATCCGATATTTTTAAATAACATTATGTTTTTTTAATGCGTTATAAATACCGTCATGATCGATATCATCAGTGACTTCATCAGCATATTTTTTAACATCTTGACTAGCATTTCCCATTGCAATAGATAAACCAACAATCTCAAACATATCAATATCATTGGCACCATCACCAAAAGCCATACATTCTTTAGGTGAAATATCATAATGTTTTAAGACATTGATAATTCCATTTTGCTTACCACCGTTTTTAGGAATAATATCAATAGCTAAATCATGCCATCTTGTTTTTTTACAATGTGGCATTAATTTAAGAATAGTTGCTTCATTTTCTTCATTAACATCATAAGGAATAACTTGATAGATAGGATTTGTTAAACCACGATGCAAATCATTGGTATCAGGTAAAGCAGTTGAAATGGCATCTTGTACAATTTGTACAGCTTCATTGTTATAATTGATATACATTAATTCTTTTTCAACAAAGATACAAGGAAAAGGGTGTTGATCAATAAGGTTGATTATATTTTGAATATCACTTTTATGAATAGGTAAATCATAAATTAAACCATCTGTGTTATAACAGTATTGTCCATTTAAAGTAATAAATCCTTCAAATTCTAAATCATCTAAAGGTAGATCTTTGATTTCAGAAATATGTCTACCCGTTGCAATAAAGGTATAAATACCTTTTTCTTTTAATAAATGTAATGCTTGTTTTGTAGATTCGGGAACACTTCTTGTTGTATGTGACATTAAAGTTCCATCTATATCAAAAAAGATTGCTTTTATCATGCATCTAACCTCCATTATGTAGTATAATCATTATAACATAAAGAGGGTGATTGAAAATGATAAAGTTAGCACATCGTGGTTATAGTGCATTATATCCAGAAAATACAATGGTAGCTTTTATGAAAGCTTATGAAAAAGGTTTTGATGGTGTTGAAACAGATGTTCATTTAACAAAGGATGGTGAACTTGTTTTGATTCATGATGAAAAGATTAATCGAACAAGTACAGGGAAGGGATATGTTAAAGATTATACTTTAGAAGAATTAAGACAATATAATTATAATTATAAAGCATATGGACACTATGATATACCTACTTTAAAAGAATTATTAGAGTTTATTAAAGATAAAGATTTTGTTGTGAATATAGAATTAAAGACAGATGTTTTTCATTATTTAGATATTGAAAAGAAAGTGGATACATTAGTAAAAACAATAGGAGTAGAAAAACAAGTTTATTATTCTTCGTTTTATTTACCATCACTTTTAAAAATGAGAGAAATAGATCCTGATTGTTATGTTGGATATTTAATGGAATATAGTTATACAAAAAAATATAATGAATTAATTGAAAATAAGATTATGGCTTTTCATCCTCGATATACTTTTATCAATAGTAAAAGAATAAAAGAATTAAAAGAGAGAGGAATTATTGTTGCGACATGGACAGTGCCAAATTTTAAAACATATCAAAGATTAAAAAAGCTAGGAGTGGATATAATTATATCAAACGAATATTTGAGCGAGGTATAGTTATGAAAACAACTGGAATGGTTAGAAGAATTGATGAATTAGGAAGAATTGTTATACCAAAAGAAATAAGAAAACAATTAATGATGAAAGAAGGAGAAAGTATTTCATTTTCTTTAGAAGAAGATAAAATTATCTTGACGAAGTTCTCAATGTTGAATAAACTAAGTCCTGTTATACAAAGTTTATTAGAAGGTTTATATCAACAATATCATAATTCATTTCTTGTATGTGATTTAAATCAAATTATGATGGCTTCTTCTCAAGCTTTATCAACATATCAAAGAAAGTTACTTTCTCAAGAAATGCAATTATTATTACAACAAGAAAAAACGATTGAAAAAGAAATCTTTTTCTTAGATGAAACAAAGAAAATATCTTTCTTTCCTTTAAAAAAAGAATTAAAAGTCATAGGAGCATTAATGATGATTAGTGAACAAACACCTTATTACTTAATCGAAGAATCTTTAATAGATTTTGTAAAGAATGTTATTGAACAGGAGATTGAATCATGCGTTTAGATAAATTTTTAAAAGTATCAAGAATTATTAAAAGAAGAACACTTTCTAAAGAAATGAGTGAATCTTCACGAGTGAAAGTAAATGGTAAAACCGCAAAACCATCTACGAAGTTAAAAGTAGGAGATGAAATTGAAATAGAGTTTGGTAGATCTGTTTTACTTGTTCGTGTTAAGGAATTAAGAGAACATGTTTTTAAAGATGATAGTACAATGTTATATGAAATTATTGAAGAAAAGAAGAAAGAAGAAGTTTTTGGCTCTGTGTCAAGAGTGGAGGGGAAGTAACTGAATAAGTTACTTCCTTTGTTTATATAATGTCAAATCTAAAGCCAAGATGTAGAAGTATTCTTTTTCTTAGGTTTTGAAAATATCTATAGC
>Ga0129317_1000517_pt1 | contig 40094 bp, 38 predicted proteins | sample Cm1ome_FD_94430 | JGI IMG/M metagenome (GOLD analysis project Ga0129317, IMG submission 94430) | Eastern black-and-white colobus group fecal microbial communities from Wisconsin, USA - Cm1105 metagenome | ecosystem: Host-associated > Mammals > Digestive system > Large intestine > Fecal | place... | reverse complement strand
TTAACTGTATAGATGGAAATCGGGATGAGGGGAGTTCCTCTTAGATGTCCTTACCATTTATACCAAAAAAGAATAAGTCTGTAAGCTGTTTTTCTTGCTTACAAACTTATTATACGAGGAGGAAAGCCGTGAAACCATTAGTAGAAATTAAAGATTTGACCATTGGCTTTCAGGAGGGGAAGACCATATCCCCGGCGGTGAAGGGAATCAGCTTTGAAGTAAGGGAAGGGGAAATCCTGGGTGTTGTCGGAGAGTCCGGCTCCGGGAAATCCATGAGCGCGCTGGCGCTTATGGGACTGCTTCCTAAAGATGCGATTGTAACACAGGGGCAGATCCTTTTTAAAGGAACCGATCTGCTGACGATGAAGGACGAAGAAAAGAGAAAGCTTCAGGGCAGCAGGATGGCCATGGTGTTCCAGGAACCGATGACCTCCTTAAACCCTGTTATGAAGATAGAAAAGCAGGTGGGGGAGAGCCTTAAGCTGCATACCTCCCTGTCTGATAAAGAGATACACGAAAGGGTGACTGCCGCCCTTGAGGAAGTGGGACTTTCAGATCCGGAAAGCCTTTGCACGAAATATCCGCATGAACTGTCGGGCGGAATGCGCCAGAGGGTTATGCTGGCCCAGGCCACGGTCTGTTCCCCCGACCTGATTATCGCCGATGAGCCGACGACTGCTCTGGATGTTATTGTCCAGGCCCAGATTCTGCGTCTGCTGAAAAAGATACACAGGGAAAATAATACGTCCATCCTTTTTATCTCCCACGACCTGAATGTGATAAAGGAGATCTGCGACCGTGTGATTGTCGTATATAAGGGGGATATCGTGGAGGAGGGGGGAACCCGGGAGGTCCTCTTAAACCCGAAGCATGACTATACGAAGCGCCTGGTCGCCTCCATACCGGAGGACCATGCGGCCGGAGGCAACGGTCGGGAAATACTCCGCCTGGAAGACTTAAACGTATACTATGATACAAGGGCAGGCGCCTTCTGGAAAAAAAAGGGCAAAAAGCATGTCATTCACGATGTATCGATGACTGCCTATGACGGTGAAATCCTGGGGATCGTCGGGGAGAGCGGCTGCGGCAAGTCCACGCTGTGCAAGACGATTCTGGGACTTCATAACAACTATACCGGGATTGTTAAAATGGATGATAATCTGAGGCCCCAGATGGTGTTTCAGGATCCGTTCAGTTCCCTGAACCCGGCAAGAAAGATTGGATGGATTCTGGAGGAACCGCTGCGCCTTCGCGGCATTACGGACAGGGACAAGCGCAGGCAGATGGTTGCGGACATGCTTGTCGATGTCGGCCTCGACCCGTCATTTGCGGACAGGAGGCCGAGGGAGCTGTCAGGCGGCCAGAGACAGAGAATCAGCATTGGAACAGCGCTTTTGATGGATTCCAGGCTGATCATTGCGGACGAGCCGGTATCGGCCCTGGATGTCACGGTTCAGTCTCAGATTTTAAGGCTGATTCTGAGGCTCCATAATGAAAAGAAAATGACCATCCTGTTTATCACCCATGATTTGAACATTGTGCGGCGGATATGCCGCCGGGTGGTGGTATTGTACCGGGGAGAGATCGTAGAGTCGGGACTTGCGGAGGAGATATACCGCGCACCGGCCCATCCCTATACGGAACTGCTTCTGAATTCCGCTCCGGACGGAGATACGGCTGCGTCGGAGAAGGCGGTGGCAGATATCGGAGAAGGCGTTCCGGCCGGTTTCCGGGGATGTTTCTTCTACCCGAGATGTCCGAAACGCTGCAGCCGCTGCCGCGAGGCGAGGCCGGAGGATACGATGGTTGCTGCAGGCCATACGGCCAGGTGTTTCCGGCTGATGTAAACTTTTGTAAAAACCTTTTTCTTGTAACCTTTCCCTGTTTTTAGTATAATGAAGTTGTAAAGTGGGAAAATGATACAGGGAGGGAAGCATATGGAGAAAGAAATCGGCCGTTTACGTGAAATCTTAAGAAATAGTAATTACACAGTTGCGCTCTGCGGCTCAGGAATGACGGAAGAGAGCGGTTTTATCGGCATCAAAAAGCCGGAACGTGCTTATGAAATCGAGCGTGTTTATGGAGCGTCTCCGGAAGAAATTTTCACCAGCTCCTACTACAATACCCGCCCGATGCAGTTCTTTAAATTTTACCATGAAGAAATACTGGATAAAATACCGGAACCGGGCCCTTCCAGCCATATAATGGCGGCGATGGAGAGGGCAGGCCATCTGCACTGCATTATTACTTCTAATATTTTTGATCAGGAGAAGAGGGGCGGCTGCGAAAATGTAATCGATCTCCATGGTACGATTTTTATGAACCGCTGTCCTCACTGTGGTGAATATTACTCGGTAGAAGATATACAAAACAGTAAGGGAGTTCCTTACTGTATGATATGTCATTCGGTGATCCGGCCTCTCGTTTCCCTTTTTGGGGAGATGGTGGACAGCCGTATCATGACGAGAACCACCGAAGAGATCGAAAAGGCGGAGGTTCTGCTGCTGTTGGGGACAACAATGCAGTCCGAGGTGTTTTCCAACTATGTCAGGTACTACAATGGACACAACCTTATCATAATCCATAAAGAAGAGCATTACATGGATCATAAGGCGGACTTGGTTATCGTTGAGGAACCTGGCAATGTACTCTGCCAGCTGGGATATTAGAATATACTGTGTTTCTAAATGGAAATCCATAGTTAAGGAAAAAGGGCTGCCGGCGGCAGCCCTTTTTTGCAGAGGAAATAACACGCGGGCGTGACCTCTACAGTTTTAATTTCCGCATTCAATGCTGATTTCGTTAAATTTATCCAGCAGATCTTCCACCTTCGTACCTTCTTTGTCCTTCCCTGTCTGATCCAGGATAGCATGGCCCTGGTGCATCATCAGAAGACGGTTGCCGTACTCCACGGCATAGCGGAGGTTGTGTGTGACCATAATAGTGGTCAGCTTCTTTTCCCGGACAATTTTCCCGGTCAGTTCCATGATAATCTCAGCCGTTTTCGGATCCAGGGCAGCCGTGTGTTCGTCCAGAATCAGAAATTCAATGGGGGTCATTGTGGACATCAGAAGAGCCATGGCCTGTCGCTGTCCCCCTGAGAGGACGCCGACCTTGACCTCCAGCTTATCTTCCAGGCCCAGCCCCAGCATGCGCAGGTTTTCACGGTAGAAGTCGATACGCTGCTTATCAGTACCGCGCTTTAAGTTAAACGGCTTCCCCTTTGTATCGGCCAGAGCCATATTTTCTAGGATAGTCATATTGGGGCAGGTTCCCATAGCAGGATTCTGATAGACGCGGCCAATGGTGCGCTGGCGTTTAAATTCAGGCATCCGGCTGATATCCTTTCCGTTAATGATGATCCGGCCGCTGTCAATGGGGATGCTGCCGCAGATGATATTTAAGAGTGTTGTCTTGCCGGAACCGTTGCTTCCGACCACGGAAACAAATTCGTTCTCATTGACAGTCAGGTTAAAATCCTCAAACAGGCACATCTCATTGATGGTTCCCTGATTATAATACTTATCAATATGTTTTAATTCCAGCATTTATCTCACCTTCTTCTTTCCGTTTTCACTGACTACAAGGATTACGAGGAAGAACGCAGAAGTGATAAGCTTTAAGTATAGTGTCTTAAAGCCGACCGCCATGGCCGCAGAGACGCATGCTTTATATACGATTGTTCCGAGTATGACGGCCGTCGTCGCTTTCAGCTTCCCGAATCTGGCAAATACTTTTGTTCCGATAATAACGCTTGCAAGGCCCATAACGATGGTGCCGGTGCCGACGGAGATTTCAAAGAATCCTTTCTGCTGGCAGTATACGGCACCCGAGAGGGCGGCAAGGCCGTTCGCCAGAGCCAGGCCCAGGATTTTAACGGAGCCTTTGTCCTTCGCGAGGGAAGTGACAAGGGTTTCGTTGTCTCCAACGGCCCGCAGCAGATATCCGGAACGCGTTTTCATATACAGATCGAGGAGTATTTTGACTGCCGCCACGATCAGAAGAAGAATCACAACGGTGCTGAATTCATTCAGGGGAGAGGGGAGCCCGTATACGAACTCATTGTCAAAGATCGTATCCCGGCTGAAAATCGGCAGATTTGCCTTATCGCCCGTGATTCGAAGATTCAGCGAATACAGGGCCGTCATGACGATAATTCCCGAAAGAAGGTCGCGCACCTTCAATTTGACATGAATCAGTCCGGTGACCGTTCCGGCCAGAGCGCCTGCCCCAAATGCAATAAACAGAGTGAGAACCGGCGGCATTCCTGCCAGAATCAACGTGGCGGTTACAGCCGCTCCCATTGGGAATGTACTGTCCACCGACAGATCCGGAAAGTCCAGGATGGTATAGGTGATGTAGACGCCAAGAGCCATCAGTGCATAGATTAAACCTTCATTCAAAACGCCAAGTATAATAGACATGGCAAACCTCCAAATTTCTTCTTAATGTCGGCAGAGGTGAAAAGCCCGCGGGGCAGGCTTTTCACCGTCTGTTGCTGAGGACGGTGACCTGTGCGCAGAGCGTACAGGTTATCGTTACTGTGTGATCTCGTCGAACATTTCGGCGGCATTTGCCGTCAGGCTTTCCGGTAATGTGATACCCAGGTTTTCAGCTACTTTAGTATTCCCATAAAAGGATGCCCCTTTAATCACTTCAAAATTCATTTCGCTGGCTTTTGCCTCGCCTTTTAATACTTTGGCGGCCATCTGTCCTGTCTGTCTTCCAAGAGCCACATAATCAAGGCCTTCAGATGCAAGACAGCCGACTTTGACCTGCTCCACCTCACTGCCGAATACCGGGATTCCTTTTTTATTCGCAGCATCCAGAACAACCTGGAGAGAGCTTACAACCGTGTTATCGGTCAGATTGTTAATACAGTCTACCTTCTGTACCAGCTGGTCTGCGGCCAGCGGGACATCGGCCGCGGATGAAACACCGCTCTCTATGATTTCAAATCCGTATTCAGGAGCCGCTGCTTTGTATTCTTCGATGGTGGAGAGGGAGTTAACCTCGCTTGTGCTGTACATGATTCCGATTTTTTTTGCATCGGGAAGCACTTCGCGGATCATCTGGAGCTGTTCTGTCACAGGAAGCTTATCGCTGGTGCCTGTCACTTCCCCTACCGGTGAACCATCCGCGTTGGCAAGCTCTGCCATAACCGGGTCAGTCACTGCCGTATAGATAACAGGTGTTCCTGTTTTTCTTGCCGCACTGTATGCACTCTGAGCGATTGGCGTTGCAATGCCGCAGATTAAATCAGCCTTTTTAGAGATAAAGTTAGTGATAATCTGGCTCGATGTTCCGCCGTCCGCGTTGGCATTCTCATAGAGGATTGTAAGATTTTCACCTTCCACAAAGCCTTCCTCGGCCAGGCCCTGGATAAAACCTTCACGGCAGTTGTCAAGGGAACCGTGTACGGCAAACTGTCCGATGCCGATAGTATATTTCCCATCAACAAGGTTTCCTGTATTTTCTTCCCCGGCTTTTGCCGGTTCTGTTTCTGTTGCTCCTTCTGAGACAGCTTCCGTCTTTGCAGGCTCTGAGGTTTCAGTCTTATTTCCTGATGAAGAGCAGCCTGATAATGCCGCTGCAGCCATAGCGCCGATTAATAATGATGCAAATACTTTCTTTTTCATAATTCTTTCCTCCATTAACTGTTTTTATGATTTTAATTAGACTGAGTCTGCTCGGCAGACTCTCGCGCCGGAGCGCGGTCGCTTTGGCGACATAATTCCCTACCGCCGCAGTGCGATCCTCCGCGGAGCGGTTTTTATTTAACGGAAGAACTTCCCTGTTAAATAAAAAAAAGCCCCAGACACAGTTTCCTGCATCTGGGACGAATTTATAAATCCGCGGTACCACCCAAATTGACGTAAAGCCCACTCATTCATATACTAACATATATGCCGCCAGATAACGGTTGCGGTTTCCGTCAGCCCATACTGTTGTTCAGGGCTGCCCTCAAAAGTCCATTCGGTTACCAACTTCATACTATGCTTCCACCATGACATAGCTCTCTGTAATGTCGTAAGATAACTTACTCCTCTTTTTCAACGGTTTTATTTTTTCTAATCCTAATACTTTTTTCCTGATTTGTCAATAGCGTTTGCAGAAAAAATATGATATAATCGCTTTTAACAGAAAATGGAACCGGCAGGCCTTTTGGGGAGAGGCCGTCCGGCTGGATGAAAGGGGATTGTACTGAAATGAAGAAACTGCTGGTAGTGATTGACATGCAGAATGATTTTGTGGATGGCTCTCTGGGAACAGAGGAGGCCATGAAAATCGTTCCGGAGGTGCAGGCGAGGATTGAGCAGCACAAAAGCGAGGGGCAGGAGGTTGTCTTTACAATGGATACACATTATGACAATTATCTTGAGACTCTGGAAGGAAAGAACCTTCCGGTGGAACATTGCAAAAAGGAGACAGAAGGATGGCAGCTCTGCAGCCCTCTTAGCGGGTATGAAGGGAAGCGTTTTGAAAAGCCGACGTTCGGAAGTGTGGAATTGGCGGCATATGCCAGGGATAAGGATTATGACTCAATTGAGCTGGTGGGCCTGTGTACGGATATCTGCGTTATATCTAACGCACTTCTTCTTAAAGCGGTGCTTCCGGGCACTCCGATCCGTGTGAGGGCCGCCTGCTGTGCCGGTGTGACTCCGGAAAGCCACCGCAATGCTCTGGAAGCGATGAAGATGTGTCAGATAGAGGTTATTTAGCGTTGCAGTGAGGACAGACGAGACAAAGTTCAGCGATTTTATATGAAAAAGCAGATTTACTGCTTTACGAAGTGAAAAGGGAAGGCCGTAACGGATACAGGATCGGATAATACGATTCTGTTTCCGTTACGGCCTTCCGGCTATTCACGTTTAAGCCTGGCAAGATCGGAATAAAAACCGGGATAAGAGATATTAACACACTCCGCGTCGAGTATTTCCGTCTCGCCTTCCGCAGCCAGGGCTGTTACGGCGAAGGTCATGGCGATCCGGTGATCTTTTTTGCTGTCGATTACGGCGCCGTGGAGCGGGCGGCCGCCATGAATGATCATTCCGTCCTCTGTTTCCGTGACATCGGCGCCCATGGCTCTCAGATTTTCCGCCATGACGGTAATCCGGTTGGACTCTTTTACCTTAAGTTCGGCGGCGTCGCGGATTACGGTAATGCCCTTTGCATAGCAGGCCATGGCGGCAAGCATGGGAAGCTCGTCGATAAGGGTCGGGATAATGCTTCCCTCAATGACGGTTCCCTGCAGGGCTGAAGACCGGACCAGCAGATCCGCTGTCGGCTCCCCCGATTCATTTTTACGGTTCAGGATTGAAATGTTACCATTCATCTGCCTGCACACATGAAGAATACCGTCCCGGGTCGGATTGATGCCCACGTTGCGGATCAGAACCTCGGAATTCGGAACAATCAGGGCAGCGGCGATGAAGAATGCGGCTGAGGAGATATCACCGGGAACGGTAATACACAATCCTTTTAAAGCATTTCCCGGTCTCAAAACAGCCGTTGTATTTTCAGTGCGGATATCGGCCCCGAACGCGGAAAGCATCAGCTCGCTGTGATTTCTCGAGATATAAGATTCTGTGACACGGGTTTCTCCTTCGGCGTAAAGGCCGGCCAGCAATACGGCGGATTTCACCTGGGCGGAGGCCACGGGTGACTGGTAATGGATTCCATGGATACGGCATCCGGTAATTGCAAGAGGAGCACAGTCATTGCAATGGATACTTCTAATCTTTGCCCCCATCATGGAAAGCGGTTCCATAATCCGCTTCATGGGCCGCCGGCAGATGGATTCATCCCCTGTCAGGGTTACATCGAAATCCTGGGCTGCCAGGATTCCGCAGATCAGCCGTGTCGTGGTGCCGCTGTTGCCGCAGTCCAGGATCTCTTTCGGGGCGGTAAGCCCGCGCAGCCCCCTGCCGTGAATCAGGACAGTTTCCCCCTTATTCTCAATAGGAATTCCCATCTTTGTAAAACAGGAAATGGTGGAGAGGCAGTCTGCCCCCTGAAGAAATCCACGCACCTCGGTAAGGCCTTCGGCAATAGATCCGAACATGATACTGCGGTGTGATATGGATTTGTCACCCGGTATGGTCAATTCGCCCGATAAACGGCGGGCTTTGGAGAATTTCATAAACAGAACCTCATTTCATCTTCATTCTTCTTTCGGGCATCAGCCGAGAAAGAGTGTATAATTGTAATTTTTAAGGCGTACCCAGGCAGCCGTCATGGAGGCCTCATCATAGAAGGAAATCCGGAGGGCGCCTTCCCCGTGTTCACGGTTATGGTTAATGCCGATATTCATAATATTGATGCCCTGGCCTGCCAGAATCGCGGAGATTATGGATATAGTGCCGGGTTCGTCCACAACGTCAACAGAGAAGGAGTAGTCTGGCGTGACGGAGCCCTTTGAATTGTCTGCAAAGGAATTCCGGTAGTCGCGTGAGGATTCGAACAGCCGGTGAATGGCTCCGGAATCTTTACTCTCTACATCCGTAAGGATATGGCCCAGTGATTCAATATACCGTTTGAGGATAACTGATATATTGGCGTCGTTGGTCATGCAGATTTGTTCCCACATCACGGGGGAGGAGGAGGCAATGCGCGTAATGTCCTTAAATCCGCCGGCCGCAAGCCGTTTCATTGTCTGATTCTCATTATCACAGTCGTGAACCAGATTTACGAGGCTCGAGGCGATCAGGTGGGGAAGATGGCTGATGGCAGCCACGATAAAATCATGCTCCCGGTAGTCCAGCACGAGCGGAATGGCTCCGATGGCTTTTGCAACCCCTGTCATGCGTTCCGTGAAGGAAGACGGAGTCTTTCCCGTAGGCGTGATAATATAGTAGGCATTCTCCAGGAGGTGGTCGGAGGCATTCTCATAGCCGGTCTTTTCGGAACCGGCCATCGGATGGCCGCCTACGAAGCAGTCCTCCATCCCGAGAGATGTTACCGTCTCATGGATATTCGTTTTGGTGCTTCCCACATCGGTAACGATAGCCCCCTTTTTGACAAACGGTTTGATCTGCTGCAGATAATCGGCATTATATTCCACGGGGGTGCAGAGGAAAATGATATCACATTCCGACAGGTGTTCGTCGACACCGTCCAGAATTACATCCACAATCCCATCCCGCTTTGCCTGTTTCAGCTTCTCTCTGGTGCGCATGTACGCCATAATCCTGGTGCCCGGCGCTCTACGCTTTAGTCCTTTGGCTACAGAGCCTCCGATAAGGCCGAGTCCGATAAACGCAACTGTCAAATCTGTCATAGTTAATCCTCCGTAAATGTATTCGTAACGTTCAGGCAACGATAACCTGCACGCTCCGCGCACAGGTCACCGCCATCAATATGAGTAACAGTGCAGACCGCATAAACTGTTACAAATATGAACCGTTACATCGATTCATTAATCAAAATGTCCTGCCCGAAAGCCCGGCATAAGGTCTGAGGCGGTTCATCAGTCCGTCAAATTCATCGAAAGTCAGGGACTGGGGACCGTCGGAAAGTGCTTTTTCAGGGCATGGATGTGTCTCAATCATCAGTCCGTCCGCGCCTGCGGCAATGGCGGCCTTGGATAAAGGCTCCACGTATGCCCTCACGCCGGTCGCATGGCTTGGATCCACGATAATCGGAAGATGCGTTCTCTGCCTCAATACGGGAACCGCGCTCAAATCCAGCGTGTTCCTGGTAGATGTCTCATAGGTGCGGATCCCACGCTCACAGAGAACCACATTTTCATTTCCCTCAGACATAATATATTCTGCGGCATTCAGCCATTCATCTATTGTAGCAGATAAACCGCGTTTTAGTAAGATGGGGAGGGAAGTTTTTCCGGCTTCTTTTAAAAGTTCGAAATTCTGCATATTCCTGGCTCCGATCTGGAGCATATCCACATACTGTACGGCGGACTCGATTGCATGGCCGCTGGTAACTTCGCAGATAACGGAAAGACCGGTTGCCTCTCTGGCTTCCTTCATATATTTAAGCCCCTCTGTTTCAAGGCCCTGGAAGGAGTAAGGGGAGGTTCTCGGCTTGTAAGCGCCCCCGCGCAGAAAGGTTGCGCCGGATTTTTTTACGGCAAAAGCCGTCTCCATCAACTGGCTGCTGCTTTCGATGGCGCAGGGTCCGGCCATAACGGTTAAGGTCTTTGGCCCAATCTCGGTATTCTGCACTTTGATTACGGACGGCTCGGGGTGGAATTTCTTATTGGCCAGTTTGTAGGACTCTGTGACCGAGACAACCTTGTCAACGCCGTCCGTGATCTCGATGTTGGAACCGTACAGCCTCGTCTTATCGCCGACAACGCCGATGATGGTCACCTGGTCGCCTTTGGAAAGATGAGCAGTCAGCCCTTTCGATTCAATTATTCCGGTTACTCTTTTTACCGCTTCTTCGGAAGCGTTTGGTTTCATTATGACAATCATGTTCTAATCCCGCTTTCTTGATTAATAATTATTATGAGTAAGGAGGACGCGGACGGGAACGTCCATAGTCCGGTGTGGTGAAGTGTGTATATGAGTCTTCAGTCCCCTGTTTAGGTTGTCGTGAGTGGGGAATCCGGCCGGAATGAATTATTACGGGGACCGTTCGCACTTTTTGGAGTGCGCAGCGGTGTTAGGCTCGAAAAGACCTCGCAAAACACCGGACCATGGACGTTCCCGTCCGCTGACTGTCTTCATCCTCAACTAACATTATTGCCTATTGTAGTGCAGAAAGGAAAAGTTGTCAACGATTTGTTGCGTTAAACTGCAACAGTTTAACGTGGGGAAAATAAATGGAGGATTAAAATACGGAAAAACCCCGGGATTTTCAATTCTCTTGTGCGAAATTGGCATAAAATTTGTATAAAATGTGAATTTTACTTGAAATTTTCTCTCTTTTCTTGTACAATATCAACATGGACTAAAATTTATCTACGGGAGGAATTTTTATATGAACGTGTATGGGACAAAACAAATCCGTAATGTGGTTTTATTAGGTCATGGCGGCGCCGGAAAGACAACCGTGGCGGAGGCTCTGGCCCTGGTTACAGGCGTAACTAAGAGAATGGGTAAGGTTCCGGAAGGTTCCACTATCAGTGATTATGATAAAGAAGAAATCAAGAGACAGTTTTCTATTTCCACAACCCTGATTCCTCTGGAATATGACGGAGAGGACGGCCCGATTAAGATTAACCTCTTAGACACTCCCGGTTATTTTGATTTTGTCGGAGAGGTTGAAGAAGCGGTCAGCGTAGCTGATGCTGCGATTATTGTCGTGAACTGCAAGGCCGGAATTGAAGTAGGTACGGAGAAGGCATGGGAACTCTGCGAGGAGTACAATCTTCCGAGAATTATATTTGTAACAAACATGGACGATGATCAGGCCAGCTTCCGTGAGCTGATTCTGAAGCTGGAGAAGCGCTTCGGAAGAAAGATCGCTCCGTTCCAGGTTCCGATCCGTGAGAATGAAAAGTTCGTAGGTTTTGTCAATGTCGTTAAGATGAAGGGCAGAAGATTCACAAATCTGAGTGATTACGAGGAATGCGAGATTCCTGAATACACAAAAAAGAATCTGGGTATTGTCAGAGACGCGCTGATCGAGGCGGTTGCCGAGACGAGCGAGGAATATATGGAACGCTATTTCTCAGGCGAAGAGTTTACTCAGGAAGAGATTTCCGCCGCTCTCAGAGAGCATGTTACGGAAGGCAATATCGTACCGGTACAGATGGGCTCCGGTATCAATGCACAGGGCTTCAGCCATCTGCTCCAGGCTATTGACAAGTATTTCCCGTCGCCTGACAAATTTGAATGCGTCGGCGTGGATGTTTCCACAGGCGAGCGTTTTACGGCAAAATATAATGACGATGTTTCACTTTCGGCCAGGGTATTTAAGACCATTGCCGATCCGTTCATCGGTAAATATTCACTGATGAAGATTTGTACCGGCACATTAAAACCGGACAGCGTGATTTATAACGTTAATAAAGACGCGGAGGAGAAGGTTCAGAAGATTTACCTGTTAAGAGGCAAGGATGTTATCGAAGTGCCTGAGTTAAAGGCAGGAGATATCGGTGCGGTAGGCAAACTGTCCGTGACACAGACCGGTGATACAATCGCAGTCCGCACGGCCCCGATCGTTTATCACAAACCGAAAATTTCCACACCGTATACATATATGGCTTATTCAGCCAAGACAAAAGGCGACGAGGATAAGATTTCCAGCGCGCTTGCCAGACTGATGGAGGAAGATCTGACGCTGAAGACCGTCAGTGACGTGGAGAACCGCCAGAGCCTGCTCTACGGCATCGGCGATCAGCAGCTCGATATCGTTGTAAGCAAACTGCTTGCCAGATATAAAGTGGATATCGTTCTCAGCAAACCGAAATTTGCATTCCGTGAGACTCTCAGGAAGAAAGTGGAGGCTCAGGGTAAATATAAGAAACAGTCAGGCGGACACGGCCAGTACGGCGATGTCAAGATGGAGTTTGAACCATCGGGAGACTTAGAGAAGCCATATGTATTCGAAGAGAGGGTATTTGGCGGAGCTGTTCCGAGAAACTACTTTCCGGCCGTTGAGAAGGGAATCCAGGAATGTGTCCTGAAGGGACCGCTTGCAGGTTATCCTGTGGTAGGTTTAAAGGCTGTTCTGGTGGACGGTTCTTACCATCCGGTGGATTCTTCGGAGATGGCGTTTAAGATGGCGGCTACTCTGGCATTCAAGAAGGCATTCATGGATGCGAACCCGGTTCTTCTGGAGCCGATTGCTTCTTTAAAGGTAGTCGTTCCGGATAAATTTACCGGCGATGTAATGGGAGATCTGAACAGGAGAAGAGGACGCGTTCTCGGTATGAATTCCGATCACCATGGCAAACAGATTATCGAAGCGGATATTCCGATGTCGGAGCTGTTTGGATACAATACGGATCTCCGTTCCATGACAGGCGGAATCGGCGTCTACTCCTACGAGTTCAGCCGCTATGAGCAGGCTCCGGGAGATGTACAGAAGAAGGAAGTGGAAGCGAGAGCCGCCGAAGCCGAGAGAGACTGATAGAATTTTGAGATTTCCGATGTTTTTTAAACAGTAAATATAGGGATATGAGTAGAAAGACAGGGCTGCTGCAAAGAGATATCTTTGCAGCAGTTACTTTTTAGCAGTGAAATATTTTCAGGTACGTCATTCACTGCCTGCGGGCGTGATTGGTTGAAATTTCAGACAAAACGCGGTGATGTCCAACAAAGTGTAGTGACTTTTGTCGGTGATGCCACCTTATTCTGGTATTTTATGCGCAAAATGACGAAAATTAAAATAATGCTTACAAAACACTTAAAAATGTGGTATGATTTATATAGTGTGGTATAAGTATGCCGGAATTACAGAAGCGGAAAAAGCAAATTTTCCCGTATTCAATAGAGCGGTGAAGGGTTCGCGAAACGTAACCTTTCATCGTTTTATATTGATTGGCGGTGAAAAACTCGCAGAGAGTGCTAGAGCGTAAACATTGGCAGTTTGTTCAGAATTCAGGAGGGATAACATGAATAAAGGCGATTACATGGTTCATTGGAGCGGCAAGGTCTGTATGGTGGAGGACATGGCCGAGATGAATTTGACAGGTACAAAGAGAATGTATTTTATTCTCACGCCAGTAAGAGATAAGGCAGAAAAGATCTATGTCCCTATTGAAAAGACGGAGGGAACCCTTCGGCCGGTGCTTTCGAGAAAAGAAGCAGTCTCACTTGCGGGAAGAATCAGGGATATTGAACCCCTTCAGATTAAAGATGAGAAGCAGCGCGCCCAGGAATATAAGACGGCTTACTATTCCCAGGATTATTTGAATCTGGTCAGAATTGCAAAAGAACTGTATCAGAGGAAAGAAAGCAGAGGGAGAGAAGGCAAGAAGCTCCCGTCGAAGGATGCGCAGATGATGCTGCTGGTAGAAAAGACATTTGAGGAAGAGATGGCGGTGGCCCTTGGCGTTGAGACCAGTGAGGTGAAAAATATGCTGGAGGCAGGAAGCCGGACATAATTTAATATACAGCAGATTCGGTGCGCAGGCATCGGAAAAGCGGCAGGAAGGAGACAGCGGGAGCGGATTAAAGTATCCCGCTGTCTCTTTTCTGCCGCTTTTTAACGTCCTCATCGTTTGCTGAAATACAGGGAATTGTAAGAAAATTGCAAAGATTGGAAAATGTTTCTATTGTATAATAAGGCAAAAGCAGAGGTTATCTTAAAGAGAACCGGCGGGAAGATGAGTAAAGGAAAAAGGATGATATGCATAGGATAACAGACAGGATGATATTGAAGGCGAGCGTATTGATCGTACTGCTGTGCCTCATTTTCGGGATTTGTTTTAGATACAGGTACAGGCTGGCTGAGCCGGTTTTTGTGCAGCAGAATACGGCGGTAACGGCAATATTTGATGACAGTGAAGCAAAACCGGGGTGGTATGCAGACGTTACATTTTATTATATTACGGGAAGAGGAGATGACAGGCTGGTACAGCATATTGATTTTTCGCAGCTCCAGCCGGCAGGGAATAACGCAGGGGATGAGGCATCCCTGAAGGAATTTACAGAGACGATAGAATCAAAGGGGCAGTATCTTTTGCACACGCTGGGAGGAAAGCTGTTTGTGCCGTCCGGGGAGCCGCTTGAAAACTACAGAGTGGTGACGGAAGGGAACGTGTATTATACGGACGGGAGCAGTGCCGTCACAGAACTGGGCAATCTGATCTTTGAGCCGGATTCCCGGGTAAACACCGTTGCTGAGGTGGTATCGGTTTCATCCGACTCAGAAGGAAAGAGCGAGATGGTGGTGCGGATGAAAAGCGCCGCCGCACTGAAGGTGAAAGAGGTACTGACTCCGGAGTGCACATCCGGTTCCTTTCATATGAGATTAAATGGAATAGAGCTGGCGCCGGGGCCGGATTTGGGAAATAAGGAGCTTATGAGGTTTGAGAAGGGCGATGTATTTAAAATGGACAGCCGGTGGGACGGGGATAGCCGTTTCGACGATCCGTCGGGACTGATTTCAACCATCATGATTCTGGAACTGGAGGGAAAGGCGCGGCAGACGCTTCTTTTTGTCCATTCCGTGCTTCAGCCGGCAGGAGGTAATTTTATTAATATGTGGAAATATCTGAACCAGAGGGGAGTGTTTTAAATGAATATCAGAAGCAAAAAGATATTTTGGGGACTGCTGATTGCGTCCCTTCATATCGATCTGTTCGGGCTTGTATTGCTTCCGGCCTGTTTTGGCTTCGCAATTTTGTATTTCGGAATTTATGATCTGGAAAAGGGGGGAGCGTCATTTCCGCTGACCCAAAGACAGATGAAATTTTATCATGCTCTGGCAGCGGCTCTTGTTCTGCTGTCCGGCATTATTGTATTTACTTCAATTATTGACATTCTGCCCGATTCGGAGGTATGGGAGGTGCTTCCCTGTGTGCTTGAATATATAGTATGTTTTGTATTGATGGAAGTTTATGCGGGAAGAAAACCTTCTCTGGCGGGACTGAAGAGGGGGTATGCCGTTGTAATGGGACTGGCGCTCATCGGATACTGGGCCAGCCTTTTCGTGGGTTCAGCCGGCTGGCAGATTTTCAGTTCCGTAATTATCCTGATATGCCGCGTGATGGTGCTGACCGCTGCATACAGTGACAGAAAATATGAGGCATCGGAGCCTTTGGAGGAAAAAAGTCCTTTGATAAACTCTTCTGATATGAGATAATAGAGTCAGTAGGCAGTATAGAAATTTATGTGACTATTTCAGACTCATACGGAGGTTACAGCAGATGAGGATCATTGATTTTAAGGAAAGCAAATGCATGCACTGCTATAAGTGTGTTCGTTACTGCGATGTAAAGGCAGTTATGATCAAAGACGGAAGGGCAGAGGTCATAGAGGACAAGTGCGTTCTCTGCGGCCACTGCCTTCATGTCTGTCCGCAGTCGGCCAAGACGATGGCCAGCGATCTCGATACGGTGAAATATTATATCAGGCAGGGGCACCGGGTAGTGGTGTCACTGGCCCCGGCTTATATGGGCTTTTTGCAGGAGGGGACCATTGGCCAGATCCATGAGGCGTTCAGAAAGCTGGGATTCTTCGATGTCAGGGAGACGGCTGAGGGAGCGGCGGCCGTTACGGCGGAATATGCAAAGCTTTTAGAAGACGGGAAGATGGAGAATATTATCACAACCTGCTGCCCGAGCGTCAATGACTTGATTGAAATATACTATCCCCGGTTGGTCCCATACATGGCGCCGGTCGTATCCCCTATGGTGGCTCATGGGAGGATGCTCAAGAAGGAATACGGGGAAGATGTGAAGGTCGTATTTGTAGGTCCCTGTATTGCCAAGAAGAAAGAGTCCACGGATCCCAGGAACTTTGACAGCATCGATGCGGTGCTGAATTTTAATGATATCAGGAAGTGGATGGAGTCCGAGCGGATCTCGATAGAAGACTGCGGAGATGTTCCGTTTGAGCGCCTGGAGCCGCAGGTGAACCAGTTATATCCCGTCACCGGAGGCATCATTCACTCCGTTTTATCCACAAAGGAACAGAAGGACGGATACAGGAAGCTTCATATCCACGGAACGAAAAATTGTATTGAATTCTGCGACAGCCTGATGGCCGGTGAGATAAGCGGCAGCTTTATAGAAATGAACATGTGTACAGGCGCCTGTATCAACGGTTCGGCTCCGCTCGACAGAACCGTATCCAGATTCCGGGTAAAGATCGATATGGAGGAAAAGGTTTCAAGGGAGCCTGCCGACAGGGTAAAGCTTCAGAAAATGAGCGAGGGAGTGGGGCTTGGCAAGCAATACTCCGATCACTCAACGAATGATTTAATGCCTACGGAGGAGCAAATCCGGGAGATACTGGCAAAGACGGGAAAAAGGACGCCGGAGGAGGAGCTTAACTGTGGAGCCTGCGGTTATTCCACCTGCCGGGAAAAAGCGGTGGCAGTCTTCCAGAAAAAGGCGGAGCTTAACATGTGTATTCCCTATATGCATGACAGAGCGGAGTCTCTGGCAAATCTTGTGATGGATACTTCGCCGAATCTTGTGATGATTGTGGACGGGGATATGAAGATTTTAGAGTACTCCGCAGTCGGTGAAAAATATTTTGGCAAGTCCAGGGCCGAAGCGATCCAGATGTACCTGTTTGAGTTTATCGATACAGAAGATTTCCAGTGGGTCTATGCGACGCATCAGAGTATCAGGGGAAAAAAGGTATCTTATCCGGAGTATAACCTGTCGGCGCTGATAAATATTGTATATGTGGAAAAGAAGGATGTAGTTCTGGCGACAATTATCGATATCACGGAACAGGAAAGCCAGGCCAGGAAGTATTACGAAAAGAAGCTGAACACAGTGGAGCTGGCCCATGAGGTAATCCGCAAACAGATGACGGTAGCCCAGGAGATTGCGGGACTTCTAGGAGAGACGGCGGCCGAGACGAAGATCACACTGCTGGACCTTTGCGATTCACTTCTGGAAGAAGGCGAAAAAGAGCAGGGGACGGGAAGTGGAAAGAGAAGGCGCGGGACTGCTTCTGCGGAACCGGGTTCCGAAGCTGAAGGCAGGAGATAGAAGATGGAAATTAAAGTCGATATGGCATATAAGAGCCTGAATAAGAATGAAGAAGAGCTGTGCGGTGACAAGGTGGAGATTCTGCACACGGATAATTCCCACATTCTGATTCTGGCCGACGGGATGGGAAGCGGCGTGAAAGCCAATATCCTGGCGACGATGACTTCCAAAATCCTGGGAACAATGTTTTTAAGGGGCATTCCTCTGGAGGAATGCGTTGAGACGATTGCGGAAACCCTCCCTGTCTGCCGCGTCAGGCAGATGGCGTACGCGACCTTCAGCATCCTTCAGGTCTATGATGACGGGACCGCCTATCTGGTGGAGTTTGACAATCCGGGCTGTATTTTTATCCGGGACGGCGAAATTATGAAGATACCGGAACAGTTCCGCATGATCGACAACAGGCGCATCAATGAGTACCATTTTAAGGTGAAGCTGGGGGATGCTTTTGTCCTGATTAGCGACGGCGCTATCAATGCGGGAGTCGGAGAGCTGCTCAATTTCGGGTGGAACTGGGACAGTGTGGCAAAATACGCGCAGAGAGAGTATAAAAAGACAATATCGGCCATGCATCTGGCAGCCGCGATCAGCCAGGCATGCGACGATCTCTACCAGTACCGGCCCGGGGATGACACGACGGTGGCCGTGCTGCGGATTGGGGAGAAAAAACTGGTCAATCTGATGACCGGGCCTGCCCAGTGCCAGGAGGATGATGAGGGTATGGTAACAGACTTTATGGCCGATGAAAATGCAGTAAAGGTGGTCTGCGGCGGAACCAGCGCCAATATTGTAGCGCGGGTGCTGGAAAAAGAAATCAATGTGGCGTTTACCGGGGAGATTGATCCGAATATACCGCCGACCGCCAGTATCGAAGGAATCGATCTTGTGACGGAGGGAGTGGTGACGATGAACCGCGTTCTTAAGCTTCTGGAGCAGTATACGAGAGACGACGAGATAGATGAGGCATTCTTTATAGAGCTGGATAAGCCGAACGGGGCGTCGATGCTGGCAAAACTTCTGATTGAGCAATGTACGGATTTACATTTGTTTGTCGGAAAAGCCGTGAATGCGGCCTATCAGAATACGGAACTGCCGTTTCAATTGGGGGTGCGCCAGAAGCTGGTTGATCAGATTGAGGATGTGTTGAAAAGACTCGGGAAGGGAGTTTCGGTGAGATACTATTAAAAAGCAGGCAAACCAGCCTGCGGATGACCAGAGAAAGAGGGTAGGTGATGGAAACGGATCATAAAATTCTGCTTGTTGACGATGAAAAGGATATTGTTGATTTAATAGAAGAGGCGCTGCAAAAAGAGGGGTTCCATGATATCCGGAAAGCCTGTACCGGAACAGATGCGTTGCAAATCTGCCGTGACTTTCAACCTGATGTAATTGTTCTTGATATTATGCTTCCCGACATTGACGGGCTGGAGGTATGCAGACAAATCCGATTGTTTTCGTATTGCTCCATTTTATTCCTGTCCTCAAGAAATGACGATGTCGATAAAATCCTCGGCCTTTCCTGCGGCGGTGACGATTATATTACGAAACCGTTTAGTCCGCGGGAGGTGGTGTTCCGCATTAAGGCACAGCTCCGCCGCCAGCAGTATCAAACTGTTTTACCCTCAAAGGAGGAAAACTGTCTGACCGTTGGCCCGCTCCTGCTTGATAAGGAAAGCTGCCGGGCCTATAAAGCAGGGACGGAGATTGGACTGACCGGCCGTGAATATCTTCTGCTCACCTGCCTTATGGAAAATGCAGATAAAATTATCAGTAAAGAACGGCTCTATGAGAAGGTATGGGTAGAATACAGCGCGATTTGTGACAATACAATTATGGTCCATATCCGGCATCTGCGGGAAAAAATTGAGGATATCCCATCCCATCCGCGGCAGCTCATCACCGTGAAGGGCTTAGGATATAAACTCAAAAAGAGGATCGAATAAATGAAACGCTCGGGTTACCGCACCATATTTCATATATACCTGATTGTCTTTCTATCGCTGTTAGGTACTGTTTTGTTTGCAGGCTGTCTTCTCTTTCTGGTAATCACCATTCATAAGCCGGGAGAGGGGATTGCAAGAAGCGACTGGCCAAAAGAATTTACAGAGAGATTCGGGGATCAAATCATTTTTGTTAATACAGTTCCGCAAATCAGACAGGCGGGGCTGGCAGATTTACAGGACAATGGGATTGGAGTACAGCTTTTAGATGCTTTCGGCCAGGAAATATTCAGTTATCAGAAACCGGAAGAGGCTGAGACCGCATATTCCAATGTTGAATTGCTGGAGCTTAATCAAACAGGACGGATAACACAGGAAGGAACAACCGCCTTTATCGGCACGGTTAAAAATGCCGGAGACGAATGCACTTATGTTTTGTACTTTCCTGTGAATATCTCCAAAGTAACCATGTATCTGAACGGAGAGAGGTTTGCAGGCGGCAAAGCCATACTCCTGCCGATCCTTTTGTCACTGCTTTTGCTGGTCCTGCTATCTGGCCTTCTCTACGGATTTTTTATAACAAAGGCGATGAAGCGGCTGATGACTGCCGTACAGGAGATTTCTGTCCGCCGCTATCTACCCATCCAAAACAATGGCGTTTTCCACGATTTATATGAGAGCTTAAACACACTGGACAAGGAAATCAGAGACGTCGACCTGTTGAGAGAGCAGACAGATAAAATGCGCGAGGAATGGATCGCCAATATCACCCATGACCTGAAAGCGCCCCTTTCCCCCATCAGAGGCTATGCGGAAATGATGGAAGAGACCGGTTTTAAAAATAAAGAACAGTGCCGTCGTTATACAGGAATTATGCTGAAAAACGTCTCTTACATGGAGACACTGATCGACGATCTCAAGCTGACTTATCAATTAAAAAATGGAATGTTCCCAGTAAAACGGGAGAAGCAGAACCTGATCCGTTTTCTGAAAGAGCTGGCGATTGACATTCTGAATACCCCGGAATACGAAAATCGTATCATTCATTTTGAGACCGCAGCGGATGTTGTTTCTTTTACCTTTGACCAGACTCTTTTCACAAGGGCCTTCCGTAATTTGATAATCAATGCCTTTGTGCATGGGAATGAAAATACTGAAATTACCCTGCGTGTGCTGGTCTCAGATTTCGTTTTGAAAATAGACTTGTCTGATAATGGAAGGGGGATGAGACCGGAAATAACGGAGCATCTTTTTGACCGCTATTACCGGGGAACTGATACACGGCAAAAGCCGGAGGGGAGCGGCTTGGGGCTGGCAATCGCCAGGAGTATTATCGAGCTGCACGGCGGCAGAATTTCTGTTGCCAGTGTCCCTGATATCGGGACAACTTTTCAAATTGAATTTTTGACCGGTTAAGGTTAATTAAGGTTGCCTGAAAATTAGATTAAGGTTGGCAGACTATCATAGTTTTAGTGATAGTTGCCGGCCTTTTTCTGCGTTAAGGAGAGGGCCGTCTGACGGAAAGCAGGTGTTCAATTGAAAATCATATGGAAGTATATTTTTACAAATGTCAAAGAGAGGAAAATGCGGACTGCTGTCATGCTGCTGTCAATTTTGCTGTCCGCCACTCTGTTATTTGTGTCGTTTTCCATCGGTGCATCCTATAAAAGCGCACAACGGAAAATGGCGTGTGGTATGGCCGGCAGTGCGACTCTATCCGTGACAGCGGTGGATGGAGGGATTGGCGCAGACAGCATTCCGGAACTGCCTTCCATTCGCGCTGCTGTTGGACTGGTGGAGGGTTCGGCCCTTTATCATGAAAATGGCTATTATGAGACCATCGACCTGATTGCGGCTGACTTAAGCAGGCTTACTAAAATCAATCCACCCCGTTTGACAGACGGCGGTGAAATTACTGACTTTACCGGGAATCAGGTCATCCTGCCGGACCGCTTTACTTTAAAATATGGGATTGAAAAAGGCGATACCATCACACTGCAGATTGGCGGAGAGCCGGTTTCTTTAACAGTTGCGGAAATTGCCGCTTATGATACGGTTTTTCTGCGGCATACAAGAGGGGCCACAGCCCTTTTGCCCCTTTCCACACTGTCTGAATTATTAAACCGGCCGGACGGTTATACCTAAATTTTAGTGGAGCCAGCCGGAGGGACTTCTACCGAGGAACTGAAAAATGAGCTGGCATCGCTGCTCCCGGCCGGGGAATACCGGGTTTTGGAGGTAGTGAACGAAGCACAGATTGCCGCAGATGCACGGCAAAAATCTATGCCGTTTTTCCTGATTAGTTTCTTCTCCCTGACAATGAGTATTTTTATTATTTACGGTAGTTATAAAGTCATTACCCTGGATCGACTGCCGGTGATCGGCACCTTCCGGAGTATTGGCGCGACACAAAAAGCCGTGACTTGTATTCTCCTGTTGGAAAGCGCGCTTTATGGCGTGACAGGCGGCCTGCTAGGGGTTCCTGCCGGCGCGCTTGTCACGAAGGTGATCCTGCGGGGGATGGGACAGTCTCTTTCCCAGGGAATCCAGATACCTGTCGTAATTTCCCAGGTTGGCATTCTACTTTCTTTTTCCGTCGCGGTAATTGTTTCCCTGCTCTCTGCATGGCTGCCGGTACGCCGGGCAAGCCGGCTGCCAATTAAAGATGTGGTGTTTGGCAGTGCGGAGGAAAGGAAGATTTCCCGGCGCCGGATTGTCGGGGCCGGAATAATCCTTTTTGCTGCCTCTGTTATTCTCCCAAAACTGGCGATCGGGAAAATGCTTTATCCAGCCGGGGGAATTTCCCTTCTGGGGCTGATTGCCTCCGCCATCCTGCTGGTTCCACTTCTGACAAATCTGCTCTCTAAAGTGCTGGAAGCGCTCTATGAGGTAATTTTTGGAAATGAGGGCAGGCTCGCCGCCCGGAACATGCGGGATAATAAAAATACAGCACAAAATGTTACGCTGCTGTTTATCAGCATCTCCGCTATAATTGCCATTACCGTTGTCGGGAACTTTGTGACAGCCTATGTGGGCGACGTATTCAGGGACGCTAAACTGCAGGGATTTGCAGACGGCAGGATAGAGCCGGAATTTGTGGAGCGGGTGAAAGATATGGAAGGCATCCAAAAGGTGCTGCCCCTCTATGTATTTAAAAATGAAATGCAGGCGGACGGCATGACTGTAAGCCGTCTGGAGGCGACCGACAATTTGGACTGGTACAATTCGATGATGGCGCTTCACTATACGGATGACGGCATGGAGGCAGCAGCTCTAACCGCCTTTGGCGAGGAACGGGCTGTATTGTTCAGTGAGAGCAGCTTAGAGCGCACCGGCCTTTTAGTGGGGGATACCATCACACTGGCTGGCCGCTCCGGACAAAACAAGTATTGGATTGCGGGCAGCTTCAAATCGAGGGCCACCGACGTGGAAGCGGTGATTTCTTCTGCTTATGCAGTTTCAGATTTTGGCGCAACCGATTTCGGATTCCTGGCCTACACTGCCGACGATCCGGACGCCGTTATGGTTCAGATCCGCAGCCTGTTTGGAGAAACGCAAAACTGGAGCCGGACGGTGGAGGAATTTAATTCGGATGCCCTGTCCACTGTAGGAGCCTTTTTACAGCCTATGCACAGCATGACCTATTTCATTCTGCTGCTGGCGGCCGTGGGATTGAGGGAAAACATATCGTTAAGGATTTTCGTATCGGAGACACGACAACCAGGGTACTAAGGGATATTTCATTACAGGTTATGCGAGGGGAATTTGTGTCGATCATGGGGCCGTCCGGCTCCGGAAAGAGTACGCTGCTCTATATCCTCGGGGGGCTGGATACTCCAACCAGTGGTCATGTCCTGTTGAATGGAATGGATATTTCCCGTTTCGGGGACGAAAAAATGAGCCGTTTCAGGCGTCATAAGATAGGCTTTGTCTTTCAATTTTATAATCACATCCCCAACCTAAGTGTAGAGGAAAACATCCTGCTCCCCCTGTTACTGGATGGAAAAAGATGGGCGGCTGCAAGGAACAGCTGGAGCATATTTTGGAGATGGCCGGCCTGACCGAACGCCGCAGGCATACGCCCCGTGAATTATCAGGCGGACAGCAGCAGAGAGTGGCAATCGCCCGCGCACTGATTGGCAAACCTGAAATTCTATTTGCAGACGAACCCACGGGAAATCTGGACAGCAGAACAGGAGCCGGGATTATGACATTGCTGCGTGAAATTAATCAAGACACCGGCCAAACAATTCTTATGGTGACGCATTCCCCGGAAGCCGCAAAAAGCAGCACACGGTTGATTACGGTACAGGACGGCGTGATTATTTAATCTGTCTTATTTTATAGGAATGGGGCTGGGCTACCTGACACTGGGCCAGCCGCTGAGTACGCTGTCCGGTGGTGAGCGCCAGAGAATCAAGCTGGCAAAGAAACTGGGCAAAAAGGGAGACATTATCATCATGGACGAACCGACCACCGGCCTGCATATGTCTGATATTGAAAACCTGCTAAAACTGTTTGACCGGATTGTATCCCGCGGCAGCACCCTGGTTGTGATTGACGGAGGCAGGGAGAAAGGGATTGGCATATAAAAGGATAATATCAAATGGAAGAACATGACATACAGTTGTCGTATTGATTGTGTTATTATGATACAAGGAGCAATATGGTGAATTTACAAGCACACTCCAGTGCAAGATCATACAAGAAAAAAATATCAGAATATGATATAATGAATAAAACAATGCGCACAGGCCACGGTCTTCGATGTAAGTAATGGAAGGGGCCACCGCCGGAGTGCGCCGACTGGAAAATATGATAAATAAAAACACTGAATTACAGGCAAATTTGGAACAGTTGCATACGACGGAATTAGGCGTTATGAGAATACGGCGGAACCTGTCCTTAGACGTGGAAGACGTGGTGGGATGGTGCAAAACGAAGATTGCCTCCAACGCTGCCGTTATTACAAGAAACGGCAAAAACTGGTATGTAACTATTGATAACTGTATTACGACAATCAATGCGTACAGCTATACCATAATTCGGCCCACAGGGTAAAGAAGAAGTGTTAAGCGCCCGTGTGCAAACGGCTGCTGGACCCGGCTCAGTTTTAACGGAAATGAATTGGGGACAGACACCTATTATATTTTTCATTTGACTTACTCAGCGCATAATTCAGATGGGTTTCCTAAATATGAGGAGTTTCCTGATATATATGCAATGAAAAAATTTATTGAACAATCTTTTGTCGAAAATTACATGTGAACTAACACATCGAAAACGGCAGCAGGCTAAACCCCCTAAGCTGGAGCCCGTTTCTGTGATTGCATTTGGCTGGCCGGACGAAGAAAAAGAATTACCTCCCCGGCGGGAAACGGCAATGGTGCATTATGACAGATGGTAAGGTTTACCGGCCTGTTATATTAGAAAGGAATTTAATTTGAAATATAATAAGATCATACTATTGAAGAACAATAAGGAATGCTGTTTGAGAAATGGCAGTGAAAGCGACGGACCGGCTGTATTGGATAATTTTAATTTAACGCATTCTCAAACTGATTATTTGCTTTCCTATCCGGATGAAAATACTTTTGATTCGAAGCAGGAGAGTAAATTCCTGAAGGAAAAGTCCGAGAGTGAAAACGAGATTGAGATAATTGCAGTGGTCGATAATATAGTGGCTGGAACTGCCGGGCTTGAAGCGATAGGCACGAAATACAAGGTGCGGCATCGTGCCGAATTTGGTATTAGTATCGCCAAAGAGTTTTGGGGATTGGGAATCGGATGGGCATTAATGAATGCCTGTATCGAATGCGCGGGAAATGCTGGATATACGCAGCTTGAACTCAGTGTGGTTGCTGAAAATACAAGGGCCATATCGATGTATGAAAGGGCAGGCTTTGTTGAATTCGGCAGGAATCCCAAAGGCTTTAATTCCCGTACCGCAGGATTTCAGGAACTGATTTATATGAGAAGGGAATTGTAATGCATAAGATGAGAGAGATTATTGATTTCATTGAAGCGAATGTGAATGGCAGGACGCTTTTTACAAAGGAATTGGTTTATGAACTTGAGAACGGCGGGTTACAGGGCGTATACTCGGATCAGATATCTTTTTCTAATTTGAAATATTCACAAAGCGGATTTCAACTGGATATGTTTATTGTATCGAACGAGAAGATCTGGCTTATGGGAAAAGACGGATTGCGAGAGGATATACGAAAAGATTTCAGCGCTGTATCTTTATTTCGATTTGAGCTGGCAAAACGGAAAAGTACAGGCGGTATCACAGGCTGTTTCCGGTTTATTTCGGCTTCAGGGAAAGATGTGGCGGCAGAGGCTGTCGTAAGCGGTATCTATGATGTGCGTCTTGAAATGGAAGTGTTAAAATTATCGGAAGATCAGGTATTATATCGGGATCAGCCTGTACAAGACGGGCGTTTTAAATCTGTTGCATTTCAATCGGAGCATTGTTTTTATTTAGAAGACGGAAAACTGCACTATGAGTACGATGGCAGGTGTTTTGATGTGGACACGAAAACGATGCGGCGCAGAGGCAGTTCCGATACCTTTCCTCCGTTCATTTCAGTTGAGCAGTAAACAATCAGTTAAGTAGTCTTCCGTATAGATTGAAGTAAATAAAGAGCTGTCTGTGGCACTGGTATATTGATATACCGGTGCTTTTTTTGATGACGGTAACCTGTGCGCGGAGCGTACAGATTATCGTTATTTTAACAGAAAAAATTTCCTGTTAAATAAAAACCGCTCCGCGGGGGAGCACGCGGGCGGGATTCTTTCCGAGGCATGGTGGCAGATGAAATTTCCGATAATTTTACAATTATTTACGTAAATTTCGATAAAACTTAACCTTTTTCTGATAGTTAGCTCAATAGTGCAGTGTTATTGTAAGAACGTTAGAAATAATGAATGAGAAAGAACAGGAAGTAAAGGAGACTGAGCAGAATGTCACAAATTGAACTGCGGAATGTGAACAAGACTTATGGAAAAAACAATTGTGTGATTGATAATTTGAACCTGCGGATTCCCGACGGCAGCTTCACGGTTATGGTAGGCCCCAGCGGCTGCGGAAAATCTACTACTCTGCGGATGATAGCCGGGTTAGAGAGCTTAAGCTCCGGTGATTTGTATATCGACGGAATCCGGGTCAATGACATGGAACCGGGAGAGCGTGATATTGCCATGGTATTCCAGAACTATGCGCTCTATCCGACGATGAGCGTGCGGGGAAATATCGAGTTCGGCCTAATTAATGCGAAAGTGCCGAAGGAGGAGAGAGACAGGCGAATCAGGGAAATTTGCGAGATTGTAGGCTTGTCGCCTTATCTGGAACGCAGACCCGGAGAACTGTCCGGAGGGCAGCGCCAGAGAGTGGCACTGGCACGGGCAATGGTAAAACAGCCGAAGGTGTTCCTGATGGACGAGCCGCTTTCCAACTTAGATGCCAAGCTGCGAAACCAGATGAGGACAGAGCTGATTGAATTACATAAACAACTGGGAACCACCTTTGTTTATGTAACCCATGACCAGACGGAAGCCATGTCTATGGCAACTGATATTGTGCTGATGAACCAGGGAGAAATTAAGCAGGTGGATTCACCGGAGAAAATCTATAACGATCCGGATAACCTTTTTGCGGCACAATTTATCGGCAACCCGACGATGAATCTCTTTAAAAGAGAGGAAATGGATCCGCTTCTCAGGCTTCCTGTAGACATTGAAACGATTGGTTTCAGGCCGTCCAAGGTCCGGCTTCTGGAGACAGGGGATACGGTCAGCGAAGGGGAACTGGTTACTTCAGGTCCGATTCTTACGAGGGAATTGATGGGCAGTGAGATCATATACCGGATTCAGGCGCCCTTTGGAGTAATTACCTTTAAAACATTCAATGAAAAACAGCTCCCGGAGGATCAGACGGTCCGGGCAGCAGTTATGAAAAAGAGTATGTTTTTCTTTGATAAAGCCGGAAGGAGGGTGCGGGTTTGAAAACAGTAAAGCCTTATCTGCTTATTGCTCCGGCGCTGGTTCTTCTGTGTGTTTTTTGTATTTATCCAATCTTCAATATGATTGGCTTAAGCCTTTATGAGTGGGATATGATCTCGCCGTTTAAAAAGTTTGTAGGCCTGCAAAATTTTGTAAAGCTGGCTGCCGACAAACAATTTTTTCAGACGCTCCTTAATACGGTCATCTATGTGGCCTGCACCGTCGGCTTCGGCGTTGGTTTCGGACTGATTCTGGCTGTCTTCCTGGCCAAAAAGACGAGACTGAACGGGCTGCTGCAGAGCGTGGCGTTTTCACCGTATATCGTGTCACTGGCCTCGATTGCGCTGTTATGGATGTGGCTGATGAACAATGACTTTGGATTTTTAAATGCCCTGCTGGCCGTATTCGGCATTCCGGCCATAGATTGGCTGGGCAGCCCGAAATTTGCCCTGATGTCTCTTATCATTATCAATGTCTGGAAAAGCGTCGGATATAATGCGCTGATCCTGGTATCGGCGCTGCAGGGAATCCCGCCGCATCTTTATGAGGCTGCCAGGCTGGACAGGGCCAATACATGGAGAACGTTCAGCCGGATTACGTTTCCGATGATATCGCCAACCGTATTCTTTTTAGCCCTGGTGGACGTAATCGCAGCTTTTAAAGTATTTGAAACAATTCAGATCATTACCCAGGGCGGCCCTCAGAATTCAACGAATACACTGGTGTTCTCACTCTATGAATACGGATTTCAGTTTTACAAAGTGGGATATGCGGCGGCGATTGGTGTTGTATTGTTTTTCATTGTGCTGCTGTTTACGATACTTTACTTTGCGGTGCTGTCAAAACGTGTCCATTACCAATAGAGAGGGAGGAGTAAACCATGATTGCAGTAGATAAAAAAAAGCCTCTGATTCCTGGTTCAGGAGGCATATCAAATAATGTGCGGGAAAATGCCCGGACGCGGATATACAGGAAGGCGGCGCGCAGTGCGGCGAAGCTGGCAAGAAATCTGGCAAGCGCCGTTTTGCTGCTGATATTTTTCTTTCCCTTTTACTGGATGATCATTACATCCTTTAAGTCATTGGGAGAGACAATGGTGTTTCCGCCGTCCCTGCTCCCGAAGCAGTTCCATTTTTCCAATTATGCAGGAGCATTCAGTGCATTTCCTTTTATCAGGTTCCTGGTTAATTCCTGCATTGTCACAGCCGCGGTCCTGGCGCTGCAGATGATGACCGTGATACCGGCCGCCTATGCATTTTCCCAGTACCAGTTTAAGGGAAAAGGATTTTTATTCGGCCTGACCTTAGCTACGATGATGGTGCCGGCGCAGCTGATATTTCTGCCGCTGTTCGTCCTGTTTTCTAAAATGGGGCTTATTAACAGCTATGCTTCGCTGATTCTTCCATTCGGAACCAGTGCATTCGGCATATTCATGCTCCGGCAGACCTTTAACCAGATGCCGAAAGAGCTTGTGGAGGCAGCCAGACTGGATCGGGCAGGAGAGTGGAAAATAGTCACACGGCTCTTTCTTCCGATGGCGCGGCCGACTCTTGTGACAATGGCGCTCCTGACTTTTATCAACACCTGGAATGATTACTTCTGGCCGCTTGTCATGACAACCAATGACACGGTCAGAACGCTGCCGGTGGGAGTCGCCTCCCTGCGCAACATAGAGAGCGGCATTAACTATAACATCCTGATGGCCAGCAATGTAATGCTCACCATACCGATTGTAGCCGTCTATCTGCTGGCCCATAAACAGATTATCAAAGCATTCACTTATCTTGGAGATAAATAGTCCTTCTCCGGATATGGGAAATATAAAGTCTATAAAGACACAAACGATTATGAGAAGACAAAAGGAGAACATCGACATGAAAAAGAGAACTACAACCTGCATCCTGGCCGCAATGATGGCCTTGTCCGCCTGCTTATCCGGCTGCTCGACCGGTACTTCCGGTTCGGCTTCTGCGTCATCCGGGACCCAGGGCACGTCATCGGGAGAAAGTTCAGATATCATACAGTTGACTTACTGGTATTCCTGGCAGGATAAAATTGCTGAAAACAATGTGGAGCGCATACAGGAATTTAACGAGACGGTCGGAAAAGAGAATGGGATTCAGGTCACTGCCGAGTATCAGGGTACATACGATGATCTGCATTCCAAGTTAAAGAGCGCATTTGTGGCCAACGAGGAGCCGGATGTCTGCGTAATGGAGATAGCCAGCATCAAACCGTTTGCCGACGGAGGCATTATACAGCCGATTCAGGAGATGGTGGCTCAGGAGGACGTGGATGATTTCTACCCGGGCCTGATGGAGAACTGTTATGTGGACGGAGTCCTTTATGGAGTCCCCTATTTAAGAAGCACGCCTGTCCTGTACTATAATAAAACGCTTTTTGAAAAGGCGGGACTGGCTTCGGAGAAAGGGCCGTCAGACTGGAAGGAACTGGCCTCCATGTCAAAACAGCTTGCCGATATAGGAGTGAGCGGATATGGGTTTGTATCCGATATCTGGATTTATGAAGCTTTCCTTCGATGCAATAGCGGCGACACGGTGAATGAAGACTGGACCCGGGCCGTATTCAATTCGCAGCAGGGCGTGGAGATGACACAGTTTCTGCGGGACGGCCTGCGGGAGAACAATTTTAAATATTACAGCGGAAATAATGCCTCCGACGCCATTAAAACAGATGAGGTTAACCAGAAAGTGGCGATGTGGGTCGCTTCAACTGCAAATCTGTCTAATAACCTTCAGCTTGCCTCCGATAACGGGTATGAGATCGGCACGGCTTTTATACCGAAAAACACCCAGAATAAAGTACCGACCGGAGGCTGCAACCTGGTTATGACCAGCCGCCTGGAGGGAAAGAAGAAGGAAGCTGCCGCAATGCTGATTAATTTCATGTCAAGCAAAGACAGTGCGGTGAAAAACCATATTAAAACGGGGTATCTGCCGACAAGGAAGAGCATCAGCAGCGATGAGCGCCTGGTGGAATTATATGAAAAAACACCACAGTACAAAGTTGCCCTTGACCAGCTCCAATACGGAAGCGGAAGGCCGATGGCACAGGCGTATACGGAGATGACAAAAACGTATCAGGAAGGAATGGATAAAATCATGACAACCGATACGGATATCCAGGAAGCGCTTGACGAGTGTGCGGCGGCCTGCGACTCCCTTTTAAAATAAAACAGATACAGGAATGCAGGCACAAGACCCGATTGAGAAACAACTAAAACAGAAGAGCAGACAGTTTAGACAGCGAGGAGAGAAAAAATGTCCAGATTAGTAGTAATGTGTGTTGACGCTTTATTCACGACAGACTTGGAGGATGCAGCCAGGATGGAGGGCTTTGCCGCCATCATGGATCATGCGGGAATCTATAAAAATATCGAATGCGTATATCCAACACTGACTTACCCGTGCCATGCAACGATCATGTCAGGATGCTGGCCGGAACGCCACGGAATCTGCCATAATGAAAAACTGGATCCGGGGACCAATAACCGGGAATGGTACTGGAACTATAAGGATTTGACGGTGAAAACCATTTTTGATTATGCAAAGGAGAATAACCTGACGACCGCGGCATTTGAATGGCCGGTCACAGCCGGAGCAGAGATAGACTACATGATTCCGGAAATGTGGACTTACGATCATACGCCGGATATGAGGGAAGTGCTTCTTCCAAACAGTTCTCCGGCCATGAAGGAAATTTATGAAAAGAACTGCCATATCATGAACTGGAAGGAAAATCCGCGGTTTGACAGCTTCCAGGTACAGTGTGCAGTCGATATTATTCACCGGTATAAACCGGATGTTCTCTTTATGCACCAGTCCCATCTCGACCACACCCGCCATGTATACGGACTGCATGCACCGGAGGTACAGGAGGCGCTGCGGCTCCACGACGGATGGATCAGGCAGGTGATTGAAGCACTGAAAGAGGAAGAACTGTTTGAAGACACGACCTTTATCATATTGGGTGATCACGGTCATCTTCAGGTCGATTACAACATCTGCCCTAATGTGCTTTTGGCAAGAGAAGGTATCGTGAGGACAGACGGCGCCGGCAATATAAGGGAATGGGACGCGTATATCCAGTCCTGCGGAATCAGCGCCCAGGTCTACATTAAAAAGCAGGAGGCGGAGGGAATTGTGCTTCGTCTGCTGGGAGATTTAAAAGATTTGGGATATGTGAGGGATATTTTCACGAAAGAAGAGGTGAAAGAAAAGTTCCATTTAGACGGAGAATTTTCTTACATGATCGAGGCGGCGCCGAATTATGCCTTTGGCAATGCGGCATGCGGAGATCTGCTGGCAGGGACGGATACGACGGACTATAAATATTCTGTGGCTACCCATGGGCACTTACCGGCCAGAGGCGATAAGCCATGTTTCATCGTCCGCGGAGCCGGTGTTCCCGAAGGCGTATTTGAAGGAGCCAGATTGGTGGACGAGGCGCCTACCATGATGAAAATCCTTGGACTTTCCTATGGGGAAGGGGAAATGGACGGAGCGCCGCTGTTTTAAAGGGATACACAGGTCACCGCCGTCAATAAGGGAAGCAGCACCGGAGGAAAGCTTAAACCTCCGGTGCTGCTTCTTTTATGAATTTATATTTATGCCTCTAACAGCTGGCCGAATCAATTACAAATCATAGTACATTTTAAATTCAGCCGGGTTCGGGATCTGCTCCATTTCAAGCAGCTCTTTGCGTTTTCGTTCCAGCCAAATCTCGATTAACCGCTCCGGGAATACGCCTCCGGCCGTCAGATACTCGTGATCCGCCTCAAGAGCGTCCAGCGCTTCTCCGAGTGATTTCGGCAGGCCTTTGATTTTCTTTTTCTCCTCCTCGGTTAAATGATAGAGATTGAAGTCATAAGGCCCCCATCCGTTCTCGTGAGGATCGATCTTATTCCTGATTCCGTCCAGTCCGGCCATCAGGAGGGCGGCATAGGCATAATATGGATTAGCGGTGCCGTCAGGATTACGGATCTCGAACCGCTTTGTATCCGGTGATTTTGCATAAGCCGGAATACGGATGACGGCGCTTCGGTTGGAGGTGGCATAGCCAATCGTCACAGGAGCCTCATAGCCCGGTACAAGACGTTTGAATGAGTTGGTGGACGGATTGGTAAAAGCGCAGAGCGAAGCGATATGCTTCAGCAGGCCGCCCATAAAATAGTGGGCCGTCTCACTGAGTCCGGAGTAACCGTTCTTATCGTAGAAAACAGGCTGGCCGTCTTTCTTCAGCAGCATATGTACATGAAGGCCGTTGCCGGCTTCCTTGTAGATCGGCTTCGGCATAAAGGTGGCTGTCTTTCCTGCTTTTGCAGCCGTGTTTTTAATCACATATTTGATAATCATGGTATTGTCGGCCATCGAGACAAGATCACCGAGCTCCACCTCAATCTCCATCTGTCCGGGACCGCCAACTTCATGGTGGTGATATTTCACCTTTACCCCCCACTCTTCCAGCGCCAGACACATCTGGTTCCTCAAATCAAAACCGATATCCTGCGGGGCAGCAGCATGGTAGCCGCCTTTGTATCCGACCTCATAACCATTATTTGCGATATCGTCCCGGCCGCTGTTCCATTCTGCCTGACGTGTATCCAGATGATAGGCGCTTTTCTGCGGAGTAACCTGATAACTTACGTGATCCAGGAGATAAAATTCAAATTCCGGCCCGATCAGCATCTCATCGGCAACTCCCTGTTCCTTCATATATTCAACTGATTTCTTGCATACATTTTTAGGATACTGGTCAAACGGGGTATTGCTGTCTTTACCGATTACACATACATCGCCGCTCATCGTCAGCGTAGGAATTTCTGCAAAGGGATCCACGGCCGCCGTGTCCGGATCCGGTATAAATACCATATCGCTTTTTTCAACAGGAGCGAAGCCGTAGTTGGAACCGTCAAATCCGATGCCATAAGTAAAGATATCCTCGGTAAAACGTGCAACAGGGATTGTTACATGATGCCATCGTCCGTTGATATCAATCATTTTGAAATCAATCATCTTAATCTGGTGCTCTTCGCACATGTTACGTACATCAATACTTGTTTTCATAAAGATATCTCCTTTGCTGATTGTGGTAAATGGTTAAATATATATAAATATTATATAATTTATTGTGCAAAATGTATAATACCTATTGATTATAACATTATAGTTTGTAGGAATAACCGATGGAAGGGGGGAACGAGAAGAAAGCATAAATAAACGACCGCACAATCATGCGGTCGTTTATCAGGTACTGTTTACACCATGCCAAAAGGCGGCATGCTGTAAACAATAACTCACTTTGCGATGCACGGAAACTGCAAAAACGCAGTTTCTCGCTGTATAATCCGGATTTTCGTGCAGAAATCGCACGTTTCTTTTCACGGATTAATTTCCATTTATCCGTCTTTTTACATAGCTGGTATGCAGCAGATGATGCGCTTTTTCGCTTCCGGGTTCTCCCAGGAAGGAGGCATATAATTCTTTTATCGCCGGATTCTCATGGGATTTTCGGATTGTATTGGCTTTGTCGGAATTATACAGCACCTGGGCGCGCAGGCCGCGGATATCGACGGTATCCCGCACGTAGCCGGGCTGCTGAGGCTGGCCGCCTCCGTTTACACAGCCGCCGGGGCATCCCATGATCTCGATGAAGTGGTAGGACGCCTCGCCGGATTTTACCTTGTTTAAAAGTTCTCTGGCATTATTAAGGCCTGATGCAACAGCTACCTTTACATCCATTCCGGCCACATTGTAGGTGGCCTCCTTGATACCCGCAGTACCGCGGACTTCCGTGAAATCGAGAGCCTTCAGCTCCTCGCCGGTCAAAGTTTCCACGGCTGTACGGAGAGCCGCCTCCATTACGCCGCCTGTAGCGCCGAAGATGGTGGCTGCGCCTGTACTGAGTCCCAGAGGGGAATCATAGGATGCATCCGGGAGTGCGGTAAATTTAATTCCGGCTTTCCGGATCATTCTGGCCAGTTCCCTGGTCGTCAAAGCGATATCTACATCAGGTACGCCGTTGGCCGCCTGATGGTCGCGTCCCACCTCGAATTTCTTCGCGGTACACGGCATGATGCTGACCGACACGATGTCCTTCGGGTCAATTCCGGCCTTCTGGGCGTAGTAGGATTTGGCAATCGCACCAAACATCTGCTGCGGAGACTTACACGATGACAGGTTCTTAGTCATATCCGGGAAGTAATGTTCACAGTATTTAATCCATCCCGGGGAACAGGAGGTGATCAGGGGAAGAACGCCTCCGTTTTGTACGCGGTCGAGAAATTCATGGGCCTCCTCCATAATGGTGAGGTCAGCGCTGAAATCCGTATCAAATACTTTGTCAAAGCCAAGCATCTTAAGCGCGGATACCATCTTTCCCTCCACGCCTGTGCCAATCGGATACCCGAATTCTTCGCCGAGAGCGGCGCGTACCGCCGGGGCTGTCTGCACAATCACGTGTTTGGCGGGATCTGCGATGGCTGCAAACACCTTGTCTGTGAAATCCTTTTCCTGGAGAGCTCCGGTCGGACATACGGCGATACACTGGCCGCAGGATACGCAGCTTGTCTCGCCCAGCCCCATGTTGAATGCGGAACCGATATTCGTAACAAAACCTCGGTCATTGGCGCCGATTACGCCTACACCCTGAATACTTTCGCAAACTGCCACACAGCGGCGGCACAGAATACATTTGCTGTTGTCGCGGAGCATATGGGCAGCGCTGTCGTCAATTACCGACGGCGTTTTTTCTCCGTCATATAAACCTTCGTCGTCCACACCCAGCTCGCGGCAGAGGGCCTGCAGCTCACAGTTGGCGCTGCGCACGCAGGATAAACATTTTCTTTCGTGATTGGAGAGGAGCAGCTGTAATGTCTTTTTCCTCGAGGCTAATACCTGCGGGGTGTTTGTCCAGACTTCCATGCCCTCATTAATCGGGTATACGCAGGAGGCAACCAGGGTTCTGGCTCCCTTCACCTCTACAACGCAGATACGGCATGCGCCGATTTCATTGATTTCCTTTAAGAAACACAGGGTAGGAATCTCAATGCCTGCCAGGCGGGCTGCCGTAAGGATCGTGGAGCCGGCCGGAGCGGTAACGGTCCTGCCATTGATTTTAATTGTAATATCCGCCATTTGAATCTTCCTCCTTTATTTCTTGTAGATTGCGCCGAAATGGCATTTCTCCATACATGCGCCGCACTTGATACATTTCTCATTATCAATGATATGCGGGTTTTTAACGGTTCCGATAATGGCGCCTGCCGGACAGTTCTTTGCACAGAGCGTACAGCCGCGGCATTTTTCACGGTCGATGACGTAGGAGAGGAGTGCCTTACATACGCCTGCCGGGCAGCGTTTCTCTTTGATATGTGCTTCGTATTCGTCGCGGAAGAAATGCAGGGTGGAGAGCACCGGATTCGGAGCTGTCTGTCCCAGGCCGCAGAGAGAGTTGGTCTTAACGTAATAGCACAGCTCTTCCAGCTTATCGATATCCTCCATTGTGGCCTGTCCCTTAGTAATCTTTGTGAGGATTTCCAGCATACGTTTCGTGCCGATACGGCAGGGCGTACACTTTCCGCAGGACTCCTCCACCGTAAATTCCAGGAAGAATTTGGCGATGTCTACCATACAGTCGTCTTCATCGAGGACAATCAGGCCGCCGGAGCCCATCATAGAGCCGATGGAGATCAGGTTGTCATAGTCGATGGGGATATCAAAATGCTCTGCCGGGATACAGCCGCCGGAAGGCCCGCCGGTTTGTGCCGCCTTGAACTTCTTGCCGCCCGGGATCCCGCCGCCGATCTCCTCCACGATTTCACGCAGAGTCGTTCCCATCGGAACCTCGACTAGTCCTGTATTATGTATTTTGCCTCCCAGAGCGAATACCTTGGTGCCTTTTCATTTTCCGTGCCCATGGCGTTAAACCATTCCGGGCCGTTTAAGATTATCTGCGGGATATTGGCAAGTGTTTCAACATTATTGAGGATCGATGGTTTCCCAAACAGTCCTTTCTGTGCCGGGAACGGAGGGCGCGGTCTTGGCTCGCCCCGTTTTCCCTCGATGGAGGTCATGAGAGCCGTCTCCTCACCACAGACAAAAGCTCCGGCGCCGAGGCGCAGATCGATGTCAAATGAAAACCCGGTTCCGAAGATATCCTTGCCTAAAAGCTCCATTTCACGCGCCTGTTCAATGGCAATCTTAAGTCTCTGCACGGCGATAGGATACTCTGCGCGGACATAGATAAAGCCCTGGCTGGCACCGATCGCGTAGCCTGCGATAGCCATTGCCTCCAGTACGGCATGGGGATCGCCTTCCAGTACGGAACGGTCCATGAATGCGCCGGGGTCTCCTTCGTCGGCATTGCAACAGACATATTTCTGGTCGGCGTCGTTTCCTTTGGCCAGCTTCCATTTAAGGCCTGTCGGGAAGCCTGCGCCGCCGCGCCCTCTAAGGCCGCTGTCCAGAAGCGTCTGAATGACTTCATCAGGCGTCATCTCGGTCAGTACCTTGCCAAGAGCCTGGTAACCGCCTGTTCCGATATACTCCTCGATAACTTCAGGATTGATGACACCACAGTTTCTGAGTGCTATTCTGTGCTGCTTTTTATAGAAATCGGTATCCGCCAGAGCTTTGATACCGGCCGGTGTGACTGTCTCGCTGTAGAGGAGCCTGGTGACAATACGGCCCTTTAATAAGTGTTCGGAGACGATTTCCGGGATATCCTCATTCTTTACCATGGCATAGAAGGTGGCATCCGGGTAAATAATCATGATCGGACCAAGCGCACAGAGGCCATGACATCCTGTCTGGACAACACTGACCTCCTCCGAAAGGCCGTTTTTATCGATTTCAGCTTTCAAGGTTTCCATAATCTGCAGGCTGCCGGAAGAAGTACAGCCGGTTCCTCCGCAGACTAAAACGTGTGAACGATACATTTGGCTTCCTCCTGTTTATTTGATATCTGCTGAATTTAATGTGTATTTTTCTACCGGGTGGCCGCCGATTAAATGCCGTTCCACAACCTCAGCCGCTTTTTCCGGATTCATTTTAATATAAGTTACTTTCTCTTTGCCCGGCTCCATCACCTCGACAATGGGCTCATACTGGCAGAGACCGATACATCCGGTCTGGGTTACGATAACTTTGCCGGTCAGTCCCTTCTCCTGAACCAGATTGGAGAGGGTGGTGAGTACAGGTCTTGCTCCGCTGGCAATGCCGCAGGTGGCCATTCCGACAACAACACGGGTGGCTCCGGTGCCGCTTTCGCGCAAGTTAACCTGGTTCTGCATCCTTTCACGGATTGCTTTTAACTCTTCAAGGCTTTTCATAGATTTTCCTCCGTTCTGCATGGACGCCTAGTACCAGGCGCCGCCGTCAGTTTCAAGTTTGTTTTCGGTCAGATACTCCATAATATAGGTAGAAATCTCCGGTGAATCAAAGGGAAGATCCCCGAGAATCTCCCGGAACTGTCTGGTGTCGAGGGTAAATGACTTTTTGTTATAGCGGTAGGTGTAAACAAAATCAGTATCCGGATGATAGACAATCAGAGTATGGATCGTCGAACTGATATCGCCGAGAGGCATCCGGTCAATATGGGATAAAACGAACGTGGCCGTCAAGTCGGTCCCTTTGCCCGGAACAGAGGCGATGGTAAAACTTCCGCCGGCGCTCTCCGCCGCATATTTGAAGAAGGGAACGCCGAGTCCCACCTTGCGGGTCGTCCTGCTGGTGAAAAAAGGATCCGTTACCTGCTCCACCTGTTCTTTCGTCATTCCGCATCCGTCGTCGCAGATTGAGATGGTCAGACGGTCGGATGAAAAATCGGCATCCACGGTAATACGGACCAGTCCGGCGCCGGCCCTTGTGGAATTTTCGGCCACATCCAGAATATTCAGTGATAATTCCGTCATCATATTTTTATTTCACTTTCCGGTTTTATATCCCGCTATTCATATTTTGCAAGAATTGTGGGCACATCGTCTACGGTCAGTCTGCCGTAAACTTCATCATTAATCATCATGACAGGGGCCAGTCCGCAGGCTCCGACACAGCGGCAGGAATCCAGTGAGAATTTACCGTCGGGCGTACATTCGCCGTTGGTGATGCCAAGCAGTTCTTCGAGTTTCTTGAAAATATCACCGGAACCTTTTACATAGCAGGCGGTGCCGAGACAGACAGAAATCCGGTACTGGCCTTTCGGCTGCAGGGAAAACTGTGAATAGAATGTGGCGACTCCATAGATTTTTTCAAGAGGGATGCCGGTTTCATCGGAAATCATGGTCTGGACTTCGATAGGAAGATAACCAAAAATCTCCTGTGCGTGCTGAAGAATCGGCATCAGGGCTCCGGCTGTATCTTTTAATTCGCTGATAACCCTCTTTAAATCAGCCTCCTGCTCTGCGGTGCAGGTAAAGCATACGCCTTCTTTTTTCTGAGACATGTTTTAACCTCCTCATAAATACTGAACTTATGTAATAGTTTGCTATATTAGCCTGAATAGTTACAGTTTATCATGCTATTGCAGAAAAATCCACAATATTTTTGTTGATAATTCCCATTTACGATGATATCCTAAAGACAGACATATGTTAAAATAAGACAATTTTGCAGGAGGATGAGGAGGAATTATTATGATGACCGTAGAAGACGTACGCAGGGTGCTGGGAGCGCGGGTCCTCGTAGGGGAGCAGTACCTGGATCGGGAAGTCAGAACTGCCTGCGGCGCCGATATGATGAGTGATGTTCTGGCCTTTTCAAAGGATCATTCCATTCTTTTGACAGGGCTGTGCAACCCGCAGGTAATCAGGACGGCCGAGATGCTTGATATTGTCTGTGTCATCTTTGTCCGGGGTAAGAAACCGGATCAGAAGATCCTGGACATGGCCAGAGAGACCGGACTTGTTATCATGGAGACGGGACACAGGATGTTTTCTGCCTGCGGCATGCTTTATGAAGCAGGCCTGCGGGGAGGTGCAATCTGATGGATGATGTGATTACACTGCAGTACAAGGTTTCTCCCGATGATTTTACAAGGGCGGGGGAAGCCAGCAGCGACGTAAAGAATAAATTAAAACAGCTTGGGATTAGTCCCACAGCGATTAGAAAGGTTTCGATTGCCATGTACGAGGGAGAGATTAATATGGTCATCCATGCCAGAGGCGGGGAAATCACGGTGGACGTATCACCGGAGACCATAAAGATGGTTCTGGCCGACGTGGGGCCGGGTATCCCTGATATCGAACTCGCAATGAAAGAAGGATATTCCACCGCGCCTGACGAGATCAGGAGCCTGGGCTTTGGAGCCGGCATGGGGCTTTCCAATATGAAAAAATATTCTGATTATATGGATATCCAGACAGAGCTGGGAGTTGGAACGACGATAACGATGATTGTCAATGTTGCATAAAACAGTCTGTCCGGGTGAGTCCAGCGGTGATATGTCAAGTATAAATTAAAAGTTTTTTTGAAGCATTTTCATATCATTTGCCGGAAAAAGGGTAACCTTAACAAGCCCTGCAAGGATTTGCTTTTTTGAAGCAGGGT